>CXWK01002768.1_pt1 | contig 10474 bp, 8 predicted proteins | sample 590851 | NCBI WGS metagenome assembly CXWK01 (sample SAMEA3498364, study PRJEB10139) | wastewater metagenome | biome: wastewater treatment plant; material: activated sludge | place: Denmark | collected 2014-08-01
ATCGGCATCGTGCTGCTGATGGGCATCGTCAAGAAGAACGCGATCATGATGATCGACTTCGCGCTGGAAGCCGAACGACACGAAGGCCTCGGTCCGCGCGAGGCGATCCTCAAGGCGTGCCGGCTTCGCTTCCGGCCGATCATGATGACGACGCTGGCCGCGCTGTTCGGCGCGCTGCCGCTCGCTTTCGCGCAGGGCACGGGCAGCGAGCTGCGCGTACCGCTCGGCGTCACCATCGTCGGCGGCCTGCTGCTCAGCCAGTTGCTGACCCTCTACACGACGCCGGTCGTCTATCTCGCCGTCGAGCGCCTGCGGCTGCGGCTCGGCGGCATGACCGGCGCGCAGATGGTGGCGGTCGAACGCGAGATCGAGCGGGAGGCGCGGCCGTGAACTTCTCGGCGCCGTTCATCCGCAGGCCGGTCGCCACCACGCTGATGGCGGTCGGCATCTTCCTGTCGGGAATGGTCGCCTATTTCTTCCTGCCGGTCTCGAGCCTGCCGGCGATCGACCTGCCGACCATCCGCATCGTTGCGGCGCGGCCGGGCGCAGATCCTGCGACCATGGCGGCGAGCGTCGCCGCGCCGCTGGAACGGCGGCTTTCGGAAATCGCCGGCATCACCGAGCTGACATCGACGAGCGCGCTCGGCGCCAGCGTCATCACCGCCCAGTTCGATCTCAACCGCAAGATCGACAAGGCGGCGCAGGACGTGCAGTCGGCGATCAATGCGGCGGTGACCGATCTGCCCGCCGACCTGCCGGCGTTTCCATCCTTCCGCAAGGCCAACCCGTCGGCCATGCCGGTGCTGATCCTGGCGCTGACCTCCGACAGCCTGCCGGCGAGCGCGATCTACGATGCCGCCGACACGGTGATCGCGCAGAAGCTGAGCCAGGTCGAAGGCGTGGCGGAAGTGCAGGTCAACGGCGCCGAGCAACCGGCGATCCGCATCCAGGTCGATCCGGCCCGGCTCGCCTCGATGGGGATCGGGCTCGACACGGTCGCCAATCAGGTGGTGGCGGCGGACGCGCATTCGCCGGTCGGCGGCTACGAGGGCGCGACGCGGGCCGGCACGTACGAGACGACCGATCAGATGACGAAGCCGGAGGAATATCGCGGCATCGTCATCCCGACGCCGGGCGGCGGCGCGGTCCGGCTCGGCGATATTGCCAATGTCGACATGAGTGTGAAGAACAGGCGTTCGGCGGGATGGTTCGACAAGAAGCCGTCCGTGCTGCTGTTCGTCACCAAGCAGCCCGACGCCAACGTCATCGATACCGTGGACCGCGTGAAGGCGCTGCTGCCGGAGCTAAAGCGCTGGATTCCTGCAGGAATCGACATTTCCATCATGAACGATCGCACCCGGACGATCCGCGCCTCGATCGAGGAAATCCAGCGAACCCTGCTGATTTCGATCGCATTGGTGATGGCGGTGGTGTTCGTGTTCGTGCGCAGGACCGCCCCGACAATCGCCGCTGGCGTCACCGTGCCGCTGTCGCTGGCCGGGACGTTCGCGTGCATGAAGGCCGTCGGTTTCTCGCTCGACAATATTTCACTGATGGCGATCATCGCCGCCGTCGGCTTCGTCGTCGACGACGCCATCGTGATGATCGAGAACGTTTACCGCAACATGGAGAAGGGCAAGACGCCGCTCGCCGCGGCGCTCGACGGCGCGCGGCAGATCGGCTTCACGGTGATGTCGATCAGCCTGTCGCTGGTGGCCGCGTTCATCCCGCTGCTGTTCCTCAGCGGCATCGGCGGCCGCTTCTTCCGCGAATTCTCGCTGACGATGGTGTTCGCCATCGCGATTTCGACCTTCGTCTCGCTGTCTGTGACGCCGATGATCTGCGCACGCTTCCTCAAGCGCAGCGAAGACGACCGCGAGACCCGGTTCGACCGGATCGTCGAGGGCGCGCTGGCGCGGCTCACCGCTTTCTACAGCCGCACGCTTCGTGGCGCGATCCGGCACCCCTGGCTGTCGCTGGTGACGCTGATCGCGCTCGTCGTGCTCAACGTCTGGATGTTCCGGGTCATTCCCAAGGGGTATTTTCCGCAGGACGATACCGGTCTGATCTTCTCCTTTACGGAAGCCTCGCCCGACGTTTCGTTCCCCGCGATGTCGCGCTACCAGCAGATGGCTGCCGATGTCGTCATGGCCGACCCGGACGTGCTGCATGTCGCGTCGTTCATCGGCGGCTCGAACACGGTCAATCAGGGCCGGTTTTTCATCGCGCTCAAGCCGGAAGGCGAACGGTCGGGGTCGAGCAAGGATGTCATCAACCGGTTGCGCGGCAAGATCGCGCGCGTGCCCGGCATCAACGTTTTCATGTTTCCTGTCCAGGACATTCGCGTCGGCGGACGCCAGAGCAAGGCGCAATATCAATTCACGCTGTGGGATCCTTCGCTGGAAGAGATCACCGAGTGGACGCCGAAGATCGCGGCGCGGATGAGGCAAATCCAGCTGCTCGCCGACGTGACGACCGACCGCGAGGCAGGCGGTCTGCGCGCCAATGTCGCGATCGACCGCGAGGCCGCGGCGCGCCTTGGCGTCGCGATCCAGGATATCGATACGGCGCTGAACACCGCCTTCGGCCAGCGGCAGGCGGCGATCGTCTACACGCAGCGCAACCAGTACCGCGTGATCGTCGAATCGAACGAAACGCGGCAGCGCGATCCCTCGGATCTTTCCGGCCTCTACGTGACGCCGTCGAAGACCGTGCAGCCGCAGCCGTCCACGTCGAACTTCCAGTCGCCGCCGCGCTACCAGGTGCCGCTGACGGCGGTGGCGCGGGTGGAACGCAGCGCCATGCCGCTCACCGTCAATCACCAGGGGCCTTTCCCGGCGGTGACGATCAGCTTCAATCTCGCCGAAGGCGCGACGCTCGATGCAGCGACGCAGGCGATCACGCAGGCGGTCGCCGACATGAACCCGCCGGACGGGCTGCGCACGGAATTCGCCGGCGAAGCGCGCGACTTCCGTTCGAGTTCGAGCAATTTCGTGATTCTGATCTTTGTCGCGCTGCTCGCCGTCTATCTCATCCTCGGCATCCTCTACGAGAGTCTGATCCATCCGATCACGATCATCTCGACGCTGCCGTCGGCGGGTCTGGGCGCGCTGCTCGCGTTGATGCTGTTCAATGCTGAACTGACGCTGATCGCGGCGATCGGCATCATCCTGCTGATCGGCATCGTCAAGAAGAACGGCATCATGCTCGTCGATTTCGCGATCTCGGCCGAACGGTCGCGCGACATGTCGTCGGAGGAATCGGCGCATCACGCGGCAGTCGAGCGGTTCCGGCCGATCCTGATGACGACGCTGGCTGCGCTGTTTGGCGCGCTGCCGCTGGCGATCGCCACCGGCGCCGGCGCGGAACTGCGCCGGCCGCTCGGCATCACCATCGTCGGAGGGCTCGTACTGTCGCAGATCCTGACGCTGTACACGACGCCGGTGGTCTATCTGCTGATGGACAAATTCTCGCGCTGGAAGCGTGGAGAGCCGATCCCCGCGCCGGCGCCGGCAGAGTGAATCCGAGGGAATAGCGAATATCGACCAGGGAAAGCGCGAATGAATTCGCACTTCTCCAATCGCCGCCCGGCGTCCGCTATTCGCTATTCCCTACGCAATTCCTCACTTCGCCTGAAACTTCGGCAGCCGGCGTTCGGCGGTCGCCTTGACGCCTTCCTTGAAATCTTCGGTGCGGCGCTGCCAATCCTGCTCGACGAGTTCGCGCTCGGTGGCGGTCTCGACCGCGTCGGCGAGGCCGCGGCGCAGCGTTTCGCGGATCGACAGCATCGCCAGCGGCGCGCTGTGCGCGATCTCTGTCGCCAGTTCCTTGGCGGCCTTCAGCACCTCGTGTTCGGCGACGAGAACGTCGGCGAGACCGATTTCGAAAGCCTCCTCGCCGCTGATGCGGCGCGCGGTGTAGAACAGCATCGCGGCCTTCTGCGCTCCGATCAGACGCGGCAGGGTGTAGGTGAGGCCGAAGCCCGGATGCATGCCGAGCCGTGCGAAATTCGCGGAGAAGCGCGCCTCGGCGCAGGTGACGCGGAAGTCGGCCATGACGGCGAGACCGAGACCGCCGCCGATGGCCGCGCCATGTACGGCTGCGATGATCGGCTTTTCGGTTCGGAACAGGCGCGCCGCTTCCTTGTAGAGATGCTTGCCGCCCTCGGCGACGGTGCCGGTGTCGGACCGATTGACGAGATCGGCGCCGGCGCAGAACGACTTGCCTTCGGCGGCGAGCACGCTGGCGCGAACTTCGGGATTCCTGTCGGCGGCCTCGAAGGCGGCGGCGAGTTCGCGGATCAGCGCGTTGTCGAAATAGTTGAACGGCGGACGGCGGATCGTGACGATCTGAACGTGGCCTTCGATCTCGACGGTGATGTCCTTGTAGGCGGCCATGAGGAGTTCCTTTCAGCTAGACGTTCGCGGGTGTGCGAAGAACGAAGATCATCTCAATCCCAGTCCGCGCGCGATCATGCCGCGCAGGATTTCGCGTGTGCCGCCGCGCAGCGAGAAGGACGGCGCGTGCAGGATCGTATGCGCGAGCACGGCGACGTACGGGTTGTTCGACGCGCCGTCGGGTTCGGCGTCGACGAGCAATCTCAGCACCTCGACCATCTCCTGCTCGAGCGAGGTGCCGAGCTCCTTGACGACGGCGGCGTGAACGGCAGGGTCCTCGCCACGCTGGAGCATGCCGGCGATCGAACGCGACATGCGGCGAAGCGTCATCAGATGCGCGATGATGCGGCCGAGCGCGATCGCCGCGCGATCGTCGACGCGATCGCCCAGCATCTGGAAGCCTTCGATCAGCAGCGTGAAGGTCGACAGGAATCGATCCGGACCGGAGCGCTCGTAGGCGAGTTCGCCCGTCACCTGCTTCCAGCCGTCGCCCTGGTTGCCGAGCAGCGTGCTGGTCGGCACAAACATGTCCTCGAACACGACTTCGTTGAAGTGATGCTGGTTCGACAGGTCGTAGATCGGCCTGACCGTGATGCCGGGCGTCGTCATGGGAACGATGAACTGGCTTACGCCCGCATGGCGGTCGTCGCCCTTGGCGTCGGTGCGGCAGAACAGAATCATGTAGTGCGCGGAATGCGCGCCCGACGTCCAGATCTTCGTGCCGTTGATCTTGAAGCCGCCGTCGACCGCGACGGCGCGCGTGCGCGTGGCGGCGAGATCGGAGCCCGAATCCGGCTCGCTCATGCCGATGCAGAAGAAGCATTCGCCGGCCGCGATCTTCGGGACGAGGGTCTGGCGCTGCTCTTCCGTGCCGAAGCGCAGGATCGAGGGGCCGGACTGGCGGTCGGCGATCCAGTGCGCGCCGACCGGAGCGCCGGCGGCGAGCATTTCCTCCAGCACCACGTAGCGCTCGATCGCGGAGCGTTCGTGGCCGCCGTATTTCTTCGGCCAGGTCATGCCGATCCAGCCCATCTCGGCCATGCGCTTCGAGAAGGCGGGGTTGCGACCGCCCCACGACGACGCTTTCTCCTGCGCACTCATGCCCGCGAGTTCCCTGGACAGGAACGCGCGTACTTCGCCGCGCAGCTTCTCGGTCGCTTCGGTGTTCGGCGGCGGCGGCGCGAATGTCAGTTGGGTCATTGTCCTGTCCTCACGCCGTCACGATGTCAGACCAGATATTCTCGCGGCCGGCTTGCGCTGCGGCGCGGCCGATGATCAGCGACCAATCGCTTTCCTTGCCGAATTCGTCGCGCCACGACCACAGCCGCTTCGTGAAGAAATGCAGGATGTGCTCGTGCGTGAAGCCAATCGCGCCGTGCGCCTGATGCGCGAGGCCTGCGCCGACGCTGGCCGACTCGCCGCAACGCGCCTTGGCGGCGGCTATGACGAGCTGGTTCATGTCGCGGCCAGCGGCTTCGGCCGCCATGTCGGCTGCGGCGTTGGCGGCGGCGGAATGGGCGGCGAGCATCGCCATGTTGTGCTGGATCGCCTGGAATTTCGAGATCGGCTTGCCGAACTGCACGCGCTCCTGGACGTACTGGAGCGTGACGTCGAGTGTGCGCGACAGGGCGCCGGCGATCTGGTTGGCGCGCATCGCCGCGCCGAACAGACGCAGCGTCCGGGCGTCGACTCCCTTGCCGGCGGTCGCGACCTCGCGCGCGCCGAGATCGCAGTCGAAGATCACGTCGTCGCGCGGCTCCATCGCCAGGTTGCGGCCATGTTCGATCCTGCAGAGCTTCGGATCGACCAGCGCAACCATCGGCGCGCCGTTCGCTTCGGTCAGGACCGCGATCGCCGCCGCATTGCGGGCGTAAGGCGTGCGGCGGGCGCGGCCGGTCAGGCGCCAGCCGTCGGCGCGTCGTGTCAGCGATGGCGTCTCGGCGCCGCTCGCAGGGGCGATCGTCAGCGGGCCTGCCGGAACGGCGAGCCCCGCTCCGGCGGCGAGCCAGCTCGCGAGCAGGGTCTCCGCGAACGGCACGGGCGCTGCGTGGCGCGCGGAAATGCGCAGCGCCAGCAGCGCGTCCTCTACGCCGAGACCGGAGCCGCCCGCATCTTCCGGCGTCAGCGCGGACGTCAGGCCGTTCTCTTCCATCGCGGTCCACAACGCCTTCGGCCATTCGCCCTTTTCGGCGGCTCCGAGCATCGCCTTGTCGCAGGCGTCGCCGAACAGGCGTTCGGCCATGTCGCGGAGAAGGTCGGTTGTTTCGCTCATCGTGCTTGTCTCACTTCTTGGCGCCGGGCATGGACGCACGCTGGCGCGCCCAGTCCTCGTCGCTCCAGTCGAGCATTTGCGATACGCCGGCGCGCGAACCGGCGAGCCAGCGCTTGCCGCCATCGATGACGATCGTCTCGCCGGTGATGTAGCCGGCGAGATCGGACACGACGAAGGCGCAGAGGTCGGCGAGTTCGGTGTGCGTTCCGTCGCGCCGCAGCGGCACGCCCGGATCGATCGGCGCGCCGCCGGCGGTGGGCGTCAACCGCGAACTTGCCCCTTCGGTCGGAAAATTGCCGGGCGCGACCGCGACGAGCCGGACGCCGTGCGGGCCCCATTCGACGGCGAGCCCCTTGGTCATGGCGTCGATGCCGGCCTTCGCCATCGCGTTCGGCATGGTGAAGGCCGCGCCGTGCAGCGCCGACAGCGTCAGGATGGACAGCACGACGGCCGGCCGCTTCGCCTCGATCCAGCGGCGGCCTGCGGCGACGGTGCAATANNTTTGTGCGACTGCGCGATGAAATTGCCGGCCGCGTTGTTGACGAGAATGTCGAGCGGCGCTTGCGCGAAGATGCGATCCATCATCGCCTCGACCGCCTCGGCCGAGCGGATGTCGCACTGCTCGACGGTCACCGCACGGCCAAGGCTCTGCGCGAATTCGGCGGCGGTCGCCTCCAGCACCTCGCGCCTGCGGCCGCAGATGACGAGGTCGGCGCCGAGTTCGAGATAGCGGCGGGCGATCGCCTTGCCGAGGCCCGTGCCGCCGCCGGTCACGAGCGCGCGTTTGCCTGCGAGCAGATCCTTGTCGAAGCCGCGGCTCATGGCGCGCGCCGGCCCGCTGTCATTGTTTCCGTCCCATCATATTGTCCGGCGATTTTCCGGCAAACGCTCGGGCGGCGCAAGCGCGCGCCGAGCCGCTTCGGCCCGGCCACCCTTCGAGACGCCGCTTCGCGGCTCCTCAGGGGGAGGGTTTGCACAGGCGCGCTCTCCGGATGTTACGTTCGGTCGGCGCGACGGCCCGAGCCTCACCGCCCTTTGGTCGGAATCCTGTTGAACGGCACGTCCTTGTCGACGCGGATGTCGGCCGGCAGGTTGAGCACGCGCTCGGCGATGATGTTGCGCAGGATCTCGTCAGTGCCGCCTTCGATGCGGGTCGCTGGCGAGCGCAGCAGCATGGCCATGAACAGGCCGGCCTCGTCGACGCCCGGCGTCTTGCGCATCGCCCCCATCGGCCCTTCGAGTTCGAGCGCGAAGGTCGCGATGTCCTGCATCGTCGCGCCGGCGACGAGCTTGCCGATCGAATTTTCAGGCCCCGGCCGTTCGCCGCGCGAGAGCGCGGACATGGCGCGATAGGACGTGTACTTCAGGCCGTTCGATTTCGTCGCCCAGTTGGCGAGCTTGGAGCGGACGCGGCGGTTCTCGATTGCCGGACGACCGCTGTCGTCGAGACGCGCGCACAGGTCGAGCAGTTCCGGAAATCCGGTCGGCATGCTCGCGCCGATCGACAGGCGTTCGTTCATCAGCGTCGTCAGCGAGACGTTCCAGCCGTCGCCGACCTTGCCGAGGCGCTGATGGTCGGGAATGCGGACGTTGGTGAAATAGACCTCGTTGAACTCGGCCTGGCCGTTCGCCTGCTTGATCGGCCTGATCTCGACGCCCGGGCTCTTCATGTCCAGGAAGAACATGGTCATGCCCTTGTGCTTGGCGACGTCCGGATCGGTGCGGGCGATCAGCAGGCCCCAGTCGGAATGATGCGCGCCGGACGTCCAGATCTTCTGGCCGTTGACGACCCATTCGTCGCCGTCCTTTTCCGCACGCGTGCGCAGGCCGGCGAGGTCGGAGCCGCCGGCCGGTTCGGAGAAGAGCTGGCACCAGATCTCCTCGCCCGAGGCGAGCGGCGGCAAGCGTCTCTTCTTGTGCTCCTCGCTGGCGAAGGCCATCACGGTCGGACCGCACATGCCGTGGCCGATGATGAACAGGCCCGACAGTTTGCCGAACACGCCTTCTTCCTGGCCCCAGATCACGCGCTCGATCGGGCTGGCGCCGCGGCCGCCGTACTCTTTGGGCCAGTGCAGGCAGGCCCAGCCGGCGTCGGCCTTCTTTTTCTGCCATGCCTTCGAGACGGCGATGATGTCGCCGTTCTTCAGCGCGACGCGGCCGAACGGCGAGGCGCGCAGGTCGGCCTCGTGCTCGCGCGGCGCATTGGCGGCGATCCACGCGCGCGCCTCGGCGCGAAAAGCGGCTTCGGCAGGTGTGTCGTCGAAGTTCATGTTGGCCTCGGGCTATTCTTGCCGACGCCTGCCGGGCAGGCGATCCGAATTCATGCCCTCATGCTGAGGAGGCGGCGCAGCCGCCGTCTCGAAGCATCGGGAGTGCGGTCATCCTTCGAGACGCGAGCTTCGCCCGCTCCTCGGGATGAGGGGTGGATCTGTCCTCACGCTTTCGCGGGAACGACAGTCGCGATCACCGCCCCTTGGTCGGGATCTTGTTGAATGGCACATCCTTGTCGACGCGGATGTCGCCGGGCAGGCCCAGCACGCGTTCGGCGATGATGTTGCGCATCACCTCGTCGGTGCCGCCGGCGATGCGCATGCCGATCGCGTGGAACAGCGTCTGGTAGAGTTTCGCCGCCGGCGAGTTGTCGTCGCGCGACACGGCGCCCATCGGTCCCTGCAGGTCCATCGCATACATGGCGATGTCCTGCGTCATCGGCGCAGCGACCAGCTTGCCGATGGAGTTTTCGGGACCCGGCCGCTCGCCGCGCGACAGCGCGGAAATGGCGCGGTAGGCGGTGTATTTGAGGCCGTTCGAGCGCGCCGCCCAGGTCGCGAGGCGCGAGCGCACTTCGCGGTCGTCGAGCGCGGGCGTGCCGTCGGACATGCGCGCTTCGGAGGCGAAGGCGAGGAATTCCGGCACGCCGGTCGCCAGTCGCGCGCCGATCGAGAAGCGCTCGTTCATCAGCGTCGTCAGCGAGACGTTCCAGCCGTCGTTGACCTTGCCGAGGCGCTGCGCGTCGGGAATGCGGACGTTGGTGAAATAGACCTCGTTGAAGCCGGAATGGCCGCTCGCCTGCTTGATCGGCCGCACCTCGATGCCCGGGCTGCGCATGTCCAGGAAGAACATGGTCAGGCCCTTGTGCTTGGCCACGGTCGGGTCGGTGCGGGTGATGAGGATGCCGTAGTCGCAGAAATGCGCGCCGGTGGTCCAGATCTTCTGGCCGTTGATGATCCAGTCGTCGCCATCCTTCTCCGCGCGCGTGCGCAGGCCGGCGAGATCGGAGCCGCCGGCCGGTTCCGAGAACATCTGGCACCAGACTTCCTCGCCGGAGGCGAGCGGCGGCAGGTAGCGGCGCTTCTGCTCTTCCGTCGCATAGGCCATCACGGTCGGGCCGCACATGCCCTGGCCGATGGCGAAAGGTTGCGAAAGCTGGCCGTACTTGCCTTCTTCCTGATCCCAGATCACGCGCTGGATCGGCGTGGCGCCGCGTCCGCCGTATTCCTTCGGCCAGGACAGGCAGGCCCAGCCGCCTTCGGCCTTCTTCTTCTGCCAGGCCTTCGAGGCCTTGACGAGCTTCGCCGTGCGGGCGTCGCGATCCTTGATCTCCTCGGCGGCTGCAAGTTCGGCCATCAGGCCGTCGGGCCGGTTGGCCTCCATCCACTTGCGCGCAACGGCGCGATATTCGGCTTCCTCAGGCGTGTCGTCGAAGTTCATGTGAACCTCCCGGTTCCTTCCCGGTCGTCTGCGTTATGCGCGACGACGGATCTTCTTCTGTTGTCGTTATCCGTTCCGCGTCATGGCCGGGCTT
>CXWK01008012.1_pt1 | contig 10472 bp, 7 predicted proteins | sample 590851 | NCBI WGS metagenome assembly CXWK01 (sample SAMEA3498364, study PRJEB10139) | wastewater metagenome | biome: wastewater treatment plant; material: activated sludge | place: Denmark | collected 2014-08-01
GTCGCGTCGTCCACCCATTGGGCACTCGCAAAGCCCGTTCCGCGTCACCGAGCTGGGCAAACTGCACATTCCGAGAAGACCCTTGCAGAAACTGCGCGGGGGCACCCCCTTGACATCGCAGTTTCCGCAACACAATCAGAGCCAGTTCCGCCAGTTCCGCCAGTTCCGCCAGTTCCGCCAGTTCCGCCAGTTCCGCCTAGCGGCCCTTCACCGGCTCCAGCTTCAGGCGCGCAGCTTCCGCATTAAACGCCGCGAGGTCTTTCGTCAGAATGCCGGCGACGTTGTCGGTGAGCACTTTCAACTCAGCGCTGAGCGCGGTGAGGATCGGCAAGGCGTTGCCGATTGGTTTGCCATCGCCGCTGTTGACCATCGATCCCAGCGAGGCCAGCCGGTTGTTGACCTTGATGGGGAAGTTGAGCGGGTCCTGGCCGGCCTGGTTCTTCACCTGGTAAATCTCGCCTTCCACTTCGCTCAGGCCGGAGACCAGAGCGTCGGCCGCCGCCTTCAGTTTCGGATCGGGTGACTTCGTCAAGCGGTCCGCCACGTCCGCCTTGACCCGGCGGATATCGATGACCGCCTGATTGGCCTCACTGGTCTTGTCGCGAATACGAATGGCCAGGTCGAACTGCTCCTGCAGATCCGCATCGGTTTCGTCGATGTGGAGGGGATGCCGCTTGACCAGGAACGGCTGCGTTTGCGTCACGCCATTCACGGTCATCCGCACCTGATACGCACCCGGCGCCGCTGCGGGCCCCTGCACCCCGCCGCCCCAGAGAATCATCCCCGGGAAGCTGGTGGCTGGCGGATACCGCAGATCCCACGTCACGCTCTGCATGCCTTGCGCCATCGGTGCGTTGACCGCACCACCGCCGCCGCGACCGCCGCCGCGGCCTGCCGCTGGCGCGGCAGCGGCCGCTCCGCCTGCGGCGCCTGCAAACGTCCGCACCACCGCACCGGTCTTATCGAGCACCTCAAGCGTGAGGCTCGTGACCGGACCATTGACCCAGTACTTGATCTGCGCGCCGTTCGTGGATCGGATGGCATCCTCGGGTGCAAACAGATAGGCCGGAGAGGCGGACGGCACGGCTGGACTGAACTGACGAATCGGCGCGATGTCATCCAGGACATAGAACCCGCGCCCGTGTGTGGAGATCACCAGATCGCGAGCCTCCACGATCAAGTCCGACACCGGCAGGCTCGGCAGGTTCAGCGAGAGCGACTGCCACGTGGCGCCATCGTCATAGGACAGGTAAACGCCCTTGAACGTGGCCGCATAGAGCAGGCCTTTGCGTTTTGGATCCTCGCGGACGGCGTTGACATACTCGGAATCCGTGATGCCGTTGACGATCTTCGTCCACGTGCGGCCGAAGTCATGCGTGCGGAAAATGTACGGCTTGAAGTCGTCGAGCAGGGGCCGCTTCACTGCGGCGTAGGCCGTGCCAGGTGCGAATGACGAGGCGTCGATGAGGCTGACGCGGCCAAAGTCCGGCATGTCCTTCGGGGTGACGTTTGTCCAGGTCTTGCCGCCATCACGTGTGACATGAATCAACCCGTCGTCTGATCCGGCCCAGAGAATGTTCGCGTCCGTCTTGCCGGGTGCCAGGGTAAACACCGTGGCATAGACCTCGGGACCGTTCATGTCTCCGGTAATCGGACCGCCAGAGTGTCCCATCGTCTTGGGATCGTGGCGCGTCAGGTCCTCGCTGATGCGGTCCCACTTCTGGCCATTGTTCGTGGTGCGCCAGACATGCTGCGTCGCCGTGTAGAGGACACGCGTATCCACCGGCGAAAAGATGATCGGGAACGTCCACTGGATGCGTTCCACCAGCGCGCTGGATGGTTCACCAGAGAACATGCGCGGATAGGGGTGCACCTCGCGCTGCTGGCCTGTGCGTCGATTCGTGTACTGAAGCCAGCTGCCGTTCACCGCGCCGGCAAAAAACGCGTCGGGGTCCTTGGGATCCGGGGCGATGTACCCCGGTTCAAAGCCGCCGGGGTTGTACGTCGTATCCACCGGCGCGCCGCCCGCACGGCCACCACGCCCGCCTCCGCCTCCAGCCTCATTGGGCAGGCAGACGGTATTGCCGTCCTGCTGTGCGCCGCAGACGTGATACGGAAAGTGTTTTGTGGTGACCACGTGGTAATACTGCGGCGTCGGATAGTCACGCGCGGTGAAAGGGTTGCCACCCGTGTAGGTCACCGCGCCACCGCTGTCGCTTGCGTGCAGGATGTGTTTCGGATCGGCGGGATCGATCCAGAGGTCGTGCGAGTCACCGCCCGCAAAACTCGTCATCGTCTTGCCGCCGTCGGTGGACTTGAACGTGCCGACGTTCAGCAGATAGACGGTATTGGCATCGGCCACATCGGCCGTGACGTGTGTGTAATAGAACGCGCGCTGGCGGATGTTGCGGCTGCTGTTGACGAGCGTCCACGAGGCACCCGCGTCGCTCGAACTGAACAGGCCGCCGTTGGCGTTTTCAACGAGGGCGTAGATGCGGTTGGAATCCGCGCCGGACACCGACACGCCAACGCGGCCGATCAGCCCAGTGGGCATGCCCGGTGCGCGCGTGATTTCCGTCCAGGTCTCGCCGCCATCGATGGACTTGAACAGGCCGCTGCCGGGGCCGCCACTCGACATCGTGTACTCGAGCCGGAAGGCCTCCCACATCGCGGCGAAGATGACATTCGGATTCTTCGGATCCATCGAGAGGTCGATGGCCGCCGTCTTGTTGTCGCGGAAGAGCGTGCGCTTCCACGTCTTGCCGCCATCCGTGCTCTTGTAGACGCCGCGTTCTTCGTTCGGCCCCCCATGGTGACCAAAGGCCGCTACGTAAACGATGTCAGGGTTCTTCGGGTGGATACGAATCTTGGAGATGTTCCTCGCGTCGCGGAAGCCGATGTGCGTCCAAGTCTTGCCGGCATCGGTGGACTTGTAGACGCCGTCGCCCGACATGATGTTGCCGCGGATGCACGTCTCGCCCATGCCGAGATAGACGATGTCGGGATTCGACTCCGACACGGCCACGGCACCGACGGACGAGGTGCCCACCTGGCCGTCGGTCACCGGAGCCCAGGTCTCACCGCGGTCGGTGGTCTTCCATAAGCCACCTCCCACCGCACCAAAGTAGCCTTCGTTCGGCCGGCCTACCACACCGGACACGGCCAGTGATCGCCCGCCACGATCAGGTCCGATGCCTCGCCACTGAAACAGGTTCAGATATGGGGGAAGGCCGGACGCAGCCTGCGCGGCCATCACTCGCGCCGCTCCACCGACCGAAACCGGCAGCGACCACACACCAGCCAGGACCAACGCCAGCGTGACACCGGCAACAACAGAATGGGGACGACGGATAACCAGAGCCATGTGCTCCTCCAACAGAGAAGCATAGCGGAAAACGTGTGAAACCGATCTACGATTGGCGGCTCATGGGACTCCCTCCGGGAACGCGCATCGGTAGCTACGAAGTGGTCGGCCCCCTGGGCGCCGGGGGCATGGGTGAGGTGTATCGCGCGCGCGATGCGCGGCTGGGCCGCGACGCCGCGATCAAGATTCTGCCCGAGGCGTTCCTCACTGACGCCGACCGGGTGGCGCGCTTCGAACGCGAGGCCCGCACGCTCGCCTCGTTGAATCATCCGAACATCGCCGGCATTTACGGAATTGAAGGCAGCGCCATCGTCATGGAACTCGTGGAGGGTGAGGACCTCTCTGAGTTGCTCGCGCGCGGCCCGGTGCCGCTGGTTGACGCGCTGAAGACCGCGCGCCAGATTGCGAGTGCTCTCGAAGCTGCGCACGAACAGGGCATCGTGCATCGCGACCTGAAACCGGCCAACGTGAAAGTGCGGCCGGACGGAACGGTCAAGGTGCTCGACTTCGGATTGGCCCGCCCGGGCGGCTCAGGTGACGCCTCCGGTTCAATCGCAAATTCGCCGACGATGACGAGTCCGGCCACGGCCTTTGGGATGATCATCGGCACGGCGGCGTACATGAGCCCGGAGCAGGCGCGCGGGAAAGCCGTCGACAGGCGAGCCGACGTGTGGGCCTTCGGCGTCGTCCTCTACGAAATGTTGTCGGGCCGTCGCGCGTATCCCGGCAGCGAGGTGTCGGATGTGCTGGCGTCGGTACTGAAAGACACCTTGCCGCTCGACGGAGTGCCCCCTGAGACACCGGCGGCGATTCGCCGATTGCTGCGGCGATGCCTGGAGAAGGACCGTGCCGATCGCCTGGACTCCATGGCCACGGCGAGACTTGAAATCGCCGACGCGATGGCGCCGGGCAGCGATGATGCGCCGGCAGCGACTGCCGCCGTTGCGCCGAACCGGTCGCGCACGATGCTGATCGCGGCTGTCGCCGTGATCGCCGCGTCCGCCCTTACCGGATTTGTCGTCTGGCGCGTACGGACGCCTGCGCCGGCACAGCCGATCGCTTTCGCCCTGGCGCCGCCGCTAGGGGAAGTGTTGCAGGTCAACGTCAACCAACCCGCTCTGGCGATCTCGAATGACGGCCGTCGGATTGTGTACGCCATTGGGGTCGTCGGAAAAACGCTCGTGGTCAGGTCGCTTGACCAGTTCGCCGACCTGCCGCTCACGAACCTCGGGACCCAGCCACGGTCGCCGTTTTTTTCCCCCGATGACCAGTGGCTGGGATACTTTGCGGCGTCCAGCAGCGGCGGGGGCGCCCGCCTGATGAAAGTGGCGCCGACGGGCGGGGCGCCGCTCGAGATCGCGACAGTCCAGGGCAATCTTCGCGGCGCCTCGTGGGGCCGCGACAACACCATCGTGTTCGCAAGCACGGCCTGGGAGAGTGGTCTGCTGCGGGTGTCTGCCGAGGGCGGGGACCCGGAGGTACTGACAAAACCAGATACAGCGGCCGGCGAGGTCGATCACCAGTGGCCGGCGATGATGCCGGATGGCAGGCACGTGGTGTTCACCGTCTCCCGAGTTTCAACGCAAGGGGCCCTCGAGCTTCAGCGAGACATCGCCGTCCTGGACCTGGCCACCCGCAACGTGCGTGTGATCAAGCAGGGTGCGTCCTACCCGCGACTGGCCGCGACAACTCACCTGCTCTTCGTGACCGACCGTGGGGTGTTCGCCGCACCATTCGATCCGGTCGCTTGCGAGTTTCGCGGCGAGGCTGTGCGAGTGATTGAGGACACGGTCGTCAAGCCCTCGTCAGGAGGCGCCGACGTTGAGGTGTCGAACGCCGGGGTGCTGACGTACATCGCCGGAGGATCGGTCACAGTGAGGTCGCTCGCCTGGATTGATCAGCACGGCGTCGAGACGCCGATGTCCGCGCCTGAGCGTGGATACCAGGACTTCAAGTTGTCGCCCGACGGCACTCGCGCTGTCGTGACCCTGACTGACGGTGGGGAGTCGAGCATCCATGTGTACGACTTGACGCGCGGAACGCTCAGCCGCCTCACGCCGCCCGACGAGTTCGGCTCGGCGCCTGTGTGGAGCAGCGATAGCCGCTTCGTCTATTACCGTAGCTATTCCCGAGGGGGCCGCGGCTTCGGGCTGTCCCGCGTCTCGGCCGCAGGCGGGGGTTCGCCCGAGCTGATACTGGTCGAGAAGGACAATGTCACCTTGACCCCGACAGGCGCGACGCCTGACGGACGATCGCTGCTTTTACGGACCAACGCCGGCGTAAGAACCGAGGTTCAGATCCTGAATCTCGACGGGACACCGTCACCGAAACGCCTGGTCGCTGATCCAGACGGGTCGGAGGACGGGCGGGTCTCTCCAGACGGCCGTTGGCTCGCCTACACGGTGAGGGTCGGGTCCGGTGGGGGGGGCCAGGTGTTCCTGCGCCCGTTCCCCAACGTGACTGACAGCCGCGTGCAAGTATCCATCAACGGGGGCGCCCGGCCCGTATGGGCCGCCAACAGTCGCACGATCTTCTACTCCGGCACCCGCGAGAGCGGCGGCATCTGGAGGGTCGATCTTGCCGCCAACGGCCAACTTGGGAAGCCGGTGCTGATGCTGGCCCCTGACACCGACGTTAGCCAGGTGATCGACATCGCCACAGGTGGCGACCGGTTCGTCAGGATTCGGCCCGTCATTGACAAGACGAAGACCAACGAGCTGCGCGTGGTGCTCAACTGGTTCGAGTTCCTGAAACAGAAGATGGCCGGCGGGAAGTAGCGCGGCTCCCATCGTGATGACTGGCAGCCGCCTGTGCCGATGACCACCCTGATCACACTTGCGCTCGGGCTGATGCTCGTCAGCCCGCAGTCTGCCGCAACTGGTGCGCTGAAGGTGGGGCAGCCCCATCAAGGAGGCATCATCGGCTACATCTTTGCGCCTGGAGACCCCGGTTACGTCGAGGGGGTTACCCACGGGTTGATCGTCGCGCCGAGCGATCAAGCCACGGCCGTTCCCTGGTACAACGGACGCTATGTAGTGACGGGCGCCACGGGTACGGCCCTGGGCACCGGCAAGGCCAACACAGCAGCCATTGTGGCCGTGCAGGGCCCGGGGAACTATGCGGCCAGACTGTGTGCCGATCTGGAGATCGGCGGATACAGGGACTGGTACCTGCCAAGCAAAGATGAACTGGACCGCATCTACGACAACAAGCGCGCGATCACCGGGTTTGCCGAGCAGCGCTACTGGACGTCCAGCGAGGCGGACGTGAACAATGCCTGGCCCCAGAACTTCGCCAATGGTTTTCAGTACACTCTCTACGACAAGTTCTATGAGATTCGCGTGCGTGCCGTCCGGACCTTCTAACCGCCTCGCCTGGGGCGTTGCGCTCGGCTGCGCCATCCTCCTGATGCCGGCTGCCGGCCAGACGACCCAGGTCCAGCCAGAGACGGCCCCCGGCATCCAGCCGCCTTCCCGGGTCGAGGTGATTGCCCCGAAGCGAAAGGACTCCTTCAACGATCGCGGGACGTGCCCCGAGAAGAAGCAGGGCGGCAACCCCCGGCTGGTCTCTGGTTATCTGGTCTTCGACGGCGCGACGGACGGTAACCGCCAGGTCGATCCGCAACTGGCCGTCGGCGGCGGCTACGTGCTCACGGGGACCAACACCGGGCTCATCATCTACACAAAGCAGGGTGAGTTCGTGCAGGGTGCCTCGCAGGCCTGCTTCAACGGCGGGATCGATCCCAAGATGTTCTACGATCCCCACAACAAGGTCTTCGGTTTCGACCTCTGGTACTACTGGGACAAGCCGCAGGTAAAGCCCATTAACCTGTCCATCTCGGAGACCAGCGATCCGCGCGGTGCCTGGAATACCTATCCCATTCCGTCGCCCAACGAAGTGGACGGCGGGGGGATTGGATTCAGCCGGAAGTGGATTGGCTACACGTTCCCTGGCGGTGACGAGAACACCCTGGTTGTCCGCACCGCCGAGGCGAAGGCGGGAAAACCGGCGACGGTCTTCCACTTCAAAGGGAGTCTCGGCCAGCCCGTGTTCTCACAGGACCCGGTTGACGACCTCTACTTCTTCAGGATCGAGCGAGGCGACTTCGTGATCAGCCGGATCACCGAGGGCCAGGACGGCACGCCGGTCATCATGCCGGCGGCGCGGAAGGCGCACAACCTGACGAATATCTCCTCCCCGCCTCAGGCCCCGCAGAAGGGCACGGCGGTGAAGACGGCGTCTGGCGATCGCAACCCGAAGAATGTTGTGCTCCAGGGCGGGTTCCTCTGGTTCTCACAGACGATCAATGACGAGGGCCGCGCGGCGGTCCAATGGCACCAGCTCACGCTCGACGGGACCATCGTCCAGACAGGCCTCATCCGGGGCAGCACGACGAACTACATCCAGACCTCGATTGCGGTGAACAAGAGTCACGACGTGCTGATCGGCTTTCAGGAAACCCATGCGGACATGTTCATCAGCCCGCGCCTGGCCTATCGGTTCGCCGACGATCCGCGGGGCACCGTCCGCGACATCGTCCGGCTCGGCGAAGGCCTTGGCGCCACCGACGGCACTTCCTGGGGCGACTATAGCGGCAGCGTCGTCGACGGCGACAACCTTGAGGACCTCTGGACGATCCAGAGCATCACGAGCGTGCAGGGCAAGGGGTTGACCGTGATCGCCCGGCTGCCCTACCGAAACGCCCGTACGAACCGTTCGCGCGCGCCTACTTCGTAATGACCGACTGAAGGAACTGCAGGGCGCGCGGGTCTCGCGACTGGCCCAGGCCGTTCATCGCCTCGCGCCGCACGCTTGTGGCGGTGGGCGTGAGCGGGGTCGAGCGGGCAAATTCGATGAGCGTTGCCACAGCACTTGGGTCGCGGTGCAGTGTGATGGCCCTCACGGCCGCGCTCGCGATTCGGCTCTTCACGTCCACCTCCATCGTTTCGTCAACGGCACGAGCCTTCAGCCACGCCACGCTGTCGGCACCAGAGACGCCCGTCAGCCAGTGAAGTGACAGGCCGCCGGCGTCCACCGGGCAATCATCCGTCAGCGCGCGCATGCGTTCGATGCGTTTCTCCACCAATCGCACGAAGATCGTCACCTGCGTGCCCGCCTCAAGGCGCACAGGCCCGGTGGGCGCGGGGAACTGGGGAGGGGTGGGCGGCGCGTCGGTGGCCTGCGGCTCGATGCGACAGCCGCGGACCCCGCTCGACATGGCGTCATCGGAGTAGAAGCAGCACAAATTCCGCTCTCCGTCCGACATGGGCACCTGCCAGGCCACCCACTGCGGCGTGGTGGCCTGTGCGGCGAGCGCGGCCACGTCGCGCGACAGCGACGTGACCGCCTGCGTTTTCACCTGGGCGTTTTGAATCTGGGGCGTCTGCGCCGCAACGACGGCAGCAACCACGACCAGTGAGCCCGTCATCAACATTTTGTGCATTCGTGACTCCTGGACTCCTGGACTCCTGGACTCCTGGACCCCGGGACCCCGGGACCCACCTTCGCGCTGCGCGCTACGGCGGGCAAGCCCTGGACTATTTGATGATTTCCAGCATGTAGTCCATGGCCGCCTTGTTGCGGCTCATGGTCGAGAGCTTGGACACGATGTCGCGTTTGAGCGTCATGTTCGTTTCCTTGCGTGCGATCGTGACCAGCGCCTCGCCGTTGTTCTGACTCATCAGGGCCGAGACAATGGTCTTCTTGTTTTCCACGTCCTCTTCGCGGCTGTAAAGGTCCGCGAGGATGGCGCCCGACTTGTCAGCGCGCATGCTGCCGAGGCTGCGAAGGGCGCGTCGGCGCAGTTCCACATCACGTTCACCCCGGGCGACTTCGCTGAGACGGTCGGCGGCGCCAAGCGAGCCCAGGCGCGAGAGGATGCTCATCTTCAGGTCGCGGTTCTGTTCCTTCTGGTAGACCGTCCACAGGTCCTGCGCGGCGCCGGCGTTGGTCATCTGGCCGACCGCCGACTGACGCAGGTCAATCACGCCTGGGCCGCTGGCCACCTCCATCAGCGCCACCATGTTTCCAGACTGTCCCCACGCCTGAAGCACGGCCTTCTTGATCTCGACGTCCTGGGTCGTGTCGTAGATCTCACGCAACTCGGCGCTGGTGGCGCCGCGTTTGCCGCCGGTGGCGACATAGCGGATCGCGTACTTCTGCAGGTCGGGGTTGGCGCCGCCCTTGGCAATGTCCATGAGGATCTGGCGTGCCCGGGGCTGCGAACTCTGTGCGAGCACGAAGATCGCCCGCTGTTTCAGCTGCAGGGAGTTGGCGCCAGTCAGCACGCCCTCGATCAGCGGAAGCGCGCGCTCGGGATCCGAGTGCTGCAGGGCGTTCAGCGCCAGCATCTTCAACTCTTCATCGGCGGCTTGTTCGGGGCGTTCGGCCTGGCCAGCCGACTGGCGCACGGCCGCTTCAAGCACACCGGCATCCTTCAGATAGGCGCTCTTCGCGTGGTCCTTCTTGAGCGTTGACAGCGCCGCCGTGGCATCGCTGCTGCGGCCGAGCCGATACAGCGCGTAGGCCTTGTGGTACAGCGCGGCATCGGTCCTGGCCGCCTTCTGTGTGATGACCTGGTCGAATCGCCCGATGGCGCGTTCGTAGTCGCGGCGCAGCAAGAGACTGATGCCCGAGTCGTAGGCACTGCCCCCGGCTGTGGTCAACGACCACGCCTCCTGCATCTCGAAGTTGCGCGCCATGTCCATGTCGAACCGCATGCCGTCGAGGCTGAGCCGATGTTCGTCGAGCGACAGACGCTGCTGATCAAACGCTGTGCGGGCGTGAGCCAGGGCGTCCTGGGCGATGAGCATCTCGTCGCCCAACAAGCCGGCCATGGGTGGCAGCGGCGCAATGGCCGGCGCCGTTGGCGGGGCAGGGGGGGCAGCCGGCACCGGAGGCACGGGCGGCCTGGCCACCTGCGCAAATCCGGACGCCGGAATCACCAACACCGCAGCAATCATCAGTAGTCGTTTCATAGGTCTCCCTCAGTAGCAGTCACAATGGTTTTCTGGCGTTCGCGCACTTCGTCGGTCACGACACGCACCTTGAAGATCAAGTCGTCCTGTTCAATTCGAGCGCGCAGGGCGTCCAGGTCCGCCCGTTTCAG
>CXWK01012424.1_pt2 | contig 10472 bp, 6 predicted proteins | sample 590851 | NCBI WGS metagenome assembly CXWK01 (sample SAMEA3498364, study PRJEB10139) | wastewater metagenome | biome: wastewater treatment plant; material: activated sludge | place: Denmark | collected 2014-08-01
CAAAATATTTTAATCTAATTTTCATTTTCTTCTCCTTTAAAATTGTAATGATAGTCCGCTTGTAACAGTAAATTGAGATGTAAGATTTAGATCGACATTAAGTACTAACACAGAAAGTTTAACTGCGCTGCCGGCAGTAATTCTATAATTATTACTTCCTTTTATATTAGCACTTAAAACCTGATCAGCTAACTGCGGATATAGTTCATTTGGATCTCTAAAGTAATAATTCAAATCCATTGATGAGGTTTCATACTGAATTCCACCGTAAGCAATAAACCAGCTGTTAAAGGTCTTACTTAAATGCGCGTTTACTGCAAAATTCTTCGAATCAGTTTTAACATAATCTTTTGGATTATCGCCAACATATTCAAAATTAAAATTGTTGATCATTAACTGTACGGAAAAATCAAACGGTGGATCTTTTATCCACTGACTGATACTATGTTTTAACCCAAAGCCCCAAAATCCTGTTTTGCTATCACTTACTTTTATTTTAGGAAAGAAACGTAAAAGAAGTTCGGTTCCATAGTAACTTCCGGCCGCCTGATAAATTCCTGAAGGAAGACTTGCAACATCAAATCCATGTGGATATGAAATAAAACCCTGTGGTCCTAAATAAACATTGCCTGTTGAACCAGTAATCGTAGCAGTTTCTTCTAAGTTTTCATAACCAGCTATTCCAGGATTTGGCTTAAATGTTTGCTGACTTTGAGGAATAGAAATATAACTGCCTACAATGCTGAACTTGAATTGGAATTCTTTAGGAACGTTTGCAGAGTAATAACCCCCCGAATTAAAATATGAACCTAAAAAAGTTGCGAGTGGTTTTGCATATTCCCTTACATCATCAGGTGGAAGTGCTGTTATACCAACACCAGCCTGAGCAAAGGTTAAACGATAAAATAAAACAAAGACGACAAAAAAAGTAACAATTGATTTTATCATACCAGCCTCCTAAAAATATATATTGATTGTCTTATCTGCATTTACATTGTATTCAGTTGTAATCGGTTAGTTCAATTTTAATAATTGAATATGCAGGCTTCAATCACGTATTCACGTGGTTTTAATCGGGTATGATCAGATCAAAAGTTTATAATTAAAAGGATGGCGAATATTTAGATCAGGTTTTCTTTAAGTGCTTTTGCAACGGCACTGCTTGCACTGTGTACTTTAAGTTTTTCATAAATTTTACGCAGATGAGAATCTACGGTGTGATAACTTATCGAAAGTTTATCCGCAATTAGTTTTTTAGGAAGTCCCTCAACAAGCAATTGTAGTATTTCAATTTCTCTTGAGCTTAAATTGTAATCTTTCTTCTCTGGAACAAAATTTTTAAACATTTCAAGTACTTTAAAAGCAATTGAAGAATTCATTGGTGCACCGCCATTTAGAACTTCTTTAACTGCATTTAATATTTTATCAGAATTGGAATCTTTTAATAGATAACCAGATGCTCCATTACAAATCGACTGAAAAATACTTTCATTATCATCCTGTATAGTCAGCATTATTATTTTTGCTGAAGGAGAAATGTCTTTCAAAATAGGTATTGCTTCAATTCCACTCATTCCGGGCAACCCGATATCCAACAGGATTATTGATGGATCAAGTTCAATTGATTTCATTTTTTCTATTGCATCTTCACAGGAAATGAAATCATTTGTGCATGACATTTCAGAACTTTGATTAATGAAATCAACAAGAGTTTTTCTGAAAAGCTTGTTATCCTCAATTACAATTACATCAGTTTTTTTATTTTCTATTAAAATTGTCGATCCTTTTTTTCAAGAATATATATAAGTTATTTTTAACACAATCACGTATTTACGTTATGACAACTTCAAGATTTACTGCTGTTCCTTTTTTTTCAGATGAGATAATTTCAATTGATGCTGAAATCTGTTCTGCTCTGGCTTTTATATTTTTTAAGCCATTTCCTTCCTTTATACTATTCTGATCAAACCCGATTCCATCATCCTTAATAGAAACCTTTAGCTTGTTTTGATTTCTTGAAAAATCAATAATAACATTTTTTGCAAAGGAGTGCTTAACAATATTATTCAATGATTCTTTATAGATTAGATAAAGATTTCTTTTTAGTTCGGGGTTAATTTTTTCATTCTGGTTTACTTCAAAGAGATTAAGTTTATAATCAAGCCCCGAAAGCATAAAGTTTGTTGTTTCTTTAATTCTTGAAAATAAACTGCTCAGTTTATCTGAAGTTGGATTGATAAACCAGATTATATCTCTTATTGATTCGGTTGAAGATTTTGCTGCAAAATTTATATCAAGTATTTGTTTTTTTATTTCCGAGTTTTCTTCAGCTTTATTACTCATAATAGAACTTAGCAAAGTAATACTGCTTAAATTACTTCCTATCTCATCATGCAAATCAGATGCAATTCGTGATCGAATAATTTGTTTTTCCAATTCCTTTTCAGATTCTAAAGCTTTTGTTTGCAGTTCTGCTTTTTCAGCTCGTAACTGGATTTCAACAAGTTTGGTTTTTTCCTTTTCCTCTTTCAGCAATAATTCATTCTTAACCTTTCTTTTGTTTACTTCATATTTTCTGATAAAGTACAAAACTGTAAACGCCAAAATCAAATAGAGAGAATAAGCTACCCAGGTTTTATAAAATGGCGGTTTGATAATTACTTTTATTGATGCAGCATTTTCATTCCAGATGCCATCATTGTTTGAAGCTTTAACCAAAAAAGTATATTCGCCGGGATCAATATTTGTATAGTTTGCAAAACGATTATTGCCATTAACTATCCAATCAGAATCAAATCCTTCTAGTTTATATGCGTATTGATTTTTTTTGGGGTTAGTATAATCAAATGCAGAAAATTCAAATGAAAAAATGTTTTCATCATATGTTAAAGTTATTTTCTCATTCTTCGAGAGTTCTAAATATGTTAAATATTTTTCTCCTGCCTTAATAAAGGAAACTATTACAACCTGGGGTTGATTTGGATTATCACGCATTAGAGATGGACTAAATTTACTTAGTCCGTTTGTTCCGCCAAAATAAATTTCGCCTTTTGAATTTTTATAGACTGAGTTTATATTAAATTCAAGCCCCTGCAAGCCATCCTCTGTATCATAGTTTCTAAATAATTTTCCTTCAATATTATTTTCATTGAATCTTGAAATGCCGCGATTAGTTGCAATCCACAGATTTCCATCCTCATCATCAATAACACTGTTTATATAATTATTTGGTAGACCATCTTTGGTAGTAAAAACTTTAAACCTATTATTCTTGCGGTCCATTTTATTCAAGCCATTCTCAGTACCTATCCATAAATTTCCTTTTAAATCTTCACAAATTGTAGTTATTGTGTTACTGCTAATCGATTCAAGATTATTTTCATCATATAAATATTCTATGCAATTTCCATCAGATGGATCAACACTAACTAAACCACTTTCGGTTCCGATCCAGTAAACATCATTTCTATCTCTATAAATTATTTCAATGGATTTTCCGGAAAGCTTTGTTGAGTCTTGAGATGAAAAGAGATATGATCTGAAATTGTCATATTTTTTTTGCCAAACACAAACTCCAACAACTGTTCCAATTACGAGATCACCATTTGAAAGCTTGTATAATTTATTAATCCGGTTATCAATAATTGATGAATTGTTTTTATCATCGTGTAGATATTGTTTTAATATTCTACCATCGCTATCACATTTTATTAAACCGCCACCAAATGTCCCGAGCCAAATAAATTCCTGTTCATCTTCAATAATAGAGTAAACAAATCCTTCATTACTATTAGGATTATTGTGAGATATTTTGTGGTGTGTGAATTTATTAGTCTGTGAATCATAAATATCCAGACCACTGTTTGTACCGATCCACAATTTATTATTCTGAGCTTCATAAATCGAAAGAACAAAATTATCTGAGAGCGAATTACTGTCCCAAAAATTATTTTTTAATGTTATAAACTTCGGAGATTTTAAATCTGTTTTGTTTATTCCGTTATTCGTACCGACCCAGAGATTTCCGGAACGATCAATCAACAGACATCTTATAAAATCATTACTTAAACTTAAATAGTTTTGTTTGTTGTTTTTAAAACTTATAAACTTATCCAATTTCGGATCCAACTTGTTCAAGCCGCCGCTAAATGTTCCTATCCAAAGATTCCCATTGTTATCATCAACAATATCATAAATTTTATTTTCGCTAATCGAATTCGGGTTATCTGGATTAGAAATATATTTAACAAACTTTTTTGTTTGATGATCAAATCGATTTAGACCACCGCCATAGGTTCCAATCCACACTCTGCCGGCTAAATCTGTATAAAGTTTTATAATATAGTTACTCCAAAGACTATTGTGATCATTCGTGTTTTTCTTATAGTTTATTACGCTTTTAGATTTTCTATTATATACAATTAATCCATTACCCATTGTTCCAAACCACAGATTACCATTACCATCTTCAGTAATTGACGATATGAATTCTGCAGAGGTGAGGGCTGAAAAAGATTTTGTAAATGAATTATTACTGAATTTTATTTTGCTTAAATGGTTTTCATCAGAAGAGGTGCTAGTTTGGGTTTCAATTCTATTTAAACCGTTTGTGGTACCAATCCAAATCACTCCGAATTTATCTTCGTACAAACATCTGATATTATTATCACTAAGACTGGTAGTATCATTTTCTTTTTTGATGAAATTAAAAAAACCTTCTTTGTTTTTTCCATCTTTGGCATCATAAATCAGACTCAGCGCACTCAGTCCTTCACCGGTTCCTGCCCAGATAGTTCCTTTCTTATCCTGCAGAAGTACTCGAATTTGATTGTTAACAATTGAGGCTAAGTCATCTCTATCATTTCTATAAATATTAAAATTATATCCGTCATACCTGTTCAAACCGTCTTCAGTTGCAATCCAGATAAATCCTTGATTATCCTGAATGATTGAATGAACCGTTGATTGTGAAAGACCTTGTTCAATTGAGATTCGTTCAAAATTAATTTCCCTTTGCTGCGAAAGAATAAAAGGGGCAAATAAAAAACAGATTATTGAAAAAACAAAAGGTCTAAACAATATGCCTTTTAATCTGTTTAAACGAGAGGTAAAATATTTGATGTATAATAATTGATATCTTGTATTGTTCACTAACAAAATCTCTAATGATTTAATATTTAATAGATCTAATTATAGTACTCGGGAATATTTCAGATTAGTTGAATTAAGCTTACTTGAATATAAGAAGAAGAACATCGAAGCGTCAAGCTAACGATAAAAGAAAACAGATAAAAAATATTTTGCTTATCTAACGATAATTTTCCTATTTTCTAATGTGGGCTAATTAAAAACTAATCTAAAATATTTTTAGGAGTTGCTATGGATCCAATAATTCAGTTGTGGCTTCCAATTCTTGTTTCTGCTGTAGTTGTATTCTTTGTAAGCTTCTTACTTCATATGGTAGTTAAACATCACAACAGTGATTTTAAACAAATACCTGATGAAGCTAGGATAATGGATGAGTTGAGAAAATCTAATATTCCTGCCGGCGATTATGTTTTTCCATTTGCAAAAGATGAGAAGGAAAGAAACTCACAGGAGTATAAAGATAAATTTGCTAAAGGTCCGGTAGCGATGATAACTGTTCATCCTACAGGACCAATGAGTATGGGATCTAATTTAGTAATGTGGTTTTTATTTTCTATTGTTGTTGGAATCTTTACGGCTTACATTGCTGGACATGCACTTGCACCTGGCGCACATTATCTTGCGATATTTCGTTTTGCCGGAGCCACCGCTTTTGTAGGATACTCACTCGCACTTGCTCACGATAGCATTTGGTATGCTAGAAAATGGTCAACCACACTAAAGTATGTTTTTGATGGTTTGATTTATGCATTATTCACTGGCGGTATATTTGGCTGGTTGTGGCCTGCTGCTTAGTAAAATAGTTTGATACTTAATAAGATAAAATGCAGACAGATTAATTATTGTCTGCATTTTTTTATCCTGGAACCTTATCATTAATCAGTTATTCTTTTCCTTCATTAATTTGTTTTAAATAATCTGCAACCTGATCTTTGCCCCAATTTGGTGCTATATCATTTTCAGGAACAAATTCTTCAAACTTAGCAAATGACTTTTCAAGAACCGGTTTTGCTGTGTTAGGTCCACCGCCAAATTGCTGCGGCGTATAAAAAAGTCCTACACCAATTAGATATTCTGGTCTGGGATTTAAAGTATCAAGTTTCATCGCAGCAGCAAAATTATTGTTTGCTTCTGCACCATACTTTTGCCATCTGTTCATAGGATCAACCTGCATACGTGCTTGCGAAATCATTCCTTTTAATGTAAAGATTTCAGAATTATCTGGACTAAGTGAATCCGCAGCGTTAATAAATTTATCCGCTTTGTCTAAATAAATATCTTTCCTACTGTTAGATGAATCTATATAGCTTGCAAGTACAGTAACAAATGAACCATAATAGTATGGGAGCCATTTGTCTTTTTCCGCAGCAGCTATTCTTTCAAAATTATTTGCAAGTTTTAAATAGTCGTTGGTTGTTTTGCATTCTGATATTTTATCAACGTTTTTCTTCATTTCTTTTTCGTACTTATCATCTGCAATCGCCACCGTTAAAAACAGAATCGAAAGTAATGCTGAAAGTGATTTTCTCATTTTGTACTCCTTGATTATTAATATGGATTTGTTTCGCCGAGCGAAATAAACATGCCTATAAAAAAAGATCGATGAGCCGCCGGCAGTATTGGTGCGTTTATCGTTCCATCTGTTGAATAATTGTATCCGTAAACATTGTGATATCCTAAAATATTATCTATAGAAAAGAAAATAACTGTAAAGTTTCCTAATACATTTGTTATATAGCTTGCATTTAGACTAAGGTTCTGAAAATTTTTTGATCGATCACCAAGAAACTCAGGATTGTTGGGGTTAAAATACGGACGTCCTGTTGCAAAAGTATATGTTAGCCCAACTAAAGTTGTTATTGGCTGTATCCATCTTTTTGCCACGACTGAAAAAGTGTGCGGAGTAGAAAACGGCGGTGATGTAAGTGTTGGATAATTTTTAAACTCACGTTTTGTATCAAGATATGAATATGAAATCCAGTAGTCTACATACTCAAACGTTTCTTTGTCTCGCCAAAAAATATCAATACCTTTTGCATATCCCTTTCCATCACTGCTGAACGGAACATCCGGAAGATTGAAATATGGATATGTAATCACACTTCCTTTGGCAAGGTTATTATAGTTTTTATAATACGCCTCTATTCTAAATGTTCTATCGGTGCCAATGTATTGATAATTAAGAATGTAATGATCTGCATTTTCAAACTCAAAATTCTTTGAGAAGAAAAGAAAATCAGGATCCGGTGTTTGATAAAATTTTCCATAAGCAAAATTAAGCTGATCATAAACGCCAAGCCTGTATGCAAAAGACATGCGGGGAGCAAAATTAGTTTTATCCAGATGTTTTGAGTGTTCTGTTCTCACTCCGATTCTTCCTGCAAAATCATTTGTAAAAAAAACATCTGCTTCAAGATATCCGGCAAGATAAGTTTCATTAATGTTTCCTTCCAGATCATTAAATGAATTTGTATGATCTAGGTTTTGAAACTCGCCGCCAAAGGTTAGAAAAGCGTTTGATAAAACATTTTTTGTAATTGTAACTTTTCCTGTATGAAAAAGATCGTCTGTATTTGCTAAATTATTATTTATCTCGTTATCAATGTTATCTGCACCAAGGGAGTATCCTGCAAACAAAGTCCAGTCATCCCAAAAAATATCTCTGTAATTTGTATTAATAAAAAAGTTAGAACTCTTCTGATGATAAAAATCTTTGTGCGGCAGGCTATCCAAATTTGGAAAATATAAAGAAAGTGCCCCGGTACTAAACGAAGTAAATGCTTTGAACATTCCCGTTTTAGAAGTTTTATATCTAAAGTTTGCAGAACCTTCAAAACTTTCCGGCGCTTTATCCCAATCGGGTCTTTGCTTTTGTATTTCAAAATATGGTGCAAGATTGTAGTAACCGCCTTCAAATGCGAACGAAGAATTTTCCCATAACTGAGTGTGCGATCCTCCAAACCCCAGCGGCATAATATTGATTGCGCTCCGGGTTTTATCCGGCAGATCTTGAGTTTTTAAAACCAGCACAGATGAAAGAGCCTGACCGTACTGAGCAGAATATCCACCGGTGCTAAACACTGTTCCTTTAAATAACATCGGCGAAAACCTGCCACGCGAGGGAATATCTGGAACACTTCCGTAAAATGGATTTTGAACTGTCATCTCGTCAATCAGTGTTTTTGTTTCTGATGCAGAGCCGCCGCGCACAAACAACCCATCCGTTTCTCCTATTTGCTGCGTACCGGGTAATGTTTCCAGCGTTGAATAAATATCTGCATCCGCACCGGTTGTTAAAATATCAAGCGGTTTCAGAATTACGGCTTTGTTCTCATCACTTGCTTCAAAAGAACCAGCAGAAATAACAACTGCTCCTAGCTCTGTTGATTCTTCTTTTAATTTTATCTCAAGATATTTTTCTTTTTTATCTAGTATTACTTTTTCAGAATGTGTTTGATAGCCCACAAAACTTACGATTAACTCTAACTCTCCTTCTTCTTCTGTCACGAAAGAAAAAGTTCCATCTGTTTCTGATGAAACACCATCATAAGTGTCTTTTAAATAAATATTCGCACCGGGTAATGGCTGATTAGATTCATCTGAAATCTTACCGGAAATTTTTGTTTGGCTGTAGATAGAGACAGATAATATTAGTGAGAGTGAAATAGTAAAAATTAGCTTCATAGATAGATTTAATTTTGTTTTAGTTGATCAAACTTAGGTTTTTACAAGCGCCTATTAAAGAACAAATCGGTGAGTGGAAGAATATTATCGGTAAATGGTAGAAATATTGAGGAATTTAAACGAGAAGTAATTGAAAAAGCAATGATCGTTAAACTTAAATCATTGCTTAAATTATTGATACTATTTAAACAGCACTTATTTCATTAGTATCATTTTTTTTATATCAGAAAATAAATTCGATTGCAGTTTGAAAAAATATATTCCACTCGCTGAGCTGGTAGCATCATAATTGATTTTATAACTTCCAGCCGTTTTAAATTCATTTATTAAAGTTGTTAGCTCATTTCCTAGCGCATCATATATTTTTAGAGTAACAAATTGACTGGCAGCGAGTGTAAACTCAATTGTTGTTCTTGGATTAAATGGATTCGGATAATTTTGATTTAACATAAATCCGGTAGGCAGAACTTCACCAGCCTCAACTGAAGTTGCAGTTGTATCTTCAATAAGATTTAAGTGATTGTTTACATTAACGTTTTGCAAAACCTGCTTAATGCCTGATGGCCACTCAACTATCATCGAATCGATAATGCTTGCATCGCCGAGACCAAAATGCTGCCGGAGTGTTTGACCACAATAACCTGTTTGTCCTGCTACTCTTCTCATTTGCCAAACAGGATTACCAAACACATTTGCTTTAACTTTTATTACAGCACCAATTGCTGATTTGTTGGAAACAATTCCTTCAAGATCAAGACTTAACCAGTTATTGCTTCCGCCTGGGTTTTTATATAATGTATTATTCTCTGTTGCACCAAAACATTTTGCAATAAAAAGATCTAACCAACCATCTTTATTGTAATCTCCAAATGCACAACCGTATGTCCAGCCAAGATCAGACTCAAATGTTGAATCTTTTGTGAAAGTTCCGTTGCCATTATTTAAATAAAAAAAGTTTTTGGTTCTTCCGGAAGTAAATGCATTTGTTACAAACAGATCAAGATCACCATCGTTATCAACATCGCCAAAAGCACTTCCAAAGGAGTTACCAATATCTATACTAACCGGATCATTAGTAATTTTTGTAAATGTTCCATCTCCATTATTGATAAAAAGAAAATTTTTCTGGCTCCCCCAGTTTGCAACAAATACATCAAAGTCTCCATCGTTATCAATATCTTCCCAGCTGCTGCTGGTTGAGTTTCCATTTGAAGTTAGAAGATTTGGAATTTGCAATGATGTAAAAGTTTCATCGCCATTATTATTATAAAAATTTTCATTTTGAGTATTTTCATTTGCAATAAACAAATCTAGAAAACCATCGCTATCAATATCTATCCAATCTGCATTACGTGAATAGAAAGCATCTGTTGATTGTGGTCCGGTTGTTATTTTAGCAAACGTTCCATCGCCATTATTCTTGTATAAAAAATTCCTTCTGTTTCCATCACTATTACAGACATAAAGATCAAGAAAGCCATCATTATTATAATCACCCCAGCTTCCTGCTTCAGAATAACCACCATCGCTTGCAACAACCGAACTTGAAAGAAGTTCAAATGTTCCATCACCATTATTTTTATAAAGCAGATTATTTTGATTATACCAATTGGCAACAAATAAATCCGGATCACCGTCAT
>CXWK01000695.1_pt1 | contig 10470 bp, 7 predicted proteins | sample 590851 | NCBI WGS metagenome assembly CXWK01 (sample SAMEA3498364, study PRJEB10139) | wastewater metagenome | biome: wastewater treatment plant; material: activated sludge | place: Denmark | collected 2014-08-01
CTGGAGGGCATCGCGCTGTTCGAGGTGGGAGCCGAACCCCTGGTGATGGGCCCGGCGGTTCAGGCGAGACACGCGGCGGTCACGCCAAACTTCTTTGCCGTGCTGGGCGTGCAGCCCGCTGCGGGGCGGACGTTCGCATTGGACCGCGAGCCGGGAGCCTCGCGCGAGGTCATCCTGAGTCACGAATTGTGGCAACGCATGTTCGCCGCTGACCCTACCGCAATCGGTCGAGAGGTCAGCCTCGAGGGCCGAGCCGGCAGCGTAGTGGTGGGCGTGCTGCCCCAAGGGTTTTCCTACCCTCCAGGCACCGAGGTCTGGACGGCTGCGCCGGCCAGAATCGCTGGACGCGCTGATCGCGACTATGGGGCAGTGGCTCGCGTGAACGGCGGCGCGGGGCCGGACGCAGTGCAATCAGCGCTTCAGACTGCGGCCGCGGCCAGCGCGCGGGACCATGCCGGCACAAACGCCGGCTGGAGCGTGGACGTTGAGCCACTGACCGACTCGGTGGTGGGCGAACACCGAACCGGATGGCTCACGCTGCTTGCCGCTGTCGGCTTTGTGATGCTCGTGGGTTGCGCCAACATCTCCAACCTGCTTCTGGCTCGGGGTATGGCTCGGCGGACTGAACTCGCGGTGCGCACGGCCCTGGGCGCCAGTCGCATACAGATCGCACGGCTCATGCTCGCGGAGGCCGTGGTGATCGCGATCGCGGGCGGCATTGCAGGCTGGGTTATCGCAGGAACCGCGCTGCCAATGTTGTTGAGGCTCGCCGATCCGAACACGCCGCGACTGGCGGACGCCGGTCTTGATGTGACGGTACTTGCGTACTGCGTGGTCGCGTCAGCCGCCTCCGCGATCCTGGCCGGATTGTTACCGGCCGTGCGGCTCTCTCGCGCAAATCTGCAGTTGGCCATGCGTACCGAGACTCGTCTCCAGCGACTGGTCGTCGCCGGCGAACTCGCCGCATGTCTGATCCTTCTACTGGGCGCGCTGCTGTTCACCCAGACCTTTGCCCGGCTCAACGCCATCGACCTGGGCTTTGACTCTCAGCACGTCATCAGCATCGATGCGCGCATGCCGCTGTACCGCACACTCGATCCCAATCGGTGGCAACGCCTTTCCAGTGATGCCACCGCCGCGCTTCAGCGCCTGCGCGCCACTCCCGGTGTGATTGCGGCGTCGGCGACGAGTGACCCGCCGCTGTCTGGGAATCTTCTGGCCACCGACCTCACGTTCCCCGGAGAAACGCGCACTGGCCGCGCGCTCTACCACCGCGTCAGCCCCGAGTACTTCCGCACGCTGGGCATGACCCTGGTGCAGGGCCGCGACTTCACGAATGACGATGCGAGCGATCTGGCGTTGCTGGAAAACCCGAGGGCAGGGACGCCGAGGCCAGGCGCGGTGATCGTGAACGAGACCACCGCTCGCACGTACTGGCCCGCAGGAAATGCGCTGGGCCAGTTTCTATCGACGAGCTACGACATGCGAGTGGTGAGCCAGCGTGAGGTGGTTGGCATTGTGCGCGACATCGTCTCGGAAACGCGACGTGGAGCGCCGCCGCTCGAGGTGTACATTCCGTACCTCGAAGACCCATCATTCGCGACCACCCTCTTAGTCAGGTCCACGGTGCCGCCAGCTCAGATCGCGCCGCTGCTGCGTCGCGAGATTCAGATGGCCGCCCCGGATTTGAGCCTGGCAAATGTACGCGCGCTTGATGACGTGGTGCAGCAATCGATGGCGGCGCCCATGTTCGGTGCTGTCCTTGTCTCCGTTTTTGCCGCCGCAGCGCTGGTGCTTGCGGCTGTTGGCGTCTACGGCGTCTGCGCCTTTGGTGTATCAGCGCGTCGCCGTGAAATCGGCATCAGGCTCGCGTTGGGGGCGACTAGTCACAACATCATCCTGCTCTTCCTGATGCAGGCGGCCTGGGCGATAGGCCTCGGTCTGGTGGCCGGCCTGGCAGGGGCCCTGCTCCTTGGTCGGCTGGTGGCGACGATGATGTTTGGTGTGACGGCGACTGATGCCGCCACCTTCGCGACGGCCGTCGCTCTGCTCGTCGCAGTGACGCTCGTCGCGACGTATCTTCCTGTTCGGCGGGTCCTGCAACGCAGCCCGTTGGACGCCCTTCGGTGAGTCATACTATCCCACTGGGGGAAGTGTCCATGGTCCGCTCAACATTCACATTCAAGGTGCTGCTGGCCGCCGGCCTCGGCGTGTTCGGAATCGTGTGCGTCGCCGCCAATCCGTTTGCGCAGGCGCCGACCGCGCTCACAGCTGATTCACTGTTCGGCCAGCTGCGGTGGCGCAACATCGGGCCGGCGAACATGGCCGGGCGCATTTCGGACATCGAGGCGGTGGAGGCCAATCCCGCCATCGTGTATGTCGGGTCGGCGTCGGGCGGCGTGTGGAAGTCGGTGAATGCCGGCACCACGTGGGAGCCGATTTTCACGAATTATCCGGTGGCCTCGATTGGCGACATCGCCATCTACCAGAAGGATCCCAGCATCATCTGGGTGGGCACCGGTGAAGATTGCGTGCGCAACAGCGTGGCCTGGGGCGACGGCGTCTACAAGTCCACCGACGCGGGCAAGACATTTGTGAACGTCGGGTTGCCTGAGTCACACCATATCGGCCGTGTGCTGACGCATCCGACCAACCCGGACATTGCGTACGTGGCGGCGCAGGGGCATCTGTGGGAGCACAACCCGGATCGGGGCATCTACAAGACCATTGACGGCGGAAAGACATGGCGGCGACTCGCGAACGGGCTGCCGACGGATGGGAAGACCGGTGCATCCGACATCCAGATGGATCCGACCAACCCGAACATCCTGTACGCCGGGATGTGGGAACGCATCCGGCGTCCGTTCATCTTCGAGAGCGGCGGCCCGAACGGCGGCATCTTCAAGTCCACCAACGGTGGCGATACGTGGACGGAGTTGACGACGGGGTTGCCGTCGGGCAACACCGGCAAGGTGACCATCACCATTCACCGCAAGAATCCGAAGATCCTCTCGGCGATCGTGGAGGCGGCTGTCACGCGCGATTTGAAGGTGCCCGGCTCGGGCATCTATCGGTCTGAGGATGCCGGCCTCACGTGGACCTACGTCAACACCAGCAACGACCGGCCGTTTTATTACAGCCACGTGCAGCTCGATCCGAACTTCCCGAACCGCTTGTATTACCTGGTGGTGCCGGCGCAGGTATCCGAAGACGGCGGGCGCACGTTCTCGCGCAATCTGCCGGGCATCGAGGGTGACTTCCACGCGATGTGGATCGATCCGGCCAACAGCGATCGCTTCTACATCGGCAACGACAAGGGTGCGTCGGTGACCTATGACGGCGGCCGCACGTTCATCATGTTCGACAACATGGACATCGGCCAGTTCTACGCCATCACGGTGGATAACCGTGACCCGTATCACGTCTATGGCGGACTGCAGGACAGCGGCAACTGGGGCGGCACCACCAACAGCCGCGACTACAACGGCATCCTGGGCGAACATTGGTTCAAGTTCCACTCGGGCGACGGCTTCCACACGACGGTGGATCCCGACGACTGGACGACTGTTTACACCGAGACCCAGAACGGCAGTGTGCGCCGGCTGGATGCGGACTTCCGCCAGACGGGCAGCAGCGTATCCCCGCGGCAGCAGACCATTCTCAACTTCGACGAGGTGACCGCGGTCGAAGGCAAGGCGCCGACATTCCGGTACAACTGGAGTTCGCCGCTCACGCTCTCGCCGCACGACTCCAAGATCGTCTACCTCGGCAGCAATCGGTTGATGCGCAGCACCGACCGCGGAGAGAGCTGGAGCATCATCAGTCCCGACCTCTCCACGAACGACCCCGACTACACGACACCGGCGCCGGCGGGGTTCATGGGCGAGCGCGGTGGCGCCGAGACCCATGCCACGCTCATCTCGGTGGTGGAGTCATCGCTGCGCCCCGGCGTCATCTGGGCGGGCACCGATGACGGCAACGTGCAGGTGACGCGCGACGGCGGCGCCACATGGACGAACGTGCGCAACAACATTCCGGTCAGCCAGGTGCCCGCGCGCACGTGGGTCAGCCGTGTCGAGCCGTCGCACTTTGACGCCGGCACGGCTTATGTCTCGTTTGACGGCCATCGCACCAGCAACTTCAAGCCCTACGTGTTCAAGACCACCGACTACGGCGCCACGTGGACATCCATCTCGTCGAATCTTCCGCAGCGCGATCCGGTCTACGTCGTGAAGGAAGACCTGAAGAATCCGGCGCTGCTCTTTGTGGGAACGGAGTTTGGCGTGTACGCCTCGGTCAACGGCGGCGCCGAGTGGCACAAGATGATGACGGGCATGCCTACCGTAGCCGTGCATGACCTGGTCATTCATCCACGCGACAACGACCTGGTGGCCGCGACGCACGGGCGCAGCCTCTGGATTCTCGATGACATCACGCCGCTGCAGCAGTTGACGCCGGCCGTGCTGGCTGCCGACGCGCACGCGTTCAGCAACCGCGTGGCCACCGTGTGGAAGGCGATCAGTCGTGGCGCGACGCGAGGCCACCTGCTGTTTCAGGGCCGCAACCCTCTGACGATTGCGCAGCGTGCGCCAGCCAACTCACCGAGCGAACTGGCGAACTCCGCCACCGTATCGTTTTTCGTCGGCAAGGCTCCGGCAGGCCCGGCGAAGATCGAGATCACGAGCAACGACGGCACGCGCACGTTCACCGCCGACATTCCTGTGACCGTAGGCATCAATCGGTACTTCTGGCCGCTGAGTTTCGCCGCACCGGGTGGCGGTGGTGGGCGCGGCGGCGGGGGAGGCCGTGGCGCCGGGCGAGGTGCTGCCGGCGCGGCCGGTGACCCCGCACAGGCTGGCGCCGCGCGCGCAGGAGGCGGAGGTGGCCGCGGCGCCGGCGCTGCGGCAGCTGACCCGGATGCGCCTCCACCGATGCCACAGGGTGGTGGCCGAGGCGGCGGCGGAGCCGCGGCAACCGCCGGCCCAGGCACCTATCGCGTGAAACTCACGATTGGCGACAAGGTCCTGAATTCGACCATCGTCGTCCGGGCGGATCCGGACGCGGCGCGAGTCAGGTAGGTCCAGGGTCCAGGGTCCAGAGTCCAGGGTCCTGCGACAGTGAAACAGGACGGCAGCTACTTCACGAATTCGCGGCGGGCGCGCACGTCGAGGCCGTCGCGCTTGACCTTGACCTGAATGCTGTGCCTGCCGCTGTCGGAGGCTTCCGCCTCGAACGTCAGCAGGTACTGGCCCGACAGTTCGCTCGCGATGCGCTCGAACACCGCGTCGGCGCCCGCCCATCGGCGCATGAATGCGCCGCCGCTTGCGGCGGCCAGGCTCTCCAGGCCACTGGTGGGTTGGCCGCTGGCGGGTGCATCGGGGCGTCTGTTCTCAGCCGACATCGTCGGCGCATCGGCAGACACCACGTAGAACGTCACGCCCTGAAGCGCCGCTCTGCGCGCCGAGTCCAGCGTGCTTGCGCCGTCGTACATCCGATCGGCAAGGAACAGCACGGTCCTGCGTCCCTTGACCGTGCTCATGACGGAAATCACGCGATGCAGCGACGAGCGCGACGAGAGCTCGTCGTCTCCCATCGGCATCCGTGGATTGTAGGTGCCGAGGAGGCCTCGCAGGGCGCGCGCCACCTGCGCGCCAGGTTGACCGATCGCGACCTTGAGTCTGTCTTCTGGCAGCACAAGCAGGCCCATGGCGTGTGAGTCCGGCAGGCCTTCCACAAACGTGGCGGCGGCGTTCAGGGTTGCGCGCGACGTCTCAACGCGCAGATTCTGGCGGTCCACGGCCACGAGTATCGTGCTCGCCTGCTCGGCTGATACGGCCGTCTCATAACGCAGCGAGGCAATCCGGCGCGTCTCGCCGTCTACACGCACCTCAAAGTCGTCGGCCGTGAGGTCGGTCACGACCCGGCCGCTCCGGTCCACTACCCGCGCGTCCACCACCACCACATCTGTGACGGCGCGAAAGGTGGGCTGCTGCGCAGCGACTTGCCACGCCAGAAGACCCGCTCCGAACAGCGCTACCGATTTCAGCATACGTGGACCTTACCACCGCGGGGTCTGGCCGCGCAGGCCATCTGAAAGTACGATGCACCATGCCCGTCGCGCCAGCGTTCTCAGTGGTGCTCGCCACCGATACGTTCGCTACCATCCGTGTGGTGATCGACCACCTGCGCGCGCAGACGATGCGGGATCAGATTGAACTGGTACTGGTGGCTCCCTCCAGAGACCTGCTGCGCGAGGCCGAGGCCTTGCGCGCCGAGTTTGCCGCGGTGCAGGTGCTGGAATGCCCCCTCATCGGTCTGGGCGCCGCACGGGCCCTGGCCGTGCGCCACTGCACCGCGCCGTTTGTCTTCATTGGCGAGACCCACACATTTGCCAACGCTGAATGTGCGGAGGCGCTGACGCAGGCGTTGTCGGAGGGGTGGGCGACCGCGACGCCGTGTTTTGAGAATGCGAATCCGGACAGGCTCCTGAGTTGGGCGGCGTTTCTTTCCGACTATGGCCGGTGGGCGGCCGGCGTGCCGGTCGGCGAAATCCATCGCGCGCCTGCTCACAACACCGCGTACCGACGCGAGGTGCTGCTCGCACTGGGCGATGGGCTTGCGGCGGCCCTGACCAGGGAAGATTCCCTCTGGAGGGCGTTGCGGGCCGCCGGCGCGCGAAGCTGCCTGGTGGCACGGGCGCGCCTGGCGCATGCCAACGTGTCGCAGCCGTGGCATTGGGCGCGCGAACGGTATTGCGTCGGCCTGCACGTGGCCACCGGGCGCGCGGCTCAATGGCCGTGGTGGAAGCGGCTGGTCTACGCTGGCGGTGCGCCGCTCCTTCCGTTTGTGCTGACCGCGCGTGCCATCACACGATTCAGGCAGGCATCGGTCGTGGCGCCGATCCCGGCGATGGCCCTTCCCGCCGTTTTTGCCGGCAATGTCATTTGGGCCATTGGCGAGGCCGCCGGTTACCTTGGCCAGTCGGCGCGTCTGTCGAATCGCTGGATGTTCGAGTACGAGCTGCGGAAGGCCGCGTACACGTACCGCTACGAAAAATAATCGCGCATGAACGAGTTGAGGAAGACCCCGCCGGGATCGAAGTTCCGCCGAATCACGCGGAAGGCCTCGAGCGTGCCCGGGTACATCTCGTCGAAGTCATCGCGCGTCAGCGTGAAGTTCTTCCCCCAGTGGGGGCGGCCGCCCAGACGTGTCATCAAGGGCTCAAACCGTTCGAACACCTCCGTGGCGTTGTGCAGTGTGCTCGCGCCGATGTAGCACACGTCGCGTCCGAGCGACGGGCTGATGGGAATGTTGTCCTTGGCCAGGAACCGGACTTCCACCGGCAGAATCAGCGACATATCGCCTTCGTCCACCACCGTCCGGAATCCCTTGAGCGCGTCGGCCGTGTGCTCCACGGGAATGGCGTACTCACATTCGCGGTGAAATACCGGCAGCAGCGGAATGGTGAGGACGTCATCGTAGTCGGCCGTGAAACTGACGATCTTGCGGAAGCCGTCTGACTGGTTCGTCAACACATCGAGCGCCACACCCGGCAGGCCCATCACGTCTCGCGGGAAAGCCCGCGCGAAGAGCCCGCCTGCGAGATCCAGAAGGCTCGGAGTGGCGTTGCCGAGGATGCCCTTCGGATGACCGATGGGATTCTTCGTGATGACCACCACCTTGTTGCGTGGACCAAACGGCGGCAGCAGCCACCAGAAGAGCACGCGCTCATTCTCTGCGGTGAGCGTGTCGATCTTGTCGATGACGTGGTCGAAGGTTGTCAGATACGCCGTGTACTCAAGCTTGTAGTCGGGAACGCACTCAAGTGTGACTTCGGTGATGATCCCCAGCGCGCCCACGTTGATGCGCACCGCATTCAGCAGATCCAACTCCGTTTCGTCGATGGTGCGCACGTCGCCGGTGCCCGTGACCATCTTCACACCGATCACTTGCGTGGAGATATTCCCCAGGCGGAGGCCGGTGCCGTGTGTGCCGGTGGAGAATGCGCCGGCAATCGATTGCTCGGTGACCGACCCGATATTCCGGAATGCCAGACCCCGCTGCCGAAGCGCGGGGATCAGATCCTTGAGGCGCATCCCCCCAGGCACGGTTGCGCGCGTCCCGTTCACTGTGATGTTACCGGCGAGCTTGTCCAGGTTCACAAGCGTGTCGGCCGTGGCGAGGATCTGTGAGAACGAATGCCCCGCGCCCGTCGTGCGCACGCACTCGCCCCGGGTGGCTGCATCCTTGACGATGTCCACCACCTGCGCCTCGGTGGTGGGCTGGCAGTAGCGGCGGGGGCGGAACTTGATCGTGCGCGACCAGTTTTCGAAGGTGTGGTTCGAGTTGCAGTTCGCCATGGTCAACGTGCCTCCGTGGAAGTCCGCATTATACGGAGCCGCGCGTGGGTGAATGGCGATGGAATTGTCCCTTTCCGAACAACCGATGAATGAACTATTTGGAGGCGTGTTACCGTCAAAGGCACGGAGGTATCAGATATGCGAGCAGGAGTATTGGCAGCGGTGTTGGTCGTTGCGGGTATGGCGGGAATGTCGGCGCAGACCCCGGCGGCAGGACCGGTGTACGACGTGTCGTTTTTGGCTGGGCCGGCAGGGCAGGAGGCGGCCTACACAGGCACCACCACATTCAGCGTGGACGCCAAGGGCATGGTCACCGGCACGATGGCCATCGTCAGTCCGACCACGGTGAAGGCGAAGCTGGCCGGCCGGGTCGACAAGGGCGAATGGACGTTCGAATATCCCTACGAAATGACGGATCAGGGCTGCATGGGCATCCTGAAGGGGACGGCCAAGATTCCCGCTGACAAGAAGGTCATTTCGGGAGCGGTGACCATCGGTGGCGACTGTGCGCCCGAACCGATGAACGGCACCTTCACGTTTACTTTGCAGGCGAAGAAGTAGCGGGGGCGATCGGCCGGACGGCAGCGCCGTCGGCCAGGTCTCTCAACAACTGGAATGGACCGGCGACGATGGAGGCGCCCTCGTCGACGCCGGTCACTTCGATGGTCAGGCCACCGATGATGCCGGTGGTGACCGGAGTGAATATGGCCCGGCGGTCTTTGATGACAAAGACTCCGCTCTTGCCGTCGCGCTGCACCACCGCCTGCAGGGGAACGGCCAGCACGTTGCGGCGCTCGGCCACGAGAATTTCCGTGTCGCACGTCAGGCCTGGGCGCAGCAGTGCGACGTCTCCCTCAAGCCTCACTTTCACGCGGAACTCGCGCGCGGACGCCTGTGTGCCGATTTGCGGCAGGGCGCTGGCGCCCACCTCCGCCACTTGCCCCGTGTAGGAACGTCCCGGCAGCGCGTCCAGCGTCACAGTGGCGGCGTTGCCGGCCGCCAGGCGAAGGACGTCCGCCTCGGCCACCTTGACCTCGGCGTTGATCGCGCTGAGATCAGAAATCGTCATGAGGATCGAGCCAGGCTGATTCTGGACGCCCATCACCACCATCTCACCCTCTTCGACATCGAGGCGCGTGATGACACCGGCGATGGGGGCGGTGATTTCGGTCTTGGCCAATTGGTCCTGGACGCGGGCACCATCGGCGCGGCCCTGGGCCACACGCTGCGACGAGGCGCTACGCGCTTGCTCGGCCGTGGCAAGCGCGGCCTTCGCAGCGTTGACTTGTGCGTTGGCCGTGTCGGCCGCAGCGGCGGCCGCTTCGAATTCAGACTGCGCGACCAAGCCCGACTTGAAGAGGTCGCGGGCACGTTCGAGTGCCCGTTGCGCTTCGGTTTGCCGCGACGTGGCCACGGCGACCTCGGCTTGTGCCGCACGCACCTGGGTGCCCGAGCCCTCCGCCTCGGCCTCAAGGGCGCGAAGCGCGGCGGCCGAAGAGGCGACGGCGCTCTGTGCCTGCACCGGATCGATGCGCGCCAGCACCTGGCCGGCGGTCACGCGGTCACCTTCACGCACGCGCAGGCTGACCAACCGGCCCATCACCGATGAACCGAGGTCGGCATACCGCGTGGCCACAATTTCTCCAGAGGCCGTGACATATGCGCGAAGGGTTTCCACACGACCGACTGTGACGATATCGACGGCGATGGCATCGGTCTGGCGACCGGACCACCACCACCATCCACCAACCAGCACCAGGGCAGCAACGACAAGAAGGATGCGACGAGACATACCCGCTTATACTCACACAGTGGCAGGCTCTGCGGGGCGACAGTGGTTTTCTCTACAGGAATCTTTTCGGCAGGCGGCGCGTACTCTGGCGACAAACCGGCTGCGCGCGGGGCTTGGCGCGCTGGCGATTGCGGTCGCCGTGGCCACCCAGGTGATCGTGGTGTCGGCGCTGGACGGCGTGGCCGCATTCGCCGAGACGTCCACGGCTCGTGCCTTTGGCTCTGACACGTTTCTCCTCGCGCAGATCGCGTCACCCGGCCGGATTTCGCGCCGGGAATTGCAGGAACAGCTCCAGCGGAACCAGCCCCTGCGGCGAAC
>CXWK01053777.1_pt1 | contig 10467 bp, 13 predicted proteins | sample 590851 | NCBI WGS metagenome assembly CXWK01 (sample SAMEA3498364, study PRJEB10139) | wastewater metagenome | biome: wastewater treatment plant; material: activated sludge | place: Denmark | collected 2014-08-01
CCCCAAGCTATCTAACTTACCTACATTAATATTAGAGGAGCAATTACCTGTTTCGCGGTTCATTTGGTGGAAATAGCTCGCCACTGTTGTGCCACTTATTGACTTTACATTGATGCTTGTATCATCAATAACAATATACGTAGAATCATTTACCTTAATTGTTGTGCGGCTATTTGATGATAAGTATAATTCGTTAGTTGCGTTTAAGTTTACATTGTTACTTGCAGATACGTTAAAGTTATTATCCGCATTTATTATGTAATTCAATAGCGAAGAATAAAATGCAGTATCTCCTAAGTATGGTATATTGCCTACAAACACACCCCTATTCTGTGTAGGAAAGCCAAGAGCTACAAAACTTTTAAGGGCTTGTAAGAACAATGCAACACTATCAGTAGTGCCTACAAAATTAGTTCCCGCTGTTGTGCCAGCGTTGCCGTTAATATTCCAAAAGTTAGAGGTATCAATAGTTGAACCGCCACCACCTTGAGATGCTTGCCATGTAGCTAAACCAGCCCCATTGGTTGTTAATACATACCCGTTAACTGCACCGCTTGGAATACGCAAATTAGAGCCAACAGAAACACCGCCATGAAATGAGGTAGAATCATACCAATCATTTACTATTTGAGCGTTGGAGTAAGCTGAAAACAATATGAATACCCCTAATAATATTTTTCTCATTTGTAAATCCATTGAATAACTTGTGTAGTCTGAATAACTGATGAAAATGTAGTTAGCCCTGTTACATTTCCGTCTATAAAAGTAAACTCATTTTTAATGCGTGACCTTGCCCTGCCGTCTGTTGTAACCTGTAAAACCGTTTTCCCTATCAGTTCAGTTTTTATAATACTATTAGTGCCGTTCCCATAAGATTCTAAATACTGCGATTCTATCTCACACTCCGCAACCTTTTCACAAAAGCCCTGCGATGGAAAGCTAAAAACAAAATCATTCGCCTGACATGGCTCACCTGCAAAACATTGTTCGTCCCCTGTTATAATCACATCAAAATCAATACTCGCAAAATTATCATCTTCTTTTGGCGTAACTTCGCCCCCTGATATACCTTTCCAAACCTCTGATTTATTAAGGTTTGTTTTCTTAACTTTCACAATTATGTTTTCCGCATTGATGCTTGTTTCGAGTTGCGATTGTCTGCCCGAAATATTCTTTTTAACTCCCTCAACTATGCTTTGAAAGTGAGATGAGCAGTTTATATTTTCAGCACCTTTATAGTAAATTATTGCCTTTAATGGGTAGGTTTCTGTAACCTGCTCTAAAGTTGCAATAACAGGATGTTCGATAGTATCCCTATTTGTTTCACCGTCTTTCACAATGTAAATTAAAGATTGGTGAGAATCAAAATTCAAATGGATAGGCTCTCCATTCGACCAATAAGCAGGAGTAGCCACACCGTCAACATCTACACTTTCACCCATGCCTAATGCCTCACTCAAATATGGCAAAGTCAAAAATAAATCAGTAAGGTATTTTGTGATAACGGATAACATTAGCTTCTTAAATATTTTATAAACTGCTTATGAACCTCTTTTTTGAAAAACTCCCTTTCTTGTTTGGTATGCTTAAAAGTATCTTTGCCGTATTTATCTGAAAGCCACTTTAGTTTATCAGAACTTTCTTTAGTGCCTACTTTAGAAACAACGGTATCTTTTTCAACTGCCAATTTACTGAAATCTGTAAACAGTAAACCGCTATATTGTAAATTCACAAAAGCCGTTTCTTTACCTTGCACCTGCCTTAATTGCTTATAACCACCTGCAAGATACATTGACTTTCTTTGCGCCCCGTCTTTTTTATTCTTGCTTCCTTTTGCTAATTTACCTGTTGCTGTTTTCTTTGCGTTTTTACCTTGTGGGCTAAATCCTCCACCAACAAAAGCCGATTTACTCGCATACATCGGAGAAGTTGAATAAGAGCCTGTCTTACTTCCATTCCCGCTAATCCCTTCTTGAAATAACCTTTGACGCATACTATCCAACATAACAGTTGCAACAGGAAACACAATAGTCTTTGCAATATCTAAAGAACGAATCTTCGCCTCTATCTTCTTTTGAAATTGCTCTGGTGTAATTTGAGCCATTTCATTTATGGTAATGCTACCCTCGTTTTTACAGACGGTGTGCAACTAAAACAAACACTATCTGGCATGTTCATATTTAATAGCAACTCCTCCATTTGTTTTGAATACTCCGCTTGGTATTCTTTCATTAACTCATCATGATTCTTTGCGTAAACCGTAACAACACCCGTTAATCTTTTTGAGTGTTTTAATTCTTTCATTATTAACTCCCCCGCCTTATATAAAACAGGCATAGCAATCATATTGCGAGAGTTGCAAAGAACTTCGGTAAAGCTACATTGTAAAGAGTAGTTTAAACTCAACCCGCTGCCGTAATCGTTCGCCTCTAAATTCTGCGCTATCTTCGCACTTGCTGAAAGTATTTTAGCTGAACGAAAATAAATGAATTGATTGCGGTATTTGCCGCTGCAAACATTATCACATTCCTCATTTACGCTCATTGGTGCATAAGGTGAAATATAGCTTGTTTTGTAGCTTGTGAAAGTAGAAGCGTAACCAATGAATAAATGTAGCCTTTGCTTTTTAGTCAAATACTCCAAATCTAAATCATCCACACTAACTATCTCACCTGCAACGGAAGTAACCGTAACGGTATCTAATAATTTGCCTTGTGTTAAGTCGTAAATATAAACGGGAACGCTACCTGAATTATTCACAAACAAACGTAACCCCTGAATAAACAACTTCAAATAAGGAACGCTATCAATTCTAACTTCATAGCCTGTTAAGTAAGTGGCTTGTGCCGCTATTTCTTCTTTGTTTTCGTAGTAATAACCTAATGTATCATTCTCAATAAAGCTCTTTAATTGATACTTAGTGCCTAAGTGAACGCTGATATTGTTTTCGACATATCTTGTGGCAAAGGTCACTATATCAGAAAGTGCTGCGGATGCGTTCGTATGTTCGGGGCTTATTGCTTTGTCAAAGTCAGGAATAGAAATCCCTGTCAAATCATTCACATAAAAGTCCCTTGCACTTGAGCCGCATCCGCGAACACCAACAAGATTATCTAAACAACCCATCTAAGCTGCTTACGAGTTTGTGATACCAAATTTCAATACACCGTTTGTCTTATACAAGCGGTCAGTTGCTCCATAAATATCGTTAGGCAAACCAACTACTTTATAAGCAGAAGATACGATAACGGTAATTTTTTCGGTGCAGGTTTTAATAACCTTGTAATTCCATTCAATACCGCTTACAGGGTCAACAACAACACCCATCCAAAGAGCATCATCACCTGTCATTGAAATATTATCTTTCAAGCGGTTATACTGTAATAGGAATAAAGAACCCGCGTCAACAGTAAGGAAGTAGTTTGTGCTATTGCTTCCGTTAAGTGCGTTGTGCATCTTGTAAGATTGCATGAAAGCCGCGCTATTGCCATTGATGAACTTTGCGAAATCAATACCTCCGTCAGAAGTATTTGCAGCAGCATCAGCTAAACTCAAGTAGCGGTAAATTTCACCTGACCCGAAAATAAACGGAGTGCCTGTAAAGCCTGAATTTTTAGCAGAGTAGATAATTTCCTGTAATGCTTCGGGATTCCACTTACCACCGTCAATAGAAGCGGTGTATTTAGTTTTAACCGTCTTTAGTGAGTTGCCTGTAAGCATAGAAACATTTTCGCCTCCGTCAGTAGCAAACCATCCGAATAAAGCGGACATCTGATTAGCGACATCAGTTTGCATTTTACGTTTCGCAACGTCAATAAGTGCCGCAACCTGTGTAGCGAAGTAATCAGGGTTTGATTGGCAGATATACGCTAAATCTTTAATAACGTAGGTTTCCTTTGCTTCTGCACCAACGGTTTCATCTAACTCATAAAGAGTAGAGAGTTGACCGGGCGAAGTGCCGTCATCGCATCCAGTAGTTACCGTTGCCGATACGGTTGATTCCAGTCTGCGCGGGGTGTAAACAACCTGCACAGTTTTTAGTTTACCTTGACCTGGAACGACTGATTGTTGCAAGCCGCGTTCGTTTAAAGGCGAAGTTAAAAATTGAAGTTCAGGAGCAGGTTCGCTTGCTCCCGGATTAAGTCCTTTTTCGGTAATAGTTCCGAGTGCAACCTGCACATTTGGACATTCGATAAGTGTTGAGATATTATATGACATCTTTAGAGTGCCTCTTTATTGAGGGCTTTGTTTTTGTTTTAAGAAAATGGATTCAAACCTTTTATGGCAGGTTAGCCAAAGTTTGAGTATTTTCTTGCCACATACTCTAAAGGCAAAGTATATTCGGTATTTCTATTATTTAACCACTTACCTTAGCTAAGAACTTCGGATGCAGTTTAGATTTACTGTCTTTGTTGTCAGCAAAATTAGCAATATTTTTTTGATTTGTTGCATTATTTTTTTTCAGCACACCTTTAGCGTCCATTTCGGAAAGATAAATTTCTTCTGGTGTTGCGATATGTCCCGCCTTTAGCTTGCTTTTTACGAATGAGCCATCTGCTTTTAACTTAACAACAGGCGTATCTTTTTCGTCAAGTTCAAAAACGTATGTGTTGTTTATGTGAGATTCAAACCCTGTTTTTACCAACTCATTCTTATTGTATTCATCGCTGAATTTAGAAGTCAAAGTTTCGCGCACTTTACCAAGTGCAGAATCTAGCTTATAATTCTTTAAGATGTTTTCCTTTGCGGTTACATCGGTAGAGTATTTCTTTTCCCATTCTTGCAACCCTGCGTCCTTTACAGAAAGTGCATTTTGGGCTTCCTGTAATTGCTTTTGCAATTCCGTAAACTTCTTTTCATCACTTTGCCCTACCTTTTCAGTAAGTGCGTTTATTTGCGTTTCGTAGTTAGTTTTTACGAGCGAAAATATTTCATCTAACTTCTTCCCGTCAACCTCGCTGCTTTTTAACCCGAATGTTTGCGCGGCTTTGGTGTTTGCTTTGCCGTAAATAAGCCCTTGTATTTTAGTGTTAATATCGGGGTCTTTTAATGCCAATTCTCGCAATACATATTTACTTTCAACCTGTGCTTTAAAATCTTCTGGAGTTAGCTTTTCAATGTCAGCGTCAATTCCTAATGATGCAACGATGTCTTTTAATTCTATTGCCATATATTAAACTGTTTTTGGTTTACGTCCTCTTTTTGCTTTTACTACTTCGGTATTTTCAGAAGCAATTTCTTCTACTTCATCTAATGGATTCACAATATTGCTTCCTTGCGGTATAATAACAGTAGGTTCAACTTGCTCAACCGCAACTTCTACATCCTTTTTTTTTACTTCCACCTGTTCGACTTCGGCTTGCGTAATTGCTACACCGTTTTCATCACATGGGAAAAAGCCTAAACTTTTTTGAAGATTAACATCGGAAGCTAAATGTTTTGCAATAGCTTTAATGTCCCCTTTCATGTTTATCCATTTAAGCCCTTCTGGTAATATTCTGTTTGCCATAAAATAATTTGTTTAGGCAAAAATAAAAATAGTGCGTGAAAGTTTGTTACTCTTAATTATATTTTACTATTATTGCTTATTGTTTATAATATCCTATATGCAGAAACAAGAAAAACCTAAATCAATACTGATTAAAAACCCGCCCGAAAATGTTTGGCTAAAAATCTGTGAGGCGAAAAGAAAGATATTAGAGAATAATAAATCTCGCTCTTTAGTTTCCCACGAAGAAGCCATTTATAAACTCATTTTAAACAACTGCTCGTAATGCTTAAACTACTAACTTCTTTATTCAGAAAGAATAAAACACTTTGCACAATTACTTTCACTTATGATATTACGCCACAATATTCAGTAACCCCATCGGTAAAGAACGTTAAGAAAGAAATTATTGCCTTTGTAGAACATGGCGCAAAAGAATCTGACTGCGTTAATATATTTGCCGATAACGATTTGAAAAATAACTTTACATACAAGATTACATCCGTTGTAATGCGTGAAATAAAAACAGTTACATGCAAAAAATAAGCCTCTGTATAACTACATACAACCGTAATGCATACCTATTCAAATCGTTTGAGCAGGTTATAAATGATGATAGAATTGGCGAAGTTGTAATAGTTGATGATTGCTCTGAATTAGGGCTTTATCAGCATATCGCTGAAAGGTGCAAATACAACCCTAAAATAAAGCTATTCAGAAACGAATCTAACTTAGGCGTGTATGAGAATAAGAAAGTATCTGTAAGTAAAGCCGAAAACGAATATTGTATTGTGTTTGATTCCGACAACGTAATTGGTATTGATTACTTAGATGCTATCTATTCTAAAGAATGGAATTGTAAAACATTATTTGCCCCGTCTTTTGCAAAACCTGTTTTTGATTATCGCGCCTTTGCTGGTATAACTTTCAGAAAAGATAATGTTGCTCAATATTGCGGTAGGCACTTCTTTAACGCGATGCTAAACACAATGAATTACTTTGTTCACCGCGATTCTTTTTTGTCCGTATGGCATCCTAAGCCACATATTAACGGGGCTGATTCTATTTACATGAATTACATTTGGCTTTTAGCAGGCAATGAAATTCATTGTATGGACGGGCTTAGTTATTTTCACAGGACTGGGCGATATGAGGGTAATGAAAACGGGAGTAACTACATAAGACAGGCTAATATTTCTTTCCCTTTAGATATTGAACACCAAATTAGTTTAATGAGATGACAGAAACTTGCATTATAAAGTTTACCGAATACCCATGTGAAACAATAGAATTTGAAGAAATATGATTGAACCGATATTTACAGGACGCTTAGGGAACATGATGTTTCAAATTGCCGCTGCTTATGCTTACAGCTTAAAGCATGGTATGGATTACATCGCCCCTTTATGGGGCAACGGGTTAATTGGTGCGAATAACAATACGGACAAGCATATTAGAGATGAAGGACAGGTATCTGATATTATGATTAAGTATCTTAATTGGTTTCCGAATATTAAACGTGGCAACGGAATGGCTCAATATTTTGACGGTAACTATTTAAAGCACTTCCCGAATAAAAAAGATGAGCCAACAAAAAACGGCTTTATACGTTACGAAGAAAACGGACGGCACGAATACAATGAAATACCATTTAACGAAAACATTGTAATTGACGGTTACTTCCAAAGTGAAAAATACTTTAAAGATTACCGAAAAGAGATAGTAGAACTTTTCTCACTACAAAAGCATGATTTACAAGGATGGACTTCTATTCATGTAAGGCGCGGTGATTATGTTCAATTCTATAATTCATTCCCGCCAGTAACAGAGGTGTATTTAAGAACTGCTATGAAAGTAGCGGCACGAAACTGCTTTTCAAAGTTTATGGTTTTTTCAGATGACATTGCTTGGTGTAAACAAACTATTAACCCCGCTAAATACCCTGAATATAAGTTTGAGTATTCGGAGGGCAAATCTGAATGTGAAGATTTATGTTTAGGTGCTTCATGTTCAAATAATATCATTGCAAATTCTTCTTTCAGTTGGTGGCAAGCGTGGTTAAATGAGAACCCTGATAAACTTGTAATTTCTCCAAGTAAAAGTAATTGGTTCGGGAAAAGGGTTAAACTTTCAACACAGGATTTAATACCTGATTCATGGGTGCAAATAGCATTCTAAAACATATACAAATAAATGGCAGAAACTAAAAAGGCAAAGGCAATTATTGAAACAAAATACTTTAAGCCATTGCCATCGGGAGATGATTCAACAACGATAAATACACTTGTATTTTTATCGGAAGATTTATTCGATGCAAAGTGGAATGAAATAATAAAAAATTGCCTCCCAACAATAAAAAATGATTCCTATAATTTCACAATGTCAGGAAGTTTAATTGTCTCTACTATGGACACGAAATACTATTATAGCAAACATAGCTATGAGGCTATTATAGTTGACTTAATCGGGTAATGAAATGAAGATTAAAGTAATAAGCGGTTTTGAGGGTAAGTGTGATTTTGCAGAACCGTTTTTAAAAACAGTTGGCGAATACTGTAATAAGTTTGGCTATGAGCTTATTCCTAATCATGGCAACAAAGGCGAAATATTCAAACATCGTAACGGCTTTTGGTGGGGCAAACTTTACTTAGTTGAAAAGCATTTACACGATTGCGATTATGTTTTATGGGTAGATACCGATTGTATTTGCATCAACTTTGAAAAGCGAATAGAAGATTTGCTTACTACTGATTTTGATATTTTAATGACAAAAGAGGACGTTCCAGAAAGCGGTGTAATGCTTTTTAAGAATAGCGAATGGGCACATAACTTTTTAAAGTATTGGGCTAAGTATGCAAATCTTAAAAATAGAAAGACTGATTGGGATTTAAACAACCATGAAGTTTTAGAAATGATTGTAGCGAATGAAACTGAAATAGCGCAACACTTTAAATTTCTATCTAACAAAGATTTTACAATTAAGCATACTGATTTTAACGATAGAACAAGCGAAACAATGTTTATGCACGTTCCAGGCTCAACAGTAAAAGATAAAGAATACTTTATGAATGAATATTCTAAGCGGTGGAGTTTTGAAAACGACACTTACAAATCATTTATCAATTTAGATTCACGCCCCGATAGATTAGCGCACATGACTAATCAATTAAGCAGAATAGGAATGATAGCAGAACGGACGCGCGGACTATTGCCACATGAAGTAAATGAGCCATCTCATAAAACTTATGTAATGCAAAAAAGAACACCCGGTGCGATAGGTTGCCATTACTCACAAGTTTCAATTATAGAAACTGCTTTAAGTTTAGGCAAATCGGCTTTGGTTATGGAAGATGATTTGATTTTCTGCGAAGATTTTAACGAGCGAATGCAGATAGTAGAAAACTTTTTAAATACGCGAGAATGGGATGTATTTTGGCTTGGCGGCACTTATCATATACCCGCTGAATGGCACAAGTTAAAAGACGGGAAGCACATACATCCTGATTTACAAATGTGCGAATGTCAGTTTAATTCAGACCACTTAGAAACTGACAATAAATATATTCGCAGGGCTTTAGGTATATGGTCAACATACGGTTACATCGTAAACTATAAATCAATTCCTAAAATATTAGAGTTGTTGGATATGAATGTTTACCGTAGCATGGGTATTGATTGGCTTTTTATACTTTTGCAACCTAACTTAAAGACATTCTGCTTTAATCCGGGTATGGTAAAACAATACGACAATAGAAGTGATATAGGAATAGACGGTAGTGGCAAAGCTGCTATAACTCACTTTAGCGGATTCTCACATTTAGGCTCACATTGGTATAAAGACAAACTATGATATACACTCGTTCAAAATTAGGCACATTACTTAATCTTTACAACCTCCCTAAAATAGCGGTTGAGGTTGGTGTCGCAGAGGGGAGATTTACAGAAGAAATGCTAAAATGGAAATTAGATGAACTTTACCTAATTGACGCGTGGCAACACTTAGAGCAATTTGGTGATGGACGTATGCCGCAATCATGGCATGATAACAACCTGAAAGAAGTAAATGAGCGTGTTGCGAAAACTAAAACTAAAGTTCGTATTCACAAAGGGCTTTCTTCTGAAATGGTAAAATTCATTCCTGATAATTCAATCGGGCTTATTTACTTAGATGGTGACCATTCGTATAAAGGTGCATTGGCAGACTTACACGCCTTTCTTCCAAAGTTAGTTAGCGGTGGTATTATGGCAGGGCATGATTATTTAAGCCCTGACTATGGAGTTGAACAAGCAGTAAAAGAGTTTACTAATGGACGGTTTGAAGTAAACACGATACCCGAAGGAGATATTTATAACGCAGGATTTTGGTTTGTAAAAAAGTAACTATGCTAATACCATTCAAAACATTACTTGCAAAATACAAATTTACACCAACTGGAGTATTCCACATTGGGGCGTCAACAGGTCAGGAGGCTAAAGACTATTTTAATGCCGGTGCTGAAAACGTTATTTGGGTGGAAGCTATCCCGCAAGTATTCAAACAACTTGAAAGAAATATACAGGAGTTCCCGCGAATGGTTTCGATTAACGAATGTATAGCCGATGTTGACGGCAAAGAAATGACTTTCAATATCAGTAACAACGAAGCTCAAAGCAGTTCCTTACTTGAGTTAGATTACCACAAAACAGACCACCCCGATGTATATTACACAGAAAAAATACAGGTATTTACAAAGCGAGTTGATACGCTTTTAAAGGAGCGCAAAATAAACTTAGAAGATTACAACTTTCTGAATATTGATTTGCAGGGCGCGGAGTTAATGGCATTAAAAGGCATGGGAGATGAATTGAATAAAGTAAAGTATGCTTATTTAGAGGTAAATAAAAAGCACGAATACAAAGACTGTCCTTTGCTTTCCGATATTGATTCTTACATGGATTTATTCGGGTTTAAAAGAGTTGAATTAGAGTGGTGTGGCGGG
>CXWK01001568.1_pt8 | contig 10459 bp, 7 predicted proteins | sample 590851 | NCBI WGS metagenome assembly CXWK01 (sample SAMEA3498364, study PRJEB10139) | wastewater metagenome | biome: wastewater treatment plant; material: activated sludge | place: Denmark | collected 2014-08-01
CCAACACGCTAGAATCGTCGGATGTCTCTGACGCCTCTGCCGCCCACCGATACCCGTGCGCTTTTTCGTCCCGTCGCCACAGAACTCGTTGCGCTGCTTCGCGGCCTCGCACCGGCAGACTTCGAGAAGCCGACCATCGCAGGCACCTGGCTCGTGCGTGATGTAGTGGCGCATGTGGTGGATTTCTCGATGCGGCGGTTGTCGTTCCATCGTGATGCACTTGTTCCACCGCCGCCGAAGCGCCCAATCAGGTCCGAACGCGAGTTCGTGGAGTTCATCAATGGCATCAACGCCGACTGGGTGGATGCGAGCCGTCGGCTGAGCCCTCGACTNNCCCTCCCGATGGATGCCCCCGCGTTGTTCGGCGTGTCGTGGGCCGGCGAGCAGACGTCCGAGGGCTGGTTCGACGTCGGCCGGGAGTTTACCGAACTGTGGCATCACCAGCAGCAGATTCGGCTGGCCGTGGGTGCGGCCTCGCACCCAGACCCTCGTTTCCTGCACGCCGTTCTGGAAATCGCGGTCCGAGGTCTTCCGCATGCGTATCGAAATATCGACGCCGCGGAGGGAGACACCGTCACCATCGATGCCACCGGCCCGTCGGGAGGTCAGTGGACGTTGGTGCGGCGTGCCGGTTGGCAGATCCTCGCAGGCGCAGCGGTGGCGCCAACCGCTCGCGTGCGCATGACAGACGATGCGGCGTGGCGATTGCTGTTTAACGCACTGAAGGGCAACGCGGCGCACGGGGCCGTGCAAGTCGATGGTCGCGCAGACCTGACCGATCCGCTGCTGGCTGCCCGGTCGGTTGTGGTCTAAGGCCCCTCATTGGCCCATTGCCTATCTCGCCGTCTTTGACGCTTGATTGGAGTAGCCGCTCACCGCTCCGCTGCTGTTCACGGCAGCAACGACGTAGTGGTAAGTGGTGCCGATGGTCAGCCCCGTATTGGTGAACTTCGTCGTCTTCGGGAGCGTTGCGATAAGCGCATAGGGCCCGCCGCTGACCGTGGAGCGATACACCCGGATGTGAGTGATGTTCGGGCTGGATGAGGCCGTCCAGGTCAGCTTGATGGTGCGCCGGTCGGTCTGCGCCTTGAGATTTGTCGGTGCGGCGGGCGGTGTCGGCGGAGGCGGAGGTGGCGGAGCTTGGGTGGTGGCGCTGGCGATGTTTGAGTAGTCCGACACACCGGCGACGTTGAACGCCCGCAACCGGTAGTAATACGTGGTGGCCGCGGTCAGGGCTGTGTCGACGCCGCCAGTGGCGGACGCTGCGACCGTGGCGAGTGGCGTGAACGTGTTGTTGTCGGTGGAGCGTTCGATGGTGAAGCCATCTTCGTTCGCGGCATTGTCCACCCAGCCCAATGTGATTTGGCTCGATGAGGTAGCCGTTGCGGTTAACCCACTCGGCGCCGGTGGCACAGTCGGAGGCGCGATCGCCGGCCACGTATCGGCGACGGGGCCGATCCAGTCGGCCGCGCTCCGGAACCCTGGGTCCTGTTCGATATGGAGGAACCGGCCCGTGTAGCCGGTGGCCGAGGTGCCGCAGGCATTGGCCACGGCCACTCCATTGATCACGCGGCCCTGCGTGTTGTCGGTGCCGTTCAGGCTGCAGACGCCCGCGCCGGTCACATCAAGGTCCCATGACGGGTGGTCCGACAACGCGTTTGACCGCAGCACCGAAACGGGGTCGCCCGCTGTGGGCGTCACGTTCCTGCCATGCGACAGATACACATCCGTGTTGGCGCAGGTATCGGCCGCCATCCCGTGCCACTGGATGGCGTGCCAGTCGTTGGCACCGTACCACGCCATGAGCTCAAGGTTCGTCGCGTGGAACATGTTGGCCGTGTTGTGCGCCGCGTCGGCCTGTCCGTACGAGGCCTGGCAGGTGCTTGCCGCCGCATTCGCCAGCCGATGCGCGCCGGCCATCAGGTAGCTGCGCGAATCCGTGCCCTTGAACACGCCCATCGCCTGACTTTCGGTCGTACTGTCGGAGATCGGATGGGGTGCCTGGTGGCTGATCTCTCTGGTGGCGCCATCGTAGGTGATGAACGTGCCCCACCCGCGGTCTACGTAGCCGTTGTTGTTCGCGTCGGCCACTTCCATCAGCAGGCAGTAGTCGCGCCCGTTGCCGGTATCGGTGAACGTCCTGACCTGCGCGATGCCGTTCATGGTGCTCGGCAGAGCGAAGTTGCAGGCGCCGCCCAACATCTGGTTGACGGTCCATCGCCAGTCCGCCTGTTCGGCCAGACTCGGCTCGACGAAGCCGTTGGAGCCCGACTGCGGCATCTGGGTGCGAATGCATGTGGCCAGCGCCTCGAGCGTGGTGCTTGTGGCGCACGTGCGATCAGCGACTGGCGCGCTGGGCGCTGCGGCGAGGACGATGGCCAGGGAACTCAGTGCTGCCGCGGAAAGCGCCAATGAGATCTTGTGCATGTCGGGCATATTGTAGGGCTATCGGCCGCACTCGTACGTGGCGCCAGGTTTCTTCAGCGCTTTGTGGACGGCGGCGTCGCCGGCGGGATCAATCGGGAAGTTGAATACCGAGGCCGTGGGGCAGGGGACGATGGGTTTGCCGTCCAGCTTCGCGCTTTTCATGGCCGCCTTCGCGCGGCGGATGAAATAGTGCGTGTCCTGCAGCGGGATGGCCGCGACTTTGCTCGTGCGGCAGATGTCGTCCTGCGGCACAAAGAAGTTTTCCCAATGGCCCAGCAGCAGGAAGCGAGGCCGCGTCGCCTTGATGATGCCCTCGGGATGGTCGTGGAGGTGCTCGAAGTCGCCGCCCAGGCAAATCAGCGACACATCCACACGCTTGCCATCAGGCGGTTCCTTCCCGCCCCAGGGGAAACCTACCGGCGCGTCGGTGCCCGAGTCCTGGTAGTACACGCGAAACTCCACCCGGCCCTGGTCATCCAGAAAGTCGAGCAGGTATGAAAACACTTCGCCTTCGGCCCATTCACTGGCGTTGGACGGAAGCGCCGACAGTGGCTCGGCCACCTCGCCCCGCCACACGTGGAACGGAATGTTGACGCCCGTCAGCGGCACCTTCACACGGAACTGGTCGGCGTGTTCGGAGCGAATCGGCCACAGGCGCATCCGCGCGTTGATCGCGACGGACTGCCCCATGACAGCCGCCGGGCCCACGTCTACAAGCCGCGCCGCGGGAAGGCTGGACGCGATGAGCGACGCGGTCGTCCGGCTCCCATACACCGTCGCGTTCTTTGCATGCGCGTTCGCGATATACGGCGTGTCGAGCAGATGGTCGTAGTGCGAGTGGCCGATGACGATGGCCTGGGCCTGGGTGGCTTCGCGCGGCAGGAGGCGATCGACCAGCGCGCGATTGGTGCGAATCTGGTGGTCGCCCATCGCCTCCAGCAGGCTCGGATTCGAATACACCGGTCCAAACAACACCACGTCGTCGCCCCGCTGCACGAGGAAGCCGCCGACGCCCAGATACTGCACCTTCACCTGGGCCGTGCCGGGGCTCGCAGTTGATGCGGCTGCCGCGGAGGCCGGCGCCATCGGCGTCGGCCCGGGGTAAGCCGGGCAACTGTCCGTCTTGATCGAGAAGGTCGCGCAACCCACCGAGGTGACGGCCACCAGAAGGGCGACTGGCAGCCGCCACGCGTCCCGGGCTGAAGCCCGGGGCCCCCGAGCGAAGAGAGTCGGCTGAAACACGCCCTAGTGTAGGCCTATAATCCCGCTACCTCGAGTCTGGAGTCTCTTGGATGAAACGTGTGGCCAGCGTTGTCGCTCTGTGTGTCGCCTCGTGGTCGTTCATATTCGCGCAGGTCGGGCCGCCGCAAGGCGCACCACCGCCCCCGGCGCAGGGGAGGCAGGGTGGCGCACCGTCACCGCCGCAGGGGCGCACGCCTGATCTCGAGTTGCTCAAGCAGTTTGACCAGGACAAAAACGGCTGGCTGAACCTGACCGAACGGACGGCTGCCCGCGTGCGGATTGCCGAGCTTCGGGCCGGGCGAGGCGGTCGTGGGGCGTCGGTAGCCACACTCGTTGAACCTGGCCCGCGCATGACTCCAGCCGATGTGCAGAATCACCCGGGCAAGCCGCTCTATGACCCGGCCACCCTGCGCACGGTGTTCCTGGATTTCCCGGACGCCGGGTGGGAAGAGGACATGGAGGCGTTTTACCACACGGACATCGAAGTGCCGGCCACCATGCGCGTGGACGGAAAGAGCTACCCGAATGTCGGCCTCCAGTTCCGTGGAAACAGTTCCTTCTTCAGCGTGGCTCGAGGCCGCAAGCGCTCGCTGAGTGTGTCCGTGGATCACGTGAACGCCGACCAGCGGCTTGAGGGCTATTCGGATCTGACCTTTCTCAACGCTCACTCCGATCCCACGTTTCTGCGATCGATGGTCTACCTCGACATGGTCAGGCAGTATCTGCCGGCGCTCAAGGCCAACTACATGCGTGTGGTCATCAACGGCGAGTCGTGGGGGGTGTACGTCAACCAACAACGGTTCAACAGGGATTTCTTGAGGGACGCGTTTGGTACCCAGGACGGCATTCGATTCAAGTCGTCGAACCGGTCGCGCTTCGGCAGCTTCTCGTATCTGGGCGACAGCATCGACGAATACCGCAAGTGGTATGAGATTCAGAGTGCCGACCGCGACGCGTCATGGAAGGTGTTGATGAACGTGACGCGTGTGCTGGCACAGACGCCGACTGAAGGCCTGAAGGCGGCCATCGAGCCGATCTTCAATGTGGACGGCGCGCTGCGTTACCTCGCGCTCGACATGGTGGTGATGAGCGGCGACGGTTACTGGCTGCATGGCAGCGATTTCAACCTCTATGTGGACACGAAGGGCGTGCTCCACATCCTGCATCACGACACCAACGAGGCGTTCACCACCGCGTCAAGCGGCCCGGCGGCAGCTGGTGGCCGCGGCGGCGGCCCGCGCGAAGCCAAAGCCGACCCTGTCGGTTACATGGACGATGTGAACAAGGCGTTGCGGAACAAATTGCTGGCGGTGCCTGAGTATCGGACGAAGTACCTGCAGTACATTCACCACATCGCGACCAACGCGCTGGACTGGGCGAAGATCGGCCCCAAGGTGGCGGCCTATCGCGCACTCATTCGCGCCGACGTCGAAGCCGACACCCGCAAGCTCTACCCGACGGCCGAGTTCACTGAAACCGTGATCAAGGACTTCATCGAAGAACGCCGCGCGTATCTGCTTGCGCACCCCGATGTCATCGCGGCGGGGCGCAAGTAGACGCCCCGCGGACTTTATCTGCGCGTCTCGAGGATGTCCGCCACGCGGTCCACGATGTCCGCCCAGTGCGCCTTGATGACGGGATTCACGGTGGTCGCCGCCGCACTGCGCGCCTGCGCTTGAATGGCTCGCAGTTGGGCGCGGGCGAGCGCCGGCAGGTCGCTCTGCGCGAGCACGACCGGCGCCATGAACGGCGCAGGCGGCGCAGGTGCGGCGGCGGGCGCCGCGCCGGCGGCAGGTGCGGGTGTGGCCGGCGGATTCACGATGGCGCCGAGGCGAGCCACGTGGGCGCGCTGCAGTGACCGGCGGTTGGCGTCGGGCGCGGTGGCCTGCGGGCTGTTCCAGATGTTGCCCTTCACGTCGGCCATGAACTCGGCCACCGGATAGGCATTTATGGCATCGAACTTCTCAATCTCCGCCAGGCGTCCGAGCCGTGCGTTGCTGAGCAGGCTGTTGAGCACGTTGGCCTGACGCCCCGGTAACGCACTTGGACCAATCAACGCGGCGATGGCCGGAGGCTGCAACCAGTCGGGCGTCACAAACACGTGTTCGTTGAGGAACGCGAGCGCCTGTTTCTGCTTCGCCTTCGGTACCACCTTGAACACCGCCCCGGCTTGATCGGCGGTCTTGAGATCGACGTTCACCCCGGCGATGAGCCCGGCCACGTGGCCCATGTACGTACCCCACTGGCCAAGCCCTTCGGTGTAGAGCTCGGTCAGCTCCGAGTAGTCGTCGCCCGGCTTTGTCGTCCAGGCGATGAGATTCGGAATCATCTTCTTGTAGTTGGCGATGGCGTAGGTGGACGCCTTGATCGGGTCGTCGCCCATGTCCTCGGTCTGCGAACGCGGGTCGAGCGCGCCGAACTGCCCGGGCACAAAGCGATAGGGGAACGGCCCCGTCTGATTCACAATCCATGAATTCAGCGTCGCCTTCTCATCGTCTGCCGTTTTGCCTGGCAGGACGCGATAGCCCCAGTTGATGGCGAAGTCATCGAAGGGGCCAAGCCTGCGGATGAAGTCTTTCGGCTGAAGCCCATCACCCGGCTGCGCGATGTAGTTCTGGCGCGCGTAGTCCATGATGGTGGCACTGACGCCGTACTTGGCCGTGAACTTCGGATCGCGCAACGATTCCACCGCAAACGAACTGCTGGCCACCATGTTGTGCTGCAGGCCAAGCGCGTGGCCGATTTCGTGCGTGATGACCTGGCGCATCGTCTCGCCCATGAGCTCGTCTGGCATGTTGAGCGAACGCGCCGCCGGGTTGGCCGCGCCGGTCTCCAGCATCAGCCGGTTGCGATAGCTGCGCATGTGGTTGTGGTACCACGTGATCTCGCTGTTGATGATTTCGCCGGTCCGCGGATCGGACGTGTGCGGTCCCACGGCGTTGCGCACCAGGCTCGCCGCCCATCGCACCATCGACACGCGCGCGTCATCCGGATCCCAGTCAGGGTCCTCAGCCTTGGTCGGCGCTTCCTTCGCAATGATGGCGTTCCTGAATCCCGCTTTCTCGAACACCGACTGCCACTGCTCGACGCCTTCCTTCACGTAACGCTTCCACCGCGTCGGTGTGGCGGGATCGATGTAGTACGTGATCGGCTTGATGGGCTCCACCAACTCGCCGCGGGCATACGCGGCTGGGTCCTTGGGCTCCAGGCGCCAGCGGGCGAGGAACGTCTCGGTTTCGGCCTTCTGCACGTCAAGGCCGTAGTTCACGCGTTCCACCGTGAAGTAGCCGACACGCGGGTCGAAGTTCCTCGGCCGCATGGGTTCCTTCGGCAGCAGCACCAGCGACTGGCGCATCTCGAGGCTCACCGCGCCGCCGGTGCGGTCGCCTGGCGGGTCTGACGCGTCGAAGGTCTGCACATGGCGCACCTCGACGTTGATCGGGAACGAGCGGATGTCGCTGAGGTAGCTGCGCGCCGCATCAAACCGGCGAACGCCATACGTGCGCCGCTGCGCCGCTGACAGTCCTGAGAGCGCAGGCGTATCTCCGCTGAAGAAGTCGGTGACGTCGATCACGAAGCTGCCGTTGTCGGCACCAAAAGCGGCGATGGGGAACGACGCCAGAATCGGCGCGAAGTTGTTCTGGCTCACCGAACGCGCAATCGGCAGCGACTCGTCGGCCACGGCATCCACGCTGATGCTCTTGAGCAGCACATTGTTGTTGAGGCGTTCCCAGCGGACCATGCGCTCAGCCACGGAACTACCGGCGCTCTGGAAGCCGCCGCTGCCGGCCGGCACCCCGGAGATGCGGCTGACCAGCAGCCAGTCGCGACCGAGCATCGCCTCGGGCACCTCGAAGAAGTACCGGTCGTCCACCTTGTGCACGGCGAACGCGCCTCGTTCGGTGCGCGCGCGAGCGGTAATGACCTGGTCGTAGGGCCGTGGGGCCCGTCTCCCTGCCGCACCGGCCGGTGGCTGGGCCCCAGCTTCCTGCGATGGGGCGGCGGCCGGCGGCGGGTTCTGCGCCGACATCGGCGTGGCCGCGGCGATGAGTGTGATCAGGGCAAGAAGTGGGCGTCGGTATCGCATTGGATCTCCCAGGGGAATGGGCGATCTTAATGGATAATCAGCGGCGATGACCACCACCCGACGCCGGTTCCTGGGAATGGCTGCAGCGGCCGCCGCTGTGCCGCTGCTCGGTCCACGTACGCTCGACGCCATGGAGGGCCGACTCGAGCCGTTTGTCGGGCTGAGTCCGCAGGGTGCGGCCACTGAAGAGGCGTTCTGGGATCAGATTCGTCGTGTCTTTCCTGTGCCCACCGCGTACGTGCATCTGGAAAACGGCTACTCCAGCCCGCAGCCGACCCCGACATTCGAGGCCTTCACGAGGTACACCCAGGACATCAACAACAACCTGTCCTGGTTCATGCGTCGACGTATGTTGGGCGAAGTGGCCAGCGTAAAAAGAGAGCTGGCCGATCTGGCCGGCGTGCCCGAAGACGAGTTGGTCATCACACGCAACACCACCGAGTCGCTCGGCACGGTCATCCACGGCCTCACCTACGCCCCCGGCGATGAGGCCGTGATGTGCGACCAGGACTACGGCTCGATGCTCGAACAGTTCCGGCAGGAAAGGCAGCGACACGGGCTGAAGTGCATCGAGGTGGATGTGCCGCTGCACCCGAAGAGCGACGAGGAGCTTGTCGATGTGTATGCGCGCGCCATCACGCCACGCACCAAGGTCATCCTGGTCTCGCACATGATCAACATCACCGGCCACATCATGCCGGTGAAGAAGATTGCGGCGATGGCCCACGCGCGCGGCGTCCCGGTGATTGTTGATGCCGCGCACTCCTTCGCGCAGGTGAACTACAAAATTCCCGATCTGGACGGCGACTTCCTCGGCGTGAGCCTGCACAAGTGGTTGTGCACGCCGCTGGGCGCCGGCCTGTTGCACGTCAGGAAGGACAAGATCAAAGACGTCTGGCCGCTGTTTGGCGACACCTCTCGACCTGCGGACGACATCCGCAAACTCGAGCGGAGCGGCACCAAGCCCATCTGGACCGTGCTCGCCATCAGCGACGCCATCCGGTTCCACAAGATGGTGGGACCGGCCCGCAAGGAAGCGCGACTCAGATACCTGCAGCAGTACTGGACCGACAAGGTGCGCGGCATGCCGAAGGTCTACCTCAACACACCCACGGGGAACCGCGCGTGCGCGATCGCCAACGTCGGCGTCACCGGCCTGACGCCGCAGCAACTGGCCACGACGCTGTTCGATAACCATCGCATCTTCACGGTGGCCATCGACACCGGCCCGGTCAAGGGCGTGCGTGTGACACCGCAACTCTTCACCACCACGGCCGACCTGGACGCGCTGGTCACCGCCCTGGGCGCCATCGCGCGCGGCTGAGTCTTTGCTACCATGCCCACCATGAAAACACTCGTGATGGGGGTGGCAGCTGTGGGGCTTGTGCTGGCAGGGGCATCGGGCCGAGGCGTGGACGCGTTCGGTCCTGGTGACGTGATGCCGCGCCAGGCAGCCGGGCGGGTGACGGCGCTGGTCGGCGGCACGCTCATCGACGGCTTCGGCGGCGTGCCGATTCACAACAGCGTGGTGCTGATGTCCGGCGAGCGCATCACGGCCGTCGGCATGGTGGGCACGCTCGCGGTTCCGGCGGGCGCCGAAGTGATTTCCACCGAAGGGATGTCTGTGCTGCCCGGCCTGTGGGACATGCACGTGCATCTCATGATCAACGGGCACTCCGACTACACACACTGGGACAAGACCTATCCCGCTCGCTTCGAAAAAGAAATCATGCCGTCGTCTGCCCACCAGCTATTGCTGGCCGGCGTGACGTCAGCGCGTGACCTCGGTGGTCCGCTCGGTCCGAGCATCAATGTGCGCAACGCGATCAACCGGGGCGAAATGCCCGGCCCGCGCCTGTTCGTCTCGGGTCCGTTCATCCAACATGAGCCATACCCGGGCACCGAAGACTTTCGCTGGGGCGTCAACGGGGTAGACGATGCCCGTGCGAAGGTGCGGCAGTTGGCGAAGGCGGGCGTGGATGTGATCAAGCTGATCGACCAGGACCAGATGGCCGAGGTCGAGGTCAAGGCTGTGATCGATGAGGCCCATGCGAATGGCCTGCCTGTCATCGGCCACTCCCACAGGCCGCAGGAGATTCGCCTTGGGATGAAGCTCGGTGTGGACAACTTCGAACACACGGGCCTGGCCACGGCGCCCGAGTATCCAGAGGACATCATCGCGATGATTCGCGAGCGGTCGGCCAAGATGAGCATGGGGCCGTTTTTCTGGACACCCACCGTGCAGGGGTTGTTCAACTATGAATATCAGCGCGACAACCCCGAGATGCTCGACGACCCGTCGTGGACGCTTGGCCTTGGCGCCGACATCGTGGCCGACATCCGCCAGTCACTGCGCAAGCCGGGAGAGCTGAGCTACTTCCAGCTCACGCCGGCGCGCAAGCCGACGCTGAAGCGCAAGGTCACGCAGCTACGCGAAGCCGGCGCCACGCTGCTCATCGGCACCGACAGCGGCATCCCGATGAACTTCCACAGCCAGTCCACCTGGAACGAACTCGATGTGTGGGTGCGCGAAATGGGCATCCCGGCGATGGAAGCCATTCGCAGCGCCACCTACTGGCCGTCGCTGATGATGAAAAAAGACCGCGACGTCGGCACCATCACGCCCGGCAAGTACGCGGACATCATCGCCGTCCGCGGCGACGTGCTGAAGTACATCAACCTGCTGCAGGACGTGGATCTGGT
>CXWK01002857.1_pt1 | contig 10458 bp, 12 predicted proteins | sample 590851 | NCBI WGS metagenome assembly CXWK01 (sample SAMEA3498364, study PRJEB10139) | wastewater metagenome | biome: wastewater treatment plant; material: activated sludge | place: Denmark | collected 2014-08-01
TCGACAGGAATCCTGAAGGTACCGAATTTTTCTGATTTCCCGCTAAATGTGTACCCGGGCCGGAGAGAGAGTTCTTTTTCCATCGGCTCTTTCAATGCCGTCAGATTGAACACTCGGCCGCGGTCGGCAACATCCATCACCATCGAACTGCCAATGTTAAGGCGCATCCTGTTCTCATTTTTCGGAAGCGTCAGCGCAAAGTGCGGATCATCCGGCCTGCCGCCCAATCGCTCCACCGCATCGGCAAAGCGGTCGAAGATATGTTCGGCTTGGGCGCGATCGGCGAAGATGGCGTCGAAGGGCTTGGCAAGCTTTGATTGTTGCCTTAGCCCCTCCCATAATGTATCCAGCGTCCAGAGGTCGAGACCAAGCTCAGTTGCCAGCTGCAGCAACACTTCATTTACAGCGACATATTTCTCAGCTTCGGTTGCTCCAGCTGGAAAATCCGGGAAGATGCCTAGCTCGCGCAACCCTTTCTCGCTCTTTTTATACCAGACACCGCATTTGTCAGGGTACACGACATGGAGAATGGCTGTAGCGGTAACCGTGCCAATGCCATTTACCTTAGTTACCTCACGGAAACGCTCCAGTAGCGGACGGCTCACATCAACCAAGTCGGACAGCGCACGCCGTAGCGCGTCCATATCCTTTGTAGTTCCATCAGCGATCTTCTCATTGTAGAGGTCCTTCCATAAAAGTAGAATGTGGGGGTCCTTCCATAAACGTAGAAAATCCTTATAGTCCTCGGCTTCCAGTTTCGACAGGTTATGACGCGCAAATATTCCATCCGGGAGGCCATAGCGGCCATAGACCTCATCACGTTTGCTTTGAATATCGCTTAACTTGTCACCTTTGATCAGTAAGTCGAGACTCCGTCGCAGCCTTGCAACAGCCGCAGCGAAGACATCTGTCGAGGACACTTCAGTTAAAAGTTCAGCCACCAAAAATTCTCCTGTGGGCAAGTCCCAACGGCCGTCTCAGGCCAGCGCGCAAGGGTGGGTATTGCCGGCTAGTATAGGTAAAAGGAGGACAGGGGCAAGTTTACCACGTGGCCCAACCTCCATTTATTGTATCCCCGCCCCACCGGCGCTAAAATGTCCCCCATCGGCCGGGCCACATCAACCACATCGGCCCCAACCCACCCGACCCGGAGAACCCATCCATGCCCTACCGCATCCTCCTCGTCGAAGACGACACCACCCTCCGCGAGACGGTGGCCTATAACCTGCGCAATCAGGGGTATGAGGTCATCACGGCCGACAACGGCCTGGCCGCCCTCGACGCCGCCCGCCGCGAGTCGCCGGACGTGATGCTGCTCGACGTGATGCTGCCCGGCATCGACGGCTTCGAGGTCTGCCGCCTGCTGCGCAAGGAGACCAGCCTGCCCATCCTCATGCTCACCGCCCGCAGCGACGAGGTCGATCGCGTCGTCGGGCTGGAGATGGGGGCCGACGATTACCTCACCAAGCCGTTCAGCATGCGCGAACTCATGGCCCGCGTCAAGGCGCTGCTGCGGCGCACGGAACTCATCCGCGAGGAGCTGGCCGCCGCCCAGCACGAAGCCGCGCGGCACGACGCCGCCGCGCCCGAAGCGGCCGCCCCGCCCGACACCGGCACGCTGGCCTTCGACGATCTGGAGATCGACCTCACCCGGCGCGAGGTGCGGCTGCGCGGCAACCCCTTGCGCCTGAAGCCGCGCGAGTTCGACCTGCTGCTCTTCCTGGCCCGCAACCAGGGCGTCGCCCTCTCGCGCGATCTCATTCTGGAGCGCGTCTGGGGCTGGACGTTCGACGGCAACAGCCGCACCGTCGACGTCCACGTGCGCTGGCTGCGCGAGAAGCTGGAGCGCGACCCGGCCGACCCGACGCGACTCGTCACCGTCCGCGGCATCGGCTACCGCTTCGAGGGCTGAGCGCGACATGATTCCCAGACTCTTCCGCCAAATCGCCATCCCCTTCGCGGCGCTCGTGCTGCTGCTGGGGCTCTTTCTGTTTCTCTTCCTGCGACGCGATGCCTGTATGGCCGACGCCGCCTGTGTCCGCAACGGTTTGCTGGCCGCCATTACCCTGGGCTTCGTCGGGGCGCTGCTGCTGGCCTGGGTCGTCTCCTCGCGCATTGCCCGGCCGCTGCGCGACGTGGTCGAGGTGGCCCAACGCATCACCGCCGGCGACGGCACCGCGCGGGCGCTCACCGAGCGGCGGGACGAGATCGGCGATCTGGTGCGCGCCTTCAGCGACATGACCGAGCAGCAGCGCGAGCGGCTCGATGAACTGTCGCAGGACTACCGCCGTTTCGCGGCCGTCATCGAGCACATGGCCGACGGCGTGCTCATCATCGACCGGCCGGGCGACGTGCTGCTCATCAACCCGGCCGCCTGCCGCCTGCTCCACACCCGCGAGAGCGACGCGCTGGGCCGCTCCTTCGCCGCCGTCGTGCGCCATCACGCGCTCATCGAGCTATGGCAGCGCGGCCGCCGCGAGCGGTCGGAGCAGGTCGAAGCGGTGGAGATCAGCCCCAAACTGTTCCTGCAAGTGGTCGTGACCCCCTATAGCCAGGCGGAGCGGGCCGGGTTCATCGTGATTCTGCAAGACCTGACCCAGGTGCGCCGCCTGCAGGTGATGCGCCGCGATTTCATCACCAACCTGTCCCATGAGTTGCGCTCGCCGCTGGCTTCGCTGCGGGCGGTGGTGGAGACGCTGCGGGACGGCGCGCTCGACGACCCGCCGGCGGCCGAGCGCTTTCTGCAGCAGGCCGAGAGCGAGATCAACACGATGACCCAGATGGTGGAAGAGCTGACCGAGCTGTCGCAGATCGAATCGGGGCAAATCCGGCTGCGGCTGGCGCCGACGGCGGTGGGCGAGCTGGTGGCCGGGCCGCTGGAGCGATTGCGGCCGCAGGCCGAGGCGGGCGGGCTGGCGCTGGCGGCCGAGTTGCCGCCCGACCTGCCGCCGGTGCTGGTCGACGGCGAGCGCGTGCGGCAGGTGATGACCAATCTGCTCCATAACGCGATCAAGTTCACGCCGCCGGGCGGGCAGGTGACGGTGGGCGCGGCCGTCGATGACACGGGCCGGATGGTGGTCATCGAGGTGCGCGACACCGGCGTGGGCATTCCCAAGGCCGACGTGGCGCGCGTGTTCGAGCGGTTCTATAAGTCCGACCGGGCGCGGACGCGCGGCCGCGGCGGCACGGGGCTGGGGCTGGCCATCGCCCGTCATATCGTGGAAACCCACGGCGGCCAAATCCGGGTGAAGAGCAAGGAAGGCAAAGGCAGCAGCTTCTTCTTCAGTTTGCCTGTGGCGGGGGAAGGGGAGAATCCACAAATTTAGGGGGAGGAATCCACAGATTTCACAGATTTAGGGCGTGCGGGTTGAATTCCGTGGCCGGCGGTATGGGTTCGCGCGGGTTGAAACCCGCGGCTGATACGCAAAACCTGAAGCCGGTTGAAGATGCGTCCGCAACCCGATTGTCGCGCCGTCCGGCAATGCGTTTTAACGCGTTTTTGTGTGTCAGCGGCGGATTTCAATCCGCCGGGGCTAAACCCGGCTTTCCCGGCTCGCCCACACCTCAATCTCGACCTTGTAGACCGGCGAGGCGAGGCGAGAGACGAACAGCATCGTGGAGCAGGGCGGCGTGCCGCTGAAGCGGGCGCGCATCTTCTGGCGCACGGGGGCCAGGTCGATGTCGCCAACGAGAAACCAGGAGATTTTGAACACGTCGTCGAACTCCATGCCCGCCGCGCGCAGGTTGCCGCCGATGTTGTCCAGCACCAGATCGAGCTGCTCCAGCACGTCGTCGGGGACGGAGCCGTCGGGGCGCGCCCCCACCTGCCCGGAGATGACCAGCAGGCGCTCCGGCCCCTGAATCTCCACCTGATGAGTATAAGCCCCCTGTGGGGCGTGGATGTCGGACGGGTTGCGAAAGGTTTTCATGGGGTTGGGTCTCCTTATTGTGGGGATTATAGCGCTTGATTCGTATCTCGTAACTCGTATCTCGTTTGTGTTACAATTTGGCCATGAACGATCTATATATCGCTCTCGATGAAAAACAGTATCGCTATCTGCAACAGCAAGCGCGCAATCAGGGGACAACGGTGGAAGGTATCGTGGCCGACCTGATCGACGCCGACATTGCCTGGCAGCAAGCTTTGGCGGACGATCCGGTGGCGGCACTGTTTGGCGAGATCAGCGACACGCTGAACAGTGATGAGATCGACGCCATCCTCTATGCCTCGCCCACTTCATGAGTCGTATTCTGGCCGATACCAGCGGTCTATACGCGCTGATGAACAGCCGTGATCCCGCGCACGCTCAGGCGCGGCAATTTTATCAGTCACTCCCCCGTCAAACCGAGATCATCGTTATCGAATATGTTCTGGTCGAGACGATGACCCTCTTTCGCGCTCGCGGCTTCAGTTCCGCGGCCATTCGCTTTCACGATGCGCTTGGCAAAAGCACTGTCTTTTCCCTGCAATACAGCACGCCGGAATTGGAAATAGCGACTTATAGCATCTTTCGTCGCTACCAGGACAAGGAATGGTCATACGTCGATTGCGCGATCATGGCTACCGCGGAGGCAACAGATGCGACGGCGGTCTTCTCACTCGATCACCACATCGACCAAATGGGACTGCAACGAGTCCCAACCTGATACACCTAATATGAATGACGAACGCGATCTTCATTCGTCATTCGTCGTTGCGCGACAGGAGTCGCGTCGTTCGTCATTCGTAATCAATCAAACAACCCCTTCTGCGCTCCCCCCTCCCCCTTCACCCGCCCGGCCGTCTTGAACGTCATCTCGCTCGGCGGCATATCGACGCGGGCGCGGCCGAGCAGCAGATCGCCCACGGTGAGCAACTGGATGCGCGGGTGGGTGGTGCCCCAGCCGGGGGACTCGTTACTGGGAGGGCAGATAATTATCCAAATCAAGGTTCCGGCTATTGGCCTCGACAACTTTGGTCCAATCGATCGCCCCGGTCGACTCGCAGAATGCCGCGATAAATTCACCCGTGAGTTTGTTCTGGAGCACGGATCGGCCCGCTTCAAACTGTTCGTTGTGTTCCTTAGCCCGGTAACCGATTGGCTCTATGATGTCGGTATAAAGATCAGGATTATCGCTGATTAAGTACCAAAAATTCTGGCCCACGACTTTCAAATAACCATCGGGGGTGTGGGTCGTGCGCGTGCGGCCGTAACATATACCGAGTGCAGGTTGAACATTGAAAGGCGTTCGTTGCTGCTTGACACGAATGACCGCATCGCGCAGATCTTGGGCAAGACGGCGATGCTGGGAGCTATTTCCCCAGTTTGGGCCTGATTTTATTGAAACGATATACAGGGTTTGGCGCCTAACAAATTCGAGATCGATCCCTTGTGCAACGGATTTTCGGCCGTCACAAGTTTGTTCGGCCACAAAAACCGCCAACCCTTCCAGGAAATCGCCGAACAGCTTTTCCTCGGATGAGGAGAGGAAAGCGTCCAACAAGCTGCCGATCAACTCACCGGCAGAAGTTATATTTTTTGCTTTAAAAAGATAGGGATTCTTCTTCAGCAATTGGGCCAGCGTCAATCGTTCCAGCGAGCTAAGCTTGCGTCGATGAAAATCGTCAACGTTATCATTGACATAAGCGTTTACAAATTGCAGGTTAAGAGGCTTCATCCTGATTATCTATCTTGTACTCGGTCTGTTCTTCAAGTAATCGCCGTTGGGGTTCCAGCACTCTGGACGCCGCCAGCGCCGCATATTCCGGGTTTATGTCAATCCCCACAAAATTCCGACCCATTTCCTTGGCCACCTGAGTCGTCGTGCCGGAGCCAACGAACGGGTCCAGCACGACGTCACCTTCGGCCGTGAACAACTTGATGAACCAGGTCGGTAGTTCAATGGGGAACGCGGCGCTGTGGTTTCGATTGGAGCATTCGGTTGACATGTGGATCACGTTCGTCGGATAGACCATGTCGCGGCCGATCCAGTTCGAGACGTTCTTGCCGAAGCCGCTGTTAACCTTCGACTCGTCGCGCACCTGGTCCGTGACGCTGAGCTTCGACAATCTCGACTTCGACCAGTCACCCACCGGTACCATCACCGCGTCCTGGTACATGTTGAAGTGGCGCTGCTTGTTGAACTGGAGCAGACGTTCCCACGAATCCCGAAACCGGTTAGGCCACTTGCCGGGGTAGGAGTTCTTCTTGTGCCACATGAACTCTTCCGTCCACAGCCACCCCTGTCGGCGCATCTCCAGGATCAGCTCGATCACATAGGTATGGCGCTCGCCCTCGACGACCCGCTCCTTGATGTTGAGCACAAACGTGCCCGCCGGCTTCAGCACACGCAGGAATTGTTCCGACCGGGGCAAGAACCAACTCACGTAATCGTCGGGGCGAACACCACCATAGGTGTGCTTCCGCTGGTCGGCATAAGGCGGCGAGGTGAAGATCAGGTCCACCGAATTGTCGGGGAAATCGCGCAATATCTCTTCGCAGTCGCCGAGTAGAATCTGGTTCACAAAATCCATAGCCTGTTCCCTCAGAACATCTATTCTAAGCAAATTGTTGCAATACAGCAACATCACCGATCAAAGATCTGACAGGTGGGCGCGACGAAACGATTCGTCCATCCAGGGCCATGCCGCGCCCACCAGTCAGGTCTGGACGTACACCCCCATTTGGCACAATCCCCCATCTGCGCCATACTTGTGGGCGTTTGGAAACGCACATACTTTGGAAACAAATCCAATTGGAGAGAGCCAATTACCATGGAAGAGTTGAAACAAGAAGGATTATCACGACGTAATTTCCTCAAGTTCGCCGGGCTGACCGGCGTCAGCGTCGGCCTGGCCGCCTGTGCCATCGAGCCGGAAGCGGAGATCGCCGCCCAGCAACCCACGAGCACGTCCGGCGACGGCCACCAGATGGAGCAGCTGCCGCCCACTAGCGCACCCCCCACCGCCTCCGCGGCCGAAGTCGCGGACGAGATGGACCGCATGCACGAAGAAGGCATCAAGATCTTCGTCGACGGCGCGGGCAGCAACCCCGACTTCTGGGGCGCGCCGCTGGAATACACGATGGACGGCGACACCAAGGTCTTCGAGTTGACCGCCGCCCACACCAAGTGGGAAGTAGAGGCGGGCCGCGTCATCGACGCCATGACCTACAACGGCATCCTGCCCGGCCCGGTCATCCGCGTGACCGAGGGCGACAATGTGCGCGTCATCGTCCACAACGAGCTGACGCAGAGCACCAGCGTCCACTGGCACGGCGTGCTGCTGCCCAACGACCAGGACGGCGTGCCCTTTCTGACCCAGCCGCCCATCCGCCCCGGCGAGACCTTCACCTACGAGTTCCTGACCCGCAATTCCGGCTCCCACATGTACCATTCGCACCACAATGCGGCCGAGCAGGTGACCCGCGGCTTGCTGGGCGCGTTCATCATCGACCCCAAGGACAAGTCGGCCGACCCGGAATTCGATTCCGACTACATCCTGATCCTCAACGACACCGTCACCGGCTTCAGCATCAACGGCAAGGGGTTCCCCTACACGCAGCCGATCATCGCCAAAAAGGGGGAGAAGCTGCGCATCCGCTACATGAACGAAGGGCTGACCATCCACCCGATGCACCTCCACGGGCTGGAGCAGCTCGTCTTCGCCAAGGACGGCTGGAATCTCTCCAGCCCCTACTACTGCGACACGCTCAACATCGCTCCCGGCGAGCGCTACGACGTGATCGTCGATTGCCATACCACCGGCGTGTGGGCCTTCCACTGCCACATCCTGAGCCACGCCGAAAGCGCCCACGGCATGTTCGGCATGGTGACGGCGGTCATTGTGAATTAGGAATTACGAATTACGAATTACGAATTACGAATTGAAGAGGGCGGGTCTCACCGGTTTCTTGCCTTAATAACCCGCAACTGCCCGCGCACGGCGCCGGCCGGGTGGTCGGCCGTGTGAACGTTGACGTAGTACTGGAGAGGTTCGATCCGCGGATTCTCCCCCCTCTTCATTCGTAATTCGTAATTCGTAATTCGTAATTCGTAATTCCTAATTCAAACCAGCTCCGCCAGATGCTCCCGATGGTGCTCGTCAGTGCCCCACAGCACGTCGATGAGCGGGCGGCCGTCGAGCCAGGGGTAGCGGGTGGGGTCGGTCAGGGCGTCGGCGGGGATGGCCTCGGCCAGAGCCAGGACGCGCAGATAGCCGTCGCGCCAGGCCCGGAAGACCTCGTCCCACGGCCGCCCGCGCCAGGCATCCTGGATGTGCCGGTTATACGCGTCGGTGGCCGGCTCGTCGTCGGGGTCGCCGCTCGTCCAGTCGGGGTAGACCGGCTCGCGGCCGAATTGCGCCGCCTCCAGCCGGGCGATCGTCACCATCTGCCACGCCCGCAAATGGGCCATCTCATCCTTCACCGACAGGCCACCCGGCAGCGGCGCGGTCAATTCCGGCTCGCGCAATGAGCCGAGCAGGCTCTTCCATTGATTGAAGATGTCGCGCAAGGCAACAAGGGCACGGGCTTTGTCGTCCATGTGGGGATTATAGAATTACGAATTACGAATTACGAATTACGAATGGGGGGAGGAGTGACGAGCGCCGGGAGCTACAGAATAAATTCTCGTATCCACTGACCCACTGACCCACTGACCACTTGTAACTTTTCGAGCACATACCCGTAATGAGTGTCATGAGAGATCGCCTGATCCCCGCCCTCGGCCGCGTCGGGTTCGTCCTGCTCTCGGCCGCCGTCCTGATCGTCTTCTCGGAGAAGATGTTCTGGTACGTCACCGGCTACAGCTTCCTCGATCTGCTCCTCGGCTACTTCTTCCCGGCGTTCATCCTGTTGTGGGTCATCGACGCCTTCCGCGTGCGGCGGCTCGCGCCGCTGTTTCTGGCCGGGGCCGTGTTCGGCTTTCTGGCCGAGGGGATGCTGGTGGGCACGCTCTACGAAGGGGGGCCGCTCAACTGGTTCAGCGTCAGCTATACGCCGCTGGCCTGGCACGCGCCGCTCAGCGTCGTCTTCGGCTGGTATGCGCTGCGGCATTGGCTGGTTGCCGGGCGGGCGCGGGCGTTGGCGCTGGGCTGCGCGGCCGTCGGACTGTTCCAGGGGCTGTGGGCCATGGCCTGGTGGCTGCCGGAGAACGCCGCCGACCCGGCGCTGCTGGCCCAGGGCGCGCGGCTGGGGCAATGGCCGGTAGCCGATTTCGCGCTCCACGCCTTCACCTTCACCGGCGTGCTGGCCGTCGCCCTGTGGCTGCTCGGCCGCGGCGGGTGGTCGTCGTTCCGGCCGTCGCGGGTCGAAGTGGCGCTCGTCGTCGCGGGGCTGCTGGTGTTCTTCGCCGCCGGGGTGCTGCCGGGCGCGCCGTGGGCGCCGCTGAAGCTGCTGCCGCTGCTGGGTGCGACGCTTCTCGCGCTTTATGTCAACAAACGCCGCGAACCACCCGGCTCCCTGCTGGCCGACACGGCCGGGCCGGTGCGCCCCGTGCTGCTGCCGCTGCTGTTGATCATGCCCGCCGTGGCCGTGGGGGTCTACGCCGTCGCGGCCGCTCTGGCCCCGCCGGTCGAGGTCATCTACGGCATCACCGCCATCGGCGGCGTCATGGCCACGGCCGTGCTGGGCGGGCTGGTTTATCTGATCGCGCTGCTGCGGACGGTAGGGTGGCGGCGCGGGAAACAGCAACCGGGTTGTTCGGAAAAATCTCCGGTTGCTAACGAGTCTGCCTAGTCCATGACCCCAAGCTGTCGCAACATGCCCATCTGATCAAACTCGCCCCGTATCTCGGCCACCTGGCCGCCGACGACGCGCATGATGACGATCGCGCCAACCGTCACCGGCTTGTTGGTGGACGGAATGCCCATGAAAGCGCCGGTCTGGGTGCCGCGCAGGGTGAAGCGCACGACCACCTTGTCTCCTTCGACGATGAGGTCGTCAATCGCGTGGTAGAGGTCGGGGAAGCCGCCATAGAACGCGCGGCCGAACTGTTGATGGCCCTCATAATCCATGGGCGGGATCCCGGCCAAATAGATGATGTAGTCGGGGGCGCACAGTTCTCGCGCCAGGCCACCCCTGAGTCGATCCTGCTCCATGAAAAAACGCGGGCCGATCGCCTTGTTATCCGTGGTTGCCATGATGAACATCTCCTCTCACCGATGAATGGTTCAATGTCGTTAACAAGTAGAATCATTGTAAAGGAAAGCACGTCTGAATAGCAACCTGCATTGTCATGCCTATCCGAACCGGATACTCCCTCCGCTAATGCGATATGCCCGCATTATACCGCTGCCCCAAAATCACCCCCAAATCAGCATAGCCCCTTCTCCCCTTCTCCCCTTCTCAACCCTCCAGCCGCAACGCCTCAACCGTCCAATCGATGGTCAGCCCACCCCCGCCAACGATCTGCACGGCGGGCAGGCCGGTGGCCCCATCGAGGACGGCGCGAAGCCCGACGGTGGTCGCGTTCGCCGGG
>CXWK01011050.1_pt1 | contig 10457 bp, 4 predicted proteins | sample 590851 | NCBI WGS metagenome assembly CXWK01 (sample SAMEA3498364, study PRJEB10139) | wastewater metagenome | biome: wastewater treatment plant; material: activated sludge | place: Denmark | collected 2014-08-01
CCCTGTGAAGGTGGTGCGGATGCTGAGCCCATTGGATGACGCGTTCTCCGCGCCGTGACCGGGTGTGCCGTGCCGGGTGATCCGGGTGAAGACCAAGCCGGTGCCTTTGTTGACCAGATGTACGGTGTGCGGGCGGTCCGGCGTTCCAAGCGCCATGCGCCAGGTCGAACGGGCGCTTCGCACCGTGGTGGGTTTGCCGTCGATGGCGACGGTGAGGTCGAGACCGTTGCCCTGCCCGTTGGCGGCGGTGTAGCGGGCCACGGCCATCAACGCGAAGGCCGCGCTCTGTGTGCTGAGCCACTGATCGCTGCCAAGACGCTCGGCGATGCGGAGGACCACGGGGCCGGCCACGGGAAGACGTCCGCTGCGCAGGAGGGTCAGGGCGATGAGGGCCTCATCGCGGACCGCGCTCCCAAAGGTGCCGCTCAGTTCGGCGTAGTCCGTGATCCCGGCGGAGATGCCCGTGGTCAAGGCGTTCGCTGCATCGGTCCGGCCGAGCTCGGCGTAGGCGGCGGCCAGGGTCCACCGGGCCATGGGTTCAAGGGTGGGGATCGACCGAAGACGGTTCATGGCGGCAGGCTCCTCGGCCCCGGCCAGGGCCAGGGCGAACAGGCGGTAGGCCTGCACGAAGGCCGAACGGCCTTCGGTGGCCGGTGACCACGCCCGGGCCGCGTTGCGCTGCGAAGCGGTCCATCCGGTGCGCATGGACCCGGGCACGGCGTGACCCAGTCGGGCGGCCTCCAACAGGAAGTGCCCGGCGTAGATGCTGCTCCAGTAGTCCGTATGCGTCCCTCCCGGCCAATAGCTGAAACGACCGTCACCACGCTGGAAGAACGCCAGCTTGCGGATGGCGGCCCCCACATCGGCCTGCACCTGCTCCTTCAGGGAAGGCGAAAGGTCAACGAGGCCGTCCAGGTAGAGCTGCGGGAAGGCCTTGGACACGGTCTGCTCGAGGCATCCGTGCGGGTAGCCCAACAGCTCCTGAAGGCGTCGCTCCAGACCGAGCGGTGGCAGGCTGGTGACCTCGATGACGGCCGAGTTGGTGCCACCGGCGCCGATGGGGACCACGGAGAGGTCCACCTGCCCACCCGCCTGCACCGCTCCATCCTCCGATCGGGTGATCGGCAACATGGGCGAGCGAACGCCGATGTCGATCCGCGTGGTGGCGCGCTCTGTGCCCGCCAGGGCGGTCACGTTCACCTGAGCGGCCCCTGTGCGGTCCCCGGCACGCAGCTGGAAACGGACCACCTGTTCCCCGGTGCCGTCGAACCGCACCGCCCGTTCAAGCGGGCCTTCGCCCGTGACCGCACCGGACAGGCCGACCTTGACCGTGACCTCGCGCAGCAGCTTGTCCATGGCGAACACGGTGACGGGAAGCTCCACCGTCTCGTCAGGCCCGAGCACACGGGGCAGGGTGGCCAGGACCATGAGCGGCTGGCGCACGGGCACGGCTTGTTCGGCATGACCATAGGCCCCGTCGGGGTGGCTGGCCACCACCATCACCCGCACCCGGCCCACGTAGTTGTCGATGGTGAACCGATGGGTGCCGCGCTGGCCCGGAGCCAGGGAGAGGGGACCGGCGTGCAGTACCACGGGCTTGAACCGCCCGATGCGGGAGGGATCGACCGGCCCGCCACCATCGCTGCCCCCGACGGCCAGCACGCGGCCGGCCTCCACCCCGAAGGCGCCGATCACCTGGTCGTACAGGTCGAAGCTGTGCACGCCGAGCGCTTCACGCGCGTAGAGCTGTGCCCAGGGGTCGGGTGTCCGGAAGCGCGTGAGGTCGAGAAGGCCCTCGTCCACCGCATACAGCATGTAGTGCATGGCACGTCCGCTCTTCTCCGCCACCGTGAGGGTGAACTCGCGCCCGGGCTTGATCTCCGACGGCGCCTCGATCACGGGCTCCAGGCGGGTGGCCGGGTCCTCCACCAGGATGGGGACCACCCCATAGAGGCGGATGGGCAGGTCGTTGGCCACCTCACCGTGCGGTTGCAGCAGCGTGACATGCGCGTGGATGTTCGGCATCATGGCGGCAGTGGCCTTGAAGCGATGGGTGGTGCCGCCTTCGGTCAGTGCGATCCGCGTGATCTCCACCACGCGGTGGCCGTTCTCGAGGCTCACGATCGCGGTGCCCTTGTGCGCGGATGGGATGGTGAGCTCCACCTCGTCGCCCGGGGCGTACCGCTCCCTGGCCGTGCCGATGGCCAGACGGGTGGCCGCGGGGTCCTTGCCGTGCTCCGCCGCATCGGACGTGCCGTCCGCTCCGAAGTGGAGGCTGACGACGGCCACATGGCCGCTGGCCGGATCCTCCGCGCGGACCAGGTACCGTCCGGTGGCGGCGGCCTCCACGCGCACATCCAGGGAACCACGGCCCTGGGGATCGGTAAGCACATCGTGCGAGGAGATCACCCGCAGGCCCTCGCCGGTGCGGCCGCTCGTGGGCCCATCCATCGCGCCATGCCACCATCGCTCCTCATCCACCTTCATCACCTGCACCTTCAGCGGACGACCAGGTGCGGGCTTGCCCGCACCGTCCAGGCTCACCAGGTCGAAGCGGTGCGGCCGGCCGGCCAGGTAGGTGTCCCAGGCCCCGTCCGGTGAGGGAGGCTACAGACCCGCGTAGGTGCGATAGGGGTGGAGCACCACCTCCTGCTGGTCCGTGCTGGCATCCCCGCCTGGATCGCTCACGCGGCTGACGACCGTGAGCCGCAGTGCCGAAGGGGCGCCCGCCGATGGCTTCAGGTCGAAGGGGAAGACCGCGCGCCCCTGTGCGTCGGTGCGCCCCTCGAACACGATGGTCTCGCCCTCGGTGAGCTGATGACCGATATCGTCGAACACGAAGTCGTCATGCCCTTTCGGCTTGAACTCGGCCCGGGCGAGGCCCACGGAGACCACGACCGGCGCCTGAACGGCGGGAGCTCCATGCAGCCAGACCGCCTCGAGCCGGATAGCACGCGGAAGTTGATCCGCCAGCAGCGGACCGGTGCCGAGGTCGAGCGCGATCCGCATCCGGTTGGGTTTCACCGTCTCGATGCGCAGCGACCGATGGAAGGCGGCATCGCCCACCGTCACCCGCCCCAGCCAGAGGCCGGTGGGTGCATCCGGTGATGTGGCGCACGGGAATCCGTACTGGTCACCCACCGCCTGTCGACGCACGGCACGGTGCACGACCCGGCCGTTCGGGTCCATCAGTTCGAACACCACCGGATGGTCCTTGGGGAGGGCCTTGTCGCGGTCGTTCAGGATGAAGGCCAGATGGAGGGAGTCGCCGGGTCGCCACACGCCGCGCTCGCCGTAGAGGAAGCCCTTCAGGCCTTGAGGAAGCGCCTCCCCACCCACGTCGAACGCGCTTACATCGAGCGCCGAACCATCATCCACACGCAGGTAGCCGCGCTGTTCCTTCGATCGGGCCACCACCAGAAAGGGGGTATGCGCCGGGGCCGGCAGTGCGGCGAAACCCTGACCGTCGGTGGTCAGGTGGCCCAGGATGCGCAGTTGCGGATCGAGCACATCCACCTCCGCTCCGGGGATGGCTGCACCGCTCCGCAGGTCGCTCACCACCACCCGGAGGGCACCGTTCGCGTCGCGTTTGGCCAGCAGACCGAGGTCGCTGGAGAGCACATTGCGGCTGGTCTTGCGACGGCTGCCGTAATAGCTGGATGAGCAAGGGTTGTCGCGTTCCCGATGGTCATAGTCATCCGGATACCAGGAGTCGTCATAGTAGTAGTAGTAGCCCGCGCGGTCGAAGGCGCTGTCGTCCAGCGTCGGCGTTTCGGTGCGACCGTTCAGCCCCGCCTCGGGGGAGGGCGGAGTGCCGTCGCCGCACGGGAATGCGGACTGGTCCTGGCGGAAGCCGAGCTCCACCCGGTGGATGGCACCGGGTTCCGCGGAAATGAGCTTGTCGAGGTCGAGGAAATAGCGGTTCCATCGTCCGGGATCCGGGGTATCCGAGCTGATGAGGGGCACATCCTGTTCGGCCACCAGGCGCCCCACGCGGGCCAGCTCCTCGCCACCGGCCAGGTCGTTCACCTGCAGGAATTGCGGGATGTTGTCCGCGTGCACCCGGATGATCCGCACGGTCACCGCGCGCAGGTTGACGGCCTCGAAGGGGAGATTCCGGCCACCGGTGGTGGGCAGCACCACGCCATCGCCGACGAAACGCACCGCCGGGCCCGGTTCGGGGAAGCGCACACGGGAGGTCACATCCCGATCGAGGGTGAGGCCAGTGGCGGTCCGAAGGCCCGCAGCCGCGAACACGGTCTGCTCGCCGTGCTGCGGCTCGCTTGGATGAAGGATCAGCGTGTTGCCCTCCACGGCGATGCGCATCGGTGGTTCGCCGGAGACGCCGGCCAGGCCGGTCAGGTCCTGGGCGGGGTCGGGCGGCTCGGAAAAGAGCAGGCGCACCTGCTGCTCTCCATCGAGCAGGGCGCGGGCGCTCAGCAGGGCGAAGCGTCCGGCCTCCGGCAGGTCGAGGCTCGTACGGCCCTCGTCCGCACTGCCGATCGCCTCCGCGTCCCAGATCAGGTCCACCACGGTGGCGACGGGGCCTCTGCGCACACTATCGGCCACCACATCGTGCCGCAGCCGGTCCGGCGAGCTGCTGATGCGCAGCGGCACATCTCGACCGTCCTGCCTCGCGCTGAAGCAGGCCAACAACTGTTCCGCTCGGGCCTGATCGGCCGTGGTCACCTGCCAGGTGATGCTATGCATGCCGCCGCCGTCGCCGTCCAGCGGGGCCACGTCCTCAAGATCCACGGCGAGGTGTTGCTCGAGGGTGCGGAATCCGAAGCGGAAGGTGGACAAATGGTCGGGCAGTGACACGATGCCTCCGAGCTGAAAGGTGACCGCATGGTCGGTGCCCGGCCGCAGGGCTTCCTTGGGGACGAATGCGAGGGTGCGGGCATCGTGCCAGCGCACAGTACCCTCCACAGTGGGATCCAGATCGAAGAGGGAGGCCAGCTTCGTCGCGCTCGTGTCGGTGAGGGTGAGACCCTCCGCCAGGCGAACGAGCACGGGGGAGGAGGCTGAGACCGGCCCGGCCGTGAAGGCCGTGATGTACGGGGCGAAGGCCGGATCAGGGCGGGGGAGCGGAGGCCGGCTGCAGGCGGCGGTGAACAGGGCCAAGGAGAGGGCCGTGGGCCAGGACCAGGAACGGAGCATGGTACAGGGATGTGCGGCAAAAGGTAGCCGCCATCGCCTCAACGACAAGAAGCTGCGGGGAATTGCCGGGATCAGGGCTCCGCCATGAGGCGGTCGGCCTCGTCGGCGGTGATGACGCGGTCGCCCATGGCGCCCACGGTGAAGGCATCGGAGAGGCCTTTCGCCTTCAACTGTTCCTTGGCGGCCTCGGCCTCGGCACGGGTGCGGAAATCGCCGTGGTAATAGCGCACCGCATCCACGCTGGGCACGGGGGTCACGTTGCCGATCTCGATGTACTTGTCCATGATGTCCATCGGGACATTGCCCGCGAACGTGCCCACCTGCACCCGGTAGCGGATGAGGCTCTTATCGATGCCGCCCACGGCGGTGGTGCGCAGATCCTCCGGTCCGGTGAGGCGCGCTCCGGCCTCCTTGAGGCTCACCCGTTTTCCGTTCTTGAAGGCCACGAGGAACGCGCCCTTGAAGCCTTTCAGCAGCATGTCCACCTTATGCTTGGCGGCCGGGTTCACATCGGTGAAGCTGCCGGTGTAGTATCGCGTGAGACCATCCTCTCCTTCGATCACCACCAGGTCGGGGATGCCGGTGAAGATGTTCTTCGCGAGCTTGTTGCGGAAGGCGCCCAGCTGCACGCGCACCACCACGCCCTCCGCGGAGGCCGGTCCACCGCTGCCATCAAGACCCGCACCGGCCCGGCGGACCTCCTCGTCGATGTCGATGAGCCTTCCGTCCTCCTCGGCCATCACCCGGCCGTCGATGCCTTTTCCGCTCAAGGACAGCTGCCGCCGCAATGCCTCGGGCAGCGCATCGTAGTTGCCCACCACATAGAAGGTGGTGTCGCCCTTCTCCAACGTGCGCACGTCCGGGATGCTCAGGATCTTCTGGATCAGGTCTTCGGGGATGCCTTCCATGTGCTCACCGACCTTCACCACGTAGGCCCGGCGTTTTGCGGCTGTAGCCGACCGTCCGCGAGGGCCGAAGGACTCGACCCGGGAGCTCAGCATGTTCACGTTCGCCGAGTCCTTGTAGTTCAGCCAGGCCTTCAGCAGCGCGTCATCGGTCAGGGTCACCCCGTCCGCATCCACAGCGGCGCCCGGTGCGGTGTTCAGCTCCAGGTCCAAATGGTCGGGCACGCCGTCGCCGTCGCCGTCCAGCGGACAGCCATGGGCATCCACGGGCACGCCGGACGGTGTTCCGGGGCATTGGTCGTTCCAATCCGTGACGCCGTCCCCGTCCTCGTCGTCGGCCAGGGCCAGCAGGTCCATCTCCTCGGTGGAAAGGGAGGGGCCTTCGCGATCGCGTGGCTTGCGCTGGCCGATGCCATAGTTCAGGGAGAACGAACTGAACAGGAAACGGTCCATCCGAGCGTCGCCCTGGCGCTCCTCGCGGCTGTCCTGCGTCACACCGTCGATGAGGTCGGTGGAGGTGAAATGCATGGTCGTGCCGATGCGCAGATCGAACCGGCCGCCCAGATGCATGCGCGCACCGATGCCCACAGGGATCGCCCAGGTGAGCTCGGGGTATTTGCCGAAACCGTCGAGGTCGAGCTCGCGGATATCGCTTTCGTAGCTGTAGTCGCGTTGCAGCTGCACGGCATCGCCGGCCTGCGGGTCGTTCTCGGTCCGGTCCCGGATGGTACCATCGCTCCAGTAGTGGTACATCCGTCCTTCAGCGTCCAGACGGTCCGTCTTGCTCAGGAACTCCACGGCCTCGACGCCGATGGAGAGGTACGGTTCCACCCGGCGGCCGGGGTTCAGCAGCTGGTGGAAGTTGTAGGTGAACTGGACCCCACCCGTGGTGACACGGGATTCGAAGTTGAGGTTGCGGGTGATGCTGCGTTCGTTGGCGCCCATCCGGCCGTGCAGCGCGTAGAGCCCCACATCGAGCCAGGGTGTCAGCGGGGTGCCGGCCCTCAGCTCATAGCCCACACGGGTCAACAATGGGCTGTAGCCCTTGTGTCCGTTCCCGATGTCGCCGAGGAAGGCGAACATGCCCACGCCGAGGCCGAAGGTGGGGCGGATGCTGTAGCGGCTGCTGTCCACATCTTGTGCGCAGGCACTGCCGGAGGGCGTGCAGAGCAGGGCCCCGAGCGCCACGGCGAGTGTCGTGCGCACGACGGGCCGGTGGCGAAGGTGGGTCAGCATGCGGGGAAAGATAGCTTTCCCGGACTATTGGACCCAGGTCTGACTGGAGAGCATCAGCGCCTCCTGCACAGAGATGCGCTCGCCGTTGTTGTAAGCCGTCACGAAGGGGCCCGGGAGCTCATGGCCGGCGGCCACCAGGGCGATGCGCTTGTCCCTGGCCTCGCGGTATTGACCGTAGGAGCCGGTGGTGTACTTGATCCAACCGTCGTGGCGCTCGATGCTGAACGGTTCGTTGAACCGGTGGCGGCCGGCGAAATACTCGCGTCCCACTTCGCGGTGCGCCGCGGTGATCTGGACCTTGTAAGCGATGCCTTTCTCCGGTGCCGGAACCCCTTTGGAAGGGGCGGGTCTCGTCGTGGCCGGCTTGCTGTCCTCGCTGGGCACCGCCTGTGCGGTCTCGGTCCTGGTCTCCTTGGCGGGCAGGTTGAGGCTGGTATCCTGGGCGTCCGTGGGGCTCATGCGGGCCTGGTCCTGATGCAGGGCGCTGAAGGCCATGTCGCCGATGGTGAAGGTGGAGGCGCCCACGGCCACGCGCTGGGTCTCGTCGTTCAGCAGGTAGCCGAATTCACCGGAGACCGTGTAGTCGCCATCGGGCTGGCCGTTCGCACGCAGCTTGTAGGCCACTTTCAGTTCCTGGTCGGCGGGCAGATTGAGCCACACGAACTTGGCGATGCGGTCCTGCGTGGTGAAGATGGCCTGTGCGCTGCTCTTCTCCATCGCAGTGAACCCCGGGGGCAGGTTCTCCTGCAGCTTGCCGAAACCGCGGATATCGCCCTTCTTGACCATCACCTCCACGAGGAGTTCGCTGGCGGAGACGAGGGTCACCTTCCGTTCCACGGCGACACCGCCCGGACCCTGGCCAGGGGTAGAAGGCACAGCGGGCGCTTCCTCGCTCGGCATCGGCACGGCACCTGCGGCCGTCACGATGTCGTTGGAGGCGTCCGTGGGCTGGGTGATGGGTGCAGCGGCAGGGGTTGCGGCGGCCACGGCGGGATCGCCCATCACGGTCACCATGGCGGTGGCCAGGTCGTAAATGCGCCGTTCGTTGTCGAGGATGTAGCTGAAGCGGCCGTTGATGGGCATCTGCCCGCTCGCCGATGCGGAAGCGACCAGGTTGTACGACACTTTGAAGGACGGCTGGGTGGGCAGGGACATCCAGATGAACTTGGCCTTCTGGTCGCTGAAGGTGAAGGAGGCGCCTTTCGTTTCGATGGCGGTGCAGGTGAATCCCTCGGGGAGGTCGATCTGCAGTTTGGCGAACCCGCTGAGGTCGCCCTTCTCGACCGTCAAGGTCACCTTGGTCTCGCTCCCCGGCATCACGGTGGCCGGCACATCCTGCGTGATCTTGATGTCGGTGAGGAGGAAGATCTCGATGAGGAGGACGCCGATGATGTCGACGAGGATGAGCAGTTGGGCCATGGATCCGGAACGGTTTGCACGGCCCTTCGGTGGGCCTGAGCAAAACTACCCGGAGGCCTAGCGGCGCAAGGAGGTGAACACGCGCCCGTTGCGAACAGCGCCGTGTTGAGAAGGGGGTGCGGCCCTAGAAGTTCGGCTTCAGCAGGTACTTGCTGTAGAAGGCATCGATCGCGTCCACCGCCTCCTGCGCCGTGTCCACGGCCGTGATGAGGTCGAGGTCGACGGGGTTGATGTAGGCATTGCGGTCGCCCATGGTCTGCTTCACCCAATCGAGCAGGCCCTTCCAATAGGTGCGCCCGACAAGGATGATCGGGAAGCGGCCGATCTTCTGTGTCTGGATCAGGGTGAGGGCCTCGAAGAGCTCATCGAGCGTGCCGAAACCTCCAGGCAGCACGATGAATCCCTGGGAGTACTTGGTGAACATGACCTTTCGCACGAAGAAGTAGTCGAAGTGCAGGCTCTTCTCCTTGTCGATGTAGGGGTTCGGCGCCTGCTCGAAGGGGAGCTCGATGTTGAGGCCCACGCTGGTGCCCCCGCCGCGTTGCGCACCCTTGTTGGCCGCCTCCATGATGCCCGGCCCGCCGCCGGTGATCACGCCATAGCCGTAACCGGTCAGCAGGAAGGCGATCTCCTCGGCGAGCTTGTACTCGGCGCGCTCGGGCGCGGTGCGGGCGCTGCCGAAGATGCTCACGCAGGGCCGGATGCGCTGCATGGCCTCGAAGCCTTCCACGAACTCGCTCATGATCTTGAAGATGGCCCAGCTGTCGTTGGCCTTCACCTCGCTCCAGCCCTTCCGTTTGAAGGCCTTCCGGATGCGGCGTTCGCTTTCTTCCTGTGCGTGCTGTGCCGGCACGGCCGGCTTGGGTGTGCGTTTCATCGCAGTTCGTTGCTGAGGTAACGGGCGGTGTGGCCTCTCCCCATGCGCACGACCTCCTCGGGCGTGCCGCGGGCCACGATGCGTCCGCCGCCATCGCCGCCCTCGGGGCCCATGTCGATCACATGGTCGGCCACCTTGATGATGTCCATGTTGTGCTCCACGACGAGCACGGTATTCCCTTGGTCGACCAGCCGGTCGAGCACGGCGATCAGCTGCCGCACATCCTCGAAGTGAAGGCCGGTGGTGGGCTCGTCCAGGATGTAGAGCGTGCTGCCCGTGCCGCGACGGCCCAGCTCGCTGGCGAGCTTGATGCGCTGGGCCTCGCCCCCGCTGAGGGTGGTGCTGCTCTGCCCGAGGGTCACGTACCCGAGGCCGACGTCCATCAGGGTGCGCAGCTTCATGGCCAGCTGGGGCAGGTCGGCGAAGTGCTCCAAGGCTTCCTCCACGCTCATGTCCAGGACGTCGGCGATGCTCCGGCCCTTGAAGCGCACCTCGAGCGTCTCGCGGTCGTACCGTTTGCCACGGCATGTCTCGCAGGGCACGTCCACGTCCGGCAGAAAGTTCATGGCGATCGTGCGCACCCCGGCGCCCTTGCAGGTCTCGCAACGGCCACCGGCGGTGTTGAACGAGAAGCGGCCGGCCTTATAGCCGCGCACCTTCGCTCCGGGAAGCTGGGTGTATAGCTGGCGGATGGCGTCGAACAACCCTGTGTAGGTGGCCGGATTGCTACGCGGCGTTCGGCCGATCGGGCTCTGGTCCACTTCGATCACCTTGTCCAGGTGCGCGAGACCGTCCACCTTGCGGTAGCGCAGAGGCCGCGTGTCGGCGCGGTGGAAGTGGCGGGCCAGGATGGGGTACAG
>CXWK01000006.1_pt3 | contig 10456 bp, 14 predicted proteins | sample 590851 | NCBI WGS metagenome assembly CXWK01 (sample SAMEA3498364, study PRJEB10139) | wastewater metagenome | biome: wastewater treatment plant; material: activated sludge | place: Denmark | collected 2014-08-01
CTAGCAGTCGTTGGGGGCCTGCTGCTGGCGACCGCCTTACTTCGCCTCGGCCCCAACCTCAGCGCGCTGCCTCACCCGGTAGCGGGCGCCAGTCTCGTCGCCTCAGGCCCGTATCGGTTGGTGCGCCATCCCATTTACGCGGGAATCATCCTGGCGGCGCTGGGCTGGGGCGTGCTGAACCGCAGCAGCCTGGGCGTACTCTACGCGCTGGCGCTGTTCATCTTCTTCGATCTCAAATCACGGCGTGAAGAGTTTTGGCTGCGGCAGGCATTGCCCGGCTATGACGACTACCGGGCGCGTGTGCGCAAGTTGATCCCGTTCATTTACTAACCATGCCGGGAAGTGGACAGGTGTACCCAAAATCCGCTGTTACCAGGCTAATGTCCACAACATTGACCAGGCCGTTGTTGTCCAGATCATAGACCGGATCGTTACTCAGCCAGCTCAGCGCGCTGGCCTGAATGTCGGCCACCGTCACCGCCAAATCATGATTGAAATCGCTTCTCAGGAGACACAGACTCTCCACGGCGCCGCTGTCACATCGCGCGGCCCCGTCGCCATTACCATCGCGTGGGCGGGTCAAGCCGGTTTGATCGGCCGTTTCGCAGGCTGCGCCGCGGGNNGCAGGCTGCGCCGCCGCTGCCAGGTGCGGCCGGATTCCCCCGGTCAATCAACCGGCTGCCGGCGAGCGGGGCATGGGTCAGCGTGGCGCCGCCGTGATTGCCCAGCGGCCCCAATCTGGCATTGATCGGGTTGGCCTGTGTTCCAATCTGGTCGCCAGTGGCCGCGGTCAACGCGCAGCCGCGATTGTTGCCAATCAGGTTATAACCAAGCGATGTTGGCGAACCGCTGCAGTCAGGAGACAGTTCCGTCGCGCCTTGGTGGTTGCCGGCCAGCACGCTGTTCTGCAAGGTCAAGATGCCGGTAGACACATGGACGCCTCCAGATCCGGTTCCGCCGCTAGAATCCGAATTTCCCAGGTTGGCCGTGATCGTGACATTGCTCAGTGTCACATTGCCCGCCATGAAGATCGCACCGCCGGCATTGGTGGCCTGATTACCACTGAACGTACTGTTCTGCACCAGCATTTGACCGCCAGCGCCGATGTTGATGCCGCCGCCGGACGCGCTGTTGACAGCGGTGTTGCTTATGATGGCGCTGGCCGTGATGGTCACTGTGCCCGAAGCATCAATACCGCCGCCGTTGCTCGAATCGGATGTGTTGACTTCAATCGAGCTGCCGCTGACCGTGAGGTGCGAGGCATTCAGGCCAAAAATACCGCCCCCGGCCGGGCTTACGCTGTCGCGCACCACGCTGTCCGCCAGCAGCAGGCGAGTGTTGGCCTGCAGCATCAGGCCGCCGCCCGCCCCGGATAACATGGCATTGCCGTGACGTATCGTGACGCCGCTGATCTGCACGACGCTGCCGCTGGTCACCAGATGAAAGACCCGATCCAGCGCGCCGCCGTCAATGATCGTCGTGGGGGCGCCGGCGCCAATCAGCGTCAGATTGTCGCGAAGGTCAAGGTCGCCCATCGCCGCCAGGTCCTCACCAATGCCTGGAATCGTGAGCGTGTAGACGCCCGCGGGGAGCATGATGGTGTCCGCTCCGGTGAGGGCGTTGGTTTCCTGAATTGCCGCACGCAAGGTGCACTGGTTGTTCGGCTGTGCACTCGAATCACATTGGCCATCACCGGCCACCAGGTCCACCGCATCGTTCAGACTGTTGACTGTGAAGGTCGCAGCCGGTGTACCGACCGCCGTGCGGCGCGGCGAATCATGCCAGCCAAACAGGGCGCCCAAAAGCGCCATCAGCAGCAGAACAATCTTCATGGTATTCTCCTTTGGTTGTCTGACGTTTGCCTGAACTTATGCGATCTGGTAAGGCGGGCCCTGGATGGTGTGTTGCCCGACTGTCGAGCTGGAAATGACCACCGTGAGAGGAGCCGCATGAGCCGCCACGCGTTCTTCGGGGAACCAGCGCCGCCCATCTCTTACCACGATCAGGAGACCGTGGTCATCACCCATGGGCGTGAATGTTGGGGTAGGATGTTGACGATACACCGGAAGGTGAAGGCTTGTCTGTAATCTCTCTACAAAGTGCAGCACATCATCCACCGCCAGGCCGATCTCGCTAATGCTGAGCAGACTGGCCGCGCTGAACGGCCGTGTCGGCGGACTGGGCAGGTCATGGCGGGCGATGAACTCGCCAATGTTGCCATCACGGTCGGCAAAGTAGATAGCATGGGCATTCCAGGCGCGGAAGTCGAATTCGTCCGCGCCGCTGGCGTCGGCAAGGAGCGGCGCGCGCGCCGCCAGCCAGGCTTTGGCCTCGGCAAACTGCCCCTCAGGCAGGTTGAAGGCGAAGTGATACGGCGCAGGTATAGGCGCTGCCGCGGCGGAAAAGACCAGCCTTGATGAGCCGACCTGCAGCGCAACCTCGTCCGCGTCTGCAGTCAGCAGGCGGAAGCCGAGCATCTGGTGATAGAAGTCTCTCTGCTCCTGCAACCGATTCGTCATCAGACGCAGCTCCTGAATGATCATGCGCAGCTCCTCAAGCACCTCAGCCGGTCATGGCCAGGTCCACCAGCCTTGCGTTCAACAGCCTGAGCAGCGGCTCAACCGGCGCCAGGACGCCAGCGCCCTTCTTGCCCGCGCTGATCTCGATCTGGTCGAAGAGAATGGCGGTTTCATCTATGAACACCTCGTAATGCCGATCGAGCAGGGCCAGGGGGGAGATGCCGCCTTTCTCCAGGCCGGTGATGCGTTCTGCCTCTTTGTGCGGCGCCATCTGCATCTTCTTCTCGCCCGCGGCCGCGGCCAGCTTCTTCAGATCGAGCTGGCTGTCGCCAGGCAGCAGAGCCAGGATCGGCTAGGCCGCCGGGCGCTCCGGTAGGACCACCAACGTCTTGAAGGTCTGCTCTGGCGGCAGACCAATCACCGCCGCCACTTCAGCCGCGGACAGATGCTCGGGTGCGTCGTAGTAGAACGCGGTGTAGGGGATGTTGTGCCCTTCCAGCACGCGCATCGCCAGCGTCTTCTGGTTCTTGGACATGCTACCCGCCGCTTAGCGTCCCAGCAGGGTGCCCAGGCCAGCGCCAAGCACGACGCCCAACAGCCCAAGCCCGGCCACGAGGCGTGTGTGCGCCGCATCGCGCACATCGGCCAACACCTGCGGACCGCTAACCGGCCGCGGCGGCGCGTATTCCGGCCGCAGCAGTTCGCCCAAGATGAAGCCAGCCACGAGGCCGCCAATGTGCGCGTAGTTGTCTACGACGCCGCTCGTAAATCCATAGACCAAATTGAATCCGACAACCATCAACATGCTGCGCAGCATCTGCTGACCCGCTGCGCCAAAGAGCTTGCGGTAGCGCCGCAGATAGGCAATGAACGCGCCAAGCAAACCAAAAATAGCGCCTGAAGCGCCGGCCGAGAGCGATGGCGAGAAGAGGTAGCTGAGGAGATTGCCGTAGAGGCCAGCCAACAGGTAAATGATCAAGAATCGGTTGCGTCCAAAAAACCGCTCAACCTGCGGGCCGAGTTGAGACAGCGAAAAGCTGTTCATCAATAGATGAAAAAGGCCAAAATGGAGAAAGGCCGCGGTCAGGAGGCGCCACCATTCGCCGGCGGTGATGAGCGCGTTGTATTTGGCGCCAAACAGCAGCATGAACTGCCCATTTTGGGTGGCGTTGCGCACGTCGAACACCACCCAGCCGATGAGTTCGAGGAGCAGCCAGACCGCGACAATCACGCCAATGAGCACGTAGCTCCAGAGCGGCTTGTGGGTCGGCAGCGAAATCTCCATCACGCCCGCGCCAGGCTCAGCATCTGATGGCGCTGGCGTCGCTGTCTCAAAAAAATCTTGGGTCATTCTTACAGCTCAACCGGTTTCCAATCCACACGACATTTTTCTGCGGTGATAATCGCCATGATACGGCGCGCGGTGTCATCCAGGTGATCTTCCTGGTTGACCACGACGTAGTCAAATTCGTTGACGCGCTGCAGCTCCTTGCGCGCCGTGGCAATGCGCAGCCGGAGCTGATCTTCCGATTCGGTCTTACGGCGCTGCAGGCGCGTCACCAGCTCCTCTTCGGAAGGGGCTGTCATGAACACGGTGACTGCGCCTGAAACCACGCGCCGAATCGTGGCCGCGCCCTGCACGTCAATCCGCATGATCACATCGCGGCCGCTGGCGAGCGCGTCGCGCACGTGTTGTTTGGGAATACCCTTGTAGTCGCCGTACACCATGGCGTATTCGAGGAGTTCATCGTTGTCCACCATCGTGGCGAAATCGGTCATCGAGATGAAATGGTAGTCTACGCCGTCAATTTCGTTTTCACGCCGTGGCCGCGTCGTCGCCGTCACGACGAAGTAGAACGGCGCGCCCATGCGCTTCATGGCATCGAGGGTTGCATCCTTGCCTACGCCAGATGGCCCACTGATGATGACCAGCATCGGCCGCGGCCGCTGCAAATTATGATACCATTCGACCAGTTCGTCGCTTACCATAGGTTTCCTTTGCTGTCTTTTCAATTTGCAAAAAATGTCAGGGGTCGCAGGCCTCTTGCGCGCCAACAAGTGGGATCAACAGGGGTTGACAGCTTGCCAGTTGCGATTATAATCTCAGCGTTCGAAACCTGACCCAAACGAGACGATCATGCCGATTTACGAATACCAATGCCATCAATGCCATCGCCGCGTCAGCCTGTTGTGGCGCACTATGTCAGCCGCCGTCGAGGGCCAGCCAGTCTGTCCACGCTGCGGCAGCACCCAGCTGAGCCGCCTGATTTCCAAAGTGGCTGTGGTCCGTTCCGAGGAAAGCCGCCTGGACAACCTGGCCGATCCCAGCAGCCTGGGCGACGTGGATGAAAATGATCCCAAATCCCTGGCGCGTTGGATGCGCAAGATGAGCGGGGAGATGGGCGAAGACCTGGGCGACGAGTTCCGGGAGGTGGTTGACCGCCTGGAAGCCGGCGAAGATCCAGAAGAGATCGAAAAAACCATGCCCGACCTGGCCGGCGCAGGCGGGGGCGATGATTTTGGCGTCATGGACTGAGTTGGAACAAGCCGGCCAGGTCAGACTTCCAACCCAGCAACCGCTGCCTGGGGCGGGCAGGCAATGGCTTAGAACTTCTCGAAGCGCTCCACGTTACATACGAACACGGTTGCGCCCCCGACCGCCACCTCGACCGGAATCGGAATATGCAGCTCGCCCGGCTCCATCACAGGCGGCAGCGGGTTGACATACTGTTTGCGCGTGTGAGAGCCTTCCCGAATCAGCCCCAGCGCTTCGTCCAGGCGATCGTCGTTGACCCCCAGGATGATCGTCGAGTTGCCCTCGCGCAAGAAGCCGCCCGTGGTGCTGATGACCGTGGCGCTGAAACTACGGCTCACCAGGCGATCTACCAAACTCCGTGCATCGTCGCTCTGCACAATCGCCAGTAACAGTTTCATAAACCGTGCCTCCAACGGAAAAAACCACCGGATCCACCCCATCGGGCGTAACGTTTTGCACCGCCCATTTCTAGGTAGACTGCGCCTGACCCGGTTCTGCAAGCAAGCCCAGTCGCGCGGCGACCTCTGCGCGCATGGCGGCCTGCAGCGCCTGCACGGGCTGGGTGGCGTCCAGCACACGCCAACGCGCCGGCTCAGCCTGGGCTAAGGTCAGGTAGCCGCGACGAACACGGGCGTGGAAGGCCAACGTTTCTTGCTCCATGCGATTCCACTCTTCGCCCGCGCCGGCCGCCTTACGCTGCAAGCCCACATCCACGGGCAAGTCCAAACAGAAGGTGAGATCAGGCTGGAGGCCGCCGGTGGCGAATGCTGTAATCAAGCGCAGCGTCGCCAGGTCGAGCTGACGACCATAGCCTTGGTAGGCCAGGGTCGAATCCGCAAAACGATCGCACAGGACCACGCCGCCGCGGGCCAGGTGCGGCCGGATGATCTGCCCCACGATCTGTGCACGCGCGGCGGAAAACAGCAGTATCTCTGTCTGCGGCTGCATCTCCCGGTGATCGCTATCGAGCAGGATAGCGCGGACACGATCGCCAATGGCTGTGCCGCCCGGCTCCCGTGTGGCCAACACCGTCTGACCCTGTTCTCGCAGCCAGGCGGCCAGCCGTTGAATTTGCGTGGTCTTGCCGCTGCCTTCAGGGCCTTCAAAGGTGATAAACAAGCTCACATCTCATTCTCGGTAGATGCGCACGCGCCGCTGCGGCTCACGGCCATAGCTGTGCGAAACAAGATTGGCCTCGCGGGCCATCTGATGCTGCTGGCGGCGTACGAACGACGCCTGCGGCGAAAGATCAGCCGACGCCGCGCCGCCCAGAACGTGCTGAATGGCCTGGCGCGTCTCCTCGATCGCGACCGAGAAGGAATCCACCGGCGTCGTCGGCAGGCCGAACACATCGGCCAGACAGGTCTCCATCTGCGTCACCGTGTTGGAGCGCAGGACGTAGACTGCAATGCCCCGGCGCTCAGCCTCAGCAATGGGCTGCGGCTGCTTGCGGTAGTAGTTCTTCAAAGTGATGACCATGTCCGCATCACGCAGATCCTCGACAATTTGCACCGGTACGTGCAGATTCTGCGCAGCTTGCCGCAGGCGCTGTTGACCTACCCCATAGGCGTAGACGCGTCGCGTGCGTAGATTGGCGCCATTTTCGGCCGCGCGCGGCGGGGACATGGGCGCCAGCACCGGTTTGCCAAAGGCTGTCACATCGTCGTCATCGTCGTCCTGATGGCGGCCGCTGGACGACGACTGCGCTTGGCGAACGAGGGAACTGCTGGTGGCGCTGGTTTGCGTCTTTTCAATGCGCACCGTGCCGTCGGCATCGCGCCAACGCAGCTCGGCGGGCAACGCGCGCGCGCGCAGCAGCGCATCCACAGCCGCGGCCACGTCATGGTGAATAAGCAACCGCTGCCGATCTTGAATCTCGACCAGGATGTCGAAAGTGGGCGGCGCGCGGCGTTCGAGCACTGATTTCTGCGTGCCGCGACGCCGCGCCTCTTCGTCGCTCAGGGTCACGCTTTCGATGCCGCCCACCAGGTCCGACAACGTCGGGTTGAGCAGCAGGTTTTCCAGTGTGCCGCCGTGCGCAGTGCCGATGAGTTGAACGCCGCGTTCAGCAATGGTGCGCGCGGCGACGGCCTCTTGCTCGCGGCCAATCTCGTCAATGATGATCACTTCAGGCATGTGGTTTTCCACTGCTTCGATCATCACTTCATGCTGCAAAGAAGGCGTGGGCACTTGCATACGTCGCGCGCGGCCGATCGAAGGATGCGGAATGTCCCCATCGCCGCCGATTTCATTCGACGTATCTACAATCACCACGCGCTTCTTGTCCGCCAACACGCGCGCGGACTCACGCAGGAGGGTCGTCTTGCCTACGCCGGGGCGGCCCAACAGCAGGATACTCTTGTCCGACCGAACAATGTCTTCGATGATGTCAATCGTGCCATACACCGCGCGGCCGACGCGACAGGTCATGCCGATGATGTGGCCCTGACGGTTGCGCAGGCAGGAGATGCGATGCAACGTGCGCTCGATGCCGGCGCGGTTGTCCTCTGTAAACTCACCGATACGCGCAACGACGTCTTGCAGGTCAGCGAGGGTGATTTCTTGCTCACTCAGGACGACTTCAAAATCAATGAAACGCGCTTCGGGCAAGCGCCCCAAATCAAGAACCACCTCCAGCAGTTCGTCGCTCCGATTCTGCTCATGGAGGGCATTCTGGATACGCACTGGCAGCACGGCCAGCAGCGCATTCAAATCATCTGTTATTTTGTAATGAGTCATCCGTTTAATGCGAATCCTGGTTTGATCAAATGGGCAATCAAAAGACGCCGCTGACCAGCCGCGGCAGGGGCATCAGCGCCGGTTCCGTCTCCTTGACCCGCACCACCAGGTGTTTGACCAGCCGCGTACGGCGCAGGTAAGGACGGAAGTTGCGGTCTTGCAGCATCGTCCGCAATCCACTTTGGTAATCGCGNNCCTGCCGATCGCTATCCGCGCTCCACAAGCGCAGCCAGTGCCCGGCCGGCCCCGACAGCATTTGCACGGCTGCGGCCAGGCCGTCCACGCTGCTTGCCACGTACCCCTGGGCCTGTAAGCCTGATTCCCACCACGCTGGCAAGAAGCCGCTGCTCTCGCTCTCGGCTGCGCCTTNNTCTCGGCTGCGCCTTCGGCCTGTTGCACTACCGGCGGCGTCACAGCCTGGTAGAGTCGTTGAAAGGCCCAGGCATCCGAGTCTTGCTGAGGGCGGATGCCGGCAGCAGGCTGACTCGGCGTCGCCGTCGTTCCATCCAGGCGAAAAATCGTCTCTTGTGTGTAGGGCACAAAACCAACCTGGCGAAACACATCGGCTTCGCGGCCGTCAGCCGGCACGCTGGCGAAGATCCGCTGTACACCATGCTGGCCGCCGTCCTGCACCATGCGAGTCAGCAGGCGTGTCCAGATTTCTTCCGCCCCCGGCCGTTCGCTGGTCAAGGCGGGGGCAAGCGCCAGCATGTCGCTTTCCGGGCGATCAGTGCGCTTGAGCACCTGAGCAAAACCGCGCAGCGGCCCCTGCGCACTCTCTTCGTGCAACACATACGTGGCAATCCCAATGCCGCGCCAGGGAAATGGCGCCATCATGGCAACCGCCAACGGACTGCGCGGACGCGTCAACGCGTGCACCATGTCGAGGCGTTCGGTGTCGGGCGCTAATCCCTGCAGCAGCAGGCTGTGACGCAGGCCGAATGGCTCAACCACCCCTTTGACGGCTCCTTTGGCTTCCCTGTGCAAAATCTGGGTTGATTTTACACTGCTTTACATCGCGTCGCAAGTATGGTCGGCAGGTCAATTGAGAAAGAGATGCCCTGTCGGTCCTGCAATCAACTGCCGCTGCGCATCGGCCGTCTGCAGCATGAAGCGCAGCAGAAGCTGCTCCCGCGCAAGCACTCGGCGCTCAACCGCCAGCAAATCAGCCGCACTGTGCGTCTGCAGAAGGGCCTGCTTGTCATGAAGCGGCAGCTGCAGCGCAATCGCAATCAGATAAGCCAGATCCACGGGGTCATCCGGCATATCGCTGGTGGCGAATTTGACCTTCTCGTCCTGGTTGAGCATCTCCAGGTAGGATGCGATGCGCGGCTGCAGGTATTCGATGAGCGGCTTGACCTCGGCTTCGTTGGCGGCGAGCAGAGGAAAGGCTTCGACTTCCGCCTCCAGATAGGGCTGATCGTTGACAATCTCCTGAATGCGAAAACGGCCTGAGCCAGTGGCCGTGATATTCATGCGGCCTTCGGCTAACGGTTCTACGTCTGTGATATACGCCATGGTGCCAACGGGGTGCGGCGTTGCCTCACCGCCGACCTCCGAGCCTTGTTGGATCAACACGATGCCAAACGGCTTGCCTTCGCGCAAGCAGCGGCGCACCATCAATTTGTAGCGATCTTCAAAAATATGCAGGGGCATCACCATGCCCGGAAACATCACCACATTCAGTGGAAACAAAGATAGACGCATGGCATCAACTCCTTCGTGTGTGACAAAGCAAAACATTCTGCGCGAGGCAAGGCGCTCGATTGGAGCAGGGATCAGTCATCGCCCTCGTCTTCTTCCCCGAGGATGACCTCATCCTTCATGAATTCGCGCAAGACGACCGTGGCGTAGGCGCCCTTGGGCAAGGTAAAGCGCAGCCATAATCCGCCGTGATCAGCCTCTAGTTCGGAGGCGTCGAGTTCGATGTGGTCAAGAAGCAGGCGGCCGAAGCGCCGGCCGCCATCCACATCCGCCTTCTTGAAGGCCTGTACGGGCAAATCAGCTTGCGCCACGATCTCCGCCTCAAGCGCCGCAGACTCCTCGGCGGCGGCCTTCATCTTGGCCCCAAAAAGGGGGCCGGTAAAACTGATTTCACCAGCTGCAAAGCGCGGCTGTTCCCGCTCCAGGTCTTCCACCACAAAGANNTTGATGCGCTGCACCAGATAGCGATTGAAAAGCTCTGATTGAAATGCTGAGATCAAGAAGCGGCGCAGCCACCGCTGGCGGGGGCCGCGACCCAAAAGCACTTCGCGGCCGCGCGCCGCATTGTCGCCATCCTGACCAAAGCGCTGCGCGCCGAAGAAATTGGGGATGCCGCGCGCGCGCAGCGCGGCGGCCACAGCCGTAGCTCGCGGCATGGCATCTGGCGTGACCTCAGCCACGAAGATGGCAAAACGATTGCCCAACAGGTGCCCGGTGCGCAGCTTGTTGCGATGACGGCTGACCCAGTTGACCTGAAAACGCAGCTCGCCGCTGATGCGCACGGCGGCGTCTTCGGCCGGCACGCGCAGAAGGGAAAACGTCTGCGTGGTCAACGCCTGACGGTCCTTCAAGCCGGCAAAACCGATGTCATCGGCGGCCAGGCCAAACACGCGCGCCAGGGCCGTAACCACATCGCGCGTGTTCCAACCGCGCCGCGTGAGATTGACGTAGAGATGAT
>CXWK01005691.1_pt1 | contig 10455 bp, 10 predicted proteins | sample 590851 | NCBI WGS metagenome assembly CXWK01 (sample SAMEA3498364, study PRJEB10139) | wastewater metagenome | biome: wastewater treatment plant; material: activated sludge | place: Denmark | collected 2014-08-01
AGCATCTGGTGAAGCCGGCGATCGAGGCGGAGCAGCCGGACGTGGTCGGCATCTCGATCGTCTTGCAGCAGCAGATGTTTTCCTCCATGACCTTCTGCGCCCTCATCAAGCAGCACTTTCCCAACATCCATGTGACGATCGGCGGCAACACGGTCACGCGTCTGCGCGATGTGCTCCCGCAGTCGCCGCTGTTTCAGTACTTCGACAGTGCCGTGGTCTATGAAGGGGAGACGGCGTTCGTGCAGTTGGTGTCGGCGGTGGGGGCGAAGCGAAGCCTGGCCGATGTGCCGAACACCATCTATAAGGACGCGACCGGGGTGCATGTTTCCGCGACGAGTTTCGCCGAGGACATGGCCGCGCTGCCGCCGCCGGACTTCGACGGCCTGCCGCTCGACAAGTATTTCGTGCCGACCAAAATTCTGCCTTATCTGGCGACGCGCGGTTGTTACTGGGGCCGCTGCGAGTTCTGCGACCACGGCGAAGGCTACACGGCTGGCTACCGCACGAAGAAGATTCAGGACATTCTGGCCGAGGTGACCTATCTGCGGGACAAGTACGGCGCGCGGCATTTTCACTTCACCGATGAGTCGTACCCGCCGGCCCTGTTTCGCAAGCTGACGCGCGGCCTAATCGACAGCAAGATGGGCATCGCCTGGACCACGCACATGCGGTTCGAGAAGAGCTTGCTTGAGGATCAGGTTTGGCAGGATGCGAAGGCCTCCGGCTGCAAATATCTCCACTTCGGCTATGAGTCGGGGAACGAGCGCGTGCTGAAGCTGATGGACAAGGCGACCACGACCGAGATCATGACGAAACACCTGAAGTACACCGCCGAGGCCGGCATCTGGAACCACTGCATGGGCTTCTTCGGTTTTCCCGGCGAGACGCGGGAGGAAGCCTGGTCGTCGGTGGAGTTTCTGGAGCAGAACAAGGACTATGTGCATTCGCTGGGGTTCGGCACGTTCGACCTCGGCCGGCATAACCCGGTGGCGAAACATCCGGAGAAGTTCGGCGTGACCGCCTACAAGAATCCCGAGTGGGATCTGGCGCTCGATTATTACTTCACCGTGAAGCAGGGGTTGAGCATCGAGGAGGCCGAGCGGGTGTTTGAAGAATTCGAACGGAATCACAATCCCGGCTGGGACCTGCGGCTCTTCATCCGCGAATACATCTTCCTCTACATCGCGCAGTTTGGGTTGCAGAAACTGCCGGACCTGCAGTTCCGTTCGGCGAGGGTCGCCACGGTACCGCCGTCCTTAGCCGGAAAGATGTAACGAAGGCGTGAGACGTGAAAGGCGAAACGTCAAACGGGAAACGTAACATGCGAGAATCGAATGTTGAACGGCAGGTAGCCCTCTTTAGGCCCTCTCACCTTTTACGTTTTGCGTTTCACGGAAGACGACTATGAGTAGCTCCGGTCTGGTCCAAATCGACGGCTTGTCTCCGATCAAGAACGAGGAGCGGAAGACTTCCAAGGTCATGCTCCTGTTCCCGCCCGAGTGGGTGCCGACGGCACCCTATCTCGCGTTGCCTTCGTTGACTGCCGTGTTGCGGGAGGCCGGGCATACGGTGGTTCAGCGTGACATCAACATCGAGATGTACGATCACTTCTTTACCATGGAGTTTCTGATCTGGGTGAAGGGTCGCCTGGGCATGCAGCTGAAGCCGCTCCAGGACAAGGAGAAGGCGGGGAGGCTGACGGAGCAGGAAGCCGGTCAGAAGGCGGTGCTGGAAGAGGCTTATGCCGTAGACGTGTTCGACTTGGCGCAGCGTTCGGAGGACGCGAAGCTCATTGTGCGCGGCGAACGGTTCTACGAAGCGGAGAAGCTGGAGCGGGCGCTGAACACGTTCCGCGAAGCCATGCAGTACATCTCCGCCGCTTACTATCCGGCCTCGCTGGTGTTCTATCCAATGGAAAGTAACCTGGGCTATCGGCCCGGGGTCTCCAAGGAAGTCTTTGCCTGCCTCGACGACGAACAGGTGAACGTCTACCGCGACATCTGCAATCAGCTCGTGTTGCCCAGTGTGAGCAAAGAAAAGCCGACGGTGATCGGCATCTCCATCGGCACGCAGATGCAGCTGATGGCCGGCCTCACGTTCTGCAAGATGATCAAGGAAAGTTTTCCCGACATCCACGTCGTGGTCGGCGGCAACGTCGTGACGCGGTTGCAGGAAGAGTGGGCGAAGCATGAGCGTTTCTTCACTGAAGTCTTCGACGCGGCCATCCTCTACGAGGGCGAGCATGCGTTGCTTTGGTACATCGAGGCGGTGAACGGGCAGCGCGCGATCGGGTCGGTGCCCAATCTCATGTATTACGAGTCCGGCGCGGTGCAGCAGAGCAAGGAAGTTTATACGGAGAAGACGGCGGCGCTGCCGCTGCCTGATTTCGACGGTTTGCCGCTGGATCACTATTTCGTTCCCGAGCGGATCATTCCCTACCTCGCGACGCGGGGCTGTTATTGGGGCCGCTGCACATTCTGCGATCACGGCCAGGGCTATTTCGATCAATACCGCGGGATGACGGCGCAGCACGTGGTCGAGCAGGTGACGGCGCTACGGGATAAATACCAGTGCAGACATTTCCTGTTCTCCGATGAATCCTATCCGCCCGCACTGTTCAAGAAAGTGTCGCAGCTGCTGGTGGACCGGAACGTCGGCATCAAGTGGACGACGCTGATCCGTTTCGAAGAGACGCTCCAGGACCAGGCGGTGTGGGACCTGGCGGCGAAGGCGGGCTGCTGCACGCTCTATTATGGAATGGAGTCGGCGAACGAGCGCGTGCTGAATCTCATGGACAAGCACGCGAAGAAGAGCGTGATTCAGAACAATCTCCACCAGGCGGCGAAGGCGGGCATCTGGAACCACGTGATGGCGTTTTACGGATTCCCCGGCGAGACGCGGGAGGAGGCGCTGGAGACGCGGCAGTTCGTCATCGAGAACCAGCCGGTGATTCATTCCGTGGAGCTGTTCTACTTCGTGGCCTACCGCCACACGCCGATGGTGCGCAACCCGGATAAATTCGGCATCACGATCCACAAGCAGGAGGAGTACGACCTGCCGCTGGATTACTACTACACGCTGAACGAGCCGGTGGGTATTTCCTGCCTCGATGCGATGCAGCTCTGCGAAGAGTTCTATAAGAACGACTTCAGTCCCTGGGCCGTGCGGGTGAATAGCCGCGAGCACGTCTTCCTCTATATCTCCAAGTTCGGGACGAACAAGTTGCCGCAGATTTACGCGGCGACGAAGGACGGCGCGACGACGGCAGAAGGTGTGTCTGGTCTCGTGACCTGGCCGATGGCCATTGCTGAAGGGGATGAGGGGAAAGAGGGGATGTCTCGCGTCGTCTCTCACGGGGTGGGATAACAGAATGCTGAAAACGACTTTCCACGTCGTTCTCGGTTCGTCACAATCCTCAACGTACCCCTGAGGGTACGCCTGCGGTTGTGACTCGCCTGCGGTCTAGTGGGATGCCGTTTTGAGCATCCTGCGGGATGAGGAAGATGTAGGGCGTCAGACGTTAAACGTGAGAGGTGAAACTTAAGAAATCTTAATCAGGTGTTGGGCAAACGTTTCACCTTTCACGTTTTACGTCTCACGTCAGGGTTCCGCCCCTCGTCCCGAGCGAGGATCGCTTCGAGTAGGGCATACGACGATTCAATCTGCCGGGTCATCTCTTCGGCTTTTGTGTAGGCCTGCATGTATTTCTTGGGATTGTTGGTCAGGTTGGCGAAGCGGCGGGGCGTCCAGGTGTGTAGAAGTTCCTCGCGCTTCTGATCCAGTTGTTCGCGGGTATAGGGTTGCGTGAGGGTGAAAAGTTCCAGGGCTTTGGTGAGGAGTTCCTCGGTCATGTAACGGAGTCTGGCAAGTCGATAATGACGCTGTCAATCTAGCAGGCGTTGCCCCTCGCGGCAACAGGCAAGGTGTTCCACCATGGCCACTGCACTCCCGATTTTTCAGCCCACCCCGATCTTCAAGGATCGCACGGACTATCGACAGGTGCTCATCAAAGAAATGGAGGCGGGGAAAATTCCCCTGAGCCTGGGCCGGGACTGCCCGGTCAAATGCGAGTTCTGCTACGAACTCGACCACTCCTACCGCGAAACGCTCGACCCGCCGAAAACCAGCGACGACGACTGGAAGTTCATCCTCAACTACATCGGCAAGAAACCCACCGATCCCACACAATTCTGGTGCCTGGGCGGCAACGAGTTCATGGAATGGACCGACCTGTTCCTGCATCCCAAGGCGATGGAATGGGTGGAGGATTTCCTCCGCGAGACGGACAAGAGCATTCAGTTTTTCACGGTCGGGTTCGTCCATGTGCCGAAGATCCATCAGCTGGTGGCGCAGTATCCTGGCCGGATCAACTTCGAACTGTCGGTCATCACACTGAGCGACTACCGGCAGCGGTTGATGCCGCATGCGCCTTCCGTGAAACATCTCATGAAGGTGCTGGACGGTCCTGCCGTGTCGTCGGCGAATTTTTACGCGTTCGACAAGGACACGATGTCGAAGGATGCGGCGACGATCTCCAAGGTGAATCAGCAGTGTGTCTTGTGGATGGGGACGCTCACTCCGGTGCGCGGGCTCAAGGAGGAGACGGCGGCGCTGATGCGGCAGGGGAGAACATTCCTGCCGGAGGAAGCCAGCCACGTCTATGATCTGGCGCTGCCCAATCTCCAAACGATCCACACGGAGGCGTACACCACCGCCTTCTTGAGTCGCCGGCGTATCGTCAGCCTGTTCGACTCGCTGGAGTTGGAGAAGAAAGACACGGTCGTGATGGCGGGCAGCGTCCACAAAATCCTGACCATGTACCGGAAGCACCGCGCGCGGTTTCTCTATGTGCCCAATGCGTTGTTGAGCGGAGACTCCGACTGCACGGTGCTCCTGACCTTCGACGACATCGCGCGGCGACTGACCAAGGAGAAGGTGATCCATGTGCCCAAGTGCATCATGCAGTCGGGGCGGGGGCCCTATACCGACATCACCGGAGTCACACTGGAACAGTTCACCAAGAAGACCGGTGTGCGGGTGAAGGTGTTGCACAAGATCGATACCCGCTTCGCCAACCAGCAGCTCTACCGCAACGGATCGCTTCAGAACTATGTCGAGCAATACCTCAAGAATCCGTTGAGGGGTGCGTATGAGGCTATGCCGCGCCCGGTTTAGCAGGGTAGCCGGCTGGTGAAAACGCCATCTCCCGTCGTTCTCGGTCGCATGTCTCCCTGCGACGTACCGCAAGGGTACGCCTCAGTCGCCATGCTCCCTGCGGCCTAGGCACATAGCGTTTTGACCAGCCGCCAAATTCCTACTCGCTCACCTGCTTCGCTCAGTCGCCCTCTTGCAAAAAATACCCGCTCGGGGCAACATGCCGCCAACATCTTTCGTGAGGAATCTATGCCCGGTCCCAGGCGATTGCAGTTCTATCAAGCCGACGTGTTCACGGATCAGCCGTTCGGCGGGAATCCCGTCGCCGTGTTTCCCGATGCCGATGGCCTAACCGACGTGGAATTACAGCAGATCGCCCGCGAGATGAATCTTTCCGAAACCGTGTTCGTGTTTCCCCCGACCGACAAGGCCGCCGTCGTGAAGATGCGCATCTTTACCCCGACGCAGGAAATTCCCTTTGCCGGGCATCCGGTCATCGGGACGTTTTTTGTGCTGGCCACCTTGGACCGTCTCGCGCTTCGGGAGCCGGTTACACGGGTGCTCCAAGAATGTAATCTCGGCCTCTTCCCTGTGGACATCCACACCTGCAATGGCGTCATCGAGCGCGTGGTCATGGCGCAGCCGAGCCCGCAGTTTCTGGATGTCATCGACGAGCCGGAGGCGTTGTTTGCGATTGCCCGCGCCTTGGGCATTACCAAGGCTGTGATTTCCGAGACCCGTTTCCCGGTGCAGGTTGTTTCTACGGGGTTGCCGGTCATCATCGTGCCGGTGCGGACGCTTACGGCGGTGCGGCAGATCATTCCCGACGTCGCGGCCATCGCGGACCTGTCCCAGCAGTATGGCGCCAACGGCATCATGGTGTTCAGCACGATGACCGTCGAACAGTCCTCCAGCGTGCATACCCGGATGTTCGCCCCGTTGATCGGCATCGTGGAAGATCCCGCGACCGGAAGTGCGAGCGGGGCGTTGGGTGCCTATCTAGTCCAGCATGGCGTGGTGGACATCCGGCCATCGACCGAGATTACCGCCGAGCAGGGGTATGAGATCGATCGCCCCTCCCGCATTCTGATCCAGGTGGACTCAGACGACGATGTCATTCAGGGCGTGACGGTCGGCGGACAGGCCATGATGGTCGTGGAGGGGACGCTCACCTTCTAGCAAGATGATGAAAACGCCATCTCACTGCGTTCTCAGTCGTACGTCTCCTTGCGACGTTAGCAGTATAAGAGGGCGCGCTGAAAGGGTTTATCCGTTCGCCAAGAGCATCTGGTTGGCGAACGGGTCAAACAAGTTTGGTATGTACCTCCTCAGTCGCCGCACTCCCTGCGGCCTTGTTATATGGCGTTTTGATCATTCTATGGGAAATCATAGGCAGTCGCACCCCAGGAAAAGACGTTTGAGAGGGGAGCGCAATGTAGCTAGAAATCGTGTGAGAGGAATCAGATGAACGCAGTGGTGTTCCACGAACATGGCGGGCCGGGGAAGCTGCAGTATCAAGAGATGCCGATGCCGACCATCGGCGTCGATGAGGTGCTCGTGCGGGTGAAGGCCTGCGCGTTGAACCATCTCGACATCTGGATTCGGCAGGGGAGTCCCGCCTATCCGATGCCGCTTCCGCATATCCTCGGGTCCGACATCTCCGGCGTGGTGCACCAGATCGGCTCGCACGTGGAAGGGGTTGCCGAGGGCGAGCGCGTGTATGTGTCGCCCGGCGTCGGCTGTGGTCGCTGCGAACACTGTTGGGCCGGTCGCGACAACATGTGCCGGTCCTACGGGTTGATCGGGGCGATGTGCCATGGCGGATATGCCGAGTACGTGAAGGTGCCGGCGCGGAATGTGTTCCCGGTTCCCGGCGCGTTGAGTTTCGAGCAGGCGGCGGCGTTTCCGCTGGTGTCTGTGACCGCTTGGCATATGTTGTTCGGGTTGGCTGCGGTGCAGCCCGGTGAAGACGTCTTGATCATGGGGGCGGGCAGCGGGGTGGGGCACATGGCAATCCAGATGGCCAAGCTGGCTGGTGCCCGTGTGCTGACCACCGTCGGGAGCGATGACAAGATTGCGAAGGCCAAGACCCTCGGCGCCGACGAGGTCATCAATCATATCCGCGAGCAGGTGAACCAGCGGGTGCGCGAGTTGACGCACCGCCGCGGCGTGGATGTAGTGATCGAACACATCGGCCCGGAGGTGTGGACACAGTGTATCGATGCATTGGCCAAAGGCGGCCGGTTGATTACCTGCGGCGCCACGACGGGCGCGGAGGTGAAGCTCGATCTCCGGTATGTCTATTCACGGCAGCTTACGATCCGGGGCTCGTACATGGGGTCGCAGAGTGAATTGCTCAAGGCTGCTCAGTTGGTCGGCCAAGGCAGGTTGCAGCCTGTGATCGACCGGACGTTTCCACTCTCCGAAGCGAAGGCGGCGCAAGAATATCTTCTGAATCGAAAATTTTTTGGTAAGATCGTGCTGAGCGTTTCATAACCGGTTTCATTAGTGGCTCTCTTGTCCCAACGGGCAGAAAGGTATGTGACATGGCGAGTATTGCGCAGATCATGAACAAGAAACCCCAGAGCATTGGTCCGACGACGTCGATTCGCGGTGCGGCGAAGAAGATGCGTGACTTGCGGGTCGGTTCACTCCTGATTAAGAAGGGGAAGAACTTTGTGGGGATCGTGACCGATACGGATCTCGTCCGCAAGGGTCTGGCGACCAGCCAGGACGTATCGAAACTCACGGTGGAAAAGATCATGACCACTCCGCTCTGCACCATTGAGAGCAATCAGGCGGTCGATGACGCGCAGGATATGATGGGCGATCTCGGGGTGCGCCACCTCGCGGTGACCAAGGGGGGCTCGATCGTCGGCGTGGTGTCGGTGCGCGATCTCTTGATGCATTACAAACGGTACGCGCAATCGAGACTGGCGGATAAGCAGGTGTACTCTGAACCGAAAATCGGGCAAGACTAGGCGGATGTTGAAAATGGCCTCCAGCATCGTTCTCAGTCGCACGGCTCCCTGCGACGTACCGCAAGGGTACGCCTCAGTCGCCCTTCTTTCTGCGGCCTTGCTGGGCGGCCATTTTGAACATCCTTCACCCTGCGGATGCTGAAAACGGCCTCCAGCAGCGTTCTCGGCTCGTCAAAATCCTCAACGTACCCCTGAGGGTACGCTTCCGGTTTTGTTTCGCCTGCGGCCTTGCTGGACGGCCGTTTTGAACATCCTTCACCCTGCGGATGCTGAAAACGGTCCCCAACTTTGTTCTCGGCTCATCAAATCTTCAACGTACCCCTAAGGGTAGGCCTCAGTCGCCGTGGTCCCTGCGGCCTCATTGGATGACCGTTTGGAGCACTCGTGACTGGCCGGGGATAGAGCGTCAAACGTAGGATGTGAAGAGGTGATCGTTTCACCTCTCACGTGTCGTTCTTACTTCGTGAGTTCTTTGACGAGGTGGCCCAGTTCGGGGAGGATCAGTTTTTCCATCGCCAGGCGGACGGCGTTTTCTGATCCCGGAGTCGAAAAGAGGATACGGCCCTTGATGATGCCGGCGGTGGCCCGGCTCATGATGGCCGGTGAGCCGATGTCCTGATAGGTCAGATAGCGAAACACTTCGCCGAATCCATCCAGCCGTTTTTCCAGCATCGCATCCACCGCCTCAAACGTCGAGTCCCGCCGGGAGATCCCTGTTCCGCCATTGATCACGATGGCCTGCACGGACTCATTGGTGATGGCTTCGGCGATCCGCGCCTTGATCTCTGCCGGTTCGTCTTTGACGAGGTGGTAGGCGGCGATGTGATGGCCCTTGTCCTTGAGCAACTGCTGGATCAATTGGCCGCTGGTGTCGGTCTCAGGCGTGCGGGTGTCGCTGCAGGTGATAACCATGCATCCGATGGAGCGGGGTGCGTGGTGTTTATGTTCGTGGGCTGTGGGGCTACTCACATCGATATCCGCTGAAGGTTAAAAAGGCCGCCAGCATCGAACTCGTTTCGCTGGGCGGCCTTTTTGATTCATCTCCGCGCTGGCGTTCGCGCGCTACTTCCAGACCGAATCCGGGTTCAGCTTCGCCGCCGGTTTGCCGCCCTTGATGTGCTCATCGAGAATCGTAGCGACATCGGCTTCAGTGACTTTCGAATACCAGGTGTTGTCCGGGTACACCACGACGGTCGGTCCCTGCTCGCAGGGGCCGAGGCAGGAGGAGCCGGTGACGAGGACTTCGCCAGGCATGATGCCGCGCTGCATGAGGCCCATGTTAAAGGACATCAGCAGTTGCGCAGAGCCCTGGCCGCCGCAGGAGGGTTTCGGGTGGCCCGGCGGACGGGCGTTTGTGCAGACAAGGATATGATATTTCGGTTTTGGCATCGTGACCTCAATGTATGGGGTGAGTGACGACTGCGTGAGTTCGTCAGGCTGGTTTATACGCCTTCCACTGCTCGGTGGATTCCTCAGGCAACTTCCACTGCTTGACGCCTTTGAGGACCCAATCGATGTAATGTTCCTTCGGCTTGAATTTGCCGATGGGATTGGCCGCATGGGTGGTGACTAATAACTTTTCGCCTTCTTCCGTGATCACTGTCACCGGCAGGTGGCGGTAGGCGCCCTGCGGCACGTCACCTTCGAATTCGTCGAGGATCTTGAGATCTTCGTCGGTGATTTCGAAGACGGCTCCCCAGACTTTTTCCCCCGGCGACGGAATCACGCTCGCCAGGCCGCATCGCCATTGCGTCGACCAGCGGCAGAACTGAATGCTATGGTCGGGGAGGTACGCCGTGAAAAGAAACTTGTGTTCCGGGGCGCGACGCTTGAGTTGAGACGGGTTCAAATTGTCCGCGTAAAAGAAGAACTTCATTGAACAGTGAGACTCCGATTATGTCGCGAAGGTTGACCGGTACTTGTACCATAGCGTTGCGCGACCTTGTCAAGCGCGGGGGCTCCTGCGCGTCGCCGGTTTCAACGCATGCGACGATTGACAGTGAATTCACACGCCACCTATGATGACGAGCTGATCAATCATCCACCCCAGTTTATTGTGACGACCTATGAGTAAAGTGATCCATTACACGGTGCTTGCGCTTCTCCTGGCCGGAGGGTTGGCCTATTGGTGGATGAAACCGCCCGGCCTCAACCCGATGCTCGACTCGCAGGCTGCCGAGGCCCTCGCGCTGGTGCAAACCCATCGGGCCGCCGGTTATCCGACGATTCTTCAGGCGTTCAACGAACGGGCCCGCATTCAGGAAGCCCGCAAGTTGGGCTTGCGCTTGGGAGAGTGGAAAGTGATCAAGCAGGACGGTCA
>CXWK01001508.1_pt5 | contig 10449 bp, 6 predicted proteins | sample 590851 | NCBI WGS metagenome assembly CXWK01 (sample SAMEA3498364, study PRJEB10139) | wastewater metagenome | biome: wastewater treatment plant; material: activated sludge | place: Denmark | collected 2014-08-01
CTTAGCGTCCTTGGCGATCTTTGCGTGAGGTCTTAAAACACGCGGCGGAGGGTGACGAAGCGGCTGCCGCCCTCGATGAGCGTGACGCGGGCGCGATAGAGACCGCCGGCCAGGGCCAGGTCTTGCTCGACGCGACCGTTGCTGTCCTGCGCGTTTGGCTCGGCCACCATGCGCACCAGATCGACCTGATTGATGAAGTCCATGATCGGCCGGCCGATCACGTTGTCGTCGGGCATGGTGAACAGGACGCGCGCCGCGGCGTTGAGCACCAGCAGCCGGAAGTCCTCATCAACGACGATGACCGCGTCCTCGATCTGCTCCATCACCTCGCTCAGCACCGACCGCTCGCGGGCCATGCCGTGAAACATGTTGGCGTTGTTGATGGCGATGGTCGCGTAGCCGCCCAGGGCGGAGAGGGCGCGGGTGTCGTTGCTGTCGAACGACGAGTCCTTGACCTGGTTGGTGACGCCCAGCACGCCGATGGGCTTGTTCTGCAGGATGAGGGGCACGTAGATGAGCGACTTGACCAGCAGCGCGGTGTGGGTGCGTTTCCACTGCGAGTCGGCGCCGATGGCGATGGCCCGCTTGGTCTGGAGCACCTTGCCGGCCAGGCTGTCGGTGACGCGCTTGCGCATCGAGCGCGCCTTGGTGTCTAGATTCTTGGAGGCGCGAATGTATAGCTCGCCGCGCTCCTCGTCCAGCAGCATCAGCGATCCCTCTTCCGCGCCGACGACGTAGACGGCCGCCTCGACCACGCGCTGTAACACCTCTTCCAGGTCGAGCGACGACGACACCGACTTGCCCACGCCATAGAGGACGTTGAGTTCCTGTGCCCGCCGCTGCAACTGGGCGTTGCTCTCCATCAGTTGCTCGACCAGTTGGTCGCGCTCCTTCTGCAGCCGGTTCTCGCGCAGCGCCTTGTCGACCGACTCGCTCAACTCGTCGGCGTCGATGGGCTTGATGATGTAGTCCTTGATGCCCAACCGGAAAGCGCGCACGGCCGTGTCTTCCGACCCCTCGCCGGTGATCAGGATGGCCGGGATGTCGATGCTCCGCTCGTGCAGCTTCTGCAGCACTTGCAGACCGGTCAGACCGGGCATCTGCTGGTCGGTGATCATCAGGTCCGGCTCTTTGGCGATGGCCAGTTCGAGACCCATCAGGCCGTCGGAAGCGGTCAGCACCTCGAAGCCCTTCGGCCGCAGGATATTCTCGACCAGGAAGTCGCGGATATCCTGAGAATCGTCGATAACCAATACTCGTTCGTACATAAAGGTTCGGCCACCTGTCAGGCTAGTAGAACAGAGGCACAAGTGTACACCCGGCCCAAAACCCAGGCAAACGCGACGAACAATGGCGCACAGTTGACGCTGATGGCGCAAATGAACGGGGCAAGAATCCCACTCCTTATCAGCGTCAATCCGCGAAATCCGCGTCATCCGCGTGCTTTCTCCTGTGCCACTTGTCGCCGCCCGGCGTCTGATATAGCATGGCCCGGCAATGAACCGCATCCGCAGACAACATTCGCGCCGGCCGGCGGCCGCCTGGGCGCTGGCGATGCTGCTGGCGCTGGCGGCCTGTCGCCCGGCCGACGGCGGGACGGCCGGCGCCACGCCCCAACCCGGCGCGGGCAACATCGTCACCCGCATCGTGGAGCAGATCACCTTTGTCACCAGCACTCCCGACCCGGCCGCGCCGGCGGAGCCGGAAGACCCGGTGGTTCTCGACATCAGCCTCAGCGGCGAACTGCCCGACCTCGACCCTGGCCGGGCCGAAAGCGACGCCCAGCTCGACCTGGCGCAGAATCTCTTCGTCGGGCTGACCAACTTCAACCCGGAGACCAACGTCATTGAGCCGGAACTGGCCAAAAGTTGGGAGACGAACGCCGACGGCCGCACCTGGACGTTCAACCTGCGCGACGACATCGTCTGGCTGCGCGCCAGCAATCCGTTGCCGGGCAGCGACGAGGCCGTCGCCGCCGAAGCCATCCGGCCCGTCACCGCCGACGACGTGGTCTTCGCCGTCCAACGCCTGTGCGCCCGCGATGTCGAGACGGCGCTGGCCTTCACCCTGTTTCTCATCGACGGCTGCGAGCGCGTCTTCACCACGCTGGAGCCGACCGAGGCCGACCGCAACAGCATCGCCATCCGCGCCGTCGATCCGGTCACGCTGGAGATCACCCTGACCGAGCCGGCCGGCTACTTCCTGACGTTGACCAGCCTGCCCTTCTTCCAGCCCGTGCCGCGCGAGTTGGTGACGGAGTTGGGCGACGAGTGGCGCAACGCCGCCGGCGACTTCAGCACCGGCTGGCAGACGCCGGAGAACCTCGTCACCAGTGGCCCCTTCCTCGCCGCTCCCCTGGCCACGACTTCGCAGAGCATGGCGCTCCACCGCAACCCGCTTTGGCCGCTGGACACGCCAGGCAACGTCGACACGATTAACGTCGTCTTCCTGGAAGAGGAGCAGGACGCCTACGAGATGTGGCAGGATCGCGGCCTCGACATCGCCCCCCTGCCGGCGGCCGAGCTGGAGGCGCTGGCCGCGCGCACGCCGGAGAAGATGCGCGTCATCCCCGACGAGGTGCTCTTCTACCTGGGCTTCAACTTCGACAGCCAGGTCTTTCGTGAGCCGGAAGTGCGCCGGGCGTTCAGCGCCGCCATTGACCGGCAGCGCATCATCGACGAGCTTTACGACGGCAGCGGCCTGTCGATGCGCCACGCGACCGTGCCCGGCGTCGTGGCCACCATTCCCGTGGGCGAGGTGGGCGTCGGCTATAGCCCCGACTACGCCCTGGAGCAGATGGCCGCCAGCACGTTCCGCAGTTGCCGGCTGATGCCCACTATCACCCTGCGCGTCAGTTCGGCCGACCTATCCCTGCGCCAGGCGGAGATGTTGCGCGACATGTGGGTGGAGGAGTTGGGCTGCCTGCCGGAGGGCATCAACATTGAGCAGGTGCAGTTTGGCGCGCTGCTGGCCGGCACGCGGCCCGATTCCACCGGGCGGCCCGATATGTGGGAGTTGGCCTGGGCGCCCACCTTCCCCGACGCTCATAACCTGCTCGGCGACCTGTTGCAATGCCAGGACAGCGAGAACCGCCAGAACCGCCAATGCTCCGAGGCCGACTCGCTGCTGAGCCGCGCCGCCACGGCCATCGACCCCGCCGAGCGGGCCGCGCTCTATCGCCAGGCGGAGTCGCTCTTCTTCAGCGAGACGGGCATCTTCCCCATCGCCCCGCTCTACATCCGCGCCCGCGCCTGGGTTGTCCACGACTGGGTCACCTTCACCCCCATCGCCTTCGGCGGCCAGCAGTGGGATCGCATTGTCCTCGACGCCACGCTGAAGGAACTGGAGCGCAGCCGCTAGATGAGCGCCGACTGGGACGAATTCACCGCGCGGGCGGCGGCGCTGGGCGCGCCCTTGTCGGCCGGGCAGGTGGCGCAGTTCGCCGCCTACGAGGCGCTGCTGCTCGAATGGAACGAGCGCATCGCCCTGACGGCCATCCGCGAACCGCACCAGTTGCGCGTGCGCCACTTCCTCGACGCGCTCAGTTGCGCGGCAGCCACCGGCCCGCTGGACGGGCAGGCGCTGATCGACATCGGCAGCGGCGCGGGCTTCCCCGGCCTGCCGCTGAAGATCCTCTATCCCGGCCTGCGTCTGACGCTGGTCGACAGCGTGGCCAAGAAGGCGCGCTTTTTGGAGCTTGTGGCCGCCGAGTTGGGGCTGGGCGACGTGAGGATCATCGCCGAACGGGCCGAGGTGCTGGGGCAGGACCCGGCCCATCGCGAGCGTTACGACTGGGCGACGGCGCGGGCCGTGGCCGAGTTGCGGGTGCTGGCGGAGTTGCTGCTGCCGCTGGTGCGCGCCGGCGGGCGGGCGCTGGCCCAGAAGGGGGCGAGCGCGGCCGAGGAGTTGGCCGCCGCCGGCCGAGCCATCGCCGCGCTGGGCGGCGGAGCGGCGCGGATCGTCCCCGTCCGCCTGCCTGAGTCAGAGGCCACGCACCACCTGGTCATCATCGACAAAGCCGCCGCGACCGGCTCGCGCTATCCGCGGCGAGCGGGGATTCCGGCGAAACGGCCTCTTTAGGGGCTGGGTTCCAGGGGCCAGGTTCCAGGGACGAGCGCGCTCGTTCCTGGAACCTGGCCCCTGGAACCTAGCCCCTTATTACCCGCCCTTCATGCACCGCCATCACCGTCGCCTGCCCCAGGAACTCGCCNNGCCTGCTCCAGCACGTAGGCCAGCAGCGCCGCGCGCCGGTTCTGGTCCAGTTCGGCGCTGACTTCATCGAGCAGCAGGATGGGCGTGTCGGCCGTCGCCGCCTTCATCCAGCCGATCTCGGCCAGCTTGAGGGCCAGGATGGCCGTTCGCACCTGCCCCCGCGAGCCGAACAGGCCCAGGTTCTTGCCGTTGACGACGATGGCCCAGTCGTCGCGGTGGGGGCCGACGGTCGACGCGCCGCGAGCCAGGTCGGCCGGCTGGGCCGCGGCCAGTTCGGCGGCGAAGCGCTCGGCCACGGCGGCGAGATCGGTGTTGGCCTGTAGCCAGTCGCCGTCGCGCAGCAGGTCGTCGGTCGTTTTGCGGCCGTTGCTGGGCCAGCCGGGCAGATAGCCCAACCGCAACGACTCCTTGCCGCCGATCAACTCCTGGAAGTAGATGTCCTGCGCCGCGCGGGCCATCTCGGTGATGAAGGTCGCCCGCCGCTGCAACACGCGGCTGCCCGGCTCGATCAGCTTGTCGGTCAGAATTTGGAGTACGTCGGCACTGTTGCGCGTCTGCCCCTCGGCCATCCGGCGCAGAAGAGCGTTGCGCTGCTCCAGCACCTTGTTGTAGTTGGACAGTTCGCGGCAGTAGTCGGTGTCCACCTGGCATAGGGTGATGTTGAGGTAGCGCCGCCGGTTGGCCGGCGGCCCCGTGGCCAGCTCCACGTCTTCGGGCAGAAACAACACCACGCGCAACTGGCCCAGCAGGTCCATCAGCCGCACCTTGCGCCGGTTGATGAGCGCCTCGCGCCGGAACGTCCCCTGCCCGTTGAGCGCCCACGAGCCGCGCTCATCGACGATGAGCCGCATCTCCAGATGGCGTGGGCCGTCGGGGCGGGCCACGTCGGCCACTAGGCGGCCGACGACCTGCGGGTCGTCGCTCTGCATGGCGTCCCAGTTGATAAGTTGCTGGTCTTGCGTGGCGTGGGGCGAACGCGTCGTCGCCAGGAAGTAGATCGCTTCCAGCAGGTTGGTCTTGCCCTGGGCGTTGTCACCGTGGAGCAGCACGACGCCGCCCGGCAGGTCAAGCTCCAGTCGGGCGTAGTTGCGGAAGTTGGTTAGCGATAGCCGGCGCACCTGCATGGGCGCAAAGATATGGCGAATGAAGATTTAGCGCAAGGACACAGAGAGGGGTTAGGGGCTAGGGGTTAGGGGTTAGGGAATAGGGAAGAGCGCTCTTCCCTATTCCCTAACCCCTAACCCCTGGCCCCTTCCTAGACCGTTTGCGGCGGCCCGGCGCGCGTGCTATGCTCAGACGGATCACGGTGGCGGCTGTCGCCGTGGCGGGAGTTCGGCAGCCTATGGACGAACACGACGACCCCAATTACTCGCCCCTGCGAACGGCGCTGACTGTTCTGCTGATTGTCCTCGTGCCGCTGGCGCTGGGCGTCTTTCTGGCCGGCCGCCTGCTGCCCCGGCCCCAGATCGGCATCGTCCGCCTCAGCTACGACATCGGCAGCCTGACGACTTACGAGATCGCCGAGCAACTGCGCGTCGCGCGCGAGAACCCGGCCATCCAGGCTGTTGTCGTCATCATCAACAGCCCTGGCGGTTCGGCCGCCTTCAGCGAAGAGTTGTTCCTCGACGTACTGGACACGCGCCGCGACCTGCCCGTCGTCGCCTCCATCGACCTGCTGGCGGCCAGCGGCGCGTACTACATGGCCGCCGCGGCCAACGAGATCTACGCCAAGCCGACTTCGGCCGTCGGCAGCGTTGGCGTCATCGCCTCGCTGCCCGGCGACGTGTTCATCGAGGAAGACCTGCTGACGACCGGCCCCTATAAGGCGTTCGGCGGCACGCGCGACGGCTACGTGCGCCAGATCGAGCGGGCCAAGTTCGCCTTTCTCGACGCGGTGCGCGTCGGCCGCGGCGACCGCCTGGCCATCGACCTGGCCACCCTGTCGCGGGCCGAAGTCTACACCGGCGTCCAGGCGCTGGAGTTCGGCCTGATCGACGGGCTGGCCTCAACCGAGGCGGCGTTGCAGCGGGCGGCCGAGCTGGCCGGCGTGCGCGACTATGAGGCGGTCGAGCTCTACCCGCTGACCTTCGACACCGACTTCATCCCCCTGGCCGAAGTGGCCTACCGCCCGCAGCCGATCGACGAGGCCCGCCTGTGGGCCGCGCCTAACGCCCTGGCCCCCGGCCTCTACTATCGCTACGTCCAGCCCGGCGCGACGCGGTGAGCCGGCCACAGCATAACCGGAAACCCCATGCGTAAAGCCGCTCTCCTCGTCGTCATCTTCCTGGCCCTGTTGCTGGCGCCACTGGCTGTGCGCTACTTCCAGCACTACCGGCCGCTGGCCGCCGCGCCGCCCACACCCCCGGCCTACAGCGCCGCGGGCATCGCCGCCGTGCCGACGCCCGCCGCCGGCGACTTTGACGACGAGCCGGCAATCAGCCGTGTCGCCACCGGCACAACGAGCGGCCTCGTCGTCCTCGACCAGGCCCACGGCAACCAGTTCACCCGCGAGGAGTTGGCGGCGCTCGACGGCCTGCTGGCGGCGCGCGGGCTGGAGCTGCGGCCGCTGACCGAAGACGGCCTGAGCGACGCGCTGCGCCCGGCCGATGCGCTGGTGGTCATCGCCCCGGTGCGCGGCTACACCACGGCCGAGGCCCAGGCTGTGGTCGATTTCGTCGCCCGCGGCGGCCGTGTCCTGCTGGTGGGCGACCCGACGCGCTACAACATCGAGTTCGACGAGACCGACATCTTCGCCCCGCCGATTGTCGAGACGGCCCAGGTGCCGCTCAATGACCTGGCCAACGCCTTCGGCATCACCTTCCGTGGTGACTACCTCTATAACACCGTCGAGAATGAGGGCAACTTCCGCAACATTCTGCTGGATGGTGAGGGGTTCGGCGACGGGCCGCTGACCGACGGGCTGGAGCAACTCGTCCTCTACAGCAGCCACTCGCTGCAACTGGGGCCGGCGGCCGTGCCGCTGCTGTCGGCCGGCGACGACACCTGGTCATCGGCCACCGACCGGCCGGGCGGGCTGACGCTGGCCGCGCTCAGCCCGGCCGAGAGCGACGCCGGCCAACTGCTGGCCGTCGGCGATGTCCACTTCCTGCTGGAGCCATACAACACCGTCTATGACAACGGCGCGTTCGCCGCCCGCGTGGCCGACTTTCTGGCCGGCGGCGCGGCCGACGGCGGGCTGGCCCGTTTCCCCTACTTCTACGATTCGCCCGTTGACCTGACCTACAGCGAAGACCCCGACCTGGGGCCGGACGCCCTCGACGAGATCATCGCCCTGCAAGGGGCGTTCCGCGCCCTTGGCCTGTCGCTGGCCCTGGCCGACGAGCCGGCCGCCGGCCACGACACGCTTATTCTCGGCCTCTACAACCGGGCCGAAGACGTGGCCGGCCTGCTGGATGCCGCCGGCGTCGAACTGGTCATCAGTCCGGCCATTGCGCCGGCGGCCGATGCCGCGCCACCGGCCAACGCCGTGCGCGTCATCCAGTCCGACCTCGGCGACGTGTCTATGTCGGGCACGGCCCTGATCCTGCTGAGCGACGAGGGCGAGCGGCAGCAGGTTGTCGTGCTGGCCGCCGGCAACGACGGGCTGGAGAGCGCCGTCGGCCGGCTGTTGGGCGCGGCCGAGGGCGGCGTTGATCTCTCCGGCTGTCTGTTGCAGGACAACCTGGCCCTCTGCCCGACGAACGTGGCCGACGAGCCGGTGGAGTACGAACTGGTGACCAGCGGCCCGGCCGACGCGCCGCAGCCACAGCCGGACGACGAACCGGAGCGGCCCGACAACGGTCAGCCGCCGGAGGGCGAACCGGTGGACAAGGGCGCGATCGACCTGGACGAGACGAAGAGCGACGAACTGGCGGACGACGAGGCCCACGCCTGGACGTTCGCCGGCGGCCCGGCGACGATCGACATCACCGTCGACGCCGAGACCGACCTGGACGCGGTGGTGGAACTGTATAACCCCGATGGCACGCTGATGGCCAACACCGACTCGGCCTTCGCCGGCGGCGTCGAGGAGATGCTCGGCATCTCGATTCCCGACGACGGCGACTACCGCATCGTCATCCGCGACTTCTTCAACGACGGCGGCGGCTACGAGCTGGCCGTGGCCGCCGGCGAACCGGCGCAGGACGGCGAGGCCACGCCCGGCAACCGCGTCTTCATCTTTGCCGACGACGACGGCGAGCCACTGGCCGGCGGCTTCACCAGCGCGGCCCTCATGGCGGCGCTGCTGGGCGGCGAGTACGACGTGACGACCCACTCCGCCGCCGACGACGGCCCGCTGCCCGACGACGCCCTGCAAGGCATCGACGTGTTCATCTGGGAGTCGGGGGACTATCGCCAGGCGGAAGCGCCGCCGGCGGCCGAACTGGAAACCATCCTGACCTACCTCGATGCCGGGGGCGAACTGCTCATCAGCGGCCTGTCGCCGGCCATTCTGGGCGAGGTGGAGACGGCCCCGCTGGGCGGCGCGCGCGTCGTGGCCAACGACCCGGTGTTGAGCGAAGGCTTCAGCGACGGCCAGCCGCTCGACTTCGACCAGAGCTACCCGGTGGCCGTGCCCAACGACGACGACACGGGCGACGAGCAATACCTGTTTCTGACGCGCGGCCCGACGGAGGCCGAGGCGGGCGCGGTCGTCGGCGGCGGCGAAGCGGCCAACGGCCAGCGGACGATCCTCCTGCTGGCCCCGCTGGCCGCCCTGCCCGAAGCGGACGCGGCGCAACTGTTGAGCAACATCATGGAATGGCTGGGTTCTTGATGAGAAAAGAGATAGGAACCACAGATTTCACAGATTTCACAGATTGAAGAAGTATGATCCTCTGAATCTGTGTAATCTGTGAAATCTGCGGTTTAATTTAGAAGAAAGGTTTGATGAACTCACCCGATATTGTTCTGATCGTTCTGGACACACAGCGGGCCGACCGGTTGGGCTGCTATGGCCACACGCGGCCGATCACCCCCAACCTCGACCGCTTCGCCGCCGACGGGGCGCTGTTCGAGCAGGCCGTCTCGCCCGCGCAGTGGACCATTCCCAGCCACGCCTCGCTCTTCACCGGTCTCTACCCCACGGCCCACGGCGTCACCCAATCATCGCACAGCATCGGCCACGGGCGGCCGCACCTGGCCCAGGTCATGCGCCAGTTGGGCTACGAGACGGTCGGCTTCTGCAACAACCCGCTGGTGGGCGTGCTCAACAACGGCTTCAAGCGTGGCTTCGGCGCGTTCTTTAACTATGGTGGGGCCATTCCCAGCCTGCCGCGCCACTCCAACCCCTGGCCGTGGCCCATGAACCGCGTTGCCGAAGCCTATACCCAGTTCCTGCGCCGCATCTCCTACCCCATCCAGAACTTCTTCGGCCAATCGGACCTGGCCTTTCGCGTTTCGCTCCACGCCTTCCTGACGCCGTTGTGGTCGAAGATGGCCAACTTCAAGGGGCAGAACGAGCGCTCGGTCGATGACGTGGTGACTTTCCTGGAGGAGCGCGAGGAAGAGCCGAGCGACCGGCCGCTCTTCCTCTTCCTCAACCTGATGGAGACCCACCTGCCCTTCTGGCCGCCGGGGGAGTTCATCGACCGCGTGGCTCCCTACTTCCGCGACAGCAAGGAAGCGCGCACCATTCTGCGTGCCTGGAACCGCGAGGCCTACCGCTGGGCCGCGCCGCTGGCCGAGCCGTTGGGCGAACTGGAGTCCCGCGTCCTCAACGACATCTATGATGCCGAAGTGGCCTACCAGGACGACTATCTGGGCCGCCTGTTCGACGCCCTGGGTCGCCGCGACAACGCCCGTGACACGCTGACGGTCATCGTCGCCGACCACGGCGACGGCCTGGGCGACCACGGTTTCTTCGGCCACGCCTTTGTGGCCTATGAGGAGCTGATCCACGTGCCGCTCATTGCCCACTGGCCGGCGCGGCTGGCGGCCGAGACGCGCGTCAGCACGCCGGTCAGCACCCGCCGCGTCTTCCACACCCTGCTCGACGCCGCCGCACCGACGCCGGCGCTGGCCGCCGTCATCGACGAAGTACTGGCCGACGACGCGCCCAACGTCCGCCGCCTGTCGCTACGTCACACGCTGAACGGCCGCGACCCCGAACAGGCCACCGCCTTCAGCGAGGTCTACCCGCCGCTCAACTTCGTCAAAGCCATCGAAAGCCGCCAGCCCGATCTGTTGCACGACTTCCGCTGCCTGTCCAACCGGCGGGCCGTTGTGCGCCCGGCG
>CXWK01002846.1_pt1 | contig 10449 bp, 10 predicted proteins | sample 590851 | NCBI WGS metagenome assembly CXWK01 (sample SAMEA3498364, study PRJEB10139) | wastewater metagenome | biome: wastewater treatment plant; material: activated sludge | place: Denmark | collected 2014-08-01
TTCGCAGCGAGCTTCGCCGTGGGTTTCGCGGCCGTGCGGCTGCGGCGCTTGCTGCGGGCGATCACGGGGCGGGACGAAGGCATGGCGAACTCGATGGCAACGGGAGGCCGATGGGGCCGGTATAGCACGGGCCCGCGGCGGGACACTTAATCCGCGTCAACGCTCCGCGCCGCCCCGGGCAGGACGCCCCGCGCGCCGAAACGCTCGGTCACCGGCCCGCGGCCCGAATAGCGGTCGAGGGCGAGGTAGATGACCGGCGTGATGAAGAGCGTCACGGCCTGGGAGAGCAGCAGCCCGCCCACGACCGCGAGGCCCAGGGGCTGGCGCAGCTCCGCGCCCGCGCCGAGGCCGAGCGCGATCGGAACCGCGCCCATGAGCGCGGCCGACGTGGTCATCATGATCGGCCTGAAGCGCAGCAGGCAGGCTTCGCGAATCGCCTGCGCGGGCGCCATGCCGCGCTCGCGCTGCGCGTCGAGCGCGAAGTCGATCATCATGATGGCGTTCTTCTTCACGATCCCGATCAGCATCAGCACGCCGATCACGGCGATGATCGACAGGTCGAAGCGGAAGAGCCACAGCGTCACCAGCGCCCCCACGGCCGCCGAGGGCAGCCCCGCGAGGATGGTGATCGGGTGGATGTAGCTCTCGTAGAGCACGCCCAGCAGCACGTAGATCACGACGATGGCGCCCAGGATCAGCCACACCTGGCTCGCCTGCGAGGCCTGGAAGGCCGCCGCGTCCCCGCCCCAGCCGGTGAGCACCTAGGCCGGCAGGTTCGCTTCCGCCTTGAAGCGCTCGATGCGACCCGAAGCCTCGCCGAGGGAGGCGCCGGGCGCCAGGTTGAAGGCGATGGTGATGGCCTGGAGCTGGCCCTGGTGGTTGATCGAGACAGGCCCCACGCGCCGTGTCACCTTCGCGATGGAGGAGAGCGGGACCATGGCGCCGCTCTTGCTCCGGAGGTAAATCTTCTCGAAAGCGCTCTCGTCGACGCGGTCCGCGTCGGCCGCCTGCATGATCACCTTGAAGGCGTCGGTCGCCGTGAAGATGGTCGATACCTGGCGCTCGCCGAACGCGCTGTAGAGCGCGGTGCGGATGTCCTGGATCTGCACGCCCAGGGCGTTGGCCTTGTCGCGGTCGATGTCCAGCTGCGCCTGCAGGCCGCGAAGCTGCGCATCGCTCGTCACGTCGCGGAAGAGGGCGTCGGCGCGCATGCGCGCCATCACCGCTTCCGAGCCTTCCAGCAGCCCGCGATCGCTGACGCTCCGCAGCACGTACTGGTAGCGCGACTTGCTGATGCGCCCGCCCAGGCGCAGGTTCTGGATGGGGTTGAAGTACACGGTCACGCCCGGCAGGCGCCGCGTGGAGGCGCGCAGCTCCTCGATCACGCGCTCCATGGGCGCGCGCTCGCCGCGCGGCTTCATGCTGATGAAGATGCGCCCGCTGTTGGAGTCGCTCGCGTTCACGATCACCGTCTCGATCGCCGGGTTCTCGCCGATCGTGCTGCCCACCTTCTGCAGCAGCTCGCTCATCGCGGGAAACGAGATGTCCTCGACCGCTTCCGCCGTGACCAGCACCTGCCCCAGGTCCTCCGTGGGGAAGAACCCCTTCGGGATCGCCACGAAGAGCGCGACACTCGCCACGAGCGAACCGAGCGCGACGCCCAGGACCGTTCCGCGGCGGTGGAGGCACCAGTCGAGGCCCGCGGCGTAGCGCGCGAGCGTCCAGCGGAAGAGCCGGTCGAACCACGCCGTCCACGCGAGCGAGGGATCGTCGTGGCGCTCCCGCCCGAGGAAGCGCGAGGCGAGGAGCGGGATCAGCGTGAGGGAAACCCCCGCGGAAACCAGGATCGCGATGGAGACCACCACGGCGAACTCGTGGAAGATGCCGCCGATGACGCCGGGCATGAAGAAGATCGGGATGAACACCGCAACGAGCGATAGCGATATCGACACGATCGTGAAGCCCATCTCGCGCGAGCCCTTGAGCGCCGCCCACATCGGCGCCTCCCCCGCCTCCAGGTGGCGCACGATGTTCTCCAGCATCACGATCGCGTCGTCCACCACCAGGCCCACGGCGAGCGTGATTCCCAGGAGCGATACGTTGTCGAGGCTGTAGCCCAGCCAGTTCATGAACGCGAAGGTGCCGATGAGCGATATCGGCAGCGACAGCGCCGGGATGATCGTCGCCACCGGCCGGCGCAGGAAGAGGAATATCACCGCGATCACCAGCACCACGGTGATCCCGAGCGTGACCTTCACGTCGTGGATCGCCGCGCGGATGGGCTCGGAGCGGTCGATGCGCACCCAGAGCCGCACCGAGGCGGGCATCTGCGCCACGAGCGCGGGGACGGCGGCGCGGATCGCGTCCACGGTCGCCACGGTGTTCGCGTCGGGCTGGCGGCGCACGGAAAGCGTGATCGCGCGCTCTCCATTGGCCCAGCTCGCGGTCTTGAGAGACTCCACGCTGTCCTCGACATCGGCCACGTCCTGCAGGCNNTAAACCGTCTTCCCGCCCGGAAGTGTGGCGACGATGAGGGGCCGGAACTCGGCCGCGCGCCGCATCTGGCGGTTCGCCTCGATGGTGAGCGTTTGCCGCGGCCCGTCGAGCGTGCCCACGGGGGAATTGGCGTTCGCCTGGCGCAGCGCCAGCGCGATGTCGTCCATGGTGAGGCCGCGCGCCGCGAGCGCGTCGGGGCGCACGTTCACGCGCACCGCGAAGCGTTTCTGCCCGTTGATGCGCACCTCCGCCACGCCCGGCAGCGTCGAGAGCGTGGGCGAGATGAGGTTCTCGGCGAAGCTGTCGAGGTCCGAGAGCGGCATCGCGGGCGAGGTGAGCGAGACGAAGATGATCGGGGAATCGGCCGGGTTCACCTTGCGGTACGAGGGCGGCGAGGTCATCTCCACGGGCAGCTCGCGCTGCGCGCGCAGGAGCGCGGCCTGGACATCCACGGCCGCCTTGTCGATGTCGCGGTTCTGGTCGAACTCGATCGTGATGGAGGTGTTGCCGAGCGTCGAGGACGACGTGATCACGCTCACGCTCGCGATGGTCGCGAACTGCTTCTCCAGCGGTGCCGCGACCGAGGAGGCCATGTTCTCCGGGCTCGCGCCGGGCAGGTTCGCGTTGACCGAGATGGTCGGCGCGTCGAACTGCGGCAGTGCGGCGATGGGGAGGTCCCGGTAGGCGATGAGCCCGGCCACGACGAACGCGGCCGAGAGCAGCACCGTCATCACCGGGCGGCGGATGAACGGCTCGGAGACGTTCACGTCGGCGCCTTCGGGGTCGCCGCCCCTTCGCGCTTGCCCACGCCCCTTTCCTCCCGCGCCGGCTTCTCGCCCAGGGTGACGAGGCTCCCGGAGCGCAGGTTCTGCGCGCCTTCGACCACGACCTTCGCGCCGGGGTCCACGCCGGAGACGACGGCGATGCCCTCGTCCACGTAGTCGAGCACGACCGGCCGCGAGCTCACCTTGCGGTCCTCGCCCACGACGAAGACGAAGCGGTTCTCCGGGCCCGTCTGCACCGCCTGGACGGGCACCACGGACGCCGCGGCGAGCTTGCGGGGTGCCACGATCACGTTCACGAACATGCCCGGCCACAGGCGGCTCGCGCGGTTGTCGAACCGGGCCTTCACGCGGATCGTGCCGGTGGCGCTGTCCACGGCGTTGTCCACGAAGTCGACGCGCCCCTGGAAGTTCTCGCTGCCGCCGTCCGACGAAGCCTCGGCGAGCACCGGGCCCGCGGCGAGCGCGCGCTGCAGGGCGGGAAGCTCCTTCTCCGGCAGCGTGAAGGAAACCTGTATCGGGTCGATCTGGGCCACGGTGACGAGCACCGTCCCGTTGGGCTGCACGAGGCTCCCCGGGCGCACGCCGATCGCACCCGTGCGCCCGGCGAAGGCGGCGTGGATGCGCGTGTTGGCGAGCGCGACCTTCGCCGCCTCGACGGCCGCGAGGTCCACGGCGAGCTGGCCCTGGAGCGACTCCACCTGGTTCTGCGCGGCATCCAGCGCCGACTGCGACACGAACTTCTGCTCGAAGAGCTGGCGCTGGCGTTCCAGCGTTCGCATCCCGTTGGCGAGGTCGGCGCGATCCTTCGCCACCTGTGCCAGGGACTTCTGCAGGCTCGCCTCCTCGGCGCGGGCGTCGAGGGAGACGAGGAGCTCGCCCCTCGCCACGTTCTGCCCCTCCCGAATGTGCACCTCGCGCACGGTGCTGGTGATCTGGGCGCGGATGTCGACGGACTGGAGTGCGACCACCGAGCCGTTGGCGCGCAGCCGCACCGGAACGTCGCGCCGGTCCACGGTCGCCACCGTCACCGCTACGGGCGCGCCCCCGCCTTTCGTCGCCGCGCGCGGCGCCTTGTCGCGTCCCGTGTACCACCACCCGCCCGCGGCCAGCGCGAGCCCGAGAACGGCGAGGGAGACGAGCGCGCGACGCCGCACTAGCGCACCGAGGCCACGACCATCGCGGTGGCCACCGTCACCTGCTTCGCGTAGGGCACGTGCAGGAACTCGTTCGGCCCGTGCGCGTTCGACTTCGGCCCCAGCACGCCGGTCACCAGCATCTGCGCGCCGGGGAACTTCACGCCCAGCATGCCCATGAAGGGAATGGTGCCGCCCTCGCCCATATAGGCGGCGGGCTTGCCGAAGCACGCCTGCGAGGCCGCGTCGAGCGCGGCGGAAAGCCAGGGCGCGACCGGCGGCGCGTTCCATCCCGTGGCCGCCGAGTCGCAGGCGAAGACGACGCGCGCCCGGTAGGGCGGATCGGCCTCGAGCGTTCGCTTGAAGGCCTCGCCCGCTTCCGGGCCATCCACGAGCGGCGGCAGGCGAAGGGAAAGCTTGAGCTTGGTAAAGGGCAACTGGACGTTTCCGGCTGATGACGTGGGTGGCAGGCCGTCGGCGCCGGTGACGGCGAGCGCGGCTCGCCAGGTGCGGTTGAGCACGATTTCGACCGGATCCCTGGTCGCGGGTTCCGCGAAGATCGACGCGGTGCCCTGGTCGTCGCAGCACGATGCCCAGGGGAAGCGCTGCCACATCGCGTCTCCGAGGATCGCGGCCGCCTGCTTCGCCTGGTCGAGGCGATCGGCGGGGATGGCGCAATTGAAAACCGCGGGCTTCACCACGCCGGTGCGCGAATCGTCGATGCGGTCGAGGATCTGCCGCGCGATCCGGAACGAGGACGGCACCACGCCGCCGGCATCGCCCGAATGCACGCCTTCGTCGAGGACACCCACTTCCAGCGTGCCGTTCACCAGCCCGCGAAGCGAAGTCGTCACCCAGAGCTGCTCGTAATTGCCGGCGCCGGAATCGAGCGCGACCACGAGCTGGACATCGCCCATGCGCGGCGCCAGGGCCTCGAGGTAGGCCGGGAGATCGTAGCTGCCGCTTTCCTCGCAGGTTTCGATGAGCCCCACGCAGCGCGGGCGGGCCACGCCTTCCCCGTCGAGCGCCATCACGGCCGAGAGCGCGGCGAAGACCGCGTAGCCGTCGTCGGCGCCGCCGCGGCCGTAGAGCTTGCCGTCCTCGTAGACGGGAATCCAGGGACCGAGCCCCTCGCGCCACCCGGTCATCTCCGGCTGCTTGTCGAGGTGCCCGTAGAAGAGGACGGTGCGCTCTCCGGCGAGGCCGCCCGTGGCGGGGATGTCGAAGAAGAGCACCGGGGTGCGCCCCCCGATGCGCACGATCTCCAGGGCGAGGCCCGCCACCCCCTGGGCAGCGACCCACTTTTCCGCCTGCCGGATCGCCGCCTCGATGTGGCCGTGTTTCGCCCAGTCCGGGTCGAAATGGGGGCTCTTGGCGGGAATGCGCACGTACTCCACGAGCTGCGGGACGATGTCGGCGTCCCATTGCCGGTCGATGCGCGCCGCGAGCGGGCCGGCGGCGATGGCGGGAATGGCGGGACGGGCGGTCATGGCGCGCTTCCTTCGGCTTGGATGCGGCAATTCTACTGCCCGCGCCCCGGCACCGCGTAAAATGGCGCCACTCCACCTCCCAGAAGCCATCTCCATGAAACTCACCGACCTGCACAAGAACCAGGGGCTCAAGATCGAGGGCGTTGCCCGCCGCGGCGGTGTCGCCGACCGCTACGGCAAGGGCGCGGGACTCGTGCCCGACCGCAAGGAACAGAGGAAGCTCGACGCCGCCGCTGGCCTCGTGCCCTTCGCCTGCAAGCTGCACGGCGACCTCGTGAAGGAAATCACCGAGCGCGCCCAGGCCAAGGGCACGGGCCTGAACGAGACCGTCGCGGAGCTCCTGACGAAGGGACTCGCCGCGAAGAAGTAGGCGCGGCCCCGATGGCCCTCAAGGCGACCATCTTCAAGGCCGAACTCACGGTGTCGGACCTGGACCGCGCCCACTACGGGACGCACACGCTGCGGATCGCGCGCCACCCCTCCGAGACCGACGAGCGGATGATGGTGCGCGTGCTCGCCTTCGCGCTCAATGCCGACGAGCGCCTCGCGTTCGGCCGCGGCCTGTCGAGCGAAGCCGAAGCCGACCTGTGCCTCACGGATCTCACCGGCGCCATCGACCTGTGGGTCGACGTGGGCCTTCCGGACGAACGCGAGATCCGCAAGGCCTCGGGCCGGGCCGCGCGGGTGGCGGTATACACCTACGGCACCGGAGCGGAACTGTGGTGGAAGGACAACGCGGCCGCCCTTGCGCGCCTGCCGAACCTCGCCGTCGTGAACCTGCCGCTGGAGGCCACGCGGGCGCTCGCGGCCCGGGCGGCGCGGACGATGAAGATGCAGTGCACCATCCAGGAGGGGCACGTGTGGCTTTCGGACGCGGGGGAATCGATCGTGATCGAGCCGCGCATCCTCCAGCAGCCCGCGTCCGCCTAGCCCCGCTCACGAGAGGCGAAGGCGCCATGACGGACGTGAACGCGACGGATGCGGCAGGCAGGCTCGGCGCCCTGCTGCTCCAGGTGTGGGAGCAGACGAGCGAGAGCGGGGAGACGGGTTTCCAGGACCGCGCCCTGCGCCTGCTCGCCGGCGCGCTGCCCTTCGACGCCGCGATCTGGGGCTACGCCCACAGCGCGGCGGGCAGCCTCGTGCCGCACACGGTGTTCCTCTATCGCATCCCGCCCGACGCCGTGGAGGGCTGGAAGGCGTTGCGCGCGGACGACCGGCTCACCGTGGAGCTGCTCGCCCGGCCCGGCATCGCCGTGCTCCTCGACGGCGACCGCGACTCGGCGGCGCTCGCGCCCGCGCTGCAGGACTTCAACCGGCGGCACAAGCTCCACCACGGCTGCGCGGTGGCCTTCGGGCACGCGTTCTCCGGCCTCGGGGTCTTCGTCTCGCTCTACCGCCGGCGCGGCGCGCCCGCGTTCTCGCCGGACGACGCGCGCCTGCTCGAACTCGCCTGCCCCCACCTGAGCGCGGCCTTCGACACCTATCGCCGCCGCAGCCTGATGGCGAACGCCGGCTACACGGGCATCGGCGGCGGGGCGGCGCTGGTGGATCGGCACGGCTTCCTGCACCTCACCGACGAGCCTTTCCTGCGCCTGCTGCGCCTGGGCTGGCCGCAGTGGCAGGGCCCGCAACTGCCGCCCGAGTGCCTCGCCACGGCGGGCGCCGACGTGCACCGCAAGGGGGTGGTCGTGTCGTGGCGGCCCCTGCAGGGCGAGAGCCTGAACCTCTACCTCGCCCGCCCGGACGGTGCGGCCGATCTCCTCACCTTCCGGCAGGCGGAAATCGCGCGCGCCTACGCGAGCGGCAAGCAGCACAAGGCGATCGCCCTCGAGCTGAAGATCACGCCGGCCACGGTGCGCAACCACCTGCGCCTGATCTACGGCGTGCTCGGCGTGCGCAACAAGGTGGAGCTGGTGGCGGCACTCGAGTCGGCGCCGCAGATCTCGCTGCACCGCGGCGCCAGGCTGTCCGGCTGAAGCCCCGCGCGGCCCCGTGCCGCGCACCAAAGCGCCCCCCCGGCGCAATCCCCTCCCCGCAAGGGCGATGCATGCATTCGCATGATGCAAATGCATCATGGCCGCGCCCGCCGCGCATCTCCGGCCTGCCTCGTGACGAGCCGACATCCCTGTCGGTCACGTTCACGAGGCAATCGCAGTGCGCAACAGACTTCCGTACGCCGCCGCCCTCGCCGCGGCATCCCTGCTCGGCATTCTTCCGCTGCCCTCCTTCGCCGAAGGCGATGTCTCGCCGGCCGGCACGCCCGCGGCCAAATCCAGCGGCACGGCGCCAATTCGTATCGCGACGCGGTCCCCGGCGCCCTCCTCCCCCTACCGCGCGCCGCTCGCACTCACCGCCGAGGTGGAAGGCGATTTCGGCCCCGTCGCCGGCACCCTCGCGTTCCACTTCGCCGGCCAGCCCATCGCCGGCTGCGAGGCGGTCGCGGTCCTCGGCGGCAAGGCCGCGTGCACCGCGCGCGCGCTTCCCGCGGGGATCGGCGCCATCGAGACGCGCTTCGCAGGTGATGCAACCTACGAGGCGTCCGCGGGCGAAGCGCTGCGCCACTACGTGAAGGCCGGCAGCGGCTCCCGGTTCCGCGACCTGGACGGCGAGGGCGCGGCGAGCCTCGTACTCGAGACGCCCGGCGGCGGCCTCCTCGGGATGCGCGTGAACAGCATGATCGAGCGGGGAGGCCGGCTGCTGCTCGACCCGGGCTCCGGCTGGAGCCTCGCCCACACGGGCGATTTCAACGGCGACGGCCGTGCGGACCTCGTGGTCGAGCACGAGTCCGGCGCCGCTGAGGTGTGGTTCATGAGCGGCCTGCACGCGGCCGTGAAGACCCCGGTCATCGCGGGTTCCGAGGGCGCGCGCGTGGCGATGGTCGGCGACTTCGACGGCGACGGGCGCGACGACTTCCTCGTGAAGCGCACGGACGGAAGCTACGCCGTGTGGCTCATGGGCGAGGCGGGCATCGGAGCCCGCCACGAATTCCTGCAAGCCTTCTCGGGGCTGGTCCCGGTGGCGGTCGCGGATTTCGACGGCGACGGCCACGACGATCTCGTGCTGCGCAAGGACGATCGCACGCTGCGCGTGCAACGCATGCGCGGCGGCCGCGCGGCGGCCTCGATAGACCTTGCGCTGCCCGGCGCGGGCTACGCCATCTCCCACACGCCCGATCTCAACGGCGACGGCAAGGCGGATCTGCTCCTGCGCGGCCCCGACGGGCAGGTCGAGGCGTGGATCATGGACGGCACGAACGTCAGGCACCGCGAGCAGGTCGAGGGCGCCACGGCATGGCGCGTCACCGACGTGGCCGACTTCGACCGCGACGGCGTGGACGACCTCTTCGTCGTCGGGCCGGGCGGCGAAGTGGCGCTCTGGCTCATGGACGGCGTGCGGCGCCTGGCCGCGTTCCCGCTGCGCGAGGCGAGCCCCTGGAAGCTCTGGCAGGTGGCCGACTACGACAGCGACGGCTATCCCGACCTGCTCCTCGTGAACAACAGCGGCGAGGTCGCCGCCTGGATCCTCGCCGCGGAGGGCCTCCTGGAATGGAAGCTCGTCGAGGGCGCCTCCGACTGGCGCGTGATACCGTGATCGCGACCGGGCGCACCGCGCCCCGCCCATCGATGGAGCTTCCGTGCGACGCGCCTTCGCCCTGCCCGCAGCCCTTCTCGTCGCCGTCGGCCTCGCCGCCTGCGGCGCAGCCGTCCCGAAGCTGCCGCGGCTCGACGCCGGCGCCGTCGTCCTCGCCTTCGGCGACAGCCTCACCTTCGGCACGGGTGCTTCGCCCGCGCAGGCCTACCCGGCGGTGCTCGCGCGCCTCATCTCGCGCAAGGTCGTCGCCGCAGGAGTACCCGGCGAGACGAGCGAGGAGGGCCTTGCGCGCCTGCCCTCCGTGCTGGACGAAGTAAAGCCGCAACTCCTCGTGCTGTGCCACGGCGGCAACGATTTCCTGCGCAAGATGGGCGAGGAAGGCGCATCGCGGAACGTGCGCGGCATGATCCGCCTCGCGCAGTCCCGCGGCATTTCCGTCGTGCTGCTGGCCACGCCCAAGCCCGGCTTCGGCACCTCGAAGGTGAAGTTCTACGAGGAGGTCGCGAAGGAACTCGCCATTCCCGTGGAATCCGAGGTGCTCCCCGAAGTGCTGGGCTCGCGTTCCCTCAAGAGCGACCTCGTGCATCCCAACGCCGAGGGCTATGCGGTGATCGCCGAGGCCGTGGCCGGGCTGCTGCGCGCCTCGGGCGCGGTGGAAAAGTAGGCCCCCCTAGATCCAGCCGCGGCAACGCGCGGCGCCGCAGCGACACCGCAATCGCCCCTCGTGGTGGCTGTCCTCGTAATCCACGGTGAGTTCCTCGCCCTTCGCGATGGCGCGCAGCGCATAGAACTCCGCGCGGTCCTTCGTGCGGCGCATGAAGGTGTTGGGCGCGCAGGAGTGGTTGATGAAGCGGAATCCCGTGCGCATGCCGCGCGCGTCGATCGCCTTGCGGTCCAGCTCGACGATGGCGACGATCGCGAGCTTCGCCGCCCGCCGCCGCGCTTCCGCGATCG
>CXWK01006651.1_pt1 | contig 10448 bp, 11 predicted proteins | sample 590851 | NCBI WGS metagenome assembly CXWK01 (sample SAMEA3498364, study PRJEB10139) | wastewater metagenome | biome: wastewater treatment plant; material: activated sludge | place: Denmark | collected 2014-08-01
GCGTGCTGGTGCGCGGCTTCATCGACATGAAGCTCTGCAAGGGAAGCGTCGACAAGGTGCTCGCCGACGAGTCGTACAAGCAGTTCTACATGCACCGGACCGGCCACTGGCTGGGGCTCGACGTGCACGACGCCGGCGACTACCGGCGCAAGGGCCAATGGCGAAAGCTCGAGCCCGGCATGGTGCTCACCGTGGAGCCGGGCTGCTATATCCGCCCGGCGGACAACGTGCCGAAGCACTTCTGGAACATCGGCGTTCGCATCGAGGACGACGTCCTCGTCACGGCGAAGGGCCGCGACATCCTCACCGCCGGTTGCCCGAAGCGCGTGGCCGACGTCGAGGCCGCGGTCCGGGGCTAGGCGGACGTGGCGGGCCCGGCGGATCGGGTCGACGTGGCGATCGTGGGCGCGGGCCCGGTCGGTGCCGCGCTCGCCGCGCTGATCGCGCCGACCGGCCGCTCGGTGCGCGTCCTCGAAGCGAGGGGCGGGCCGTCAGGCGACGCGCGCACGCTTGCGCTGTCGCAGGCGAGCCGCGACCTGCTGGAAAGCGCCGGCGGCTGGCCCGCCTCGGGCGTCACGCCGATCACCGAAATCCATGTCTCCCAGAAAGGCGGCCCGGGCCGCACGCTCATCACGGCGGCCGACCAGGGGCTCGCCGCGCTCGGGTACACCGTTGCCTATGCGGAGCTCGAGGAAATTCTCGCCGCGCGCCTCGCCGCCCTGGGCGCGCGCATTTCCTGGGGNNAGTTCTCGAGGAAGTTCTCGCCGCGCGCCTCGCCGCGCGCATTTCCTGGGGTGCGGCCTGCGAGGCGATCGACCTCGAGGCCGGGATCGCAAGACTTCGCCTGGCCGGATCCGGCACCGTGGAGGCGAGACTGCTCGTGCTCGCCGATGGCGGCGCCAACGCACGGCGCATCCCGGGCCTCGCGTACTCGGAGAAGGACTACGGGCAGGTCGCGGTCACGGGACCGGTTCATGCGGACAGGCCGCATCGCGGGAGAGCCTACGAGCGGTTCACCTCACGAGGGCCGGTGGCGCTGCTGCCGGTCGGGGAGCGATTCGCCCTCGTCTGGACCGCCACACCCGCGGAGGCCGCGCGCATCCTTGCGCTCGACGACGCGGCCTTCCTCGCCGAACTCCAGGCGCATTTCGGCGACCGCGCCGGCCGATTCATCGCCGCCGGTTCGCGGGCGTCGTTTCCGCTGAAGCTCCGGAGCGTCAATACCACCATCGCGCTGCGCACGGTAATCGCCGGCAATGCGGCCCAGGCGATGCATCCCATCGCCGGGCAGGGACTCAACATCGGGTTGCGGGACGCCGCCGGCCTCGCGGGCTTGCTCGAGGAAGATCCGAAAGGCGATCCGGGTGCCGCGGCGCTGCTGGAGTCCTATCGCCTCGGGCGGAGGCGCGATGCGGGCAGGGGTGTAGCCTTCACCGACTTCCTGGTGGGCGCGTTCATGGATGGGCGCCGCCTGCCGACCTGGGGCCGCGGTATCGCGCTTACCGCGCTCGACATCCTGCCGCCGGCACGGCGGTGGCTGGCGGACCGGATGATCCACGGGGCGCCCCGTTCGTGAGCATCCGGGGCCGGTGAACGCGGGCGCAAACGGGCGGGGACGCATCCTCGTGGTTGGGGGAGGCGCCGTGGGCATGGCCTTCGCGGCGGCATGCGGAGATGAAGTACGCGTCCTCGAAAGCGCTCCTCCCCGGCCGGATGCCGACCCCGAACCCTTCGACATCCGCGTCTATGCGCTCAGCGCGGGGTCTCGCGCGTTCCTGCGCGAGATCGACGCCTGGCACCGCATGCCGGCGGAGCGCATCTCGGCCGTCACGCGCATGGAGATCTTCGGGGACGACGGCAGGAGCCGGCTCGAGTTCTCCCCGCCGGGCGGGAAAGCGCTCGCGTGGATCGCAGAGAGCAATCGCCTGTCGCGCGCGATCGAGGATGCGGCCCGCGAACGTGGCGTGGTGATCTCGAATGCCTGCCGGCCCGGCTCGATCGCCGTGCGTCCCGGCGGCACGGAGGTCGTTCTCGAAGGCGGCGAGGCAGCGGTCGGCGATGTCCTCGTGGGCGCCGACGGGGTCGATTCCTGGGTGCGCCGCGAGCTGGGCCTCGCGTCGGAAGAGAAGCGCTATGCGGAGACGGCGGTGGTTGCGCATTTCCGCTGCGAGCGGCCGGCGGCCGGGGTGGCCCGCCAATGGTTCCGCGCCGATGGAATCCTCGCGTGGCTGCCGCTCCCGGGGGATCGGATGTCCATCGTCTGGTCGGCTCGAGACGCGCTTGCCGAAGAACTCGCCGCCCTGGAGCCCGAGGCCCTTGCACGAAGGGTCCGCGATGCCGGCGGCGCGGCGCTCGGCGATCTCGCGCTCGACTCGGCCGTGGCACGGTTTGCGCTGCGTCTCGTTCGCGTGCCCCGCATCGCAGTGCAGGGTGCGGTGCTTGTCGGGGACGCGGCGCACGGCGTGCATCCGCTGGCGGGCCAGGGCGTGAACCTCGGATTCCAGGATGCAAGAAACCTTGCTCGCGAGCTGGGTGCGCGCTCGCCCCTCGAGCGTCCCGGGGACTTCGGGCTCCTGCGCCGGCACGAACGCGCGCGACGCGCGGACGTGGACGCGATGCAGTTCGTCACCGACCGGCTGGAGTGGCTTTTCGGCCTCGATGCCTCGCTCGCGGTGGCGGTGCGAAATGCCGGGTTGCGGGCAATGGATTCGACGGCCTGGGCCAAGCGGCTCCTCGCGAACCGTGCAATGCGATAATCCCGACCGCCTTCACCGGGAACTTCCCCGGCCGGCCACGGCCCAATCCCGGAACCTTCGAGACCCCCAATGAACCTCCTCGCTTCCCTTTCCGCTGCCTTCCTCGCCCTCGCGATATCCCTGCCGGCCCCGGCCCAGGATCTCGAGCGCGTGAAGTCCGAACTTCGCAAGAAGTTTCCCGATGCCCAGATCGAAACCGTCCGCAAGAGCGGCTACGGCGGACTGGTCGAGGTGACGGGGGGAGGCGAGGTCTTCTACACCGACGAGAAGACGACGTTTCTCCTGCTGGGCTCCCTCATCGACACGAAGACCCGGGAGAACGTGACCGAGGCGCGGGTGCGCAAGCTCTCGGCGGTGAAGTTCGAGACGCTTCCGCTCGATTCCGCGATCAAGATCGTTCGCGGAAACGGTTCGCGCCGCATCGCCATCTTCGAGGATCCAAACTGCGGCTACTGCAAGCGCTTCGAGCGCGACCTCGCGGGGGTCAGCGACCTCACGATGTACGTGTTCCTCTACCCGATCCTCTCGCCGGACTCGATGGAGAAGTCGAAGGCGGTGTGGTGCGCGCCGGACCGCGCGAAGGCCTGGCTCGATCTCATGCTCAAGGACGCGGTTCCCGCCGGTGGCGCGGCATGCCAGACCCCGATCGACACGATCATCGCCTACGGGCGCGAGAAGCGTATCAGCGGCACGCCGACGATCTTCTTCGAGGACGGCGAGCGCGTCCCCGGCGCGATGCCCATAGCGGCGTTCGAGAAGCGTCTCGCGGACGCGAAGGCATCCCGGCCCTGAAGTCGATGCCGGCGGCTTGCGCCGGCAGCTCGTAGCAGGATCCTAGGATTTCGTCCCGGACGAAACCGCCGAGGGCGGCGCGTAGCCTTTCGGCAGCAGCACCCACATGCGCCCGGCCTGGCGCATCTTCCCCGCCTGGTTGCCGGCCCCGTCGCCGAAACCCCAGAAGAAATCCGCGCGCACGCCACCGTTGATCGCCCCGCCCGTGTCCTGCGCGACCATCAGGCGCGAGAGCGGCTGGGGCGAGTTGGGCCAGGTGGTGGCGAGGTAGACGGGCACTCCCAGCGGGATCACGCGGGGGTCGACGGCAATCGAGCGCTCCGCGGTGAGCGGCACGCCAAGCGAACCGATGGGCCCCGGAAGATCGCCGGGGAGTTCGCGGAAGAACACGAAGCTCGGGTTCTCGTTCATGAAACGCTGCACCTTCGAGGGATGGCGGCGCGCCCAGTCCTTGATTCCCTGCATCGAGGCGCGCTCGGGCGGAAGCTCACCCTGCCGGATGAGCAGCCGTCCCAGCGAACGGAAGGGGTGGCCGTTCTGCTCCGCGTACCCCACGCGCACGCGCTCGCCGTTGTCCAGCTGCACCTGCCCGGAGCCCTGGATGTGCAGGAAGAACAGGTCCACCGCGTCGTCGACCCAGGCGATCTCGAGACCCTTGAGCGGGGCTGGGTCCTTCTCTATGTCGCCTCGCGCCAGGTAGGGAACCACGCGGTTGCCCTCGATTCGCCCGCGCAGTCGCTTGTGCTTGAGATCCGGGTATACCGACGAGAGGTCGACGACCAGCAGGTCCTGGGGCACTCCGTAGATCGGGTAGCGGTACTTCGAGGTGCGTGCGCGACCGCCCCGCAAAAGGGGCTCGTAGTAGCCGGTGACCATTCCGGAGGTCGACTCGTCCGCGTTGATCACCTGGTACGGGTCGAACTGCCGCTCGAAGAACTTCGCGATGCCGTCCTCCGGGGTGTCGGGGGCCAGGGATGCGGCGGCTTCGCAAACGGGCTGCCACGCCTCCTGCTTCGCGAGCGCGGCGCAGCCACGGACAAATGCCACGAGCGAATCCCGGAGCGGCTCCCGCCTCCAGTCGGGGATATCCATCCAGGAGGCGGGCTGCAGCCGACCGCGGTACTCGACCTCCGGAATGGGAGCGGGAACCGGTGCCGGCGCGGGTGTCGGGGCCGCGGGAGGCGCCGGCGGGCAAACGGGCTTCGGCGCGGGCGGGCAGATGAGCGCTTCGAGGGGCTTTTCGGCGACCTTTTCCGGCGGCGACGCACAGGACGCGACCAGGAGAGCGAGGCCGGCGCATGCGAAAGCGCTCGCACGGCGCGCTGATAGGTGCGGCATGGGAAACGCTGCTACGACTCCGGCGAAAAGGACTCTGGGGGCGGCTCTATAATCCGGAACGGTCATGGTCGGGTTGGAGCGGAAAATGGTCTGGGTGTTCCTGGAAGTGGCGCTGGTGCTCGCGATCGCGCTGGGCATCGTCTGGTGGACGATGCCGAAGACGTCGAAACCGAAGGAAGGTGCCGGTCCGCCCGCGGACAAGGACCCGCCGCCGCGTGACTAGTGCAGCACGCGCGGCACGCTGAGCGCGAACTCCGGGATCGGCGCCTCGAAGCGCGTGCCGTCCTCGGCCACCAGCTGGTAGCTGCCGCGCATCGTGCCGACCGCCGTCGGAATCGAGGAGCCGCTGGAATACTCGAACGTGTCGCCGGGCTTGAGCACCGGCTGTTCCCCGACCACGCCCATGCCGCGCACCTCCTGCACCTGGTTGTCGGCATCCGTGATGATCCAGTGGCGGCTCACCACCTGCGCCGAGACGCTGCCCGTGTTCGTGATGCGTATCGTGTACGCGAACACGAACCGGTCGTCCTCCTCGTCCGATTGGTCGGGCAGGTAGGTCGAGTGCGCCGTGACGGCGATGATGTATTTCTTCGGTTCCGGCATGGGTCGATGTTAGCAGGAAACCCGGGGCGAAAAACCGGGGCGAATCGCGTAGAATTTCGTTATCCGCCGCCCCTGAAAGCACCCTCATGTTTCGCATCGCCCCCAGCCTGCTTTCCGCAGATTTCGCGCGCCTCGGCGAAGAGGTGAGGGACGTGATCGCGGGCGGCGCCGACCTCATGCACTTCGACGTGATGGACAACCATTACGTTCCCAACCTCACGGTGGGCCCCTTGGTCTGCGAAGCGATCCGGCCGCACTGCAGCGTGCCGATAGACGTGCACCTGATGGTCAAGCCCGTGGACCGGATCATTCCCGATTTCGCGAAGGCCGGAGCTTCGATCATCAGCTTTCACCCGGAGGCGAGCGAGCACGTTGATCGCACGCTCGGGCTCATACGAGAAAGCGGATGCAAAGCCGGTCTCGTGTTCAATCCCGCCACGCCGCTCGCATGGCTGGACCACGTGATGGACAAGGTGGACCTCATTCTGATCATGAGCGTGAACCCCGGTTTCGGCGGGCAGTCATTCATCACGTCCGCGCTCGCCAAGGTCGCCGAGGCCCGGCAACGCATCGAGGCGAGCGGCCGCGACATCTGGCTGGAGGTGGACGGCGGGGTGAAGGCGGACAACATCGCGGCGATCGCGAAGGCGGGCGCGGATACCTTCGTTGCCGGATCGGCCGTCTTCGTCGAGAAGGTCCGCGGGGGTGCAATCCGCCGGATGCGCGAAGCGCTCGCCCGGGCGTGACAACGCGGGCCCCGGAAGGCCGTATCCGGGCCGCGCTGTTCGACCTGGACGGAACGCTCGTCGACACCGCCCCCGATCTCGCCGTGGCCGCGAACCGCATGCTCGCCGGCCTGGGACGGCGCCAGCTCGACGAGGATGGTATCCGGGACTACGTCGGCAAGGGCGTGGTGAACCTCGTGCAGCGATGCATCGAGGCCACGGGCGGCGGTTCGGAGGAAGACCGCCAAATCGCGCTTGAAGCATTCGAGCGCCACTACAGTGCCGGCATAGCGGATCGCTCGCGACCCTACCCCGGCGTCGTCGCAGGGCTCGCCCTTCTCGAACGGGCCGGCATCCCCATGGGGTGCGTCACCAACAAGGCCGGGCGCTTCACGGAGCCGCTGCTGGAGCTCACGGACCTCCGGCGTTTTTTCGGCGTGGTGGTTTCGGGGGACACCGTCGAGCGCAAGAAGCCCCATCCCGACCCGATGCTCCACGCGGCAGCGATGCTGCGCATTGATCCCCGGGAGACGCTGGTGATCGGCGATTCGCTGAACGACGTGCGGTCCGCGCGTGCCGCCGGGTGCCCGGTCGTGGTCGTCTCCTATGGCTATCGCGAGGGACTCCGCGTCGAGGAACTCGGCGCGGACGCAGTGGTGGCGAGCATCGAGGAAGCCGCCAGATCGATTACAATGGCGCCGTAAGCCCGGGCTCGAAAACCTACACGATCATCATGGCACCTCGCGGAACCCTGCTCGACTGGCGATGGCACAGCTGGCGCTGAAAGCGTCCCGCACCGCTCGTCCTTCGAACCGTACCGCGTGGTGAAACATGACTGAAAACGATTCCCTGGCGCTTGCCCGCGCCGGCTACAACCGGATTCCCCTCACGCTCGAGACGCTGGCCGATCTCGACACGCCGCTGTCGCTGTATCTCAAGCTCGCCAATGTCCCGGGTTCCTACCTGCTGGAGTCGGTGATCGGGGGTGAGCGCTTCGGCCGCTATTCGATCATCGGGCTCGCCTCCCGGGAGCGCATCGAGGTGGCGCGGGGCCGGGCGCGACTGATCCGGGATGGTCGCATCGCGGAAGAGCGGGATGCCGGCGATCCGCTCGCGTTCGTGGNNATCGTGGACGACTATCTCAAGCGTGTGGCCGCGGCCCCGCTTGCCTCCAGTCTTCGCTTCGCGGGCGGCCTGGCGGGATACTTCAGCTACGACACGGTGCGCTACATCGAGAAGCGGCTCGCGCACGACTCTCGCCCCGACCCGATCGGGCTCCCGGACATCCGGCTGCTGCTTTCCGACGAGCTGGCGGTAGTGGACAACCTGGCGGGAAAGGTCCATCTGATCGTCTACGCGGATGCCCGCGAGGCCGGCGCCTACGGGCGCGCCCGCGCGCGACTCGAGGAACTTCGCTCGAGGCTTCGCGGGGCCGCGTCGCTTCCGGAACACGTTCCACCGGGCGCCGTGCGGGCGCCGCAGTCCAACATCGGGGAGCAATCCTTCTACGCCGCCGTGGCGAGGGCCAAGCGATACATCACCGACGGCGACGTGATGCAGGTCCAGGTGTCGCAGCGCCTGACGCAGCCGTTTGCGGGTTCGTCCCTGAACCTCTACCGGGCGCTGCGCTCGATAAACCCCTCGCCCTACATGTTCTATTTCGACTTCGGCGACAGCCAGCTGGTCGGCGCCTCGCCCGAGATTCTCGTGAGGCGCGAGGCGGACAAGGTCACGCTCCGGCCCATCGCGGGAACCCGCAAGCGCGGCGCCACGGCCGAGAGGGACCTCGAGATGGAACGCGAACTCGTGGGCGACCCGAAGGAAAGGGCGGAGCACCTCATGCTCATCGATCTCGGCCGAAACGACATCGGCCGGATAGCGCGCGTCGGGAGCGTGCGCGTGACCGAACAGATGGCCGTGGAGCGTTACTCCCACGTGATGCACATGGTGTCGAACGTAGAAGGCGATGTGGAGCCCGGCCTCACGCCGATGGAACTGCTGCGCGCCACGTTTCCGGCGGGCACCGTGACCGGGGCGCCCAAGGTGCGCGCGATGGAGATCATCGACGAACTGGAGCCGCAGCGCCGCGGCGTCTATGCCGGTGCGGTGGGCTATCTCGGGTTCAATGGCAACCTCGATCTTGCGATCGCGATCCGCACGGGCGTCGTGAAGTCCGGGGAATTGCACGTGCAGGCCGCGGCCGGCATCGTCGCCGATTCCATTCCGGAGCAGGAGTGGCTCGAGACGCGCAACAAGGCGCGGGCGCTGCTCGCTGCGGCGGAGCTGGTGAACGCGGGGCTCGACGCCCCGGCGGCGTGAGGAGCCGACCATGCTGCTCATGATCGACAACTACGACTCCTTCACCTACAACCTGGTGCAGTACCTTGGCGAACTCGGCGAGGAGGTGCGCGTCGTTCGCAACGACGAGATCGGCGTCGGGGAGATCGAACGTCTCGCGCCTTCCCGGATCGTCATCTCGCCCGGCCCCTGCACGCCCAGCGAGGCCGGCATTTCGCTGCAGGTCATCGACCGGCTCGCGGGGAAAGTGCCCCTTCTGGGTGTCTGCCTCGGGCACCAGGCGATAGGCCAGGCGTTCGGAGGGCGCGTGGTCCACGCGAAGGTGCTGATGCACGGCAAGGTCTCGCCGATCCATCATTCGGGCAAGGGCGTGTTTCGCGGGCTTCCTTCCCCTTTCCAGGCAACCCGTTACCACTCGCTGGCCATCGAACGCGAGAGCTGCCCTTCCGAGCTCGAAGTCACCGCATGGACCGACGACGGCGAGATCATGGGTGTTCGTCATCGCGAGATGTCGGTACAAGGAGTTCAGTTCCATCCCGAATCGATTCTCACGGAGCACGGCCACGACCTGCTCCGGAACTTCCTCATCCAGGAGTAGCGCCATGTTCACCGCCCAGGAAGCGATCAATCGTCTTTGCGACAAGCGCGAGATCTTCTACGACGAGATGGTCGATCTCATGCGCCAGATCATGGAAGGGACCGTATCGCAGGTTCAGCTAGCGGCCATTCTCATGGGGGTGCATGTAAAGACGGAGTCGGTATCGGAGATCGCGGCGGCCGCGTCGGTGATGCGGGAGTTTTCCACGAAGGTGGATGCCTCCGGTCTCGAGCATCTCGTGGACACCTGCGGAACCGGTGGCGACAAGTCGCACACGTTCAACATTTCCACCACGGCGGCATTCGTCGCGGCCGCGGCAGGCGCGCGGGTGGCGAAGCACGGCGGGCGCTCGGTGTCGTCGAAGTCGGGTAGCGCCGACGCCCTCGAGGGGCTGGGCGTGAACCTGGCGCTGTCGCCGGAGCAAGTCTCGCTGTGCATGCGCGAAGTCGGGCTCGGGTTCATGTTCGCGCCGAGCCACCATCCGGCCATGAAGCATGCGGCGCCAGTTCGCAAGGAGCTCGGCATGCGCACGATCCTCAATATCCTGGGACCGCTCACCAATCCCGCGGGGGCACCGAACCAGGTCATGGGGGTGTTCCATGCGGACCTGGTCGGCATCCAGGCCCGGGTGCTCAAGCTCCTGGGAAGCAGGCATGTGCTCACCGTGCACGGCCACGACGGGCTCGACGAGATCACGATCACGGGACCCACGAACGTCGCCGAGTTGAAGCACGAATTCATCACGGAATACGTGGTGGAGCCGAAGCAGTTCGGGCTGGATACGGCTCCCATCGAGGAGATCCAGGTTTCCGGGCCCGACGAGTCGAAGGCGCGGGTCCTGGCGGTTCTCGCGGGAGAACCGGGTCCGTCTCGTGACGTGGTGCTCCTCAACGCGGCGGCCGCCCTCTATGTCTGCGGAATTGCGGAAAGCCTCTGGGATGGGGTGGCGCAGGCTCGGGAGGCTATCGTCTCGGGCGCCGCCAAGGCGAAACTGGACAGGCTGGTTTCCTTCACGCAAGCCTTTGCGAAGGAGGGGAAGGCTTGACCGACATCCTTCAGCGGATCCTCGCCACCAAGCGGATGGAGGTGGATGCGGCACGGGCCGCCGTGCCGATGGTGGAGATCGAGCGGCGCGCACTGGCGGCTTCGCCGCCGAGGGGATTCGCTGCGTCGATGCGGGCTCGCGTAGCCGCCGGGAAGCCTGCTGTCATCGCGGAAATCAAGCGTGCGAGTCCCAGCAAAGGGGTCATCCGTGCGGATTTCGACCCGGCGCGCATCGCGGAATCGTATGCCGCCAATGGGGCTGCCTGTCTTTCGGTCCTCACGGACCGCGAGTAT
>CXWK01013791.1_pt1 | contig 10448 bp, 7 predicted proteins | sample 590851 | NCBI WGS metagenome assembly CXWK01 (sample SAMEA3498364, study PRJEB10139) | wastewater metagenome | biome: wastewater treatment plant; material: activated sludge | place: Denmark | collected 2014-08-01
CCCACGACGCCGGCCATCTGCTGGAGGTGATGTTCGGCTGGCGCGCCAACCCGCATTTCGGCCCCTTCCACCTGCTCAGTAACGCACTCATCTTCGGCGGCTTCTGGCTCCTGGCGGCGGCCTGGAACGTGCTCTACCAGGCGCAGCGCGCGCATCGCCTGGCGGTCAGCGGCCCCTACGCGCGCATCCGCCATCCGCAGTACGCGGCCTTCGTCCTGATCATGTTCGGCTTCCTGCTGCAGTGGCCGACCATTCCCACCGTCGTCATGTTTCCCGTTCTGGTGATCGTCTATGCGCGCCTCGCGCGCCGCGAGGAAGCGGAGGTGGCGGCCGAATTCAGCGAGGAATACGCCGCTTACCGCGTCAAGACGCCGGCGCTTTGGCCGTGGTGACAAGCATGGGAGAACGCGAAACGCCGCCACGGCCGGGGACCGGCGTGATGAACTGGCCCGAATCCAACGTGGTCCTGTTCGCCTTCCTGCTCAACCTGCCCTGGGAACTGTGGCAAATCCCCTTGTTCAAGAACATGCCGTCGCTGGCGCACTGGGATGGCGTCATCCTGTGCACCCGCGCCGCGCTGGGCGATGCGGCAATCGCGTTGCCCGCCTTCTGGCTGGTCGCTGCAGTTGCCGGCACGCGCGACTGGATACGGCGGCCGACAGGCATCACCCTCGGCGCTTTCGTCGCCATCGGCCCCGTCGTGACGATCGTGCTGGAATACTGGGCCACGCAGATCGGCGCACGCTGGGAATATGCAGAACAAATGCCACGGCTGCCGCTGCTCGGCACCGGACTGGCGCCGCTGCTGCAATGGCTGCTGATTCCGCCCCTCGTCGCATGGCTGGTGCGACGGCAAATCCCGTGAGCGCTGTCATGGAAACGATGTTTTCACTTAGCTGCAAGGAGCAAACATGAACCCGGCCCATGAACACTCGCACACCCACGGCAACGGAGCGCCGGCAGCATCGGGGACCGTGATCGATCCCGTGTGTGGCATGGCGGTCAAGCCTGAGTCCATGCACCGGTTCGAATACAAGGGGCAGCACTACCGCTTCTGCAGCGCGAAGTGCCTCGCCAAATTCGAAGCCGATCCGCAAGGCTATCTGCAAGCCGCCAGCGAACCGCCTCCGGCCCAAGCGGTTGATGGGACGATCTACACCTGCCCGATGCATCCCGAAATACGCCAGCCGACGCCTGGCAACTGCCCCAAGTGCGGCATGAGCCTGGAGCCCGAACTGCCGGCGCTGGACGACGATGAAAATCCCGAGCTGGCCGACTTCCGCCGCCGCTTCTGGTGGACGCTGCCGCTCACGGTGGTGGTGACGATCCTCGCGATGGCCGGCCATGGCCTGGAAATGCTGACACCGCAAAGCCAGAGCTGGGCCGAACTGATCCTCTCCGCGCCGGTCATCCTCTGGGCCGGCTGGCCGTTCTTCGTGCGCGGCATGCAGTCGGTGGTGACGCGCAATCCCAACATGTGGACCCTGATCGGTTCGGGCACGGCCGCCGCTTTTGGCTACAGCGTGGTGGCGACCGTCGCGCCGGAAGTCTTCCCCGCCTCCTTCGCCGCCCACGGCCGGGTCGGCGTCTATTTCGAGGCGGCCGCGGCGATTGTCTCGCTGACCCTGCTCGGCCAGATCTTCGAGTTGCGCGCACGCTCGCAGACGTCCGCCGCGATCAAGTCCCTGCTGGGGCTGGCGCCCAAGACTGCGCGGCGCATCGCCGCCGACGGCAGCGAGGAAGACGTCCCGCTGACCCACGTTCATGTCGGCGACCGCTTGCGGGTACGCCCCGGCGAGAAAGTGCCGGTGGATGGCGCCGTCGAGCAAGGGCAGAGCGCCGTGGACGAATCCATGCTGACCGGCGAACCCATTCCCGTGTCCAAGCAACCCGGCGACAAACTGATCGGGGCGACGATCAACGCCAACGGCAGCCTGATCATGCGCGCCGAGAAAGTCGGCGCTGAAACCGTGCTGTCGCAGATCGTGCAGATGGTGGCCCAGGCCCAGCGCTCGCGGGCGCCGATGCAGCGGCTAGCCGATGTGGTGGCCGGCTGGTTTGTGCTGGCGGTGATGAGCATCGCCGTCCTGACCTTTTTCGGCTGGGGTCTGTTCGGTCCCGAACCGAGCTGGGTCTATGGCCTGATCAATGCGGTATCGGTGCTGATCATCGCCTGCCCCTGCGCCCTGGGACTGGCAACGCCGATGTCGATCATGGTCGCCACCGGCAAGGCGGCCACGGCCGGCGTGCTGTTCCGCGATGCCGCCGCGATCGAGCAATTCCGCACCATCGACACGCTGATCGTGGACAAGACCGGCACGCTCACGGAAGGCAAGCCGGCGTTCCACAGTGCGGTCGCGGCACCGGGCTTCACCGAGGACGAGGTGCTGCGCATCGCCGGCAGCCTGGATCAGGGCAGCGAGCACCCGCTGGCGCATGCCATCGTCGCCGAGGCGAAGCAGCGCCAACTTGCACTGGACACACCGGAAGAATTTGAATCCGGCTCCGGCATCGGCGTCCGCGGCAAGGTGGCGGGCCGCGCGGTGATTCTCGGCAACACTGCCCTGATGGACGACGAACACGTCGACTGGAACGGACTGGCGGATCTGGCCGAGGCCCTGCGCCAGGAGGGTGCCAGCGTCATGTATCTGGCCGTGGACGCGCAACTGGCGGGCCTGCTCGCGGTCGCCGATCCGATCAAGGCGTCGAGCGCAGAAGCCCTGGCGGGACTCAAGGCGGCCGGCATCCGCGTCGTCATGGCCACCGGCGACGGCCTCACCACGGCGCGCGCCGTGGCCGCTCGTCTGGGCATCGACGAGGTGCATGGCGAGGTCAAACCGCGCGACAAGGTGGAACTGGTGGCCCGCTTGCAAGGGGAAGGACGCAAGGTCGCCATGGCCGGCGACGGCATCAACGATGCGCCGGCCCTGGCCAAGGCCGATGTCGGCATCGCCATGGGCACCGGCACCGACGTCGCCATGAACAGCGCCCAGGTCACGCTGGTCAAGGGCGACCTGCGCGGCATCCTGCGCGCGCGGGCGCTCTCCGTCGCCACCGTCGGCAACATGCGGCAGAACCTGGCCTTCGCTTTTCTCTACAATGCGCTTGGCGTCCCTCTGGCCGCGGGGCTGTTGTACCCATTCACCGGCTTGTTGCTGTCGCCCCTGATTGCGGCGCTGGCCATGAGTTTCAGTTCGGTCTCGGTCATCAGCAACGCCTTGCGCCTGCGCCGCACCGAAATATGAGGCGGAGACAGGTTTGCCGGGCATGTACGCGCTGTCGGGGGAACTAGCCACCAGCGCCTCTCGGCGGGCGCAATTTTTTACGCACTGACAGATGAAGGAGGTATCACCCATGACTCGCTACGCATTTCTCGCCCTCTGCGCAACACTGATGCTCCCCGCCGCGCCGGCGCAGGCGGTGCCCGAACCGGTTGCGCTGACCGACGGCGTCATCAGGAAGCTGGATCGAGCCTCCGGCACCGTCACCATCACCCACGGAGAGATTGCCAATCTCAACATGGGCGCCATGACCATGAGCTTCAAGGCCAAGCCCCCGGCCCTGCTGAAGCCGTGGAAGGAAGGCGACAAGATTCGCTTCCGCGCGGCCGAGATCAAGGGCGAGCTGACGGTCACCCGCATTGAAGCGGCGAAGTAGGCCGTGACTTCCCGTCTTGTGCTGCTGGCGGCGGCGCTGGCTGCCGCAGTCGCGACGGCGCACACCGAGCCGGCGCCGCCGCTGATCGGGGCCAATGTCGAAAGCCTGCTCGACTATGCCAAAGCACGAAATCCGGAATACGCCGTGATGCGTCTCGAGGCTGAAGCCGCCAGGGAACGCATCTATCCGGCAGGTGCGCTGCCCGACCCGGTATTCCGTACTGAGTTGCGCGACGTGACGAACGAAGGCAGGGACGCCAGCTCCAACCTGCTGCCGACCCGCATCGGCAGTGCGAAATACACCTTTATCCAGCCGCTGCCGTTCTGGGGCAAGCGCGACCTCAAGCGCGAGGCGGCCATGGCCGAGGCCGAAGTGGCGCAAGGCAAGGCCGGCGTTACGTGGACCGAACAGGCGGCCCGCATCAAGATCGCCTATGCGCAATATTTCGCCGTGACGGGACTGATCCGGCTGACCCGGGATGTCATCGACCTGGTTGATCGTCTCGAGGGCATCTCCCGGGCACGCTATGCCAACGGGCTGGTGCCGCAGCAGGACGCGATTCGCGCCCAGGTGGAACGCACCGCGATGCGGACCGAACTGATCCAGTTGGAGAACGAGCACCACCATGCGCATGCGCGCCTGAATGCCCTGCTGGCGCGCCCCGCCCGGTCGCCCCTGGCAGATCCGGAGCGTCTGCGGCCGATGCCTTCAGCCGCCACCCTCGACTTCGCGGCGCTGGAAGGGCGCCTGCGCGGCAAAAATCCACAACTCTTCGCCGACGAGGCGAGGATTCGCGCGGCAGAGAAGAACCGGGATCTGACGTATCGCAACCGTTATCCCGACTTCGCGCTCGGCGTCTCGCCGATCCAGATGGGCAAGCGCGTGAGTGAATGGGAGTTGATGCTGGAATTCAACCTTCCGCTGCAACAGGAAAGCCGACGCAGCCAGGAACGCGAAGCCGAGAAAATGATAGACGTGACCCGCGCCCGCAAGGAAGCGTCTGCCAACCAGTTGCTGGCCGATCTCTCCGAGAATCTTTCCGGCGCCGAGGCGGCGCGCCGCACCGAGATGCTGACGCAAACAAGCCTGCTGCCGCAGGCCGAGCTCACATTCCAGGCGGCGCTCGCCAGCTACGAGACAGGTAAGGTGGATTTCGCCACCCTGCTTGACGCGGAACGCCAGATACTCAAGGCCAGGCAGGACATCATCAAGGCGCAAGCCGAACAGCAGGCGCGCCTGGCGGACATCGAACGAATCGTCGGGGAAGACCTATGAAGCAGGGAACGGGAATAGCGCTTGCCGTCGCAATGGTGGTGTTGGCGACCGGTGGCGGCTACTGNNAACAAAGGGAAAGTCCCCGAAGGGACGCAGCATGCCGGCGCGGGCGAAACGGCCGCCGCCGTGCCTGCGGCCGCAGAAAAGCAGGAACGCAAGCTGCTCTACTACCGCAATCCCATGGGCCTGCCCGATACCTCGCCAACACCCAAAAAAGACTCGATGGGAATGGATTACGTCGCCGTCTATGAAGGGGAAGACGGTGGCGACGGAGGTGCTTCGGGCGCCGCCGGCTCGGTCAGGATCAGTACCGAGAAAGTGCAGAAACTCGGGGTCAGGACCGAAGCGGCCAGCCGGCGCGTGCTGGACAGAATCGTCAGAGCTGCCGGCCGCGTCGAGCCCGACGAGCGTCGCACCTATGCCATTGCGCCGAAGTTCGAGGGCTATGTCGAGCGCCTGTACGTCAATGTGACCGGACAGCCGGTGGCAAAGGGTCAGCCGCTATTCGAGGTCTACAGCCCCGAACTCGTTTCCGTCCAGCGCGAGTATGTCATCGCCATCGAAGGCGTGCGCTCGCTGAAGGACGCCGGCGGCGAAGCCCAGTCCAGCATGCGTCAGCTCGCCGATTCGAGTCTGTTGCGATTGAGAAACTGGGATATCTCTCAAGAGCAGATCAAGGCATTGTCCACGTCAGGCGAGACCAAGCGCACCCTGAGCTTCCGTTCGCCGGTCAGCGGGATCGTCACCGAGAAGAAAGCCCTGCAAGGCATGCGCTTCATGCCGGGCGAAGCCCTCTATCAAGTCTCCGACCTGTCGGCGGTATGGGTCATCGCCGACGTGTTCGAACAGGATATCGGGCTGGTGAAAGTCGGCGCTGGTGCCACGGTGAAAATCAACGCCTATCCGGACAAGGTCTTCAAAGGGGTCATCACATACGTCTATCCGACGCTGAAAGCCGAGACCCGCACCATTCCTGTCCGCGTCGAGTTGGCCAATCCCGGTCAATTGCTCAAGCTCGGCATGTTCGCCCAGATGGAACTCGCGGTTGCGGCAAAAGGGCCCGTGGTCACGGTGCCGATTTCGGCGGTCATCGATAGCGGGACGCGCCGCATCGTCCTGGTCCAGGCCGGGGAAGGCCGCTTCGAGCCGCGCGAGGTCAAACTCGGCGCCCGCAGCGACACCTATGTTGAAGTCATCGAGGGCGTCAAGGACGGCGAGCCGGTGGTGGTCGCCGCCAACTTCCTGATCGATGCCGAAAGCAACCTCAAAGCGGCGCTGGGTGGACTTGCGGCGGCACCTAGTGGCGCCCCGATGGTGGCAAGCAAGGCGGTCAGCCACCAGGCGACGGGCACGCTGGACGACGTGGATGCCAAGACCGGCAGCGTGACGGTGAGCCACGGTCCGGTGGCCAGCCTCAAGTGGCCGGGCATGACCATGGACTTCGTCCTCGCCAATCCCTCGCTGGTGGACAAGATCAAGCCGGGAAGTGCGATAGCCATCGAGTTCGTCGAGCGCAAGCCCGGCGAGTGGGTGATCACGAAGATGGATGCGACGGCGGCGGCGAAGCCAATCACGCCGGCCGTAGCGCCGGCGCTGGCAGACCCGCACAAGGGCCACTGAAATGCTGAGTGCACTGATCGACTGGTCGGCGCGGAACAAGTTCCTCGTCCTGCTGGCGACGCTCTTCGTCATAATCGCCGGCATTTACGCTGTGTTGCGCACGCCGATCGACGCGCTGCCCGATCTGTCCGACGTGCAGGTCATTGTCTATACGGAATACCCCGGCCAGGCGCCGCAGGTGGTCGAGGACCAGGTCACCTATCCGCTGACCACCGCGATGCTCTCGGTACCGAAATCCAAAGTGGTGCGCGGTTTTTCCTTCTTCGGCGCGTCCTTCGTCTACATCATTTTCGAGGACGGCACCGACATCTACTGGGCGCGTTCGCGGGTTCTGGAATACCTCAACTTCGCCGCCGGCCGCATGCCGAAAGGCATCACGCCGCAGATCGGGCCTGATGCCACGGGCGTCGGCTGGGTCTACCAATACGCGCTGCTGGCGAAGGACAAGAGCCTGGCGGAGCTGCGCAGCATTCAGGACTGGTATCTGCGCTACCAGCTGACCAAGGCGCACGGCGTCGCCGAAGTCGCTTCCATCGGCGGCTTTGTCCAGACCTACCAGGTCACCGTCGATCCGGTCAAGCTGCGCGCCTACGGTATTCCGCTGATGAAAGTCGCGCAGGTGATCCGCGACTCCAACCGCGACGTCGGCGGCCGTGTGGTCGAGATGGCCGAGACCGAGTACATGGTGCGCGGCAAGGGCTATCTGCGCGGCAAGGGCGACATCGAAATGCTGGTGGTCAAGAGCGAGAAGGGCACGCCGGTGCTGATCCGCGACATCGCCCGCGTCGAGCTGGCGCCGGACGAGCGGCGCGGCATCACCGAGCTCAACGGCGAAGGCGAAGTGGTGTCGGGCATCGTCATGGCGCGCTATGGGCAGAACGCGCTGGAAGTGATCAGCAACATCAAGGAGAAGATAGTCGAAGTCTCCGCCGGCCTTCCCGCTGGAGTGACGATCGAGACGGTGTATGACCGCTCCGAACTGATTCATCGCGCCATCGAAACCCTCAAGAGGACGCTGCTGGAAGAATCGATCATCGTCGCACTGGTTTGCTTCGTCTTCCTGCTGCATGCGCGCAGTGCACTGGTGGCGATCCTGATGCTGCCGGTCGGCATCCTGATCGCCTTCATCGCCATGCGCCTGCTCGGCATGACCTCCAACCTGATGAGCCTGGGTGGCATCGCCATCGCCATCGGCGCCATGATCGATGCCGCGATCGTCATGATCGAGAACGCCCACAAGCATCTGGAACGGCTGCCGGAGAAACATTCGGGCAGCGATCGCGCCGAGGCCATGATCGCCGCGTGCAAGGAAGTCGGTCCGGCGCTGTTCTTCTCGCTGCTGATCATCACCGTGTCATTCCTGCCGGTGTTCAGCCTGGAGGGTCAGGAAGGCCGGCTGTTCTCGCCGCTGGCCTACACCAAGACCTTCGCCATGGCCGGCGCGGCGCTGCTGTCGATTACGCTGGTGCCGGTGCTGATGATGCTGTTCATCCGCGGCAAGATCATGTCGGAGGCGAAGAACCCGGTGAATCGTTTCCTGATCTGGGTCTATCGGCCGATCATCGCTGGCGTGATGCGCTGGAAGAAGCTGACCATCCTGCTCGCCGTGGTGGCCATGGCCGTCTCGATCTATCCGGCATCAAGGCTGGGCTCCGAGTTCATGCCGACGCTCAACGAAGGCACGCTGTTCTACATGCCGACTTCATTGCCCGGCATGTCGATCACCAAAGCCGCCGAATTGCTGCAGACGCAGAACAAGATCATCAAGAGTTTTCCCGAGGTCGCCTCGGTCTACGGCAAGGCCGGCCGCGCCAATACCGCGACCGACCCGGCGCCGACCGAAATGTTCGAGACCGTGATCAACCTCAAGCCCGAATCCGAGTGGCGTCCGGGCATGACCACCGACAAGCTGATCGCCGAACTGGACAAGGCCCTGCAGTTCCCAGGTGTGGCCAATTCCTGGACCATGCCGATCAAGGCGCGCATCGACATGCTGTCCACCGGCATTCGCACGCCGATCGGGCTCAAGGTGTTCGGCAAGGACCTCGGCGAAATGGAGACGCTGGCCAGGGAAATCGAGGCAGTGGTGAAGACCGTGCCGGGTACCACCAGCGCCTTCGCCGAACGCATCACCGGTGGCTTCTACCTCGACATCACGCCGGACCGCGAGCAGCTGGCGCGTTATGGCCTGGCCGTGGGCGACCTGCAGGACGTGATCGGCACGGCGCTCGGTGGCGAGATGGTGACCACCACGGTCGAGGGCCGCGAACGCTTCGGCGTCGGCGTCCGCTATCCGCGCGAACTACGTGCCGATCCGCAGCAGATTGCGCGCGAAGTTCTGATACCGACCATGGACGGCGCGATGGTCCCGCTCGGGCAGGTGGCGAAGGTCGAGATCGTCAAGGGCGCGCCGGGAATTCGCACCGAGAACGCATTGCTCTCGGCCTACATCTTTGTCGACATCCGCGATCGCGACATCGGCGGCTACGTAGCCGACGCAAAACAGGCGGTGGCAGAAAAGGTCAAGTTCCCGCCAGGCTATTACGTCGCATGGAGTGGCCAGTTCGAATACATGGAACGGGCCATCGAGAAAATGAAGGTAGTGATCCCGGTGACGCTCCTGATCATTTTCCTGCTGCTCTACCTGAACTTCCGGCGTTTGATTGAAACCTTCATCGTCATGCTCTCGGTGCCCTTCGCGCTGGTCGGCGGCGTTTGGCTGATGTGGCTGCTGGACTACAACCTGTCGGTCGCGGTGGCGGTCGGCTTCATCGCCCTGGCCGGCGTCGCCGCCGAGACCGGGGTGGTGATGCTGATCTACCTCGACCATGCATGGCAAGAAGAGAAGGAAAAGTCGGCGCTGGCGGGACGGCTACCCGGCGCCGAGGACCTTTATGCGGCAGTGATGGAGGGTGCGGTTGAACGCGTACGACCGAAAATGATGACCGTGGTGGCGATCATGGCCGGCCTCTTGCCGATCATGTGGGGCACCGGCACCGGATCGGAAGTCATGAGCCGCATCGCGGCACCCATGGTCGGCGGCATGATTTCCTCGACGGTGCTCACGCTTGCGGTGATTCCGGCCATCTACGCGCTGGTAAAGCAATGGCGACTGAAGCGGGGGATCGAGCACTGACAATTCTCAATTGCATGAGGGCGTAACGGCGAAGTAGATGAAGCACCACTCCCATGTCGAGGTAAAGACCGGTGCACCGCAGAACGAACCGGAAGCCATGGCGGACAAGTCCGATTCCGCCAAAAACAAAAGCAAGCACCTCCATCCATCATTTGGGAAGGGAGGCCCGACATTTTGACCCGGTAATCGCAGCGGTCTTCAGGGCGATCGCTGCCGACTTGTACGCAAGCGCTGTTCAAGTCGGCGACGCGGAACTGCGGCAGGAAATGCGTGCGCTGCTTTCCCGCTACTTCAAAACGGATGCGGCTCCCGAAGGAGCCGCTTCACGCTCGGGAAAGCCGGCTGCTTAGCCTCCATTGTGCCCCTGGATGAGCAGGGAATCGAGGCGCGCGACCTCGTCACCCTGCATGGTGATTTTCCGGCCATCCCTGGTTTCCATCGCCGCGCCCTGTTCCATGCGCGTGGCACGACCGTAGCGATCTTCCATTGCCATCTTGCCGTCCGTGAAGATGTAGAGCGTTGCACCGTCTTTCAGCTCGATGACTTGTTTCGCGTCGGCGCGGGCGGCGTCATGGGCAAACGCCGCCGTTGCACCCGCGGTGCTCAGAACGGCAATCAGGGCCAGCTTTGCTAACTTGGTTTTCATAGTATTTTCCTTGTGAGGTTGGGTGGATCCCGCCGGGCAATTCTTGTCCGACGGTGATGCCATCTTAGGAGCCGCATACCGACAGGAAGATGACCGGAGAATTACGCTTGAGTC
>CXWK01043667.1_pt2 | contig 10447 bp, 8 predicted proteins | sample 590851 | NCBI WGS metagenome assembly CXWK01 (sample SAMEA3498364, study PRJEB10139) | wastewater metagenome | biome: wastewater treatment plant; material: activated sludge | place: Denmark | collected 2014-08-01
GTTCCACGCGCCCCCGCGCAAAGCGCGTGATACTGCACGCAGCCCTAGGTCCTCCCTGTACGTTCGTGGTTCGAAGGGATAGCTTGCCCCGCTAGAATAGCCCGGGCCGCTGCACCACTCCAAGACATTGCCGGCGCAATCATAAACTCCATAAGGCGATTGCCCGGCCGGGAAGACGCCCACGGCCGAAGTGCGGCCGATCGATTGCTCTGCGTTGAGCTTTGCCGGGTCCCAGTCATTGCCCCACGGCCAGCGGCGGCCGTCGGTCCCGCGGGCCGCCTTTTCCCACATCGCCTCATCGGGCAGGCGGAAGAAGTGGCCATCACGGTTGGTCGCCGTCAGCCACTTGCAGTAAGCCACAGCCTCATACCAGCTGACGCCAACGACGGGGTGGTTGTCGACGTTCCACGTTGGGTCGTCCCAGAAGCGCGGCGTGGTCCAGCCCTCCTGCTCGCGTCGCGCCCAGCCCTCCGTCGTCCAGTACTTCTCCATCTCATACCCCTTGCCGTCAATGAACAAGCGGAATTGGGCGACTGTGACCGGATACTTGCCGATGCGATAGGGGTGATCAATCCTGCCGGTGTGTCTCGGTTCCTCATCTTTATAAGCCAGAGGGTCTTCGCCTGGACCATTCCCCTGCTTGCTACCCATGATGAACTCGCCGGCCGGTATCTCGACGGTGATGGGGACGGGCGCCAAAACGTCTTCGCGGGGGTCGCCGAGGCGGCCGAGGGCGAGGCCGGCCAGGCCGCGGAGCTGGTTGGTCGCGGTCAGGTGAGGGTGGGTCAGGAGGGCCTTGAGACGGGCCGCGATGATCTTGCACGTTTCCTCGTCGTGGCTGCCGAGTTCCAGGAAGGATGTCCCCGCCAATTCGGCCGCCGACAGCGCCACGTCGCTGTTGCCCTCGATCGGCAGGGCAAAGGCAACCAGACGATTGAGCAGTCGCAACGCCCGGTCGGGGCTACGCAGGCCTATGTAGCCCACCGTCAGCAGCACTGTCTCCCGCCACCAGGCGTCGGCCACGCGCCCGCGCTGGGTCAACTGACTGACGATGTCGTCCGCTTCGCTAACCGTATCGCCCAGATAGGTCGCGGCCAGAAACTCCTGAAACGTCAGATGAGTGAAGCGGTATTCGCCGTCTCGCTCGTCGAGAAGACTGCCGCGCTCGCGCATCGCTTCGGTGAAGTCGGCCAGCCACTCGTCGGCCTTGCTCTCGCCGCGCATCCTGACGACCAATGGGCGCACCCAGGTGATGACCTGTTCTTCCCTCGCGGTCGGCAGGGCTTTGTCGGCCGACCGCGTGCCCATCATCTCGAACGCCAGTTGGGCCAGGACATTGCGCTTCTCGTTGAATTTGCCGCCCCGCTCGACCAGCGCCGACTGCTCTTCCGATGGCGCTTTGTAATGTTCGCTCAGCAGAGCCTTGACGCACTCCTCATAGAGTTCGGCGCGCTCTCGCGGCAGCGTATTCAGGTTGTCATGAACGACAGCGACGATGGTCACCAGCAAGGGGGTGTCGACCAGGCGTGGCTGATTGCGGTCGGCACGCAGTTCCTCGAGTTGTACGATCTCGCGCCGCAGGCTCACCTTCTGTCGCGTCGCCTCGTCCGGCTGATAGGCGGCGTCGCACCACTTGCCGGCCAGTACCGCGACCTGCTCCGGCGTCATGGGCCTGACGACCGCCAGACGATAGGGGAAGACCGCCTGGCCCTGATAGGCGCGCGTCCGGCTGGTGACGACGAGGCGGCCGATACCGTCGTTGTTAGCAAACGACTGTACCTTGTCGCGCACGATGCCGCGCTCATCGTCCCTGGCGACCTCATCCAGACCATCCAGCAAGACGAAGCAGCCGCGGCCCTGCATCAGCAGTCGTTTGAAGAAGTCATCGGGCAGGCCGATAGCGCCGTTCTTCTCGATGATAGCATGGCTAATGTAATCGATGAGCGTGCCCCGGCCTTCGCGTCGATAACGGTTGTAGCCCGCCAATGAGATGAGGACCGGCAAGGGCAGGGGGTCGATCAGGCCCAGCGCCCTCTCGACCGGCCGGCTGTCGCCGGTCACAAGAGCACGGGCAACGCTGCTGGCAATCAGGTGCAGGTAGGTCGTCTTGCCTGAGCCTGGCCCCCCGGTGATGACGAGCCGGTCATCGAGCGCCAGGAGTTGGGCCATGTCGATGGTCTGAAGGTGCGCGTTTGCCACCGGATCGTCGGCATCAGGTCGCGGCCGGCGCGTCCGACGCCGTTGGCGCTCGTCTGTCTCTACATTGACCTCAACCTCCAGCGAGGTGTAGATCTCGTCCAGATCAAGCGTCAGTTGCCCCGCCTCGCGCTCCTTCAGACCGCGCAGGGTCAGACGGCCATAGCTCTTTTCGACCCACTTTAGATAGCGGAACAGGGCGGTCTGGAAATGACCCTCATCGTGAACCTGCGGGTTGGTTCCGGCGTTGAAGTAATTTGATGTGATAGTGACGGTCGCTCGCTGGAAGTCACCCGACATCTCGTAGCTGGAACCCCCTACCTGATCGCGGCCGATGTTCGTGCCCATCCACGCCTCCCGTTAATGTCCGATCCGCTCAATTATCCAACACAAACTGAATCACACACGCCCCCACCTCGCCCCCCGCCGCGTCCATTGCCACCAGCCGCGCCCGATACGGCCCGGCCTGATATTGGCTCAGGTCGGCCTGGGCCAGGTCACCGTTGATGACCGGTTGGGGGGCCGGCGCCTGGAGCACAGGCGCCCACTCGCCGCCCGTCTGCGGGCCGTTCAGCGAGAGGGTGTACTGGTGTAGCTCGCCGGTGTTGGCCGTGCCGCGAAACTGGACGCGCTGGAAGACGACGGAGCCGTTGAGCGGCTCGGTGATGGTCAGTTCGGGGATGCAATCCTCAAACGGGGTGGGAGAGGCGATGGCCGTGGCGTCGGCGGCCAGGGTGCCGGTGATGGGCACGGCGCTCTCCAGCGCCGGCGCGCCGGGCAGCGTCACTGTCGGGGCGAGGACGGGCAGTTGGCCGCTCTCGCCTTCCGGCAGGGGCGTGCCCAGCGGGGTGGGCGAGGCCAGGGGCGTGGCGAAGATGTCGGGCGTAGGCGTCGCCGGTTCAAGCAGCGCCGCCGGCAGGTCGGGGGCGATGTTTCTATTGACATAATACACGATACCACTGACGGCGGCGAAGAACAGGACAAAGCTCAGGGCGTGGTTGCGCACGCGCGTGGCCGTCTCGCGCTCCAGGTTGAACATCGCCCGCCGCAGCGCGCTTTGGGCGCGGATGAGTTCTGTCGTGTACCAGAACAGGCCGAGGGCGCTGACAATATAGATCCAGACGTCGTTGCGGATCAGGAAGAGGTAGATGCGATCCATGGGCGGGGTGATGAGGTGGACGCCGGATCGGGCGGAGAGGCGGCGCTTAGTCCATAGCCGGCAGGCGGCTGACGACGCCGCGCACGACGTGGATGAGCCGCGGCACGGCCGCCTCACACATGGCCAGGACTTCCTCGTGGGTTTGCACCACCCCTGGCGTTGGATCGGGCAGGGCCATGTTGGCGATGGACGAGATGCCCAGGACGCGGATGCCGGCGTGGCGGGCGACGACGACCTCCGGCGCGGTGGACATGCCGACCGCGTCGCCGCCGGCGATCTGCAGGAAACGCAATTCGGCCGGCGTCTCGAAGCTCGGCCCGCCGACGTAGGCGTAGACCCCTTCGCGCAGCGTGTAGCCCTCGGTCTTGGCCACGGCGTGGGCCAGCGCGCGCAGGTCGGCGTCATAGGGCGCGGTCATGTCGGGGAAGCGCGGGCCGTAGCGCTCGTCGTTGGGGCCGCGCAGGGGGTTGTTGCCGGCCATGCCGGGGAAGTTGAGATGATCGCGGATGACCATGAGATCGCCGGGCTGGAAGGCCGGATTCAGGCCGCCCGCGGCGTTGGTAACGATGAGCGTCTTCACGCCCAAAGCGATCATCACTCGCACCGGCAGCGTCACGCGGTCCATGCCATAGCCTTCGTAGAAGTGGGTGCGGCCCTGCAAGACGAGCGCCGTCTGCCCTTCCAGGTCGCCGATGACGAGGCGGCCGGCATGGCCCGGCACGGTGGAGACCGGCCAGTTGGGGATGTTGCCGGTGGAAATGATGTCAGGCCCGTCAATCGTGTCGGCCAGGGCGTTCAGGCCGGAGCCGAGAATCAGGCCGACGGTGGGCTGGTGGCCGGTCTGGCCGCGAACGTAGCCGGCCGCGGCGTCGATCTCAACAGACGTAATAAATGAACTCATAGTGCTTCCCACGGACACTAGATCGTCGTCTCGGACGCGGACGACTCTTCCTCGGCGGCTTCCATCTGGGCGTACACCTGAGTCGTGGAGATGTTGGCATGGCCCAGCAGCCGTTGGATGTCTTCCAGCTTCGAGCCGCGACTTAGGCGATGGACGGCGAAGCTGTGGCGCAGCGTGTGGGGCGTCACTTCGGTGTTCAGCCCCGCCTGCCGCGCGTAGCCCTTGATGATCAGCCACAATCCCTGGCGCGTCAACTTCTCGCCGCGATGATTAAGGAATAGCGCCTGCTCGTAGCTGTCTTTCGCCAGTTGCGGCCGGCTCTCGGCCAGGTACTCGGTCAGCAGCGCTTGTGTTTCTTCAGCCACGGGGATGACGCGCGCCTCTCCCTGGCGCGTGGGCGAAGAGAGTGTGGACGCCTTCAGGTCGACGTCTTCCAGGCGCAACGACACGAGNNAGATTAAGGAACAGGGCGCGTTCATAGCTGTCGCGGGCTAGATGCGGCCGGCTCTCCGCCAAATACTCAGTCAGCAGCGTCTGTGTTTCTTCGGCCACGGGAATCACGCGCGCCTCGCCCTGGCGCGTGGGCGACGAGAGGGTCGAGGCCTTCAGGTCAACGTCCTCTAGCCGCAATGACACGACCTCGGTCACGCGCATGCCCGTCTCATAGAGGACGTTGAGCAGGGCCATATCACGGAGGTTCTTGGCGGACTGGCTGCCGAGCGGCGCGTGCATCAGCCGTTCCACTTCACTCAGGCTCAGCGTCTGGGGGAGGCGTTTCTTGACCTTGGGCGAGTCGATGCCCAGCGTCGGGTTGCTGTCGATGAGGTGTTGCGATAGCAGGTAGTTGAAGAATGACTTGATGGCCGCGACTTTGCGAGCGATGGTCGAGGAAGCATAAGGCTGGTCCTTATGCTTCATATGCTCAAGATAGGCCTGGATGTCCTCTTCAGTGATGTCCGACCAGTCGAGGGAGGGCGACCCCACCCGCTGCGCTTCATGCTCCAGGAACTGGCTGAGATCGTTCCGATACGCCGCGGTAGTATTTTCCGAATAGTGATACTCTTGTTCCAGGTAAGACAAGAAGGCAAGCAGTTGCTCATCCATGGCGTCTTACTCCCTGATCGGTAGCCGAATAGACATATGATGCTTTCGAACGCGAGGGAGCTTGGCCGTGGCGGGCAGCCAGATTCAATACATCTCCTCTCAACTCATGAATCGCAGCCCTTACTCCGCGTGGCCGGCAAGATGACTGGCATCTGGCCGCGCAGTGCCCGCAGATTATGTCATGCAACTCTTCAGGCATTATAACATTACTTTTCATAAGATCAAATGCCTGTTTGGCGAATTTCAGATAGCATCGGTATTCCAATGGCCCGGACGCGGGTCTCTCCCGCGCCCTGAGCCGGTTCCCAACCTGCTGAACCCGTCCACATCCCTATAGGAGCAAGCACCTGTTATGAGTTCCCATCGTCCTCAGCGCATCATCATCGCCGGCGCGGCCGGTCGTGATTTCCATGATTTCAACACCGCCTTTCGCGACGACGACACCGTCCGCGTCGTGGCCTTCACGGCCACGCAGATACCTAATATCGAGGGCCGGCTCTACCCGCCGCAGCTCTCCGGCCCGCTCTACCCCGACGGCATTCCCATTCACCCGGAGAGCGAGCTGGAGACCCTGATCGCCCGGCACGAAATCGATGACGTGGTCTTCGCCTACTCCGACGTCTCCCATGAGTACGTCATGCACCTGGCCTCGCGAGTGCTGGCGGCCGGGGCGGGCTTCCGGCTGATGAACCCGCGCCGCACCATGCTTAAGTCGAGCAAGCCGGTGGTCTCCGTCGGCGCAGTGCGCACAGGCAGCGGCAAGAGCCAGACCTCGCGCCGGATCCTGGAGATCTTGCAGAACGACCTGGGCTACGCCCGCGTCGTGGCCGTGCGCCATCCCATGCCTTACGGCGATCTGGCCGCACAGGCGGTGCAGCGCTTCGCCACGCACGCCGACATGGACCGCCACCTCTGCACCATCGAGGAGCGCGAGGAGTATGAGCCTTACGTCGAGCGCGGCGCGGTTATCTTCGCCGGGGTCGATTACGAAGCCATTCTGCGCCAGGCCGAAGCCGAGGCCGACATCATCATCTGGGACGGCGGCAATAATGACCTGCCGTTCTTCAAGTCGGATTACCACATCGTCGTCGTCGATCCCCACCGGCCGGGCCACGAGCTGCGCTATCACCCCGGTGAGACGAACGTGCGGCTGGCCGCGGCCGTCGTCGTCAATAAAATCGACACGGCCGACACGGCCGGCGTCGATACCGTCCTGCGCAACGTGCGCGCGCTGAACCCGGCGGCGGCCGTCGTGCGCGGCGCGTCGCCGCTCTTCGTGGATGACCCCGCGGCCATCCAGGGCCGGCGCGTGCTAGTCATCGAGGACGGCCCGACGCTGACCCACGGCGAGATGGCCTACGGGGCGGGCGTCGTCGCCGCGCGCCAGTTCGGCGCGGCCGAGATCGTCGATCCCCGGCCGTACGCCGTGCGCACCATCGCTGCCACCTACCAGAAGTATCCAAACACCGGCCCCGTGTTGCCGGCCATGGGTTACGGCGAAGAGCAGATGGCCGACCTGGAAGAGACGATCAATCGCACGCCCGTCGATCTGGTCATCGTCGCCACACCCATTGATCTGGCGCGGCTGATCGACATCGACAAGCCCAGCCAGCGCGTGCGCTATGAGCTACAGGAGATCGGCCGGCCGACGCTGACTGACCTGTTGCGGGCGCGCTTTGGGCGGGGAGGATAAGGGAAACACGGAAAGGCACGGAGATAAGAATTATTCCTGTCTCCGTGCCTCTCCGTGTCCCTCCGCGTTCTCAATGTCGTTCTTCTCCGACAACGATAGCGACTCCAGAAGCTCACGAACCGGCGCGAAGCTGCGGCGGTGCTCCGCGCATGGGCCGAGGCGGGCCAGGGCGAGACGGTGCTTAGCCGTGCCATACCCCTTGTGCCGGGCGAAGCCGTAGCCGGTCAGTCGCCCATCCAGCGCGACCATGTAACGGTCGCGGCTGACTTTGGCCAGCACCGATGCGGCGGCGATACTCAGGCACCGCTGGTCGCCGCGGATGACGGCGCGTTGCGGCAGGGTTGTCGCCAGGCGAATTGGGCCGTCGATGACCAGCGCGCGTGCCGGGATGGGCAGGCCGGCGATGGCGTCAAGCATCGCCAGATGGGTAGCGGGAAGAATGCCCATCTGATCGACAGTGGCCGCCGCCGCCTGACCGACGGCAAAGGCCAGGGCGCGCCGGCAGATGAGCGGGAAGAGAGCGTCGCGCACGGCGGGGGAGAGGAGTTTGGAGTCGTTGACTTCGTGTAGTGACTCAGTCAGGGTGATATCGTCCAGGGGCAGGATGACGGCTGCGGCGAATACCGGCCCGGCCAGCGCCCCGCGCCCGGCCTCATCGACGCCGGCGACGAAGGCGGCCCCGCAGTCGGCAGCCATCGCGCGCTCCAGTGTCAAATCGGGTGGGGCAGAGCCGGCGGAGCGTGCCATGAATCAGGGCGTGGGCCGGGCACCCGCGCCGGTGGGTGGGCCATAGCGCCCGGTGAAGCCGTTCCAGCGAATGCGCAACACCTCGCGAATCATGTTGAACGTATCGCGCACGGGGCTGACGCGGCTGTTCTCGCCGTAGTACCAATCGACAGGCACTTCCACGACGCGATAGCCGCGACGCAGGGCGATGAACAGCAGTTCCACGTCGAACGCCCAGCCGTCGATGGTCTGGTTGGGCAGGATGTCCTGGGCCACGGCGCGGCGAAAGCACTTGAAGCCGCACTGCGTGTCCTCGAAACCGGGAATGGCCAGCACCTTGACGTAGAAATTGAACACGCGGCCCATGAAGTGGCGGTATTGCGGTTCGTTGTAGCGCACCGCGCCCGGCGCTTCGCGGCTGCCGATGGCTACGTCGTACCCCTCCAATTGTGGCGGCAGGAATTTGGCGATCTCGTCCACCGGCATGGAAAAGTCGGCGTCGGCCATGAACAGATAGTCGCCGGTCGCGGCCATCATCCCGGTGTGGACGGCCGCGCCCTTGCCCTGCCGCATCTCGTCGATGACGCGAATGTAAGGCCGCGTCGCCGCGTATTCCAGGGCGATGGCGCGCGTATTGTCGCCGCTGTTGTTGTTGACGATGATTAACTCTGACACGTAGGGCTGCGCGTCCAGAAAGGCGATGACCGGCGGCAAGGTTGTGGGCAGCCGGTCGCCCTCATTGTAGGCAGGGACGATCAGACTCAAAAGAGGTGATGGTGCGGTCATGCGACTATTCACAGGCTGGGGCAGGCGGGATGGCGAACGGAGCCGGCGCCCGGCAAGAATTCCAAGTGTACTCGCGCTAGGGAGCCGCGTCAACCGGCGTCAAAAGGCTCTCGATGGTGCGGTCATCGGCACATCGAGCGGCCTGGATGCGTCGCCGCGCCGGCCACATGCGCCCGATGCCGATGAGCCCGGCCAGTTGGCCGCGCAGCCGCGCCCGCGCCGCCGCCCCGCGCCACGCCCGCGCCGCTTCGGCCGCCAGCCGCAGTTGCGCGCGCAGGATGGCCCCGGCATGGCGGCGCAGCAGCGCGGTAGGGTAGTTCTTCCAGATGACGTAGAGGAAGTTGCGGCCGTCGTAGTAGCTGCCCGTCACGCCGCCGCCCGTGGCCTGGAGCTTGTGATAGACGACGGCCGCCGGGGTATAGCGCACGTCCCAGCCTCCCAGATGGGCGCGCCAGGCCAGATCGATGTCTTCGCAGGAGAAGAAGAAGGCGTCGTCGAGAAAGCCAATCTCCGCCAACATCTGCCGCCGATAGGTCGCCGCCCCGCCGCAAGCACTGAAGACCGGCTCCTCGCGGTCAAATTGCCCCTCGTCGCGCTGCCAGACGCCGCGATTGCCGGGCAGGCCGTCGACGCGGTAGGTGTCGCCGGCGGTGTGGAAGTGGTCGCGCCGGTCGAAGAGCAGCATCTTGGACGCGACGATACCCACGCGGGGGCAGCGGTCTAGGACATCGACCACGGCCGCCAGCCAGCCGGGGTCGGCTTCGGTGTCGTTATTGAGCAGGCAGACGATCTCGCCGCGGGTTTGCGCATAGCCGGTGTTGCACGCACCGGTGAAGCCCGCATTATGGCCCAGGGCGATGACGTGCACCTCCGGGTACTCCGCGAGCACGTACTCCGGCGAACCATCGCTGGAGCCGTTGTCGACCAGGATGACTTCGTGGTCGGACAGCGTCTGGCGGCGCAGCGCAGTCAGGCAGGCGTCGAGGTGGTGGCGGCCGTTCCAGTGGGGAATGATGACCGACACCCGCGGCGGTGGCGCATCGCTCATGCCGACCCGGCCAGATACTCGGCCAATGCCTCCGGCCAGGGACGCAGGGTGATGCCCAGCGCCGCGCCGTTGTAGTTGTGGAGCGCGCCAAAGGGCGGCGGCGACGACGCCCGCTGGAAGGCGCTGCTGAGGATGGGCACGTTGGCCGCGTCGACGCCGGCCTGGCGTAAGATCTCCGTGGCAAACGCCCAGCGCGAGCACGCGCCGCTGTTGACGAAGTGGTAAGTCCCGAATTGCCCGGTATGAATCAGCCGGCCGATGGCCTCGGCCAGGTCGGCTGCCGCGGTGGGGTTGCCAACTTCATCGGTGACGACGCGCACCGTGCCGGTCTCGCGTGCGCGCTTCAAGATAGCGTGGATGAAGTTGCGCCCGCCGGGGGCGTAAAGCCAGGCAGTGCGGACGATGTAGTGGCGCTCCAGCAGTGCCCGCACATGGACTTCGGCCGCCGCCTTCGACCGGCCATACGGGTTGCGGGGCGCGGGCGGCATCCACTCCTCATAGCCGTCGGGGTTGTCGCCGGCGAAGACCTCGTTGGTGCTGATGTGCACCAGCGCTGCGCCGGCTTCGCGGCAGGCCAGGGCCACGTTCTGCGTGCCGAAAGCGTTGACGCGATGGGCCAGGGCCGGGTCGCGCGCGCAGCCGTCGACGTCAGTGTAGGCCGCGCAGTGGATGACCAGTTCCGGCCGCGCGGCGATCACCACCGGCGTGAAACTGGCGCGGTCGGTGATGTCGACCTCCGGCAGATCCACAAGGGTCAGTTCATGGTCGTGCAACGTTCGCCGCAGGGCGAGGCCCAGTTGGCCCAAAGCTCCGGTAATAAGAATGCGCATAGAG
>CXWK01000725.1_pt1 | contig 10441 bp, 4 predicted proteins | sample 590851 | NCBI WGS metagenome assembly CXWK01 (sample SAMEA3498364, study PRJEB10139) | wastewater metagenome | biome: wastewater treatment plant; material: activated sludge | place: Denmark | collected 2014-08-01
CCTGCTCCATCGTTGACATGGTTACCTCCTATTCGAGGTGACCGGTCAGGTGGGGGACCCTCAGTGGTTTTGGGTGGTGGGTGTGAAGTTGAAGAACCGGGGCGGGTCGGTGAGGTCGAGGGCTCGTAGGATTGAGCGCTGGGGGTGAGTTCGCTGCGTTGGGCGACTTGGCCGTCGTTGGTGGCGAGGGTGACGAGGTGGATGCGTTCGAGTTCGTCGCGGATGTTGCGCCAGGTGTCGCCGACGGCGGTTTCCGCGACGCGTAGGAGCAGCAGGGCGAGCCATTGGAGTTGGACGTGAGCGCGGATGCGGTCTTCGCGGTGGTGGTAGACGGGGCGGAGGTCGATGGTGGACCTGAGGTCCCGCCAGCCCCGTTCGGCTTCGTAGAGGCCTTTGTAGCCTTGGGCGATGTCTGCGGCGGTGAGGCTCTCGTCGCTGGTGCGCAGGAGGAACTTGCCGTCGAAGTTGGCGTCGGCGTGCACCGCGGCCCGGTCGACGCGTAACAGACCGCTGGGGGTGGTGCGCAGGAACCGGTAGAAGGCCGCTTTGGTGCGTAGCGCCCCGGCGAGTTCCTCGCGGCGGCGGGCGCTGAGGGTGTCAGAGCCGGCGATGGGTTCGGTGAGGCGGGCGATGATCTGGTCGCGTACTGCGGCGTCGCGGGCGGCGGCGTCGGGGTTGTGGCAGATGACGAACCGGTCCCGGCCGGCGCCGTCGTCGACGCGGACTTCTTTGACTCGCAGGTTGTTGGCCACGGTCCGGTAGCGGCCCTGGCGCGACAACGCAGCCGCGGCTTCGGCGGACTCGCCGCGGAGTTTCTCGCCGACGATGTAGTGCCCGCCGCCGCGTTGGAGGTAGCGGCGGTTGGCCGCCGAGGTGAACCCCCGGTCCAGCGCCCAGATGACCCGGTTGAGCTGCCAGTCCGACAGGTCGTCCTTGACGGTGCGGATCAGGACCTGGTCCGACGTGTCGCCCGGGAAGGTCCATACCCGCACCGGGATCCCTTCCCGGGTGACGGCCATCCCGATCACGATCTGGGGCAAGTCGGGCCGGTGGTCCTTGGAGTGCCCGTAGGCCCGCCACGCGCCCTCGACCGCCCGGCCCGCTTCGTCGCCGCGGTCCTCGCTGGGGTCGTCGAGGAGGGCGTCGTCGGCGGCGGCGTCGGTCTCCCAGTAGGTCGACGACGTGTCGAAGAGCAAGATGTCGACCTCGAGGTTCAACAGGTTCGCCACCGAGAAGAACACGGATTCTTGCAGCTCGGCGAGCGCACCCAAGGAGAAATCCATCGCCCGGTAGCAGGCATCGTCGTTCACTTCCGCGAGCCCGTCGATGAACACCCGGTGCTCGACCCACGAGCAGCCGGCCAGCTTCGACAGCGGCGTGGGCGACAGCCGGTTGGCGACCATCGAGAAGATGACCCATTCCACCACCGCGGGGTCGACACGGCGGCCCGGGCCCCGGCGGCGTTCGACCACCGCGATGATCTCTCGGCCGATGCCGAGGCCTTCCCACAACCGGTCAGCGACCCACGCGGTGCCCATCGGGCGGGAATCGACTACCGCTACCTCGCCGGCCCCGGCGACAGCGGCCACCGCGGCCGAAGTCGTGTGTCTACACGTTTCGGGCTCCGAGACCCGCCCGCAACCCCCTGACCAGCACAAACGCCCCCACCGGACACCGAATCTGCCTACATGGTGCGGAAGTCAGGGCTAACGGCCACGACGAATGCAGCGCCGAGCTACACCGCCACCAGCCACGCGTCCACCCCCGTGACCTCGCCGGCCGTGACCCTCACCGACGTGGCCGAACCAACGTCGGCGGCATCGTCGTGCCACTCCGTCACCAGCGCCCCCGTGGGGTCGAGGAACCCGACCACGTAGTCACCCGCGCCCAGGCCATCGACGACGTACTCGCCGTCGGCGTCCACCGTGGCACCCCCGACGAACCCGAACGTCGCCGCATCGAGCACCACCACCCAACCGCCCTGGGTCGCTTCGTTCGCGGGCCCGGTGACCGTCCCAGCGATCGAGCCCGTGTACCCCGACGGCTCCAGGTCGGCATCGACCGTCACCGGCGGACCCGCACCCACCACCACCGGTGTCGAGCCGGCCAGGTCGGTGATCGGGTGATCGTCGTGCCACTCGCCGGCGTGCGCACCGGCCGGGTCGACGAACTCCACCCGGTACGTGCCCGGCGGCAGGTCCAGGTCGTAGTGGCCGCCGGCGTCGGTGAACCCACCCCGCACGAACGAGAAGTCGGCCGCGTCGAGCGCCACCACCAATGCGCCCTCCAACGGGTCGCCGCCGCCGGTGACCGTCCCGTCGATGCCGGCCCCCGTCCCGGCCGGTGCCGTCGTTGCCAGCACCGCGTCCGCGGCCGACGTCTGACCAGGCTGCAACGCCAACACGTCGGACTCCGACGGCACCACCGAATCGTCGAAGAACTCGACCACGTGAGCGCCCGACGGATCCACGAACACCACCAGATGAGCGCCAGAGCCCAGCCCGGTGACCTCGTAGGCACCGTCCCCGCCCGTCACGACCCCCGCCGCCAACGTGCCATCACTCAGATCCACCACACCCACGAACACCCCGGCCAACGGCGCACCACCCGGGCTCGCGGTCACCGTCCCGGCCACCGCGGCGGTCCGCCCCGCCGGCGCCAGCGCCGCGTCGGCGACGTTCGGCACCGCCGGGTTCACCTCGACCCGCTCGGCGTTGGCGAGGTCGGACAACGGATGGTCGTCGTACCACTCACCCGTGTGCCCACCCGACGGATCCAAGAACCCTACCCAGCGGTCACCGATGCCGACCGCCGCCGAATACACCCCGTCGTCGCCCGCGGCCGCGCCCGTCAGCCGCCCCGTGTCCGTGTCGATGCCCAGCACCCACGCGCCAGGCACGGGATCACCTGATCCCGATTCGGTGACCTGCCCATCGAGCCCGAACCCGTAGCGGCGCACCCGACCCGCCCCCGCGTCGAGCACGTACAAGGTGCCGTCCGGCGCCACCGAGAGCGCGTCGGCCGCCTCCGTCTCCCAGCGGGACAGCAAGGTTCCGTCGTCGGCAAAGACCTTGACGACGTCCGCGCCCGGACGACCGATCGCCGCATAGAGGCGACCCGACGCGTCGATGTCCACATCGCCGATGCCGCTGCCCGCAGTGATCGTGCCGAGGAACGTGCCCGTCTTCGTCCACCGGCGGATGCCGTTCTGCGAGTCGTACACGTACACGCGGTTGCTGGCGTCGTGCACCACGACGTCCGAACCACCAGTGACCGCGAACGACCCGAGATCGGCACCAGTGGGCGAGAGCCCCCACACCCTCGCCTCGCTGAGGACCTGGCACGGCAGTACGTCGTCGCAGGACTGGACGTAGGGCGTCACTCGGTGGACGACACCGTCCTGGCCCACGCCAATCCCACTGGCGTACGGGGTGCTCGCGACCCACTGGGACAATCCGTTCGGGCTGAACTTGCGTACCGCCGGGCCGGGCGAAGCGAGCACGACCACGTTCCCGCCCGCATCGACGTCGAGGTCGAAGGCACCCGCCCGACCGAACTCCGACTCGAAGACGCCGTTGCCGTCGAAGCGTGTGATGACATCGTTGCCGTAGTTGAGGACGACGACGTCACCCGTCGAATCGACCGCAATCCCGGTTGGACCGTCCAGCTGGCCCGGCAGCTCGCCTTCGACACCCCACTCGTCCGCGAGCGCTGGGCCGGGCGCGACCGCCACCTCGACCGCTGCGGCCTCGGACAGCACCGGCGTGGTCTGGTCGGCGTCGACGGTGGCGGTGTGGGAGAAGGTCCCGGGGGTCGCGGGCACGGGGTGGCACTCAACGATGTGCTCCTCACCCGGGGCGAGATCCGGAATCGGCCCGGTGCAGCCCGGGGCGTTGACATCGACGACCGTGACCCCGGTCAAGGTGGTCGTGCCCGTGTTGGCCACGCCCACCGTCACCGTCAGCGGCCGCCCGACGGACCCGGAAGGGTCGTCGAAGCCGGCCCGCACGGTGACGAAGGGTCCCGACGCCACCTGGTGGATGGACAGTCGGCTGCGGCCCGAGCCGGCGGTGCTCGGCTGTTGGTGGGAGGTCACGAGCCGGTGATCGGCGCCGACGTCGACGGCCCATCGCTGGCCGTTACCGAGGTCGAAGGTGCGGGCGAACAGCCCCGACCGGGAGTACTTCTCGACATCGTCCGAGGCGTGTGTGACGTAGAGGTTGCCGTACTCGTCCGTGGCCACGCCGGCCGCCGGCCGTGTCGAGGTGCCGACATCCACCACGACGCCGTCGAACGTCGGTCGTAGCCCCCCGCCGCGGGTGAACCGCAACACGCGTTCGTGACCCCGATCGACCACGTAGACCGACGGACCCGCCCCAATGGCCACATCGCCGGGATCGTCGAGCGAGGCGTGCCACGCCACCTCGAACACGCCCGCCGACGAGAACCGCTGCACCCGGTCGTTGCCAGAGTCGGCCACGAACACATCACCGGTGGCATCGACCGCGATGCCTGCCGGCCCGTCGAACTGGCCCTGGCCCGAGCCCGTCGTGCCCCATTGGGCCTCGAACACGCCAGAGGACGAGAACCGCTGGACCCGGTCGTTGCCGGTGTCGGCCACGAGGACATCGCCCGACGGGTCGACCACCACCGACTCGGGAGCATCGAAGGCCCCCGGACCGGTCCCGGCGAGGGGACCGCCCCATCGGGACACGTAGGTGCCGTCCGCCGCCAACCGCTGCACGCGGTGATTGCCGAGCTCGACGACGTACCGCTCTCCTGAGGGCGACACGGCCACGTCGGCGACCGTGTCGAACTGGGGCGCGCTGTCGGTGGACGCAGTGCCGAGCCGGGTGAGGAACCCGCCGTCGGCGTCGAAGCGGTTCAGCCAATCCGTCCGATCGAGCATCCGGCTGACCAACGTAGAGGTCGAGTCGACCACGGTCAGCAGGCCATCGTCATCCACCGCGACTCCCCGCGGCATCCACAGCAGACCCGGCGCGAGGTTGCTCACGCCAGGGCTGGGGAACGTGAGAGGGTTGCCGAGCTCCACCGGGCTCGCCAGGTCGGTGTCGAGGATCGTCACCCGGTGACGCCCCGAGGATCCGCCGTCGTCCGACACGTACACCCGCCCGTCCGGCCCCGCGTCGATCGCCATCGGGGCGTACGAACCGGGTGCCCACTGGTCGAGGAAAACGCCGGTGCTGGTGTAACGCTGCACCTTGCCGCCGGCCGCCGCCGGTTCGTTGTTGGCCACGAGCACGGTGCCGTCCGGCGCCACGGCCACATCGGTGGGATCGTCGATCTCCTGCGGTCCCGGGTTCGGCCCCCAGGCCGTCACGAACGCGCCGGCGCCGGTGAAGACCTGGATCCGGTGGTTCCCCTTGTCGGCCACGAAGACAATGCCGTCGGCGGCGACCGCCAACCCCCACGGGCCGTTGAACTGGCCGTTGCCCGACCCCGGCGAACCCCAGGTCGCGAGGAAGTCGCCATCGGCGTCGAAGTGCTGGATGCGGTGGTTGCCGGTGTCGGCCACGTACACCGATCCGTCCGGGGCCACCGCGACCCCGCGAGGGTCCGAGAACTGCCCGTCACCGGAACCCGGCGTGCCCCACACATCCAGCTCGACCCCTTCGGCGCTGACGTGGCGGATCCGGTCCAACCCCATCTCAGCGACGTACAGGTCGCCATTGGCATCGGCGTCGACCCCCCACGGGAACTGGAACTGCAGCGACCCCGGGTAGCCGTGGCCGTACCCGCCGAAGTCGGCGACGTGAGTGACGGACAGCTCGTTGGTGGCGGCGCCCGCCGGCGGGGCCGACCGCCCTGCGGCGACCAGGGTCGAGCCGACCAGGCCGGCAATGGCGACGCCGGCAACGGCGATCTGTCCGCCCCGCCGTCTCCCCATCGCTCACCCCCGCGGTCTGCCTTCCCGGACACGACCCGACTCCTATGTTACCGAAGGGGAGCCGCCGCCCGCCCTCGTTCTCGAGGTGGTAGCGCGCGCCCGGCGCGCGCTACCACCTCGACTATGACCGCATCAGCGCAGGACGACCTCGGCCGGGGACTCGGTGGTGCCGACGCCCTCGACGTCGACGGTCACCGTGTCGCCCTCGGCGAAGGTGTTGTCGAGCAGGGCGAGCGCCAGGCGGTCGCCGATCTCGCGCTGGATCACCCGCTTGAGCGGCCGGGCGCCGTAGGCGGGGTCGAAGCCCTCTGCCGCGAGCATCGCCTCGGCCTCGGGGGTGACCACCAGGGTGATCCGGCGGGCCTCGAGCCGGCGCCGCAGCACGTCGAGCTGGATGCGGACGATCTCGGTGAGGTCGTCCTGGGTGAGGGCCCGGAAGCGGATGATGTCGTCCACCCGGTTGATGAACTCGGGCTTGAAGAAGTCCCTCGGGTCGCCGGGAAGGTTCGAGGTCATCACCATCACCACGTTGGTGAAGTCGACCGTGCGGCCCTGGCCGTCGGTGAGGCGGCCGTCGTCGAGCACCTGCAACAGCACGTTGAACACGTCGGCGTGGGCCTTCTCGATCTCATCGAGCAGCACCACCGAGTAGGGCCGGCGGCGAACGATCTCGGTGAGCTGGCCGCCCTCGTCGTAGCCGACGTAGCCCGGGGGGGCACCGATGAGGCGGCTCACCGAGTGCTTCTCCTGGTACTCGCCCATGTCGATGCGGACCATGGCCCGCTCGTCGTCGAACAGGAAGTCGGCCAGCGACCGTGCCAGCTCGGTCTTGCCCACGCCGGTGGGGCCGAGGAACAGGAAGCTGCCGATGGGCCGGTTGGGGTCGGACAGCCCGGCCCGGCTGCGGCGGATGGCGTTGGCCACCGCGTTGACGGCGTCGTCCTGGCCGATCACCCGGGCGTGCAGCACGTCCTCGAGCCGCAGGAGCTTGGCCATCTCGCCCTCCATCAGCCGCGACACGGGCACCCCCGTCCACTTGCTGACGACCTCGGCGATGTCCTCCTCGTCGACCTCTTCCTTCAGCATCTTCTGGTCGGCCTGCAACTCGTCGAGGTGCTTGGTGGCGTCGTCCACCCGTCGCTCGAGCTCGGGGATCTGCCCGTAGCGGATCTCGGACGCCTTCTCGAGGTCGGGCTCGCGCTCGGACGCCTCGCGGCGGTCCTCGAGCTGCTCCTTCAGCTCACGGATCTGGCCGATGGCGTCCTTCTCGGCCTGCCAGTGCGCCTTCATGCCGGCGATCTTCTCGGTGAGGTTGGCGAGCTCCTCGTCCAGCGCGTCGAGGCGCTCCTTCGAGGCCTCGTCGGTCTCCTTGGCGAGGGCGACCCGCTCGATCTCGAGTTGGCGGATACGGCGCTCGACGACGTCGATCTCGGTGGGCATCGAGTCGATCTCGATGCGCAGCTTCGAGGCCGACTCGTCCATAAGGTCGATGGCCTTGTCGGGCATGAAGCGGCCGGTGAGGTAGCGGTCGGACAGCACGGACGCCGCCACCAGCGCCGCGTCCTGGATGCGGACGCCGTGGTGCACCTCGTAGCGCTCCTTGAGGCCGCGCAGGATGGCGATGGTGTCCTCGACCGACGGCTCGCCCACGAACACCTGCTGGAAGCGCCGCTCGAGGGCGGCGTCCTTCTCGATGTGCTTGCGGAACTCGTCGAGCGTCGTGGCCCCGATCATGCGCAGCTCACCCCGGGCCAGCATGGGCTTGATCATGTTGCCCGCGTCCATGGCGCCCTCGGCGGCGCCGGCGCCGACGATCGTGTGGAGCTCATCGATGAAGGTGACGACCTCGCCTTCGGCGTCGGTGATCTCTTTCAGCACGGCCTTGAGGCGGTCTTCGAACTCGCCGCGGTACTTGGCCCCGGCCACCATCGACGACAGGTCGAGGCTGATGAGGCGCTTGTTCTTGAGGCCCTCGGGCACGTCGCCCTCGACGATGCGACGGGCCAGGCCCTCGACGATGGCGGTCTTGCCCACCCCGGGCTCGCCGATGAGCACGGGGTTGTTCTTGGTGCGGCGCGACAGCACCTGGATGGTGCGGCGGATCTCGTCGTCACGGCCGATGACCGGGTCGAGCTTTCCCTCACGGGCGGCCTCGGTGAGGTCGCGCCCGTACTTCTCGAGTGCCTGGTACTGGCTCTCGGGGTTCTGGCTGGTGACCCGATGGCTGCCGCGCACGTCGCGCAGCGCGCCGAGCAGCTCTTCGCGCGAGACCCCGACCCGGTCGGCCAGGGCGAGCAGCAGGTGCTCGGTGGACAGGTACTCGTCGGTGAGCTCGGTGCGGGCCCGGTCGGCATCGTCCATGATCGCCGTGACGGCCTTGGACAGGCGGGACTCGCCACCGTAGGCACTCGGCAGCTTGGCGATGGCGTTCTCGGCGTCGTTGCGCAGCGACGGCGGCGCCTTGCCCACCTTCTGCAGGATGGGCAGCACCACGCCTTCGGACTGGCCGAGCAGGGCGACCAGCAGATGGTCGGGGGTGACCTCGGGGTTGCTGTGCTGGCGTGCCGACTCGACGGCGGCGTTGAACGCCTCCTGGGTCTTCAGGGTCCAACGGTTCGGGTCAAGGGCCATGGGATGAGTCTAGCAGCTCCACCAGAAAAGTTGATGGTCGCATTGTCAACTTTGAAGGTCGCGCGTCCACCGGTAGCATCGCCCGCGGTGGAGTTCACGGTGCTGTCCCACGCAGGCCTGTCGGTGACGGCCAAGGGCACCACCCTCGTCACCGACCCGTGGCTGGTCGGCAGCACCTACTGGCGGGCCTGGTGGAACTACCCGCCCGTCACGCCGGAACTCGTCGATTCGGTCCACCCCGACTTCGTGTACCTCACCCACAACCACTGGGACCACTTCCAGGGCGTCTCCCTGCGGCGCTTCCCGCTCGACACGCCGATCCTCGTCCCGCGCGGCCACCACCAGCGGATGCGCCGCGACCTCGTGGCCATGGGCTTCACCGACGTCCGCGAGCTCCGCCACGCGCGCACCGTCACCCTGGCACCGGGCTACACGATCACCTCGTACCACTCCGGACCGTTCCTCGACAGCATGCTCGTCATCGAGGCCGACGGCATCACCGTCTTCAACGCCACCGACTCGAAGCCCATGGGCCTCCCCCTGCGCCAGGTCCTCGATCGCCACCCGCACATCGACTTCGTGCTCAAGAGCCACAGCTCGGCCAACTCGCGACTCTGCTACGAGGTCGTCGACGACCCGGGCATGCCGGTCGACGACGAGGCCCGTTACATCGCCGGCTTCGCCGACTTCGCCGTGCGGGTCGGCGCCGACCACGCCATCCCCTTCGCCTCGAACCACTGCTTCCTCCACAAGGACGTGTTCGCCTTCAACGACACGGTGAAGACCCCTCGCATGGTGCAGCAGCACTTCGAGGACCGGGCCATCACCTCCCCGCATCTCCAGATCATGGTGTCGGGCGACTCGTGGTCGAGCGACGACGGCTTCCACATCGCCGACCAGGACTGGTTCGACGACCGCCCCACCCACCTCGAGGCCTACCGCGCCTCGGTGCAGGACAAGCTCGACGCCTTCTACCGAACCGAGGCCGACACGGTGATCACCGTCGACGACCTCCGCGCGTACTTCGACCGGTTCGCGCGCGCCGTACCCTGGCCGGTCCGGCGCTGGTTCAAGGGCCACCCCATCGTGTACGTCCTCGCCGCCGGCGATCGCCGCTGGGTCTTCGAGGTCGACCTCTACCGCCGAAGCGTGCGCGAGCTCGACGAAGCCACCGACGAGCACCACCCCATCCAGATCCACACCGGCGCCTACGTCATGCTCCGATGCATGGACAGCGACCTCTTCTCGCACCTGGCCATCAGCAAGCGGGTGCGGTACCGGGTGACCGTCGCCAGCCGTCGGTACGTGCAGGCCCTCAACCTGGCCTTCAACCTCTACGAGTACGACTACCTGCCACTCCGCAAGGTCCTGACGGTCCGCCAACTGACCAACTGGGCGGTCCGCTGGCGCGAGCTGGCCCTCTACCTGCGCATCGCCGTCGACGTGGCCCGGGGGCGGGGCCTCGACCCGGCGCGCTACTGACAGGGGCGGGCTCGAACCACGCGGCCTCGAGCGATCCAGGATCAGCGGTACGAGCGGCGGCGGCGCTTGTACAACACGATGCTCTGCTTTACGGGAACCAGGTCGCGGCGGTACTCACGATGGGTCTGGGCCACCGCCGCGTGCCCCTCGGCCCTCGCGGCGGCGAGTTGTGAGCGCAGCTCGGCGAGCTGGGCCTCGAGGGCGAGGACCTGCCGCACCCCTTCCAGGTTCAGGCCTTCGGTGGTGAGGTCCTGGATGCGGCGGAGCTGGTCGATGTCGTCGTCCGAGTAGCGACGGCTCCCGCCACCGGTGCGGGCGGGGTCGACCAAACCCTTCCGCTCGTAGATGCGAAGGGTCTGCGGGTGGACGCCGGCCAGTTCGGCGGCCACCGATATGACGTAGACGGCCTTGGCGGACCGC
>CXWK01000495.1_pt1 | contig 10439 bp, 13 predicted proteins | sample 590851 | NCBI WGS metagenome assembly CXWK01 (sample SAMEA3498364, study PRJEB10139) | wastewater metagenome | biome: wastewater treatment plant; material: activated sludge | place: Denmark | collected 2014-08-01
CGGCGGGCTGGACCTTCGGCCGCAGGTACTTGTTACCCACACGAAAGCCTGAAGCCCCACTTTTCATAACGGCCTCATTTTAGCTGCCGAGATCCGCAGTATTGGACTTCCTCTCCGCTACGCGCACGCCTATTCCTCCTCGGGCGGAGTGTACACGTCGTGGCCTTCCTTCTTGAGGCCCGTGAGTTGGGAATAGATTTCGCGCGCGGCTTCGAGCTTGCCTTCGACCAAGGCTTGCTCAAGCTGCAGCAGACCGTCCGTCACCGCCAGCATCTTGCGCTGGTAGCCGATGCGCCAGATCACCTGCTCCGTCTCGGACATCGGCGTGAAGGTTTCCGGGGTCAATCCCCAGGCTGTGATCGCCGCCGTTTGCATGCCGCGCACGCGTTCCAAGTTCTCGCCGACCTTCTCTGGGTCGGTGATGCTCCGCCGCATGCCCTTCATGCCCCGGTCGAGGGCCTCCATCGCGTCGTGCAACGGGCCACCCTCTTCGGTGTGCTCGCCGCGCGGCTCCTGCCGTTGACCGGGTTCCTGACGCGCCGCCGGCTCTTGCGCCGAGGCTGCGAAAGGGATCCACGCGATGAGGCTCACGGCGACCGCCGCGAGCAAAGAGAAGCGAACGACGCGATTCATGCGCGCCTAGGATATCAGAGACGGATTTCGGCGACTGCCAACGGCAGAAAGCATCGGTCGAAGCGTTCCACGAAGTCGGCGAGCAACGTGGCGTTGGAGCGCTTCACGGCGACCTTGCGCTCCTTGCCGCCGAGGCTCAGGCTGATCGTTCCGCTGGACACTTCGTATTCGGCGGGCAGGAGTAGCCGTAACGACGCGACCCGTTCGGCCTCGATCTCGAAGCTCCCGTCGGCGTTGCGCTTCACGCGGAGATCGGCAGTGCGTGCGTCCACGAGCTCCATGATGTGCTGGACTTTGCGCTCGTGCTCCCAGCCGTCCCAGCGTGCGTCCACCTCGATCGGAAACACTTCCTTCACCTCCTTGGTGTAGCGTTCGATCTCGACCCACACCGCACGCGCGGGCTCCTCCCCGGCGGCGCGCAAGCGCACTTGCGTGGGGTAGGGATCGCGAACACTTGCACCGAGAAAGGCCGTCCAATCCACGGCATCGTGGCGGTAGGAGTGGCCGAAGCCCTCTTGCACCAAGAGCTCCGCATTTGCGGCTCCGGCTGCGCGTAGGCGTTCGAAGGCCAGCCGCAGGTTCAACAGCAACTTCGGGTCATCGTCTGCGCCCTGCAGATCGCGCAGCGGCAACGCCACGAGATTCTCGACGTAGCGCAAATTGTTGCGTCCGCCGACCACCACGAAACTCGGACCTCCGATGCGCGGCGAGCAACTCGCCCACAGATCCGGGTGCCGCGTCGCCAGGTCCCAGGCGAGGTGACCACCGCGGCTCGCACCGGAGAGGTGGATGCGGTTTTCGTCCACGTCGTAGTGACGGCGCGTCCAACGCAGCGCGGCGAGCGCCGCGGCGCGCTCACGCGGCGTGAAGGCGTAGCCGCCGTCAGCCTGCGGATCGGTCGGCGCGCAGACGATCATGCCGAGCGCATCGGCGGCGACGCGCCATTCCCGCAGCATCTGCTCGCCATCGCCGCCGGCGCCGTGCAGCGCGAGCATCAACGGCGCGGGTTGCGCGAGCGCTCGCGATGCCGGGAGGTAGAGATGGAGAGTGGTCGGCTCGCTGCCGCCGAGCACCGGAAGCTCCACGCTCAGCGAGTGCGTGCCAGCGGCGTCCGGCGCGCCCGGTGACGGCGCGAAGCCGGCGATCGCTTCCAACCATGCCTCGCTGCTCAGTCCCTTGCGCTTCGCGAGCGCGGCGGCGGCCTTCGCGCGTGCGGCCGGTGTCGGCTGATCCACGGCCTCGGCCAAGACGGCGCGCAACTCGGACGGCGTTGCAGCCTCGCCGCCGAGCTGTGCGGGGCCTGCCGCCAACTTCATGCAGAGCAGCAGGACGATCATGGGCCACTCCATCGTACGATGCGGAGCATGGAATCCTTGCGCGCAGCCTGGGAGCGGACCGTGGCGCTGCTGCGAGAGATCTGGAACGTCGTGCTGTTCGAGCTCGGCGAGGAACAGACCATCACCGTGGGCACTGTGCTCGGCGGAATCGCCCTGCTGGTGTTCGGACTGCTCGCTGCGCGCGTGCTGACGCGCTGGCTCGCGCGACTGGCCCAGCGTCGCCTGAAGATGGAGGAGGGTGTCGCCGCCTCGGTGCAGTCACTGCTCTTCTACGTGAGCGTCGTGTTGGTGGTGATCATGGTGCTCCACGCCGTAAGCGTGCCGCTTACCGCCTTCACTCTGCTCGGCGGTGCGCTGGCGATCGGGCTCGGCTTCGGATCGCAGGCTCTGATGAGCAATTTCCTCAGCGGGATGATTCTGTTGATCGAGCGCCCGATCCGCGTCGGAGACTTGGTGCAAGTCGGGGAATTCTACGGCTCGGTCACCCGCATCGGCCTGCGCAGCACGCGCCTGGTGACGCCGGGGAACTTCGAATTGGTGGTTCCGAACAGCTCCTTCCTCAACGATCGCGTCACCAACTGGACGCTCTCCGACGACAAGATTCGTACCCAGATCACGGTCGGCGTGATCTACGGTTCGCCGACGCGCACGGTGCAGGAACTCCTGCTCAAGGCCGCCTCGGAACACGGCAAGGTCCTCGACGATCCGCCGCCCTTCGTGCTCTTCACGAACTTCGGCGACGACTCGCTGGTCTTCGAACTGGTGTTCTGGGTGCGCATGCGCCGCATGCTGCAGCGCCGCGTGGTCGAGAGCGATCTCCGGTTCATGATTGACCATCTCTTCCGCGAGGCCGGCATCGTGATCGCCTTCCCGCAGCGCGACGTCCACCTCCATCCGGGCAAGCCCTTGCAGGTGGAGATCTCGCGCGCTCAGCCCGACACGCGCACGCAGTAGATCGGCGGCAGATGGGCTGAGAGTTCGATCCAATGATCGCCGGAGTCGTCGCTCGCCCACAATCCGCCAGTGGTCGAACCGAAGGCGAGTCCGGTCCCGGCCGCGTCCACGTCGAGTGCGTGGCGATAGACGAGGTCGTAGCAGTGTTGCTGCGGGAGTCCTGCGCGCAAGGTCTCGAAGCTCGCGCCGCCGTCACGCGTGCGGTTGACCACCAGTTTGGCCTCGACCGGAATGCGTTTGTCGTCCTTGGTTGCGGGCACGAACCATGCGGTGCGTGGATCGTGCGGATGCACGGCGCAGGCGAAGCCGAAGGAGGAGATCGGCGCGCTGATTTCGCGCCAGGGCTCACCCGCGGCCGGGCGCACGAAGATGCCGTTGTGGTGCTGTGCCCACAACCAATCGGGATCGGCAGCGCATTGCACCACTTGGTGCGGATCCTGGATGCCAGGGTCCTGCGCGCGTTCCGGGGGCATGTACTCCGCGCGCATGCCTGCGGCGACGTTGTGCCAGGTCTCGCCACCGTCGCGCGTCTCCCATACGCCGCCGCAGGACACGCCGATCACCACGCGCCGTGAATCGCGCGGATGCACGCAGATCGAGTGGATCCCGGGATCCACGAAGCCACCTCCGAACCATTCCTTCCGACCGGGGTGATCCCACAGCGCACGCTGTAGCCGCCAAGTCCGCCCGGCATCCTCGGAACGGAACAATCCGCCCGGAGTGGTGCCTGCCCACAGCGTGTCGCGCTCATCGGCACCGCCCGCAGCCAGCGCCCACACCACCTTCACGGCGATGCCCTCGCCGGCATCGGCGGGCATCGCCGGGCAGCCGATTTCTTCCCACTTCTCTTCGCCCGGACGCAATGCGTGCATCTTCGGCCCGAAGTGTCCGAGGTCGAGCGCCGCGTAGAGCGTGCCGTCGCGCGCGTCGCGCAGGCAGAGGGTGACCGGATCGCCCGGGAAGTCGTGGCGCGCCAGGCGCCAGTGCTTTCCCTCGCCTTCCCAGGTCAGCAGACCCTTGCGGGTGGCGGCGTAGATGACCTTCATGCTCAACCTCCAGAGAGTGCTTGCAGAAGATGGATTTCGGTGCCGTCGGTGAGTGGTGCGTCGAGGTCTTCGGCGCGGCGCAGGAGCCGACCGGCGACGAACACCGCCACGTGCGTGCGCACGCTGCCGCGCTCGTCCATCAAGTAGGCAGCCAGGCGCGGCTGCTCACTGCGCAGCAGAGTCAGGGCTTCACGCGGTGTGGCGGCCTCCAGCTCCTGTGGCGGCGCGTCGAGGAAGCGACGCAACTGCGGCGTGAAGTGGAGGCGGACGCGCGCCATCATTCCTCGCCAGAAGCGAATTCCTCGCGCACGCGCTCGAGCAGCGCCTTGGTCAGCAGAATTCCCTGCTCCTCGCCGGCGCCGCCCTCGTACTCCACCCCGATCCAACCGCGATAGCCCGCGTCCAGCACGATGCGCAGCATCTTGCGGTAGTCGGTGTTCTTCTCGTTGCCGGTCTCGTCGAAGTCGTGGGACTTGGCGCTGACCGCCTTCGCGAAGGGCATCAGTTCGCGCACGCCCTCGTAGCGGTCGTACCACTTGCCGTCGCCGAGACTGAAGTTGCCGAAGTCGGGAAGCGTGCCACAGCGCGGATGATTCGCCGCGCGCATGACCTCGGCCAGCCACTTGCCGTTCGAGGAGAGGCCGCCGTGGTTCTCGACGATCACGTTCAGTTCGCGCTCCGCACCAGCTGCACTGAGGCGATGCAAACCGTCGGCGGCGCGCTCGCGTTGCTCCTCCCAGGTGCCGGCACTCTGTGCGTTGACGCGGATCGAGTGGCAGCCGAGGAAACGCGCAGCGTCCAACCAGGGCAAGTGGTTCTCGATCGCGCGTGTGCGCGCCGCAGCGTCGGCGTCGCCGAGTGCGCCGAGGCCGTCACACATGATCAACAGGCTGCGCACGCCCTCACCCGCGCAGCGTCGCTTCAGCTCGCCGAGCCAACCGAAGTCCTGCACCTGCGCGCGGAAGAAGGAATTGACGTACTCGATGCCCTCGAAGCCGTAACTGCGCGCGCGCATCGGAAAATCGAGCGCCGGCAATTCGCCGGAACCGTGCGTGCGATGCAGCGACCACTGCGCGAGCGAGATGCGGAAGGCGGGATCGCCGCTGTGCACGAGGCGACGCGCGGCGGCGCGCGCCAGGGCGGCGGGGGCGAAGAGGGCGGCCGCTCCGGCCGCTCCGGTGGTCACGAAGGTGCGACGGCTGAGCATCGGCGATCTCCAGGATACGGAGGCTGCCGGGGCATGGTGGGAAATCAGGCCGGTCGTTCGGCCACGAGTTCCAGCATGGGAGGAGCCTGGAAGCGCGCGGTGGGAGTCTGCGCGGCCCGCCGCCAGTCGTCGAGGAAGCGCTCGGCGTCCTCGGCGCTGAGCAGGCCATTGCTCACGAGGCCCGGAACGAAGATGGGAAAGAAGGAGGTCGGCCAGCCCCACAGCAGGTCGGCGGGGGAGGCCGACAGCCGCACTTCGCGCCGATGCACCAAGCGCAGTCCGGCTTCCTCGAAGAGCGCGGGCAGCCGCTCGCCGATGCGCGGATCGCCTCCCGCACCGCGCCACGCGGCCTCGACCGCGGCGATGGCGCGGTCGAAAGATTCCCCACTCGGAGTGAGCTCGAGGTCGGGGGAGTAGCGCAGATAATCGAAGACTGCGATTCGTCCGCCGGGCGCCAAGCCGCGCGCCACCGCGCGCAGTACCGGCAGTGGTTCGGGCAACCAGCAGAAGAGGAAGCGTGCAAAGACGCCGTCGAGGCTGGCCGGAGCGAAGGGCGCGGCGGCGTCCGCGCACTCGTAATCAATCCAGTCCACGCCTTCGGCCGCGGCCAGCGCGCGCGCAGCGTGCACCATGCGATCCCAGCGGTCGCGTCCGAGCACGCTTCCAGCGGGAGTGACGCGCCGCGCGAGTTCGAGGCTCGTCCAGCCCGGCCCGCAGCCGAGATCGGCGACGCGCATGCCGGCGCCGAAACCCGCGGCGTCGAGCAGATCTCGCATCGGCCCGAGCCATAGCTCGTGCTGAGTGCGTAGGCGCGCGAGTTCCGGATCGTGCGCGCCGAGCAGATAGCCGCCCACTTCAGAGTCGGCGGACATGCAAGTTGCGGAAGGCGACGGGATCGCCGTGCCCGGCGAAGCCGAAGGCGCCGGATGCGCGGGAGCGGCCCGGATGCTCCTTGCCGTCGGCGGGGTGCTCGAGTGCGCGCAGATCGGCATCGAGGATCACGGTGCCGTTGAGTTCCACCATCACGCGGCCGCCTTGCACGGTGACTTGCTGGTAGTTCCACGTTTCTACCGGGCGCTGGAAGCCGCGGCGCGCAGGCACCATGCCGTAGGCCGAACCGTGGTACTGCCAGGGTTGGAGCTGCGCGTATTTTTCATCATCGTCGTCGAGCACCTGCAGTTCACACATGCCGACGTAGGCGGTGTCGCCCTCGCCGGGGTAGCGAATCGCGAGCCCGTTGTTGCCGCCAGGCGGCAGACGGAATTCCAAGCGGACGACGAAGTCCGTGTACTCCTCCTCGGTGCAGAGCGTGCCGCCAGACCCGGCACGACAACGCATCGCACCGTCCACCACTTCCCAGCCGTCCACTGCTCCGCGCCAACCTTCCAGGTTCGCGCCGTTGAAGATGCTTTGCTCGCCGCGCTCCGCCACCGCCGCGCGATCCTGCTCGCCGCGTCGGAAGGGCTGCTCTGCGGGCACCGAGTGCAGGAGCGCGGCGGCCTCGTCCGCGTCGAGCAGGCGCACGCCGAGGTTGCGGAAGCGAATTTCGCCGCCATGCGTCTGGAGTTGCAGGGGTCCGCGCGCGAACAGCGGCTGCGCGCGGTCCCAGAAGTTCTCCATCGGCACCGCCGTCACCACCAGAGCGCTGTTGAACCATACCCACACTCGCTCGCCGATGATGCGGATGCGCATGCGGTTCCACTCGCCGAAGGGAGCGTCCATGCGCCGGTTCGGAAAGCGCGCGTGCCGTTCATTGTTCCAGAGGCCGCCGCTGCCCTTGTCTGCGCCGAGTTCCCACTTGCCACCGGCTTCCGTCCAGTCCCAGATCTGCACCTGCGGCGTGGCGCGCAAATAGATCCCGCTGTCGGCGAGTGCGACCGTGCGGTATTCGAGCGCGAACTCCGCGTCGCCGTAATCGCGGTCCGTGGTGAGGAAAGGTCCTTCGCCGTCGTTGACGATCTCGCCGCCTTCGACGCGCCAGTGGCGCGCGAGATCGGCGTCCCACTCATCCTGTTGCTTCGCGCGCTCCTCGGCGCTCCAGGCCGCTTCCACGCGCGGATCCAGATGCGGACGCCCGCGCCAGCCCGTGAGCGACTCCCCGTCGAAAAGTGGCGTGAATCCCTGAGGCAGACTCTGCTGCGCGAGCATCAAGAGGAAGAGGGCGGACGCCACGACCTCAGTCTAGGGCTTCGCTGAACAAGTCATTCCGTCTCGGACGCGGCCCTCACGATCGGCCTCGGCGGCGCCGGAACCTGCGCCTATTCACAAATAGGCGCAGAACCCGGCTACTTGATGCCCATCGCGATGCCACGCGCCGAACCGAAAGCACTTGTTGCGCGAAGCCCTAGGCATCCGCCTTCGGCAAGCGCATTCCGTGATGGAAGCGCCTTCTCGATCACTCGCTCTCGCCGAGCATTTCCTTGAGGATCGGTACGACGTAGTCCGGCAGTTCGCCCAGCTCGAGCGCCTTGGCGGCGAAGACTTTCGCCTTTTCGGCGTCATCGCGTTCGTTGACGAGCATGTAGGCAGCCACGGCGAAGGCCATCGAGACCTTCTCCTTCTTGTGAACTTTGCCGCAGTCGTACAGCGTCTGCGCGTGCGCAAGGAAGCGCTCCATGCCGTCGTCGTCCTGGATCTGTCCGTATTCCATCGCGACGACTTGCTCGTACAAGCCGTACTCGTTCTTGGGATCCATGGTCAGCGCCAGCTCGCCCTCGCCGGGCGAAGCCGTGCCGCTCTGCAGCAGCGCGGTCAGGCTGGCCAACTTCAGTCCACTCTTGTTCTCGGGATCCAGTGCGAGACCCTGCCGAACCACTTCGGCGAGGGTTTTGAGGCTCGACGCGCCTTCTGGCACTTCAGCCATCGCAGCGATCGCTTCGCGCACCACGGCGGCTTTGTCCTCCGCCTTGGCGTACTTCTCCTTGATCGAACGCGCGGCGGCGAGCGCCTTCTTCGCGCCTGCGGCCGAAGTGCGGATGTGCTCGAGGTACTCCGCAGCCTCGACACCGATGTTGCTCGTGCGTAGATACTCCTCGCCGTCCGCAGTCATCAGGATGACACTCGGGAAATACTGAATCTCGTACTTCTTGGAGAGTTCATCATTGCGCGCCGGGTTCGGCACCGCAGCCTTGGCCTGCTCACCCTGCGGGAAATCCAGCGAGACGAGCACGAACTGCTCGCGCGCGCCGAGAACGAATTCTTCCTTACTCCAGACCCTCTCACGGAGGTCGATGCAGCCGCCTCACCAGTCGGAGCCGGTGAAGTCCACGAGCAGGTCCTTCTTCTGCTCCTTGGCCGCCGCGACGGCGGCGTCGAAATCTTCGAACCAGTTCGGACCGTAGCCTTGTCCGAGGATGGGAGCGCCGACCAGGAGGACGGCGCCGAGGGTGGCAGCTTTGAGCATGACCCTCAGTTTACGCCGGAGCGGAAGGCGCGTGAGAGCGTGTTCCGCCCGGTGCATGCGCTACCAGGCTTCGAAGACGCCCGGCATCGCGATCGGATAGTGCCCTTCCGCGTCAGGCAGACTCGGCGGCGCGGCGTCCCACGCGTAGGCGGCTGGCCGCAGCGGCGTCCCCGACGCCAGCGCTTCGTCCCAGGCCAGTGACTTGCCGCTGTAGGTTGCCATGCGTCCGAGGATCGCGGTCATCGAACTCTTGGCGCCGTTCTCGGCCTCGTTGTAGGCAGAACCCGCGCGGATCGCCGCGAAGAGTTCGTCGTGCTCGCGTTGGTAGGGATCCCAGTTCGGACCGTCGTACTTCCAAGACCAGCCGCCGGCCGCGAGGATGCGCCCACCACTGAGGTCCGCGCTGCCCTTGCTGCCGTGCGCGTGTTCGCTCACGTTGTCCACGCAATTGGGCATGTGCCGGCACTGCGAGAGCATTTTGGTGCCATTGGCATAGGTGTATTCGACCGCGTGGTGGTCGTAGATCTCGCCGAAATCCTTCCCTGTTCTCACTTGACGTCCGCCCATGCCCTCGGCGCGCACCGGGTAGCCGCCCATCAGCCAGTTGCCGACGTCGAGGTTGTGGATGTGCTGCTCGACGATGTGGTCGCCGCAGAGCCAGTTGAAGTAGTACCAATTGCGCATCTGGTACTCCATTTCGGTCTGTCCGGGCTGTCGCGGGTTCACCCACACGCCGGCGCTGTTCCAGTACACCCGCAGCAGCACGAGATCGCCGATTGCGCCGTCGTGAATGCGGCGGACGGTCTCCAAGTAGTTGCCTTGGTGATTGCGCTGCAGGCCAACGCCGACCTTGAGTCCCTTGGCATCGGCCTCGATGGCAGCGGCGAGCACCGCGCGCACGCCGGCCGCATCCACCGCGACCGGTTTCTCCATGAAGACGTGGCGGCCCTTTTCGACCGCGTAGGCGAAGTGCAGCGGACGGAAGCCGGGCGGCGTCGCCATCACCACCAGATCCACGTCGCAGTCGATGGCTTGGCGGTAGGCATCGAAGCCGTGGAAGCGGCGTTCCTCGGGCACGTCCACCTTGGCGCCGAACTCGGCCTGCAGATGGCCGAGGCTGCTGTCGAGGCGGTCGCGGAAGGCGTCGGCCATCGCGACCAGCCGCACTTCACCGTCGGTGGAGAGCGCGTTCACGGCAGCGCCGGTGCCGCGACCGCCGCAGCCGATCAGACAGATGCGGATCTCGGCACGCCCCATCGCGTTGGCGCGTGCGCGCGCAGCGAGCAATTCGGGAGCAAGGGTCGCGCCGACGATGCCGGCGGAGGCGGAGCGCAGAAAGTCACGACGGTTCACGAGCGTTCTCCTTGGCGTTGTTTGGCGTCAATTTCGCCGACGCTTTCGACGTCGGCTTCCCAGTAGCGCGTGCGCTCCTCGGGCGGCGGCGGGCGCAGCGGTCGCACCACGCGGAAGCCGACGAAGCGCGCATCGGTGTGGTACCAGATGGACTTCGGGAACTGCGGATCCTGGATCTTCCATTCCTTGTCCGATCCGCGCCGCGCGGCGCTGCGCAGAAATTCCGCATCGTCGTCCCAGGAACCGCCGCGCACCACGCGCGGATAGAGCTTGTCTGGCCAAGCCACGCTCCCCGGTGTCGCACCTTCGACGCGCCATGCGGCGTAGGTGTCGGGGCGAAGCTGATCCAGGCACCATTCCGCCACGTTGCCGTGCATGTCGTAGAGACCCCAAGCATTGGGACGTTTGCCCTTCACCGGCTGATACTTGCCGTCGGCGTTGTCGAAGAACCACGCGTGCTCGCCGAGTTGCGCGGCGTCGTCACCGAAGGACCACGCGGTGGTGGA
>CXWK01008998.1_pt2 | contig 10438 bp, 9 predicted proteins | sample 590851 | NCBI WGS metagenome assembly CXWK01 (sample SAMEA3498364, study PRJEB10139) | wastewater metagenome | biome: wastewater treatment plant; material: activated sludge | place: Denmark | collected 2014-08-01
CTAGCCGCCCTGAGAAACGCTCTCTAACATCTGGAGAGAACGAGTTGATGATACTCTGCCAAAGAACCTCACGCAAAGATCGCCAAGCACGCAAAGCACGCCAAGAAGAACCGCTTTCTTGGCGAACTTTGCGGCTTGGCGTGAGATCTTCTTGGCGATCTTTGCGTGAGGTTCTTCCCGCCAACTGACAACTGCCAACTTGCTGCTATAATCCCACTAGGACATTTGAGCGATGGCGACGCAGAAGAACGGCAAGAGTAACACGCGCAAGGTCAGCGCCACCGGCAAGAAGACGACGCGCGCCAAACCGGCGGCCAAGAAGACCGCCGCCAAGAAGCCGGCGGCCAAGAAGGCCGCCCCGGCCGAACCGCGCCTCGATGACGGCCAGCGCAGCCTGCTGGCCGGCATCGTCGTCCTGTTCCTGACCGCCGTGCTGACCCTCAGCCTCCTTTCGCCCAACCAGGGGCAGTTCACCCAATGGCTGTCGCGGCTGGCGGCGCTGGCGCTGGGCCTCGGCCGCTACGCCCTGCCGCTCATCATCGGGGCCATCGGCGGCTATCTCGTCCTGCGCGGCATGGAGCAGGAGCCGGAAGTGCCCAGCGTGCGGCTGGCCGGGCTGGGCATCGTCTTTGTCGTCTTCCTGGTGCTGGCCTCGCTCATCGCCTATCAGCGCGACGAAAGCTACGCCGACCTCTACGCCGTGGCCGCGGCCGGGGCGGGCGGCGGCTATACCGGCTCGGTCATCGCCACGGCGCTGGCCCGGCTGCTGGGCGGGCCGGGGACGATCGTGACGCTGATCGTCGTCGGCGCGGCCGGCGGCGTGCTGCTGTCCGGTCTCAGCCGCGAGCAGGTGGCCGGCTGGTTCGAGCGCGAAGCGCGGCCGTCCACCGGGGCCGAGCCGGCGACCAACGGGCGCACCATTCGCGTCAACCCGGAGCGCCGAGCGGACTCCCGACCGCCGACGGCTGACCGCCGACCGCCGACCGCTGACCAACNNGACCAACCTGCCCTGCCCCTTGGCCCGGCCGTGGCTCTGAAGCCGGCCAAGGAGCCGAAGCGCGAGCGCGGCAAGAAGGGCACCGAAGCCGTGCCGCCGCCCATCTTCCTGGGCGCGGACGTGTCCGCCGCCCCCACAGAGGCATTTGGCGAGGGCGCCGCGGCGGGCGACGCCGCTTCCGTCTGGACGCTGCCCCGCGTGGCCGAAGTGCTCGAATCGGGCACCGACGTGGACGTAAACAGCGCCGGCATCCGAGAGCGAGTGGAGGTCATCGAGCACACGCTGGACAGCTTCGGCGCGCCGGCCACGGTGGTGGAGATCAACCAGGGGCCGACGATCACTCAGTTCGGCGTCGAGCCGAACTACGTCGTGCTGCGCGGCGGCAAGCGGACGAAGGTCAAGGTCGGCAAGATCGCCGGCCTGGCCGACGACCTGGCCCTGGCCCTGGCGGCGCGCTCCATCCGCATCCAGGCCCCCGTGCCCGGCAAGGGCTACGTGGGCATCGAAGTGCCGAACAGCGCCAAGGCGCTGGTGTCGCTGCGCGACGTGATGGAGTCGGACGAGTACGGCCGCATGAAGTCGCCGCTGCGCATCGGCCTGGGGCAGAACGTGGCCGGGCAGCCCATCGTGGCCGACCTGGCGGCCATGCCGCACCTGCTCATCGCCGGCACGACCGGCTCCGGCAAGTCGGTCTGCGTCAACGGCCTCATCGCCTGCCTGCTGTTGCAGAACACGCCCGACGACCTACGGCTGGTGATGGTCGACCCCAAGCGCGTCGAACTGACCGGCTACAACGGCGTGCCCCACCTGGCCGCGCCGGTTGTGGTCGATATGGACCGGGTCATCGGCACGCTGCAATGGGCGCTGCGCGAGATGGACAACCGCTACAAGATGTTCTCCGGCGTCGGCGCGCGCAACATCACCGAGTACAACAAGAAGAGACAGCGCGACGCGACGACCCACAAGCTGCCCTACATCGTCATCGTCATCGACGAGCTGGCCGACCTGATGATGCTGGCTCCGGAAGATACGGAACGCAGCATCACCCGGCTGGCCCAGATGGCCCGCGCCACGGGCATTCACATGGTCATCGCCACGCAGCGGCCGTCGGTCGATGTGGTGACGGGTCTGATCAAAGCCAACTTCCCGGCGCGCATCGCCTTCGCCGTGGCCAGCAGCACCGACAGCCGCGTCATCCTGGACACGACCGGGGCCGAGCGGCTGCTGGGCCAGGGCGACATGCTGTTCCAGAGTCCGGACGCGGCCGCGCCGGTGCGCTTGCAAGGCTGCTTCGTCAGCGACGGCGAGTTGCAGAAGCTGATCAGCTATTGGCAGACGGCGCGGCGGACGCAGTTTATCGGCGCGCCAGGCAGCATGGCGAGTGGCNNCCGGGGCGGGCGGCCGACGTTCCACCGCCGGTCGTCCACCTGAACCCGCCCGAGCCGGTTGGCGGGCCGCCCCCGCCGCAGCGGCGCGCGCCGCAGATTCCTACCAGGCCGGACAGTGGGCCGACGACGGGCGACCAGGCGAGTCCTGTCGCCCGACCGCCGACGGCCGAGCGCCGACCGCCGCTCGAAGACGAGGATCTGTCGTCCGTGGTCCGTGGTCCGTCGTCCGTCGTCGGCCCCGCGTCCGTTCAGCAGCAACCTCTTTGGGAAGCGCTGCAAGCGATGGAGGACGAGGCGGGCAACGGCAACGAGGAGGACGACGACCTGCTGCCGGAGACCATCGCCCTGGTGCGGTCGCTGAACAAGGCGTCAACGTCGCTGTTGCAGCGCCGCTTCCGCATCGGCTACACCCGCGCCGCGCGGCTGATGGACGCGCTGGAAGACGCCGGCATCATCGGCCCGCCGACGGGGACGAGCAAGGCGCGGGAGGTGTTTGGGGAGGGAGGGGTGGCCAGTGATACCAACCCGCCAGAGGAGCCGGACAGCGAAATGGATGACGATCAGATAAAGCCGTAGCTTCAGAGTTCTGAGAACCGCCGGATCGGTGAATGGTAGCCTTGAGCTATCATAGTTGACAGGTACTCATCGGCCTGACTTATCGACAAATGGTGGCCATCGATCAGCACCTTTAGCATTCCCACTGTACCCGCCAATGGAATGCTACGTTTGGCAGCTTGCTTGCGCGCCCCTCGGTCATCGGTGACTATGACACCATCGCGAATTATTGCAACGGCTAAGCATTCCGCCTCACCAGCATCCAGATTCTTTTGCAGCACACGGAATAGTTCGTGTTTGGCTTCGGTTAAATCAACAGTTGGCAGCCAGCGCCAATCGCACTGAGGGATAACTCGGTTCGTTTCGCCCACGGCCAACTCTTGTCGGACGATAGGTCGAAACACCTCGCGAACGAAGCGCAAGCCGCAATAAGTCAAAGTCAGGGCGCATTATTCGGGCATAGTTGCTAAGCACCGTATTGTCAATGACGTAGAGGTCCAAGCTTGCCTCATTCACTGCCGGAGCGCCTCGATTTCGCGCCAGACCTCTTCGATCGTGGCCGGGCCAATGTGAAGCGGAATGCCTAGCCGATTGTATCGCTCGGCCAGTTCAAAACGATTCGTGTTGAGCAGTTCTGCTGCCCGCCCAAAGCTGATGTCATGGTCTTGATGCGCGGCGACAACGCAATCGTAGCGTGCCTGAATGTCGCCACCGGCAGCCACTACGGCTTGCTCCAGCTCCTTTTCAGTGAGACCATCCGGGAATGAAGACTGTTCTTCATCCGATTTGGTTTGCTGGTATCGAACAGCAGCCTGTAACAACCGAAAATCAACAGCGTCCAATACGGCGACCTGTTCGGCTCCATAGCTCTCTACAACGACCGGTTGACCCTTTTGGGCCTGCTCGATCACCCGTCGCGTATTCCGCGCCAACTCCGTCCGGCTGATCGTGATCGTCATTGTCCACTCTCCTTGTATGGGTTAAGCCAGGCCAGTTTACGCAATTTACGCAAACTTCGTGGGAGTGCTCTATAGAAACCGGGTTTCTCGGAAGAAACCCCGGTTTCTTTGGTTAGAAGGGCTATTACACCTTCCACAAAATTACTGAACATCCCCAATCTAAGCTGGCGGATGAGGGTACAGAGCCAAGCAGTCCGGCACGGGAAAGTCAAATTTACCCTTGGCGAATTCTGAATAACCACTAGCATTTGTAGCGGATCAAATTAGCCATCCCTTGGCTTTCTAATGAGGGCTTCGTTCCCAAGCAAGTTGGTTTCCAATCTACCGCGCAGCAACGCTATAAGCACATGGGTGATCTATGTTAGGCTTTGTTCAAATTCTGGGCGGTCTGGCGCTTTTTCTTTTCGGCATCTCCTTGCTTAGTTCGGGTATGGAGAAATTGGCCGGCGAGCAGATTCAGAAGTGGCTAGACCGGGTGACCAACAGTCCGATCAAGAGTATCGGCTTCGGCACGGCCGCCACGGCGCTGCTGCAGAGCAGCGGCCTGCTGATGGTGACGATGATCGGTCTGGTCAACGCCAACCTGATGACCGTGCCCCAGACCATCATGGTCATGCTGGGCCAGGAGATCGGTACGACGGTCACTGCCCAGATCGTCGCCTTCGAGATCGGCAACTACCGGCTCATTCTAGTCATCCTGGGCTGGGTCTTCCTGGAGTTCTTCCCCCGCCGCGACTGGCGCAAGTACGGCGAAATCCTGATGGGCCTGGGCATCATCTTCGTCGGCATGAGCTATATGTCCGGCGCGCTGGCCTTGCTGATTGAGATTCCGTCGGTTGCCACGGCGCTCACCGTCATGGGCCAGTACCCCCTGATCGGCGTACTGGCGGGCATCCTGGCCACGGCCGTCACCCAGAGCAGCACGGCCGTCACCAGCATGGTCGTGGCTATGGGCATGAGCAATGCCATCGCCCTGCCGGGAGCCATCGGCATCATCCTGGGGGCCAACATCGGCTCATGCGTCACCGGTCTGATGGCCTCGTTGCGGCTATCGGCCACGGCTCGGCAAACCTCCTACTCCCAGATTCTGATCAACACGATTGGCGTGTTGGTGTTCCTGCCTTTCATCTCCCTGTTCGCCGACCTCGTCGCGCGCACGTCGCCCGACCTGCCCCGCCAGATCGCCAACGCCCACACCATCTTCAACGTCGCGGTCAGTCTGCTGTTGTTCCCGTTTGTGCGCCACATCGCCTACATGGCGCAGAAGCTGGCCCCGGACGAACCGCTGAAGCGCAAGCAAAAGGTTACAGTTTACATTGACCCGATGCAGTACGCCGTGCCTGCCGTGGCCATCACCGAGGCGGGGCGCGAGCTGGTGCGGTTGGGCGAGGTGACGGCCGAGATGATTGAGCTGAGCTGCGGCGCTTTGCTGCGGCAAGACACCGACCATGCCCAGCGGGTGCTCATGCTGGAAGACGAGGTCGTCGATCCGGTCACCAATGAACTGGAGGAGTTCGTCAACAACCTGCTGCTGGCCGAACTCAACCAGGCACAACACAAGCGCGCTTTTCAAATCAAAAACCTTCTGATCGACATCGAGCGCGTGGGCGATATGGCCGAAGACATCGCCCTGCACGCGTTGGACAGGATGCAGGGAGACATCCCCTTCACGGAAGCCGCCCAAGATGATCTGGCGCAGCTTTCGCGCTTCGCACACACAATCTACACTCAATCGCTCCAGGCTTTTCGCGAAGGGGACGCGACCCTGGCCCTGGAGGTGTGCGAGGCCGAGAGCGAGTTCGACTCCCTGTACTGGCAGATTCGCGCAACCCACATCGAGCGCGTGGAGGCCGGGCTATGCCATCCGAAGGCCAATGTCATCTTCACCGAGACGCTGCGCCTGCTGGAACGCATCAGCGACCACGCCGACAATCTGGGGGTCAGCGTTTCGCGCAGTGCGACCCGCGCCAAGGCGCTGCCAAAGCGGCAGCCCGCCCCCCTGATTGCCCGGCCAGGAGTCTAACCCAGCGCGGCGGCGGTCTGGCATTTCTGGCTCTTTCCCCTAGAATTACCGTAACCGACCTACTGACCTACTGAATACTGCTTACTGCTCACTGCTTACTGCCCCCATGACACATCTTCAGGGACAAGACCGCGCCGACTACGTGCAGGACATGTTCGCCCGCATCGCCGGGCGCTATGACACCATGAACCGGCTGATGACCTTTGGCCAGGACGTGCGCTGGCGGCAATACGTCATCCGCCAGGCCAACCTGCCGGCCGGCGGCCGACTGCTCGACATCGCCACCGGCACGGGCGACATCGCCGACGAAGGGCAGCGGCAAGTGCCCGGCCTGCGCGCCGTCGGCGGCGACTTCACCATCGAGATGATGCGCGCCGGCAAGCGACTGCCCGGCCGCGAAACGATCCGCTGGGTGGCGGCCGACACGCTGGCCCTGCCCTTCCCCGATGCCACATTCGACGCCGTCACCTCCGGCTTTCTGATGCGCAACGTCATCGACGTGGTCGGGGCGTTCCGCGAGCAGTGGCGCGTGACGCGGCCCGGCGGCCGCGTGGTTGTGCTCGAATCCAGCCCGCCCAAGGACAATCTGCTCAAACCGTTTATCAAGATTCACCTCAACACAGTCATCCCCACGCTCGGCCGCCTCATCACCGGCGAGGCCGACGCCTACCGCTATTTGCCCGATAGTACCCAGGGCTTCCAGGGGCCGGATCAGCTGGCGGCGACGATGCGCGCCGCCGGCTTCGTGGATGTGGGCTACCGCCTTTTCATGTTCGGCACGATCGCCATCCACGTCGGGACAAAGATTTGAGAGAACCACAGATTACACAGATTTCACAGATTCAAGATGCAATCTGTGAAATCTGTGAAATCTGTGGTTTCTTTTTTCTTAAGCGGGCTGTAATCAAATTCCTCTCCGCGCGCGGCTATAATGCACGCATGAGAACGCTCGCTCTGCTATTGCTGCTGCTGGCGGCCTGTGCTCCGGCGGAGCCGTCGACCGCCGACGACCGACCGCCGACAGCCCCGATTGCGACCGCTGACGGCCGGCCGCCGACCGCCGCGGCAACGCCTGTTGCCCAACCAACGGCGGCCCCGGCCGCCACGCCGGCCGACGATCCACCACCAACGACCACCGACCAACCACCAATAACCACTGACCCACCACCAACAACCACCGACCAGTCCCCCATCGCCGGCCGCAACGACGACGGCACGTTCTTCTTCGGCGCGGCCGGCGCGCCACTAACGCTCATCGACTATTCCGACTTCCTCTGAACGGCCTGCCGCGCCCACGTGCTGGGCGCTGAGCAGGAGATCCTCACCAACGAGGTGGCCGCCGGGCAGGTGCGGCTCGTCTTCTGGCCGGTGCTCGACCACGGCCGCGACAGCGAGAACGCCACCGCCGCCGCCCTGTGCGCCGGGGAGCAGGACCCGGCCGCTTTCTGGGCCTANNCACGACCGGCTGTTCGAGGAGCAGAGCCAGGTCTTCGGGGCCGATGGCGGCTTCTACGTCGAGATGGCGACGGCGCTGGGGCTGGACGGCCCGACGTTCGAGGCGTGCTATGACGGCCAGGCGGCGCGGGCGCTGGCGGCGCAGCTGGACGCGGCGCGACGCGAGGCGGGCATCTTCAACCGGCCGACGTTCGACCTCAACGGCCAGCGCCTCATCGGCGCGCAGCCCTACGACACCTTCGCCGCAGCCTTCAGCGCTCTCTTACCGTAGGAAGAACCTCACGCAAAGGACGCAAAGGACGCAAAAAGCTTCTTCTTCTTTGCGTCCTTTGCGTCCTTTGCGTCCTTTGCGATCTTTGCGTGAGGTTCTTATTCCGGGCTATCATCGCCCCATGAGTACACTCAACCTAACCGGCAAAGTCGCCATCGTCACCGGCGCGGGGCAGGCGGCGGGGGCGGCCGTGGCCCGGGCGCTGGCCGCGGCCGGGGCGCGCGTGGCCGTCAACGACCTGAACCCCGACCGCGTCGCCCGGCTGGCGGCCGAATTGCGCGCCGCCGGCGGCCAGGCGCTCGACATCGCCGCCGACACGGCCAGCAAGTTCCAATGCGTCACCCTGATCGAAACGACCCGCGCCGAGTGGGGGCGGGTGGACATTCTGATCAACGCCGCCGTCGTCCGGCCGGCGGCGGCGGTGCTGAAGATGGACGAGTGGGAATGGGCGCGCTGCCACGATGTGAACCTGAAGGGCGTTTTCTTCATGTGCCAGTTGGTCGGCCGCGTCATGGACGACCAGAACCAGGCCGCGCCCAGTGAGCGCGGCGGCCTGATCGTCAACGTCGCCTGGCCGGAGCCGGACGAGGACGGCCGGGCCGCCTTCGCCGCCGGGCAGGCGGGCGTCGTCGCCTTCGGCCGCGCCTGTGCCCGCGAATTCGCCCCGCTCGGTATCCGTGTCCACACCGTGCTGGCCGACCCAGCTGCGCCGGAGGGGGTGGCGGAGGAAGTGGGTCAGTGGGTCAGTAGGTCAGGACTGACCTACTGACCTACTGACCTACTGACAACTCGTCACTCGTCGCTCGTCACTCGTCACTAAGCTATAATTCCCTCATGTCCTTCCGTCAAATGCTGCCCTTCCTCTTCCTGAACATCATCGTCTCGGCCGTCGTCGTGTTGAGCATTCTCTTCTGGTGGGACAGCCGCGGCGGGGGGATGGGGGCGCTGGCCGAGGCGACGGCCACGGCCGAGTTGCCGGCCGGCGTGCTGCCCACGCCCAACGTCGCCGCGCCGCCGTCGGGGACCGTGCCGCCGGTGGCCGTGGCGGCGGCCAATGACACGCCGGCCGACGCGCCGGTCGTCCACGTCGTGCAGTCCGGCGACACGCTCAACCGCATCAGCCAGCAGTACGACGTCAGCGTCGATGACATCATGGCCGCCAACGGCCTGACCGACCCCAATATCATCGCCGTCGGCCAGCAGTTGAACATCCCCGTGGGCGGGCTGCCCACGCCGACCGTGCCCGCGCCGACGGAGATCGCCGCCCTGCCGTCGCCCATCCCGACTGAGGCCGTCGCCGCCGGGCAGGGGGAGATCGCCGTGGCCGGCATCACCGGCCCCGGCGCGCTGGAGACGGAGGCGGTGCAGATCGTCAACAACGGGGCCGAGCGGCAATCGCTACTGGGTTGGAAAGTGCGCGACGAGGACAACAACGTCTACACCTTCGGCGACGTCAGCATCTTCGGCGAGGGCGCGGGCATCCTGTTGCACAGTCGCGCCGGAACCGACAGCCCGCTGGAACAGTTCTGGGGCTTGTCCGAGCCGGCCTGGCGCAGCGGCGAGACGCTGACGCTGTGGGACGCGGCCGAACAGGTCGTGGCCACCTTCGTCGTCCCCTAGCGCGATTCTCCCGCATCGCGTTCTGGGCCGCGATTTGGAAAAACCGCGTTACGTGGAGGTTACCATGCGTGGACTGGTGGATCGCAAAGGCGAACAGTTCGCCTATCTCATCGGCAACGTCCTCTACACGATGGACGACGAGCCGAGCGGGCGGCTGGAAGGGGAGTACATCCTCGACCTGGCCGGCAAGCCCACGTGGCGTGTCGTCGGCGACGGCGTCTATGCCATCAAGGGGCTGGAGACCATCGGCTACCTGACCGAAGAACGGAACGAGAATTTGTACAGAGATTAAGAAGGGAAACCACAGATTACACAGATTCCACAGATTTTCTTTAATCTGTGAAATCTGTGTAATCTGTGGTTTCTTCTCTGAGGACCTACCATGAGACTAGGCGCACACATCAGCACGGCCGGCGGGGCCTATCGCTCGTTCGCGCGGGCGCGGGAGGCCGGCTGCGACTCCTTCCTCATCTTCACCAAGAGCAACCGCCAGTGGGCGGCCAAGGCCCTGACTGACGACGACATCGCCGCCTACGTCAGCGCCGTGGCCGAACATGCCGACATCTGCCCCGTCACGGTCCACGCCGCCTATCTAATCAACGTCGCCTCGCCCGACCCGGCCCTATGGGAACGGTCGTATCAGGCATTGAAGGACGAGGTCGAACGGGCGGCGGCACTGGGCATCGAGCTGGTCACTTTCCACCCCGGCTCCTACATGGGCAGCAGCGAGCAGGAAGGGCTGGACGCCATCGCCCGCGCCCTGCGGCGGCTGGTGGCCGAGACGGCCGACACCGCCCCCAACACCGTCATCTGCCTGGAGACAATGGCCGGGCAGGGCACGAACCTGGGCGGCCGGTTCGAGCATCTGGCCTCTATCATCGAGCAGGCCGGCGGCAGCCAGCGCCTCGGCGTCTGCTTCGACACCTGCCACGTCTTCGCCGCCGGCTACGACATCCGCACGCCGGAAGCGTATGAGGCGACGATGGCCGAATTCGACCGCGTCGTCGGGCTGGATCGCATCCGCTGCTTCCACTTCAACGACAGCAAGTTTGGCCTGGGCACGGGCAAGGATCGCCACGAGCACATCGGCCGCGGGGAGATCGGCCTGGCCGGCTTCGCCAACTTCCTCAACGACCCGCGCTGGGCCGGCCACTGCGCCCACCTGGAGAC
>CXWK01015494.1_pt1 | contig 10434 bp, 7 predicted proteins | sample 590851 | NCBI WGS metagenome assembly CXWK01 (sample SAMEA3498364, study PRJEB10139) | wastewater metagenome | biome: wastewater treatment plant; material: activated sludge | place: Denmark | collected 2014-08-01
GTCATGGCCGCCCCCGGGTCACAGCCCGGGGGTGTCCCGGCCATCCACGCCGGGACGTTGATGCAACGATGCAAAGCGAGGGGCAAGGGTTTCGTCTTGGCGTCTCCGCATCGGCTCGGCGTGGATGCCCGGCACAAGGCCGGGCATGACGGCGGGTGTGATCGAAAGGGGCAATAGGTTTCGTAAGCGGGGGAACTGGATTCCCGCTTACGCGGGAATGACGGGTTGGCGGCGCGGCCGGGTTCGTGGCGGGCGATGCGCCGCAGTCCCTTTTCCCGCCGCCCCCGCCGCCCTATCCTGTCCCGAACAGGAGGCCACATGCCGACCGTCCTTACCGACCAGCACGAAATTTCCGTCGAGCCCGCCCTCATCGGCGCGGGCCTCTGGCTGTCGCCGGCCGATCTCACCGCCGTCACCGGCTTCGAGCTGAAGCCGCAGGGGCTCTGCAAGGGCGACGTCTGCGTGCCCGTTCCGCGCGACCAAAAATTCGTCGACGAGGCCGGGCGCGTCGATGCGGCGGCGTTCTGGCGGTACATCGGCAATGTCGCCGTGCACGACGCCGACGCCGACGTCTGGGCCTTCGGCGCCGGCGCGGGCGCGCGAAAAGAGGCGGGCGCGACGCTGACGGCGCCGGATTTCGAACTGCCCGATCTCGACGGCCATCTGCATCGGCTGTCGGACTATCGCGGTCGAAAGGTGCTGCTCGCCACATGGGCCTCGTGGTGAGGCTGCCGTAACGACTTGCCCGTGTGGCAGAAGATTTACGGCGAGCTGAAGGACCGGAATTTCGTGGTTCTGGCGGTCGCGATGGACACCGCCGACGCCGCCCGACCGTTCGTCGAAGCGGCGAAGCCGGACTATCCCTGCCTGATCGACCGCGATCATTTCGTCGCCGACCTCTATGGCATGGTCAACGTGCCGGAAGCGGTGTGGATCGACGAGGACGGGCGCATCGTCCGGCCGGCCGAGAACGCCGGCGCCTTCGACGGCTTCCGCCGCCGCGACCGCACGACCGGCGCGATGCCGGAGGACGACGCCGCCAACATCGTGCGCGCCAAGAAACTGTACGTGAATGCAGTGCGCGACTGGGCGATCGACGGCGCCGCGAGCCGCTTCGCGCTCGACGCCGAGGCGGCGCGCGATCACATGCGCGCGCCGAGCGACGACGTTTCTCGCGCGCATCTGCATTTCCGGCTGGGCGGGTGGCTGCAGCGCGCGGGAAAAAGCGAGGCGGCGGCACGGCACTTCGCCGAGGCGCAGCGGCTGCATCCGGATAGCTGGACGATCTGGCGGCAGACGGCCGCGCGCAACGAGCAGGGCTTTGCCGCCGGACCGGAGTTCTGGGCGCGCGTCGATGCGCTGGGCGCGCGGCGGTACTACGAGCGGCCGGATATCGAGGGGATGCCGTAGGCGAGCCGCAGGACCTCGGGTGTCATTCCCGACGAAGCGCAGCAGTCGATCCGGAATCCACATCAAATGCGAAAAACGTCGGGGAACTGGATTCCCGCTTGCGCGGGAATGACAGCGTCGCGGCGCGCCGTCAGTTCACGCGCCGCGCGGTGAATGTGCCCGCGCCCTTGTAGGTGTCGACCGTGCTGGAAATGCCGAAGGCGCCGCCCATTTCGCCGTAGGCGGGCGAGATGTTGGTCGGGCCGCCCTGGTAGAAGCTGCCGCCGAGATTCATGAACCGGCCGCCGGTCGAGCCCGACAGCGTGCCGGCGAAGAAGGTGGTGGTCGGCACGATGTTGACGACGCCGGCGTAGGTCGTGGAATCGAGGTTGGCGATGGTGACGAAGCCGCTGCTGGTGCCGAAGTTCACGGTGTTGGTGAACGTGCCGGAGGCCAGGTAGCTGTTCGCGCCGAACGCGCCGCCCGGCTGCGCGATGGTGGCGACCGCCTGCCCGACATAGGTCGCCTGGCCCGTCACCGGCAGGTCGGCGGCGCGGGCCGGCACGCCGGCGACCCATGTGCCGATGCCGCTGACGGTGGAATAGATCGAACTGGAGCCGGCGTCGTTCTGAAATATCGATGCGGACCAGAAGCCCCATTTCGTGTAGTCGCAGGCGCAGGGGACGACCGTCGCGGTCGACAGCGACGACAGGAAGCCGGTGGAATTGGCGCCGACGGTATCGGCGCTCACCATCAGCGACACGAGGCCGTCGCCGGGCGTGGAATTGGTCACGCCCGGAGCGTTCAGAACGCGCCCGTTCACCGAGCTGGTCAGAGCCATGGCGTTCGGGCCTTGCTGCCATTCCATCAGCGCGCCGAACCGGTTGGTGTCGACATAGGCGGACATGGTCGGGTCCGCCCCGGTCGCCGTCGAACCGAAGCGCAGGCTCATGTCCGCGGGCGTGTTCGCCTGCAGTCCGGCGTCGGCGCCGACGTAGGGCGGGGGCACGGATGTCAGGCGCCCGGCCGGCGACCACGAGGCGCCGTTCATGGTGGCGGCGCCGCGCAGGTCGAACACGGCGCCCATGCGGCCGGCGCTGCCGACCAGCGTCACCGTGTTGCGGCCGGCGACGATGAAGCGATCGGTCACCGACGAGGCGATGTTGGACGCCGGCGTGAAACGCGCGGTGTGCATCAGGTTGGCCGAATAGCCTTCGAGCTGCCGGTCGGGATGATCGGCGCCGAGGCCGGGCGGCGCCGCGCCGCCGGCCGACACGGTTTGCGTGAAGCCCCAGCCGGGCGGAATGGGCCCCACGGGATTGTACGAGTCCGTCGCCGTCGAGAACCAGCTCGTGTTGGTCGTCGGAAACGAGCCTGCCGGCAGGCCGTTGGCGTCGAGGGCGATCGACGACGGGGCCGAAGCGACAGGCCCGTCGGTCCAGAACGTGCGGTTCGCCGCGCCGACATAGACGCCCGACAGCGTCGGGCCGAAGTTCGGGCTGTTGGCGATCTGGCCGGTCATCAGCGACACGGTCGAGGTCTGCGTCGGTCCCTGGCCGGTGACGATCAGGTTGGCCTGCATCACGTTCGACGTGTTCGACGTCCCACCCGCGCGATAGCCGTAGATCGGCGTCGCCACCTGCGTGCCGCCGTTGGTGACGAAGGAGGCGGCGATGTAGGGATACGAGGTCTGGCCGAGCGCCGGGTCGACCGTCGTCGTCAGCACGAAGGCCTGCGGCGCGTAGTTCCGCGGCGCCGGAGCAGGAGCGGGCGTACCGGCGGATGAAGTCGCAACGGCCTGGACCGCGCCCGACTGCTGCGCAGCCTGAACCGTGGTCTGCGCGGTCTGAACCGGTTGCGTCGGGCCGCCGCCCGGCGGTCCGCCCCGGTCGCCGGAGTTGGTCTGCGGCTGCCGGCTATTGACCGACGGCGGGTCGATGCCCGCGACATTGCCGACGCCGAGCCGGCTCGCGCCGGCGTCCGAGGGAATGTTGCCCGTCCCGCCATTCTGCGTCGGCCGGCTGGTGAGCCGCGTGTTGACGTCGAAAATCTCGCCCTGGCCGACGCGCAGGATCGGGCTCGGCGGCAGGTTGGGCGCGCCGACGGTGACGCCGAAACCCGGGCGCAGGATTTCCCGCGTCCCCTGTTCGCCGCCGAGTTCGTTGGAGCGCACGAACATCCGCCCGAAATGCAGGATGGCGCGCGTGCCCTGCGTTTCGCAGGCCGCGCCGCTGCAATGGCGCACGGTGGCTACGCCGCCGCGTATGCCGATGGTCGCCGTCGGCGTCTTCACCGTCGCGCCGCCGGTATGCGTCACCTGCCCGCCGACGACGCGCAAGAGGCCCTTGCCGAGCCGCAGCGCCATCGCGCCGGTCTTGTCGGCAGGGTTGTAGACGTATTCGTCGATGACGATGGAGGAGTTCGGTCCGACGTTCAGCGACGTCTTGTCGATGAACATGACCTGCATGCTGCCCGACGCCGACGTGTCGATGCGCTGGTTGCGCACCACTTGCGCGCCGATCTCGATCACCTTGCGCGCGCCGCCCGGCGCCTCGCCGGTGGTCGTGACGTTGACGGCGCCGGCCGTTCCGACGACTTCCGCGCCGGCAGGCGCGGCCGCGGCGAGCATCGCGGCTGCGGCGAGGAGGAAACAGGCCTTTGCGTAACGCATGTCGGGCCTTTCTAGAACCGGTACGTCGGCGCGAGCGAAATCGCGAAATTGCGATTGCGGAAATTCGCCAGCGTCGAACGGTTGATCGTGTAGGAGGCCTGCGCGGCGATTCCGAAGCCTTCGTAGATCGGCATGTCCAGCGCCGCGCCGAAGCGGATCAGCCGGTCGTGACGCGTGAACGTCGGGTCGACGATCGTGTCGATCGCGCGGTACTTCGTGTCGGACCAGCCGGCGAACAGCGTGCCTGTCCAGCGGCGGTCGGTCGGGACCTTGACGAGCGGTTCGAAATCGTGGGCAAGCGAAGCGTCGAGTCCGACCTGATTGTAGGAATAGGGACGGTAACGCGCGTAGGCGGCCGAGTAGTAGAAGCGCGCCTGCGCGCGCCAGTAGACGGTCATCGGCAGCGGCGCGCCGGCGTTGACGTAGGTTGTGAGAAGCGAGCCGTTCTGGTTCGTCGCGTTCGGAAAATTCGACGAATTGTAGAAGCGGCGCGAATTGATCTCGAGACCCGGCTCGATCATCGCGCCGTTGAGATCGAGCCAGCGCACGCTGGCGCCGGCGCCGGGCGAGGCGAGATAGGGACGCCCGCCGAGCGGAAGGAAAGCCGCGGTGGCATAGGGCCGGAACGACAGGCCCGCCGCATTGCTGATCGTCAGTCGCGGGCCGGTGTCGACCTGCGCGACGCCGAGATCGTAGCGCCGAACGTGAAACTGCTTGGCGTAGTAAGCCGTCGCGTTCGTTTCCCAGGAGTCGCCGCGCTGGTTCTCGAAATCGTAGACGTGGCGCATCTGCGCGCTGCCGAAGGCGTTCGTGTCCGGTCGGCGACGGAACTGGCTCGACAGGACGGCGTCGTTGCCGAGCGCACGCACGACCTGGCTGTCCGGTCCTCCGTTGGCGTTCGACTGGTGGCGAAACCCGGCCGTGCCGAAGAACGAAAACTGATGATCGGCGACGCGGCGGTCGATTTCCTTGAGGAAGCCACGGACGCGAATGACGACATCTTCCGGCACGTTCTTGCCGGCGATCGCCGCCTCGAAATTGGCGCGCGCCATCTCGTAGGAACCGAGCCGGAAGTAAAGCAGCCCCAGTTCGAGCCGCACGCGCGGCAGGTCGGGATTGTAGAACAGCATCCGCTCGAGCCCGCCGATGGCGGCTTCCTGATCGCCGAGCTGCGCTTGTAGCGACGAATAGCGGAAGGTGGCGTCGAGATCGTCCGGCTTGACCAGCAGGCGCGCAAACAGCGCGTCCGCTTCTGTTTCCGGCGAAAGCAGGGATTTCTGCGCGGCGTCCTGGGCGAGGGCCGACGAGGCATGCATTGCGCAGCACGCGAGCGCGGCCGCAACGGTCATCCGCAGACGCAAAGACTTCCCCCTCGCTCCTGCCCCGGAAGCGATTGACGATAGAAGGAAAGTATCGGCCGCAACTCCGGTCGGAGTCAAATGACGGGAGCTGTATTGGCGACAGTTTCCGCGGGAAACAAGCGGGTCAATTCGAAGTCTTCGTCAACGATCCGTTGCCAAAATCCGGCCGACGCTCGTGCGACGACTGGGTGCGGAACCGCATTGCCCGCCGCGATGTCCGCGGCCACACTGCGGTTGTGACGTCTCCTTCGCCCGAACCCTTGCGCAGCGCCGCCGAGACATTCGCGCCGCTTCGTCGCTTCGTCGACGCCGACGCCCGCCTCGCGCGATGGGCGCGCGGCGGCTCTTGCGCACGGCTCTGGGCCTACGAGTTCCTGCGCTTCGGCTTCAAGCAGGCGGTGGCCTGCGTCTTCGGCGGCCTGATGGTCGGCCTGATGCTGGCCACCCACGTCTTCTATCCGAAGGGCGCGGCGCTGGCGCGCTACGACTTCCTGTTCCTCGCCGCGCTCGCCATTCAGGCCATCCTGCTGTGGACCCGGTTCGAGAGCGTCGAAGAAGCCAAGGTCATCTTCATCTTCCATGTCGTCGGCACGATCATGGAAATCTTCAAGACGGCCGCCGGCTCGTGGATCTATCCCGACGCCGCCTTCTTCCGCATCGGCGGCGTGCCCTTGTTCACCGGCTTCATGTACGCCTCGATCGGCTCGTACATGATGCGCGCGTGGAGCCTGTTCGACTTCCGCTTTTCGCATCATCCGCCGGTCTGGGCGGTCGTGGCGCTGGCCGCCGCCATCTACGTGAATTTCTTCGCGCATCATTTCATGCCGGATATGCGCTGGGCGCTCTATGCCGCCTGCCTCGTCGTGTTCGGACGAAGCTGGATCTGGTTCCGCGTCCATCACAACTGGCGGCGGATGCCTATCCTGCTCGCTGCGCTGCTGGCGGCGATCTTCATCTGGTTCGCAGAGAATATAGGCACGTTCACGCAGACCTGGCTCTATCCGTCGCAGCGCGCCGGCTGGTCGCTGGTCAGCGTGCAGAAACTCGGCTCGTGGTTCCTGCTGCAGATCGTCAGCTACGCGCTGGTCATTTGCGTGCGCCGCCCGCAGCCGCCGGACGAGGAGCCCGTGCGTGCGTCGAAGGAACGGCACGAGAAGAGACTGGCGCGAGAGTGATTGGCCCGCACGCTACGTCATGGCCGGGCTTGTCCCGGCCATCCACGCCGACCCGGTGGAATAGTTTCTGGGACAATCGGATAACGCCGGTCACACGCTTTGGAAGCGGCCCGGCGTGGATGCCCGGGACGAGCCCGGGCATGACGGCGAGAGGGGACAGCATCACCGCGCCCGCTGCGCGGTCCACGTTCCGCCGCAGTAATGCGTGTTGGACGACCACGCGCCCGACGCTTTCGCGCCCTTGATCACGCCATTGGCGCGCAGCATCGCTTCGCCCTGCGTGAAACGCGCGCTTACCGTTCCGCTGTCCTCGACATAGCCCCAGACGCCGACGCCCTCGCCGCTGGAGGCGACGACGCGGCCCTCCGCGATCCGCACCGTTCCGTCGGTGGATTGCGGGCATTCGCCGACAGTGGTGCGCAGCGCCACCGACCAGTCGCCGTCGAATTTCGAGGTGAACGCGTGCGCCGGCGCGGCCACGAAAGCCGCGCCAAAAATCAGGATCGCCAGACGCATCAGCCGAGCGCGCCCCACGCGCGGTTCAGCGCCGCGAGCACATCGCCGCCGGCGAAGACGAAATCGCCGACGCCGGCCGCCTTGTACGCCGCTTCCTTGTCGCCGGCGCGGCCGGCGAGCGTGACGAGCTTGGCGCCCTTCGCCGCCAGCGCGCGCGCGGCTGCTTCGGCGTGTTCGGCGTAGAGCGCGTCGGACGAGCAGATGCAGGCGAGCGTCGCGCCCGATTTGGCGAAGGCTTCGGCGGCGGTTTCCGCGGTGGCGAAACCGTCGTTCGACAGCGCCTCGATGCCGCCGGCCTCGAAGAAATTCTTGGCGAAGGTCGCGCGCGCCGTGAAGGCGGCGATCGGCCCGAGATTGGCCAGAAACACTTGCGGACGATGGCCCGTCATCGCGGCGATGTCGTCGGAGCGGTCGCGCAGCGCCTCGTAGGCTTCCGACAGCCGATGCGCCGGCAGGGCGCCGGCGGACGCGGCCTGTGCGGCAGGTATCTGCGCCAGAACTTCGACCGGCTTTTCCGCAATGTTCGGGAATTCGCTCGCGCCGGTCAGCGGCTCCTTGCGGCGCGCGATGTTCTTGTCGCGGTCGGCGGCGACGGCAGCGATCTCCTTCGTCAGCGCGCCAGACGCGAGCTGCGCGGCGACGCCGCCTGCCTTTTCCGACGCCTGCACCAGCGCCCAGGCTTTTTCGCACAAGGCGTCCGTCAGCGTCTCGAAGCCGCCGGCGCCCGCGGAGGGATCGGCGACCTTGTCGAGGTTCGATTCTTCCAGCAGCACGAGCTGCGTGTTGCGGGCGATGCGGCGCGCGAATTCGTCCGGCAAGCCGCAGGCCTGCGTGTACGGCAGCACGCTCACGCGATCCGCGCCGCCGATGGCGGCGGAGAACACGGCGACGGTGGCGCGCAGCATGTTCACCTGCGGGTCGCGGCGCGTCATCATGCGCCAGGCCGTCTCGGCATGGATGATGGCGGGCTTCGGCGCGAGACCGCAGGCTTCCTGCACGCGCGCCCACAGCCGGCGCAGCGCGCGCAGCTTGGCGATGCCCAAAAACTCGTCGGCGTCGATGGCGATGCGGAACGAGATGGCGTCGCGCGCCGCTTCGAGCCTGATCCCGGCGCCTTCCAGCGCGCGCAGATAGGCGAGCGCCGCGCCGATGGCATAGGCGAGTTCCTGCGCCTCGGCGCCGCCGGCGGCATGAACGCGGCGGCTGTCTGCGACGCAGAACGGACCGGCGAAGCCGGCAGCCGAGAGCGTCTTCACCGCCTCGACCATGTGCGGAACGATTTCGGCGTACGAGGCGTGTACGGCGCCACGCGCGAGGGCGCCGAGCGGATCGAGGCCGAAGGAAATGGCGGTCGTCTTCGGATCGACCTTGCGGGCCGCGACGAGTTTCGCGAGCGCCGTCGCCGCCTCGCGGCCATGGCCGGGCGCGTCGATCTCGATCGCGATGCCCGCGTCGAGCCAGACGTTGTCCAGCGCCTTGGTCAGCGCCGCCTCGTTCGCCTCCAGACCGAAGCCATAGGCGCCTTCCGCGCCGGAGAACACGATCTGCAGGCCGCCCGCGCCGTTTTCGAGGTCGGCCAGCGCCAGGGAGTTGGCGAGCGCCGGATCGGCGGCGTCGACGCGCTGCACGATTGTCCAGGCGCCCGCATGCGCGCGGCCGGGCTGCGCAGCGGCGCCCTTGGCCGGGGCGTACAGCGGCTGCACGCCGACGCCGTCGTAGGTCTTGCCCGTGAGCTTCTCGAACGGCGCGCCCTTCAGGGCCGCGGTCGCCAGTTCGCGCCAGCGCGCCTCCTCGACCGGCGGAAAGGCGGAGGCGAAGGGCAGGTCGGAAGCGGTCATGTCGGCGGCCATCCTGGCGGGCTGGGTCGGGCTAGGTCCCGGCCTTTTTGCACAAGCGAAGGGGAGGGGGAAGTGGGTTCCCTCCCCCCTTGTGGGGGAGGGTTAGGGTGGGGGGTCGGGTAACCTTGCGAGTCGAACGCTGGTCTGGGCGCCGAAAGTGTCGCAGGGTTTCCCGACCCCCTCCCTTCAGGGAGGGGTGATCTGCTGCTTGCGAAATCCTGCGGACGCTGAAAAAGCGGCGCTTCTCACATCATCCCCACCACCGCCCCGCTCATCAGCGTCGCCAGCGTGCCCGAGACGAGCGAGCGCGGGGCGAGGGCGACGATGTCGTGGCGGCGCTCGGGCGCCATCGCCGTCATGCCGCCGACCATGATGCCGAGCGAGCCGAAATTGGCGAAGCCGCACAGCGCATAGGTCATGATCAGCCGGCTGCGGTCGCCGAGCGCGTCCTTCGGCAGCGCCGCCAGATCGAGATAGGCGACGAATTCGTTGATGACGGTTTTCGTGCCCATCAGCTTCGCCGCCGTTTCCGTTTCCGGCCAGGGCACGCCGATCAGCCAGACCAGCGGCCGGAACAGATAGGCGAAGGCGCCGCGCAGCGTGACCGGCTCGCCCGCGACGTCGGGCAACAGCGACAACACCGCGTCCACGATGTGCACGAACGCCACCAATACGATCATCAGCGCGACGATGCCGGCCAGAATCTTCACGCCGTCCATCGTGCCGCGGGCGATCGCTTCCATGGAATTGGCCGGCGGGTCGGCGATGACGATGTCTGCCGCCTTCGCCTCCGGCGTGAACGGGATCATGCAGGCCGCCAGCGCCAGCGCGGCGGGCGTCGAGATGATCGACGCGGTGATGATGTTGGGCAGCGCGTCCGGCACATGGCCGCCGAGGATTGCGCCGTAGATCGCCATGACCGTGCCGGCGATGCCGGCCATGCCGCAGGACATCAGCGCGAACATTTCGCCGCGCGACATGGTCGCGAGATAGGGCCTGACGATCAGCGGCGCCTCGACCATGCCGACGAAGATGTGCACCGCCGCGCCGATGCCGAGCGGCCCGCCGATGCCGAGCGTCCGCCTGAGCACCAGCGCAAAGCCCTTCACGATCCTCTGCATCACGCCCCAGTGGAACAGCAGGGCGGACAGCGCGGCGATGGTCAGCACCATCGGAAAGGCGCGGAAGGCGAGGATGAACGACGCGCCGGGCTTGGTCTCCGCATAGGGCAGCGGCGCGCCGCCGAGAAAGCCGAAGACGAGGCTCGTGCCGGCGTCGGTCGCCTTCTGCAGCGCCTCGACGCCGTCCGTGATCTTGAGGACGACGGCGACCGCCGGCGGAAACTTGATGAGCAGAACGGCGAGCGCAATCTGCAGGGCGACGCCGGCGACAACCACGCGCAAGGGAATGGCGCGCCGGTCCTCGCCGAGCGCGAAGGCGATGGCGAGCAGAACGGAGAGGGCGAGCAGGCCCTGGAGGATGGA
>CXWK01033039.1_pt2 | contig 10433 bp, 10 predicted proteins | sample 590851 | NCBI WGS metagenome assembly CXWK01 (sample SAMEA3498364, study PRJEB10139) | wastewater metagenome | biome: wastewater treatment plant; material: activated sludge | place: Denmark | collected 2014-08-01
CGGACATTGATCTGGTCATTGACTGCACCGGCCGCGCCACCACGCGCGCGGGCGCGCAGGCTCATCTCGATGCAGGCGCCAAGCGGGTGCTGGTCAGCGCGCCGAGCAAGACGCAGGCAGACTGCGACGCCGTGCTGCTGCCGGGCATCAATCTTGACACCTTCGATCCGGCGAAGCACAAGATCGTCAGCATGGCGAGCTGCACCACCAACGCGCTCGCCCCGGTCGTCAAGGTGGTCATCGAAAACTTCGGCATCAAGTACGGGCTTTTCTCGACCATCCACGCCTACACCAACACGCAGTCGCTCACGGACCAGCCGATGAAGGATCGCCGCGATTCCTGGGCCGCGACCGAGAACATCATTCCGTCTTCGTCCGGCGCCGCGCGCGCCTTGTCGTTCATCTGGCAGGGCCTGAAGATCACCGGCAAGGCGTACCGTGTGCCTACCCGCACTGGCAGCATCGCCGAGCTGAACCTGCTTACCGAGCGACCGGTGACCGCACAAGAGGTCAACGACGCCTTCCGTCAGGCTGCCGCCGTGGCGCCGCTGAAGGGCATCATGGGCGTGTTGGAAGATGAATGGGCCTCGTCCCGCATTGTGGGCGACCCGCATTCGTCCATTGTGGACCTGCCGCTGACCGTGGTGCAGGGCGATTTGCTCTCCGTCGCCGCATGGTACGACAACGAGATGGGCTACTCGACGCGCCTGGCCGAAACCGCCGCGCTGCTCGCCCGCTAACCAGCGCCATCGCCCGACAGGGCGTCGCCAACGTGACCAGGACTTACGCACTCAAGCTCTCAGACGGTCCGCGACCCTCGTTTGGTCGCTCGAAGAGCAAGAAATTCTAACGCAAAGACGCATAGACTCAGAGCCGCAAAGCGTTTATTGGCGTCTTTGCACCGTGGCGCCTTTGCGTTGAAGCATTTGGTTCCGGCTTGTCCGCGTTAGGTCGCAGATCGGCTGGGAGCCTCTGTGGTGTAAGTCCTGGTAACGACTGACCTCCTGCCAGGATGAGGTAAACTGCCTGGGGAGAAACGAAGATGTCAAACACGCCCGTAACGGCGATTGGGGTCCTCACCAGCGGCGGCGACGCGCCCGGTATGAACGCGGCGCTGCGCGCGGTGGTTCGTACGGCGCTGAACCGCGGGGTCGCGGTCTACGCCATCTTAGAAGGCTACCAGGGGATGGTGGACGGCGGAGACCGCATCCGCCAGATGACCTGGGATGACGTCAGCGGCATCATGCAGCGCGGCGGCACCGTGATCGGCACCGCGCGCTGCGCTGCGTTCCGCACGCGAGAAGGCCGGCTGCTGGCGGCCAAGCACCTGCTGGAACGTGACATTGACCGCCTGGTAGTCATTGGCGGCGATGGCAGCCTGAGCGGGGCGAACGAGTTTCGCCAGGAATGGACCTCGCTGCTGGCGGATTTGGTGCAAAGCGGCGCGGCGACCGCCGAGCTGGCGGAACGTCACGCGTACCTCAACATCGTCGGCCTGGTCGGCTCCATTGACAACGATTTTTACGGCACCGACATGACGATCGGCGCGGACACGGCACTGCACCGCATTACCACGGCGCTCGATCAAATCAGCAGCACCGCGGCCAGCCATCAGCGCAGCTTCGTCGTGGAGGTGATGGGGCGCAATTGCGGCTACCTGGCCCTGATGAGCGCGCTGGCCAGCGGCGCTGAATACTGCCTGATCCCGGAAAACCCGCCCGATACAGACGATTGGGAAACCCACATGTGCGACGTGCTCAAGGCCGGCCGCGCCGCAGGCCGTCGCGACCTGACCGTGGTCATCGCCGAAGGCGCGCGCGACCGCAACGGCAATCCCATCACCAGCGAGCATGTGCGCCAGGTGTTGGCCGAGCGCTTGCATGAAGACGTGCGCGTCTCCATCTTGGGGCACATTCAGCGCGGCGGCGCGCCCAGCGCGTTCGACCGCTGGATGAGCACCCTGGTCGGCTCCGCGGCCGTGGATGAGCTGCTGGCGGCCGGGCCGGAGAGCGAACCGCAAATGATCGGCNNACCGCAAATGATCGGCATGCGCTATAACCGCATCCGGCGCCATCCCCTGATGGAGTGCGTCGCGCAGACGCGCGAAGTGCCCAAGGCCATCGCCGCGCACGACTACGAACGCGCGATGAATCTGCGGGGCAACAGCTTCAATGAGGCGCACCGCACGTTTCGCACGCTGCTGCGGGCCTTACCGCACGCGCCGCAGCCCGGTCAGCGACGCCTGCGCCTGGCTATTTTGACGGCCGGCGCCGCGGCGCCCGGCATGAACACCGCCGTGCATGCGGCGGTGCGACTGGCCATTGACCAGGGACATATCGCCCTGGGGGTTATGAACGGTTTTCAGGGCTTGCTTGACGGCCAGATCAAAGAACTCGATTGGATGAGCGTGCACGGTTGGGGCGCCGTGGGCGGCACGCTGCTTGGCTCCAGCCGAACGTCGCCCGAAGGCCCCGACCTGGCGATCGTAGCGCGCACCCTGGAGGAACATCAGGTTGACGGTCTCTTGGTGATTGGCGGCTGGCTGGCGCATCGCGCGGCGTACAATCTGCATGCCGCACGCGCGGACTACCCCGGCCTCAACATCCCCATCATCTCCCTGCCCGCGTCCATTGATAACAACCTGCCCGGCAGTGAAATCAGCATTGGCGCGGACACCACCCTCAACAGCATCGTCGAGGTGGTGGACAAGATCAAACAATCGGCCGTGACCACGCGCCGCTGTTTTGTCATCGAAGTGATGGGGCGGCGCTGCGGCTACCTGGCCATGATGAGCGGCCTTGCCACCGGCGCGGAGCGCGTCTATTTGCCTGAGGAAGGCATCACGCTGCGCGATCTGGAAGCCGACCTGGGCGAGATGACCCAAGCCTTCCGGCGCGGTAAGCGGCTGAGTCTGGTGATCCGCAACGAAAACGCCAATCCGTTGTACACCGCAGGTTTCATTTGTTCCTTATTCGAGCAAGAGGGCGGCGGCCTCTTCGATGTGCGTCAGGCCATCTTGGGTCATATGCAGCAGGGCGGCGACCCTTCGCCGTTCGACCGCATTCAGGCCACGCGGCTGGCCGCGCGCTGCCTGGCCTTCCTGGTCGAAGAGGCCGGAAAGGGCGCGGCGACGGGCGCGGTCATTGGCTTGCAGAACGGCCATGTCACGATCCACGACATGGAAGAGATGCCCGCGCTGGCTGACCGCGCGAACATGCGGCCAAAAGAGCAGTGGTGGTTGGATCTGCAGCCGATTGCGCGACTGATGACTCAACTCAGCGACGCCGCTGAGGCAGGGGCGTGAAGCCTGAGCGCAGAGAATTCTCACACGAAGCCGCAAAGACACAAAGAAATCGGTTTGGGTCTCAGGGTCTTAGTGTCTTGGTGTGGGTCATTTATTCGGTTCTGAGTTTTATGGGTTAGGGAGGGTTATTCACATGTCAACGTTGAAAGATCTCATGCCGGCTGGCGGCGTCGTGGGCGACGATGTGCAGAAGGTATTTGCTTACGCCAAAGCGCATCACTTCGCGCTGCCCGCGGCCAACTGCACGGGCACCAACACGGTGAATGCCGCACTGGAGACCGCCGCGGAGTTGGACACGCCGATGGTCATCCAGTTTTCTAACGGCGGCGCAGCCTTCTATGCGGGCAAAGGGTTGAGCAACAGCGGCCAGCGCGCCGCGATTGCCGGCGCCATCGCGGGAGCGATGCACGTCCATCAGCTCGCCGAAGCGTACGGCGCACGAGTGCTGGTGCACACGGATCACTGCGCCAAGAAGCTGCTGCCCTGGGTAGACGGTCTCTTGGACGCGGGTGAGGCGTACTACAAGACGCACGGCAAGCCCCTCTTCAGTTCGCACATGCTGGACCTGTCAGAAGAGCCGCTGCCCGAGCTCGTGGAGATATGCAAACGCTACCTGGAGCGCATGAGCAAGATGGACATGACGCTTGAGTTCGAGTTGGGCATCACCGGCGGCGAAGAAGATGGCGTGGACAACACGGGCGTCAGCAGTTCCCGGCTTTATACGCAGCCGTCCGAGGTGGCGTACGCGTATGAGGAGCTGATGAAGGTCAGCCCTCGCTTCACCATCGCCGCGGCCTTCGGCAACGTACACGGCGTTTACAAGCCGGGCAACGTGAAGCTGCGCCCGGTGATCCTGCACAACTGCCAGGTCTACATCCAGGAGAAGTACGGCACGCCGGAAAACCCGCTCAACCTGGTCTTCCACGGCGGCTCTGGCTCCACCTTGGCGGAGATCCGGGAAGCCGTTTCGTACGGTGTGGTCAAGATGAACATTGACACCGACCTGCAATGGGCTTTGTGGGAAGGCATCAAGAATTACTACGTCAAGAACGAAGGCTACCTGCAAGGTCAGATCGGCAACCCGAAAGGCCCGGACGAGCCGAACAAGAAGTACTATGACCCACGCATCTGGCTGCGCGCGGGCGAGGAAGGCTTCAAAGCGCGGCTGCGGCAGGCCTTCGAAGAACTGAACGCCGGCGCCTGAGAGTTGCCGCCCCCCGATCAGTTCCAAACCTGACCAGTTTTTGACCACAGAGATCACAGAGAACGCAGAGAAGCTGCCAATTTGTGATCTCTGTAGTTTTTGTGGTTGAACGCGTCTCAACGCCACTGGTTGAGCCAGCGCACCTGGCCCGGCCAGTCGGCGGCGCTGGTTTGCGAAAGCATTGAATCGAGACTAGCAATCAAATCCGAAAGCGTCCAATCCTGCTGGTTAGCAAGCACAATGCCGCCATGCCCCGGATACTTGCGGGCCAGGCGCATGAAGTCAGCGATGTTGAACGTGAGGATGCAGCGTCCCTGCGCCGTCGCGACCAGCAGCTGCTGCTCGTCGCTGGCATCCAGCGGCATCCATGCACACGGTGTGCGTGTGACATCGTGCCCTCGTTCTGATAACACTTTCAGTAAGGTACGATAGGAAGCATCGGCGTCGAGATGCAGTCGGGGTCTAGCCATGCGGTTCCTTGCTCAGGCGCGCTTCCATCAGGATCTGGGATTCGATCTCTTGGCGATGGGCGCGTGCAAAAGCCAACGCCTCTTCGATCTGTTTCACCGGCACGCCGTATTCGTCGGCAATTTGAGCTGGCGTCATCTCCCACTGTTCGTTGGCGGTCACCGCGGCTTGCACGCGAATGCCGGTCCCACGTAGGACCGGCGTCGGAACACCGCTGGCGCCGCGCCGATAGGTCACCTGCGGGAAGCCAGGATCGTCCATCTGCTGATTGAGCGCGCCGACTTTCTCGGCCGTAGCCCAGAGAATGAACTGATTGAGGGAGACGCCTTGTTTCTGCGCCCAGGCTTCCGCTTCCTGTTTCAGTTGTTGGGGCAAGTTCAACGGATACCGTGACATGAGAATCCTCGCATTTGATGTTTCTGAAGATATCATATAACATATCACTGCATGCGTCAAGTCTCTGCTGTCACGCGAATTGTCGGAACATCCTTCAATAACACCTCGTTCGGCAAGATTCATCACATCCCTGGCAGTCAGGTGCGCGATAATCCCATCGGTTGACGGAGTCAAGAGTCAACGCAAACACAGACAGGAGATATGAAGAGATGAAACGCTTTGTCCTTCCCCTTTTGCTGCTGACCAGCCTGCTGCTGGCCGCATGCGGCGGCAGTTCTACGGCGGCGCCCACGAGTACACCGGAGCAGACCGCCCCCACCAGCGCGCCCGAAGTCAAGCCAACCACGGCCGCCGCGACAGCCGCGCCGGCGCCCACAGCCACCAGCGCGCCTGCGGCCACGGCCGCGCCGGTCGCGACCCAGCCGGCCGCGCCTGTTCTGCCCGTCGGCGATCCAAAGACCGTGGTAATCAAGGCGATCAAGTCGCAGCTCACAGCCGGGCCGAGTCGCACGCTGACACTGGTCGAAACCAGCGACAGCAAAATGCAGTTGACGTCAGAGATGGTGCCGCCTGACCGCCTGCACATCGTGATGGACAGCGACGGCAAGCGCGCGTCCGAGACGATCATCATCAGCGACACGATGTGGACACGCACGAGCGACGGCGCGTGGAACAGCGGCCCAGGCGGCGCGGCCTTGCTCTCGATGATGAGCGAGAAAGAGATTGACGCGACTACGAATTCCATCACCGATGTCAAGCTCGTCGGTCCTGAGCTGCTGAACGGCACGCCTACCTGGGTCTATACCTTCACCTCGGATCGCGCCGATCTGGGCGTCACGAGCCAGGTCAAGATCTGGATCGGCGCCCTCACGGGCCTGGTCCTACAGCAGCAGGCCGAAGGCGAAGTCGGGGGCGCCAAGAGCAAAACCACGCAGACTGTCACCTACGACCCCAGCATCAAGATTGAGGCGCCGACGAAGTAGGATTTCAGCCTGTCCGAGCAACCATGCTGTGAAATGAGGCTTCCGTAGTCCACCTGACTACGGAAGCCTCGTAGTTTGACAAGGCCGTCAGCTACGGTAAACTGGCGCAGACGCAACGCCATTAGCCAGCAAGAGAGACGCATGACGCAGACCGCACTGTTCGATGACCGTGATTTCTACCCGACGCTGCTTCAATTGGCGGTGCCTATCGCCATGCAGCAATTGGTGATGAGCGCGCTCGGCGCGGTGGATGTCCTCATCGTCGGTCAACTGGGCGCCACGTCGGTCGCGGCGGTCGGCCTGGCCAGCCAGATTCTCTTTCTGCTCCTGCTCTTTCATTTCGGCGTCGGCAGCGGCGCGGCCATCTTCTCTGCCCAATTTTGGGGACGCGGCGATCTGCTCAATGTGCGCCGCGTCCTGGGCCTGGCCTTGCTGATTGCGACCGGCGGCAGCATCCTCTTCACCCTGGCTGCGCTGCTGGCGCCCACCTTCTTGCTGCAGCTCTACACCAACGACCCGGCCGTGATCGAGCTGGGCAGCGGTTATCTGCGCCTGGCCGCGCTCAGCTACATTCCCACCGGCATCACCGGTATGTTTGGCATCATCCTGCGCACCACCGGTCATGTGCGCACGCCGATGGCCGTCAGCATCGGGGCGTTGGGGCTGAAGACCGCGCTGGCGTATGTTCTGATTTTTGGGCTGGCGGGGCTGCCGGCCCTGGGTGTCAACGGCGCCGCCATCTCCCTGGTGTTGGCGCGTACGTTAGAGTGCGCCATCCTGCTTTTCCTGGCCTATCGCTATCACTTGCCGGCCGCGGCCCGTGTGCGTGAACTGCTCGACATCAACCGCAGCCTGCTGGCGCAGTTCATGCGTACGTCCCTGCCGGTCATCGTCGGCGAAATCATCTGGTCGCTTGGCATCACGGTCTACTCGGCCATCTACGCCCACATTGGCACCGACTCCATTGCGGCCTACAACATTGCCGGCACGATCGAGGGTGTGGCGTTTGTGCCGTTCATCGGCCTGGGCAACGCGGCCGCGGTGCTGATCGGACAGCGCATCGGCGCGCAGGACACCGGCGCGGCCCGCCGTTTCGCCGTGCGTTTTCTACGACTGTCATTCGGCGGCGCGCTGATCGTTGGCCTGGTCATGTTCCTGGTGACGCGACCTGTACTCGGCTGGTACCGCATTTCCGCGCAGGCGCAAGCCGATGCCTGGGGGATTCTGATTGTCATGTCCGTCGTGCTGGCCATCAAGGCCGGCAACATGATGATGGTCGTCGGCATCTTGCGCAGCGGCGGCGATACGCGCTTTGCCCTGCTGGCCGACACAGGCCCCATGTGGGTCATCGGCGTGCCGCTGGCGCTGATCGGCTCCTTCGTTCTGCGCCTGCCAATCTACTGGGTGGTGCTGATGGTGATGAGCGAGGAGGCGACCAAGTTTGCCCTCAGCCTGTGGCGAGTCAGGTCCGGGCGGTGGGTCAATGATGTGGTGAGGACGCTGTAGAAAATGCGGAATGAGGAACAAGGAACGCTGAATGAGGAACAGGGAACGCTAAACGAGGAACAGGGAACGCTAAACAGCGTAGCCGGCATTCAGCATTTCTCGTTCAGCATTCAGCGTTCCTTAAGCGCCTGGTGGCCGCTGCTGCGCATCCTGGGCCTGGCGCTGCCGCCCTACCTGGCGCTGCAGAGCGGGCTGGTCAGCGCGCGCGCAATGGGCCTGGCCGAACTCGATTGGATTCAGCGCTTTGGTCAGGGGTTGGCTGTCAGCGGCGCGCTGGTGCTGCTGCTGCTGGCGGCGAGCTGGCAGTTTCGCCATGTCAACGCGGCCGATCCTGCGCCATCACCCTGGCGCTTGCTGCTGCCGTTGGAAGCGGCCGCCGCGCAGCTCATGTGGGCGCTGCTGCGCGTCGCCGGCGCCTGGTTTCTGCGCGACCGGGGAATGGGCGTCCTGGAGGCAGCGTACGCGGGCGCGTGGTTGGGCCTGATCTTGCTCTACGTTGCATGGGCGGTTGACCCGGTCTGGCGTGCGCGCCTTCGTCACCCGGCCAGCCAACGCCGTGAGCTTGTCGCCATCGCGCTGGCCCTGGCAACGACCGTGGTTTTTCTCGTGAGCGGGAATCTCTGGCTGTGCTGGGTGCTGCACATGATCGTCTTGGCGATTGTGTAGTCAATGGAGAGATCACATGCCGTACCTGACTGTGAACAACATTCGCCTGCGCTACGAGAGCTGGGGCGACGGGCCGCCGCTCATCATGCTGCATGGCCTCGGCTCGTGCGCGGATGACTGGGTATACCAGCTTCCGGAGCTTGGACGCTGCTTTCGCTGTCTCCCGCTCGACTTGCGCGGCCACGGTCTGTCAGACAAACCCGTGGGGCGTTACACTATGGCGCAGTTTGCCGCCGACGTGATCGGCCTGATGCAGGCCCTGGGCCTCGGCCCGGCGCACGTTATGGGACTGAGCCTGGGCGGCATGGTTGCTCAGCAGGTGGCCCTGGCGCGTCCGGACCTGGCGCGCAGCCTCGTCTTGATCAACACCATGCCTGGCCCCTGGCCGCCCACGCGTGACATGCTGCGTTCGGCGGCGCGCCGCCTGGCCGCGCTGCGCAGCCCGACGCACGACATGACCGACACCGCGACGCTCATTGCACGCACGCTGTTTCCTGAACCGGATCAGCGCCTGTTGTACAACTACACGGTTGAGCGCATGGCTGCCAACGATCCTCGTGCGTATCGCCAGAGTCTGCAGGCGATCACTCGTTTCTGGCCGGGCCGCTCCCTGCGCCGAATCACCTGCCCCACCTTGATCCTCGCGGGCGAACTTGACGCTGTGGTGCCGATGATTTACAAAGAGCGCATGCAGCGGGCCTTGCCCCATGCCACCCTGATGCGCATTCCGAACTCGCGCCATGCCAGCAACCTTGATCAGCCAGAAGTGGTCAATCAGGCCATCTTGGACTTCCTTTGCGCTGTGAATAGCTAGTTATGTCATTATTAAACCTGGAACCATCCGACGATCAACTCAGCATCACGCCCGAATTGGCGATTCCACTCAGCGAGCTGCGCTTTCGCTTCAGCCGCAGCGGGGGGCCTGGCGGCCAGCATGTCAACCGCACCGAAACGCGCGTGGAATTGCTGTTCGATGTGGCTCAATCGCCGAGTCTGACCGAGGAGCAGCGCCAGCATCTGCTGTCACGCCTGGGCAGCCAGGTTGACAGCGCAGGCGTCCTGCATATCGTTTCTTCCCTGACGCGCAGCCAGTATGACAACCGCGCAGACACCATCACCCGTTTTCAGGCCCTGCTGCGCCACGCGCTGCACCGCCCCCGCCGCCGTATCGCGACGCGTCCCGGCCGCGCCGCGGCCGAGCGGCGCTTACAAGCGAAACGTCAGCACAGCCAGCACAAACAAACCCGCCGCCGCGTCGATATGGATGAATAGGTCCGGCATGGCCTATAGATGGGTTGGCGGCCGGGCCATCTGCCCAACCTTGCGCAGGCCCGCCGGGTAAGGCACCTGCGTCGTCGAGAGCGATGGCGGCTTGCCCAGTGATTCGTGCGGCAGCCAGCCTGCGCAAGGGCAATCCCCTCGCAGGGCTGTGGCGGGATGACGATCTCAGAGGCACGCGGCGCGCTCGCACGTCAACGCTGCGATGTCCACGTTTCCCTGCGAGGGTTGGCGGCCGGGCCATCTGCCCAACCTTGCGCAGGCCCGCCGGGTAAGGCGCCTGCGCCGTCGAGAGCGATGGCGGCTTGCCCAGTGATTCGTGCGGCAGCCAGCCTGCGCAAGGGCAGTCCCCTCGCAGGGCTGTGGCGGGATGACGATCCTAAAATTTCCGCCTGGATCGCGTCAGACGCCAGCGAAACCACCAGGTGCGCTGCCAACGTTTCCACAGATCACTTGCCTGGGCGGCCGTCAACGCGGCCGCTGGGCCGCCATAGAGCGACGCTTCGCAGGCCTGGCTGATGCCGTGCAAAACCTGACGCACTTCGGCGGTCGCAACGATGGTGCGCGGCGTTTCGATCCGCTGCAGATGCGCGCTCAAGCCCTGGTCGAACTCACGCAGGGTTGCGCC
>CXWK01013094.1_pt1 | contig 10431 bp, 10 predicted proteins | sample 590851 | NCBI WGS metagenome assembly CXWK01 (sample SAMEA3498364, study PRJEB10139) | wastewater metagenome | biome: wastewater treatment plant; material: activated sludge | place: Denmark | collected 2014-08-01
GCGCTGTTTGCCGTCGTCGTGTTGGTGATTGGGGTGAAGCGGTATCGACAGACGCTGGATTAGCACGAGGCTATCAATGAGTGAAGCGTAGCTCGCCCTTCGATCGGACTCAGGGCCGTGAGCTTGTCGAACGGTGAAGCGTCGTTCGCCTGTGGAGTGAGAGATATGAACCATGAGGTGTGGAGGGGGCTATGCTGAATGGCCACCTCGAGCTGGCTAAGGACTTCGTTGAGCGATGTGCGAAGGGGACTGGTGCCGATCCGTCGGCACTGTGCCATGGGCTCGGCAGCGTTCATGACGGTGAATGGCCGATACCCCTGTTCCCGGTGAGCAATGCCTAGTATATTCAATGAGTTTGATAAGACTGGTCCCGTGCCTGTGTTGGAACATAAGTTGCGATACGGCATGAGTGAAACCATTCTTGAGGTGCGGACCTCGGGGAGTAGCGGGCCTGGTGAATGGGAGTCGGTAGACTGTGCTCAAGATCACAAGCCAACTCGATCCGGTGAGAGAAGACCTGGCGCTTGTTCTGGAAGGGCGTCTTGCTGGTCCTTGGGTCGAGGAGCTCAGGACCTATTGCCGACGAGTACTTGGAACTCAGCAGCGCTGTACCATGATTGATTTAACCGGTGTGACATTTGTCGATGCCGAGGGCAAGACGCTCTTGGCTCAGTTGTGGCAGCAGGGAGTGGAACTCCGGGCCTCCGGTTGCTTGACCCGGTGCCTGGTCGAGGACATTACGAAGGTCGGTCGGACTGTGTGCGGAGGGTTGCACGGGAACAAGAGGTCGTCGTGATTGCGTATCACGATTTTGATGCCGTGTCCATTGTCATGCTAACGATCGGCGCAAAGGCCCATCTGGATTGGGCTTGCCGCCGTTGGAGTGCTCTGAGTACAATGCCTCGTTTGTCTTCCTGAGAAACTGTTGAAGATTACCGGATAAGGTAGGAAACATGCAGATAGCGCGTCGGCCAGTGCAACAACTCTCATCCCGTCTCGTCTTAGCCATCTTCGCCCTGTCGATTGGCTGTAAACAGGAAGCCGGCTCAATGCCGCCGCCGCCGGTGCCGCAGGTGGAAGTCGTCACGGTTCAGACTCAAGTTGTTCCCGATGAACCGGAGTTTATCGGTCGAGCGGAGGCGTCCCGTCCGGTTGAGATTCGGTCGCAAGTCACGGGAATTTTGAAGGCGGTGCTCTATCCTGAAGGCCGCGATGTGAAAAAGGGCGAGCGGTTGTACCAGATCGATCCGGTGCCCTTCAAGGCGGCGGTTGCCAGTGCCAAGGCCAAGATCGCACAGGCGGAGGCGCGTGGCGTCCAGGCCAGACAGGATTTGGCCAGGGTAAAGCCGTTGCTCGCGGAGCAAGCGGTGAGCCAAAAGGATGTCGATGATGCCATCGCTCAAGAGTTGTCCGCCAATGCGGCACTGCAAGGGGCGCAGGCCGACCTCATCAAGGCCCAGTTCGACATGGACAACACGCTCATTACCGCGCCGATCACCGGAATTATCGAGCGCAGTCGGTACTATGAAGGGCGGTTGGTCTCGGCTCAAACCGATCTCCTGACCACGATCCATCGGGTTGATCCCATGTACGTGGTCGTGAATGTGCCGGAGACGTTCATTCTGAAACGCCGACGGGACATTGAAGCGAAGCGCATTACGCATCCGGGAGACTATCAATTGAGAGGACGGCTCACGCTCATGGATGGGACGGTCTATCCCCTGGAAGGCGTGCTCGATCTCTTAGAGCCTGGGTTGCGGGCTGAAACCAGCACACGCCAAACGCGGATCACCTTCCCGAATCCCAATCGGATCATTCTCCCGGGACAATTTGTGAAAGTCCGATTCACGGGCGATACGAAAACGAACGCGGTCCTCATCCCGCAGCGCTCAGTGCTGCAGGGGCCGCAGGGTCCGTTCGTCTTCGTGGTGAACCGTGAGGAAAAGATTGAGATTCGAGACGTCGTGGCATCGGATTGGAAGGGGAACCAGTGGCTCATCGATCACGGCCTGAATGCCGGTGATCGGGTGGTCGTCAATGGGATCATGAAGATCGGCCCTGGGGCCCCGGTGACTGCCGTTCCTTGGGTTGTCGCCAATACGGAGTCTACCTCTCTCCCTCCTCAATAAGGATCGATTGTGATTTCGCATATTTTTATTGATCGGCCGATTTTTGCTTCGGTGGTTTCCATTGTCGTGGTTGTGATGGGATTGCTGGCCATGCAGTTCCTGCCGATCGCGCAGTTTCCAGAAATTACTCCTCCGGTGGTCCAGATCGATGCCGATTATCCCGGTGCCAGCGCTGAAGTTGCGGCGGAAGCCGTCGCACGTCCGATCGAGGTGACCCTGCCGGGTATCGATAATCTGTTGTACTACGAATCGACCAGCAGTAACGACGGACATGTCACGATCAAGCTGACCTTCGAAATCGGGACGAATCCCGATATTGCACAAGTCCAGACACAGAATCGGGAGAAACTCGCCGAACCGCAGCTGCCTCCGGAGGTCGTCCGACAGGGCATCTCCGTCAAGAAGATGTCCCCCGATCTTGTGCTGGTGGTGGCGCTCAAGTCGACCGACCCTCGGCATGATGCGGTCTTTCTCTCCAACTATGCCACGCTTCGGATCGTCGATGACCTGAAGCGCGTCAAGGGTGTCGGGGATGCACTGGTGTTCGGTCAGCAAAATTACAGCATGCGGATCATCCTGAACCCGCTCTTGATGGCCAAGCTGGATCTCACCCCAAGTGATATCACGGCCATCATCCGCGAGCAGAATCGCGACTATCCGGCGGGGACGATCGGCCGAGAACCGGCTCCGAAGGGGACGGAGCTGACGATCCCGATCATTACCAAGGGCCGCTTGACCGAGGTCAAGGATTTTGAAGAGCTGATTGTGCGCGCTCTTCCCGATGGCTCAACGGTACGCCTCAAGGACGTGGCCCGTATTGAGTTGGGGGCCCAGGCCTATGGTCTGGAAGGTCGATGGAACAGCAAGCCGACCACGTTTATCCTCACGATGTTGTCCCCTGGCGCCAATGCGCTTGATACTGTACGGCGCACGCGGGCTCAAATGGATGAACTGGCTAAGAATTTCCCTCCCAGCGTGTCGTATGACACGCCCTATGACACCACGAGGTTTATTGAGATTTCGATTAAGGAAGTGGTTAAGACGTTGCTGGAAGCGATGGTGCTGGTCGTCTTCGTTGTGTACTTGTTTCTTCAGACATGGCGGGCCACCATTATTCCCACCGTGGCCGTTCCTGTCTCGCTGATCGGCACGTTCATTGGCCTCTATGCCCTTGGGTTCTCGATCAATACGATCACGCTTTTCGGGATGGTGTTGGCGATCGGGATCGTGGTGGACGATGCGATCGTCGTGGTGGAGAACGTCGAGCGGCATATGCGAGAAGGCCGGTTGACGGCGAAAGAGGCGGCTAAGCGGGCGATGAGTGAAGTCACTGAGCCGATCATCGCCATTGTGTTGGTGCTCGTGTCCGTCTTTGCTCCGGTCGGTTTCATCGGCGGGATTACCGGGGCCCTCTACAAACAGTTTGCCGCGACGATCGCCATTTCTGTGACGGTCTCGGGGTTTGTCGCGCTGACGCTGAGCCCTGCACTGTGCGGTGTCGTGCTGACAGCACACCAGGGGAGACGGAGAGGGTTTTGGGATTGGTTCGATCGCTTGTTCAATCGGACTCAGCAGGGTTACACGCGGGCCACGAGTGCACTGCTCGCGAGGCCGATTCGTGTCATGACGGTCTTCGTCCTGTTGCTGATCGCCTCGATCGGACTCTTCGAGAAATTGCCGAAAAGCTTCTTGCCCGAGGAGGATCAGGGCTATTTCATCGTGATCGCGCAACTTCCTGACGGAGCCTCGAAACAGCGGACGGTTGCGGTGCTCGAAAAGGTCGAACGATTTTTTCAGAAGATTCCAGCGGTGCATTCCACCGATGCCTTGACCGGGCAGAATTTCGTCTTTGGTACAAGAGGACCAAACTCGGCGACCATGTTTGTCCCGTTACAATTGTGGGATGAACGTCCTGAGCCTCAGTACCATGCGAAGGCGTTGGTCGGTGCGGCGTACGGAGAGTTTGCGAAGATTCCGGAAGCCCTGCTCCTGGCCTTCAATGCACCGGCCATTCGTGGCGTCGGTTCTGTCGGCGGGTTCTCAGCTCAGATCCAAGATCCCAGCAGCGGCGACTTTAAGAAATTCGCTATGGTGGCGCAGCAATTCGTCGAACGCGCACAGAAAGAGCCGGCGATCGGACGGGTCGGCACCAATTTCCGCGTCTCCTCACCGAGGCTCTATGCCAATGTAAATCGGGAGCGAGCGAAAGCGTTGGGGGTGCCGATTTCGGATATTTTTGATACGCTCCAGGCATACTTCGGTAATTTTTACATCAATGACTTCATCAAGTTCGGTCGTGTCTATCATGTGCAGACGGAAGCCGATGCCGAGTTTCGTGCGACACCGCAGAGCCTGTCGAACATCTATGTGAGGGCTCAGAGTGCACGCGGGATCAATATGATCCCGCTCGATACACTGGTGACGGCGGAATACCAGAGCGGGCCGGACCCCGTGAATCACTTCAATGGGTACAACACGGCGTTACTCCTGGGGGCGGCTGCGCCAGGGTTCAGCTCGGGCCAGGCGTTGGAGGCCCTGGAACGAGTGGCGAAAGAGGTGCTGATCCCTCAAGGGTACGCCATTGATTGGAGCAACATTTCTTTCCAGGAGCGGCGGGTCGGGGGACAATCTAATCAGGTCTTTGTCATTGGGTTGTTGATGGTCTTTCTGGTGTTGGCGGCCCAGTTCGAGAGTTGGGTTGTTCCGTTTGCGGTGATTCTGGCCGTTCCATTCGGGATTTTCGGTGCGCTGGTGGCCGTGTGGCTTCGAGGTTTCGAAAACGATCTCTATTTCCAGATCGGCTTGGTGACACTGATCGGGCTCACCGCCAAGAACGCGATTCTGATCGTCGAGTTTGCGAACACCCGATACGAGGCAGGGCGTCCTCTCCTTGAGGCAGTCGTCGAAGCAGCTCGGCTGCGTTTCCGACCGATTATCATGACCTCAATGGCGTTCATTTTTGGTATGTTTCCGATGGTCATTGCTAGTGGCGCAGGAGCGGCAAGCCGTCAGTCGATCGGCACCGGCGTATTGGGTGGCATGCTTGGGGCAACGTTTCTGGCTATCTTTTTTGTTCCCCTGTTCTATGTCTTGATTCGTCGATGGACTCAGGGTAGAGCTCATACCGGTGCTGAGGCAACCCAGCTCACTGAGTCATCCTTACCAGATGGGAAGGCCTAACGTGCGTACGATTGTGATTCTTGGGCTGTCAGTATTGCTCCTCTCCTGTTCGATGGGGCCGGATTACAAGCGACCACCGGCCGATGGCGAGGATCGCTTCCGAATGGCTGAGGGTTCATCCGAACTGCCGTCCTTGGCAAACTTACCCTGGTGGGAGCTCCTTCGCGATGAACAGCTTCAACAACTCATTCGTACGGCGCTTGTGGAAAATCGAGATCTTCAGCGGGCTGTGGCGACCGTCGAAGAGTTCCGAGCCAGGGCGCTCGTTGCCCGATCGGACTACCTTCCTGGCATCTCGCTCTCATCCAGTTTACCGGCCGGACGCAAGGCGAACTTCCTCTTTCCCGGATTTGCCAGTCCGTTCAACTATTACCTGGTTGGAAACCTGGCGTGGGAAGTCGATCTGTGGGGGCGGGTGCGAAGAACGAATGAAGCCGCACGAGCAGAGCTCTTGTCCAAAGAGGAGAACCGCCGCGCCGTGACCATTCAATTGGTCAGCGCCGTCGGGGAAGCCTACTTCAATCTGCTCCAGTTTGATCTCCAGCTTGATGTTGCGAAGCGGACGTTGCAATCGTGGGAAGAATCAGTGCGCATCGCGCAGGCTCGTTTGCGTCAGGGGATGACCTCAAAACTCGATGCGGACCAGTTTGAGGCGGAGCGCGCGAACGCTGCGGCTCGTACCGCAGAGCTTGAACGGCAAATGATCCAAGCTGAGAATCACTTGAGCGTCTTGTTGGGCCGGAAGCCCTTTAGCATCGCCCGTGGTCGTTCATTGGATGAACAGATCGTGCCTCCTGCTGTTCCTGCCGGGCTGCCTTCCGAATTACTCCAGAGACGGCCCGATATCCTGGTGGCTGAGCAACAGTTGGCGGCGGCTACGGCTCGTATCGGTGCCGCAAAGGCCGATCGATTCCCCAAAGTCACATTGACCGGCTTACTTGGTGTGGCGCATCCCTCGCTCTCCTTGCTGTTTACCGATCCCTCTTCCTTCGGCGTGTTCAGTGCCGCGATCGCGACTCCGTTGCTCAATGCGCAAGTGTTGGGCTTTCAACAGGAAGCCGTTGAGGCGCAAGCCAAGGAAGCATTGGCGCAATATCAACAGACCATCTTGACGGCCTTTCGCGAGGTTGAAGACGCGTTGGTTGCCGTGCGGACGGCTCGTGTGCAGGGTGAGGCGCAACAGCAACAGGTGGCTGCATTACAGTCGGCGCTCAAGTTGGCGGAACTTCGCTATAAGGGAGGGTTGGCAAACTATCTGGATGTGCTGGTGGCGCGTCGAAATCTCTTCGAATCGGAGCTAGCCTTGACGAGTACACGCCGGTTACTATTGGCGTCGACCGTGCAGCTCTATAAAGCACTTGGTGGCGGATGGAACCCTGAGAATCCGCCGGCTGATGAGAAAAAAGGGTCTTAACGTGGATCAGCAGGGGCAGGTCCAACCTCCCATTCATGAATTACTGGCCTGTCGGTGGAGCCCTCGCGCGTTCGATGATCGGCTGGTCGATACCGATCTGTTACGAATGTTGTTCGAGGCGGCTCGATGGGCGCCTTCGTCGAATAATGAACAGCCCTGGCGATTTGTCGTGGCCACGAAGGATCGGGAGGCGGATTGGAACAGGCTTTTTGATTGTCTGGTGGAAGGCAACCGCCGATGGGCCTTTCGTGCGCCGGTTTTGGTGCTTTCAGTCGCGAGCATGTATTTTCAGGACAATGGGAGACCGAATCGGCATGCGTTTCATGATACGGGCTTGGCCACGCAGAATCTGGTGCTGCAGGCGGCAGTTCACGGATTAATGGCTCGCCAGATGGCCGGCTTCGATCTGGAGAAAACACGAACCGATCTGCAGATCCCTTCGGGGTATGAGCCGGTCGCGATCATCGCAATCGGCTATCCTGGGAACCCGGATGTTCTTCCTGAACGACTGCGAGAACGGGAGCTTCAACCGCGGAGTCGCCGTCCGATTGAAGAATGGACCTTTTCCGGGCAATGGGGAATTCCCTATTGAAGTCAGAGGAGTTGATTCGATGAAATCGTTGAGTGGGAAAGTGGCGATTGTGACCGGTGCGTCCAGCGGGATTGGTCGGGCCATCGCGGAACGGTTGGCGGACGAAGGGGCCATTGTCGTGGTGAACTACAACCGGAGCGAGGAGAAGGCAAAGGAAGTGGTCACGGTGATTCAAGCCAAGGGAGGAAAAGCGCTCGCGACCCAGGCCGACATGGGCCAGGTGGCCGATGCGCGTCGTCTTGTGGTTGACACCGTGCGGCAATTCAACAAGCTGGATATTCTGGTGAATAACGCCGGCAGGTTTATGCCCAAGCCCCTCGAACAGACGACGGAGGAGGACTTTGAGAGCGTGATCGCTCTGAATGCGAAGGGGCCGTACTTTGCGATGCAAGAAGCAGCGCGAGTGCTCAAAGACGGCGGGCGGATCGTGAATATTTCCACTTGTGGAACGCATCTGAGCTTTCCAGGGGCGACGGCCTATTTGGGGAGTAAGGCGGCCCTGGAGCAGTTCAGTAAAGGGCTTGCACAGGAATTGGCTCCGAAAGGAGTAACCGTCAATACGGTGTCTCCTGGTTTTACGGAGACCGGCATGATGACCGACGAGTATCGCCAGGTCGGTCTTCAATTGAGCCCCCTGAAGCGACTTGGTAGTCCCAATGATATCGCTGATGTGGTGGCGTTCATCGTCAGCGAAGACGCGCGCTGGCTGACAGGACAGACGATACAAGCCGGCGGCGGCATCGTCATGTAACAGGATGTTGAAACAGGCCGCCAGTGTCGTTCCCCGCCTTGCCGAACCGGCTTCGCGAGGGCAGGTCGCATCGTTCAGGGAGTCAACGTACAGAACAGAGTACGTCTTATCCCTTCACTTGCTGTGGTCTTGCTGGCCTCTTGTTTGAACATCCTGATAATCGGAGGCATCATGGCGAGACAGAACATTTCAACTGGTGGTCCGTGGGAGGGAAAGATCGGCTACTCACGAGCGGTGCGGGTGGGTGCCCATGTCGCGGTGTCTGGATCCACGGCGATGACCCCGTCCGGGCTGGTCGGTAAAGGAGATCCTTACGCGCAGACCATTAAAACCTTGAAGACGATCGAAGCGGCCCTTCAGCAGGCCGGTGCGTCCTTGTCTGATGTGGTGCGAACCAGGATTTATCTGGCGGACATCGATCAATGGCAAGAGGTCGGACGAGCCCATGGAGAGGTCTTCGGCACCATCAGGCCAGCGACGACCATGGTTGAAGTGAAGCGGTTGATCGATCCGGATATGCTTGTCGAAATTGAGGCTGATGCCGTTATCGGGTAGCGATCCCGCTGTCGCGTATCTGACGACAGTCGATCCCGTCATGCGCCGGCTGATGGAAGACATCGGTCCGTATACGCTGAAGCCCAACATCCGTCGCTCGCCGTTTGAATCTCTCGTCCGTGCAATCGCCCACCAACAGCTCCATGGCAAGGCTGCCGAGAGTATCCTCACGAGATTTGTGGCGCTCTTCCCCGGACGGAAGTTCCCTCGTCCCGACGACCTTCTCGCTCTGAACATGCGCTCGATGAGAGCCACCGGGTTCTCCAGGCCGAAGATCTTGGCATTGCGGGATCTCGCCACCAAGACGCTCGATGGTACGGTGCCGACGAATCGCGTGATCCGGAAACTCGGGGATGACGAGATTGTCGAACGATTGATCAAGGTGCGAGGGGTTGGGCGCTGGACCGTCGAGATGCTGTTGATTTTCCAATTGGGCCGACCGGATGTGCTTCCGGTAGATGACTTCGGTGTGCGAAACGGATTTCGGATTGCCTATCGACGCCGCTCGATGCCGACCCCCAAACAGGTATTTCAGTATGGCGAACGGTGGAAGCCCTATCGTACAGTAGCCTCCTGGTATCTCTGGCGAGCGGTGGATCGGGGAAAGCAGGCAAAGCAGGTCATGTAATGGCGGACCGAAACAAACGGCTGGACTCCAACATACCCGGTAACTTTTATGTTGATGCGACCTGTATCAACTGCGACACCTGTCGACAGCTGGCACCGGTGAGTTTTGAAGAAGTCGGAAGGTATTCAGCCGTCAGCCGTCAGCCGGTCAGTGGACCGGAAATTCATCAAGCCTATCAGGCCCTGCTCACCTGTCCCGTTGGGGCTATTGGGACCGAGCAAAGCGACAAAGCCTTTGTTCAAACGGCGATGGGAAGCTTTCCGTTGCCCATCGGGGATGGGGTGAATTATTGCGGCTTCAATTCAGAGAAGTCCTTCGGGGCCAATAGTTTCTTGATCGAACATCCGGACGGGAATTGGTTGATCGACTCTCCTCGGTACACCAAGCATCTTGTTGAATCCTTCGAAGGAAGGGGCGGTATTGCTCATATCTTTCTCACGCACCAAGATGATGTGGCCGACTCGGACAAGTATGCGGCACATTTCGACGCCAAGCGGATCATTCATCGGGCGGATGTGGCGGCGGCTCCCACTGCAGATTGGATCATTGAAGGCGAAGAGACGAGCAGAGTCGGACCGGACTTCCAGATTATTCCCGTGCCGGGTCATACGGCAGGGAGTATGGCATTGCTCTATCGTGAGACATTTCTTTTTACCGGGGATCATCTCTGGTGGAACCCCCATGCGAAATTGCTGGAGGCTCCTACTCGTCTGATTTGGAACAAGTCGGCGCTGCTTGAATCCATCGAGAAGCTCCTCGAGTATCGTTTTGAATGGGTGCTGGCCGGACACGGTGACCGGGTGCATCTGTCTGTTGAGGACATGCAGGCACAGGTACAGGCGCTTGTCGCACGTCGCCAACGGCGTGGCAATTCTTTCTAACGAGGCGTATGTCAGTCGCACATTGGATCGATCGCAACATTTTGTCCCTCGGCCGTGACATGCGCCTGTCGTATCTCCCGCCGCTCATGGTTTACGTGGCCTACGGGATATCCGGTCTCACCGGGATCGTCGGGACCTTCTTCGTGAAAGACTATCTTGGTTTATCCGCGTCATTTCTGGCTGCACTAGGATTTTGGGCGGGGATTCCCTGGGCGCTCAAGATGCCGATCGGCCATACAGTCGATCTGCTCTGGCGGTGGAAGAGTTGGCTGGTTGGCTTGGGGGCCGGACTGCTCACGGT
>CXWK01069361.1_pt1 | contig 10423 bp, 9 predicted proteins | sample 590851 | NCBI WGS metagenome assembly CXWK01 (sample SAMEA3498364, study PRJEB10139) | wastewater metagenome | biome: wastewater treatment plant; material: activated sludge | place: Denmark | collected 2014-08-01
GAACTGGGGACCGTGCCGGTCAATCTGCTGATCGTGGGCGACTCGCCTGGTTGGCTGATCCGCAACCAGCCGCTTGAGGATGAGGACGGTCACGACATCCTCGCTGACATGGCCGAAGCCGATGTCACCACGACCGGTGGATTTGCCACGGAGTTGTATCTGACGCGGGCGGGCTCGACCAAGACTTTCGTGATGCTGCTGCTGGCCGCGATGCTCGTGATGGGGGTGCTGTCGCTGGCGGTGGCCCGCGCCGTGCGCACCCGCCGTCGCCGCATCGAGGCCACGATGGCCAGTTGGTTCGCAGCGATGCTGTTCGCCGTGATCCCGCTGCGACTGAACATGCCGGGGGCGCCCCCCATCGGTGTCTGGATCGACTTCATCGTGCTCCTGTGGGTGGAACTCGCCCTCATGATCGGACTGGCGATCTTTGTCGGGTCATGGCTGCGGTACACCCCCGCACCTGAACTGCCCGCCCCAGCACCGGAACCGGCCAGCCCGCCACCGGATCGCTAGCGCACTAATGTGCGGTCATGGCTGCGAAACGACCCACTCTGGCCAAGGTCGCCGCGCTGGCCGGGGTGAGCGTCAGCCAGGCGAGTGATGCGCTGCGCGGTGGGGGCCGGGTCTCCGCCAAGACCCAGGAGCGGGTGCGGGCGGCGGCAGCGCAACTGGGCTACCAGACCCAGACTGTGGCACGGGTCCTGCGCGAAGGGATGACGGACTTTGTCGCGGTGGTGGCCGATCGGCAGACCACGAATGCCCCCGACGGCAGCCTGTATCCGTTCTGGTCGAAGTTCCTGACAGCGTTCACCGTCACGATCCGCGAGTACGGGTACGCCGTCATCCTCGACTTCGACAGTTCCACCCACGACATCAAGAAGCTGCCGGCGCAGGCGGTCCTGTCGTTGACCAGCGATGCGTCGCGGGTGGCATCGCTGCGCGGGGGTGGATTCGGCCAAGTCATTGCATTGAGTCCTGACGCCGACCCGGCCACGGTCGTCGACCCCGGTGCGCATGCGGTGATCTTGCAGCACAACTACCCGGCGATCGGAACTGAGGTGGCCGACTTCCTCGCGGACCGGGGTCGTCGTCACCTTCTCGTTCTGCAGCGGCCAGGGACGCATTGGTACATGACTCAGATCGAGGCCGCGGTTCGCGATGCCGCGGTGTCCCGCGACCTGAACGTCACGTCGCTGGCACCCGTACAACAGTCACGACCGGATCGGACAACCCTCGACGCCGTGCGGTTGGCGTTGGCCGAGGTCGGCGCCGTCGATGCGATCCTCGACTTCACCGGCGTCACGGCAGCACTCGAGGCGGTGCTGGCCGAACAGGGCCGAGGCATCACCCCGGACGGACGCGATGGCTCCGTGGTGGTCGTGACCCAGTCCGAGGGGACCGGCCCCGGCATCGACCCGTGTGTCCACTACCTGAGTTTCGAAGGCCGCGAGTGCGGCGAGATCATCGGCGAGCATTTCGTCGCGCTGCTGTACGGCCGGCGGCTGGAGCCGCCGCAGTTGCCCCACCGCCTCCGTGTGGCGACCGGGTGAGATGCCCTGCTCACTGGGCCAGCGAACTCAGGATCCGACCCTGCACCGACGCGTACCACTGGTAGGTGAGCCCGGTCGCGCGAGTGCCGTCGTCCACCACTGAGCCGGGGCGCGGCGCAGCCCACGACCTTCCCCACTCGTCACCCCATTCGATGAAGGAGGGGTCGAAGCCCAGTTCCGCGGCCGTGGCGGCGATCGATCCGTTCTGCTGCGAGGCCACGTCGATCTGGCGGGTGAACAGCCCCGGATCCACAGCTCGTTGCGGCATGGCGGCGTTGGCCGATGCGATGTACGCCGACAGGGCGGCGGCGAGGCGAGCCACCGTGGTCGCCTGCTCGGTGTCGTCGCGGGGCATCGTCCGCCACACCCGCAGTTGGGCAGCCGCGCGATCGGCAGCCGCGCTGCTCCCGCTGCCTGGTAGCCGGGTGGCAGCAGCAGCCTCGCCCATCAGCGTTGCGAAGTGGGCCAGGACGGACAGGAGCTGCGGCGCATCCTCGGGGCGGACCTGTCCCACCTGCTGCACTGCTTCCACCTGCAGCGGCAGGTAGGTCCGCAGCCGATAGTCCGAGCGGGCCAGGTCGGCAGCGACAGTCGCGAGTTCGGCGCGGCTCGCCGCCACCCGCAATCGTCGTTGTGCGAGGTCCAGGATGCCCATGGTCCCGCTGGCCCAGGTGAGGGCGTCGGCCAGTGCCGGGTACTGCTCCACGTGGTCCAGCGGGGTCGAGGCGGCCAGGTCCATGCGGTCGGACGCGCGGCGCTGCAGGGCCGTCAACTCTCGGGCCAGGATTCGGCGCTCCCGGCCCAGCCGATCCGTGACGGCCGCTGCCGCGTCGGCCATGGCCGCCTGCTGCTGGGCCAGCGTCACCGTCGAGTAGGCGGAATAGGGTCGGTCGGCACTCAGCTGCATCCGGGCGGCGTCAGCGGCGGTCAGCAGTTCGCGGCGGCGTGAACGCCCTTCGGCAGTCGCGGGCTGGGCGGCTGCGGCGGCCTCGACTTGATCAATGATCTGATTCGTCGCGATGACCAGGAGTTCCACCAGTTCGAGGTCGGTCGGCGGGTCACCCGATGCGACGGGGGCGACGTGCTCGTCGTGCGTGAGTGCGGCGTATGCCTGCTCCACGGTGGCCAGATCCCCGTCGGGAACCAGCACCGTCACGCCGCTGGTGGCCCGTGGATTGCGCCGTGCGGCCGTCCCCGTCACCGGGAACAAGCCGCCGTTGGGGGCCACATCAGCGACCAGGGTGGCATCGGTTCGCAGCTCGGTACCTCGCAGGGCCGCCAGGGCCGCGACCGCCAGCATGGCGTCACCCACGGGCTGTACCGGTGGGCCGGAAGTGGCTCCGACATCGAACGACACGGTCGGGCCGTGCGGAACTCGACCCGCGATCAGGATCGCGGGGGTGGCGCCCTGCCACGCGGCAGCGCGCCACGCCGCAGCGTCTGCCGTCGGGACGGAGACGTGGACGGGCAAGGAGTCGGCGGAGTCTGGCCCTGAGACGGCTGCGGTCACCGTGGTGACGGACAGAGTCCCAGCGCCGGTTGCCTCAACGACGACCGACGCCTGGGTCTGCGACGGGCTGGTCCCACAAGAGGCCAGAAGCGCCAGCATGCCCAACACCGACACTGCCCGAGTCGCAGGTGTCGGCGGCGTCATGTCACTCCAGGACTTCGAAGACGATCAGACTGCGCGGCGCCATCATGATGGTCGCGCCCTGGGGCTCGGCGATGAGCGTCGGGGTGTCATGGTCGTCCGTCGTGTCCAGTACTCGCCGGTATGACTGCCCGCACGGCGGTCCGGGCAGGACGAACGAGCGATGTTCGGCACCGGCATGCAACAGGATCAGGTAGGACGTGTCCTCGACTGGTCGGCCCCACTTGTCCCGACCCCGAAGGGTTCCGGACAGGAACATGCCGATCGTGCGTGTGTCCGAGCTGTTCCACTCGTCGGCACCGAACTCGCGGCCATCGGGACCGATCCAGGCCAGGTCCTTCTGTCCGTTGTCGGTGACCGCGTCGCCCCGGAAGTAGTAGCGCTGTCGGAACACGGGATGCTCGCGTCGGAGGTGCACCACCTTTCGCGAGAACTCGAGCAGGTTCTGCTGCCACGGCTGCAGGTTCCAGTCCACCCAGGAGATGTCGTTGTCCTGGCAGTAGGCGTTGTTGTTGCCGTCCTGGGTGCGGCCCATCTCGTCGCCCATGGTGATCATCGGGACCCCACTGGACAGGAGCAGGGTGGCGAACAGATTGCGGATCTGCCGATGGCGGGCGCGGTTGATCTCGGGATCGGTGGTCTCGCCTTCGACGCCCAGGTTGTAGGACCGGTTGTCGCTGTTGCCGTCCCGGTTGTCCTCGCCGTTGGCCTCGTTGTGCTTCTCGTCGTAGGTGACGAGGTCACGCATCGTGAAGCCGTCGTGGGCGGTGATGAAGTTGATCGAGGCGAACGGTCGGCGGCCTTCTGACGCGTACAGGTCCGCGGACCCGCTCAGTCGCCAACCGAGCTCCCCGACACCTGACGCGCCACGCCAGTAGTCGCGAATGCAGTCGCGGTACTTGTCGTTCCACTCCGTCCACAGTGGTGGGAACTCACCGACCTGGTATCCGCCGGCGCCGACGTCCCAGGGCTCCGCGATCAGTTTGACGTTGCGGAGCACCGGATCCTGTTGCACGGTCGTCAGGAAGCTCCCCAACATGTCGACGTCGTGGAACGACCGCGCCAGCGCACTCGCCAGGTCGAACCGGAACCCGTCCACGTGCATCTCGGTCACCCAGTACCGCAGCGAATCCATGATCAACTGCAGGACGTGCGGGTTCGACGCGTCCAGCGTGTTCCCGCAGCCGGTGTAGTCGGTGTAGAAGCGTCCGTCGGTGAGTCGGTAGTAGTTGCCGTTGTCGATTCCCCGGAACGACAGGGTGGGACCCATCTGGTTGCCCTCGGCCGTGTGGTTGTAGACCACGTCGAGGATCACCTCGAGGCCAGCGGCGTGGAGCGCCTTCACCATGCCCTTGAACTCGTTGACCTGTTGCCCTTTGGTACCGGAAGCGGAGTACGTGGAGTGAGGTGCCAGGTAACCGATCGAGTTGTAGCCCCAGTAGTTGGCCAGTCCCCGTTCCATGACGGTCGTCTCGGTGACGAAGTGGTGGATCGGGAGCAGTTCCACCGCGGTGACCCCGAGTGTGAGCAGGTGGTCGATCACTGCCGGGTGGGTCATGCCGGCGTAGGTGCCGCGCAAGGACTCGGGGATGTCGGGGTGCCGCGCCGTCATGCCTTTGACGTGGGCCTCGTAGATGACGGTGTCGCTCCAGGCCGTTCGGGGATGTCGGTCGCCGGACCAGTCGAATCCGTTCGTTGCCACCACTGATCGGGGGACGAACGCAGCGGAGTCGAGTTCGTTGAACGCCAGGTCGTCACCGCCCGCGTGGCCGTAGATCGCAGGGTTCAGGGTCAGCCCCCCGGTGATGGCCTTCGCGTAGGGATCGATGAGCAACTTGTTCGGGTTGAACCGACGACCGCTGCCGGGGTCCCACGGGCCGTGCACCCGGAACCCGTACTCCGTCCCGGGCTCGATGCCGGCCACGTAACCGTGGAACACGTGGAACGTGGACTCCGCGAGTTCATAGCGGGTTTCGGCTCCGGTGTCGTCGAACACGCAGAACTCGACCCGGTCCGCGCCTTGCGACCACAGCGCGACGTTGACCCCGAGTCCGTCATGTGTCACACCCAGCGGGGTCCAGCGTCCTGGCCATGCCGAGCCGTCAGTCATGAGCAGACCGTATCCACCATTCCGGTGATGCGCGCGGTAGCCGTTCAAGTGGCCGATTTGGTCTGCCGATCGCAGATGCAGGGGACGTGACCACTGGGAGTACCGATGCGCGCCACGACGATCCGGATGCTTGCGGCGATCGCCACCGCAACGGCGGTCGGGGTTGCCACTGCGGTCACCGGTGGGGTCGGCGCAGAGGCGGGTGCCGCCTACGAATTGCAGATGGCCACCACGGGTCAGGGTGAATTTCCCATCCGGTGGAACCCCTGCCAGACCGAGATCACGTACAAGGTCAACACGTCGCTGGCTCGGGAGAAGGGCCGTAGCACCGCCTCGGCGCGCACCCGTGCCCGCACCGAGATCACCAGGGCGTTCGGCGAGATCGCCGAGGCGACGGGCGTGACGTTCCGCTACACCGGAACGACGCGGGACATCCCCACCGCAGATGATTGGTGGGAGCAGCAGGGAACGGACGAAGAGATCGTCGTGGCCTACGTCGACAGGGATAAAGCCTCGACCCGGTCGACGCTGCTCAGCAGCGGCGCGTGGGGCGAGGGGGGTCAGGTCTACTCCTACGAGGGCGAGACCGTCGTCATCGGCCGTGGTTTCGCGGTGTTCGACCGCGACAAGGCCCGCCAGATGCGTTCCGGCTTCGGCTCAGGAGCGCGTCGCGGCAACTTGGTGCTGCATGAGCTCGGCCACGTCATGGGACTGGACCACGTCTCGGACAAGGACCAGTTGATGTATCCGACGCTGAGCAACAAGACCCCCAACGGCTTCGCTGCGGGCGACCGTGCCGGACTGGCCCAGTTGGGGCAGGCGGGGGGCTGCATCGTGGACGCGGAGGAGTTCTGGGAGGGTTCCTGACCTGCGCTGCCGCACAAGTACCCTGTGCAGGGGTTCTTCACGAAGGGGTGCGGCGCGATGGGCGAGTTCGTCAAGGTCGAAGTGGCCGAGGGCGTGGCGACGATCCAACTGGATCGACCGCCCATGAATGCGCTCAGCACGACGGTGCAGAAGCAGATCCGGGACGCGGCCGGCCAGGTCACCCACGACCCCGATGTCCGAGCGGTGATCCTCTACGGCGGACCCAAGGTCTTCGCCGCGGGTGCCGACGTGAAGGAGATGGCCGACTGGGACTACACCGATGCGGTGGACAACTCCGTCGACCTGACCGATTGCTTCTCCGCGGTGGCTCGGATCCCAAAGCCCACAATTGCGGCGATCACCGGTTATGCGCTCGGTGGCGGGTGTGAACTCGCGCTGTGTTGTGACCTGCGCATCTGCGGCGACAACGCCCGCCTGGGTCAGCCCGAGATTCTGCTCGGCATCATCCCCGGGGCTGGTGGTACCCAGCGGCTGTCGCGGCTGATCGGTCCGGCGCGGGCCAAGGACCTGATCTTCACGGGCCGGTTCGTCGCCGCCGATGAGGCTCTCTCGATGGGTTTGGTCAATCAGGTCGTGGCGCCCGATGACGTGTTGTCCGCGGCGCAGGGCCTCGCGCAGCAACTTGCCGCGGGGCCGCCCTACGCGCTGCGGGCCGCGAAAGAAGCCATCGATTCCGGACTCGAGGTGGATCTGGCGAGCGGCCTGAACATCGAACGAGTGCAGTTCGCAGCGCTGTTCGCCACTCAGGATCGCCGCGACGGCATGATCTCGTTCATCGAGAACGGGCCCGGCAAGGCGGAGTTCACGGGACGATGAGCAGCGCCGAGGTCACCACCAAGCCGACCCCCGACGAGATCGACCGGGCGTGGCACGATCCCAAACTCGCCAACGTGATCTACCACGATTGGGAGGCGTCCACGTATGACGAGAAGTGGAGCATCTCCTACGACGATCGCTGCATCGCGTACGCCCGGGAACGGTTCGAACACGTGGCTGGTCCGGTGCAGACGCCCTACGCCCGGTCGTTGGAGATCGGCGCCGGGACGGGGTTCTTCACCCTCAATCTGATGCTGGGTGGAGTCATCGAGCACGGCACGATCACCGATCTGTCACCGCGCATGGTCGAAGTGGCCCTGCGCACCGGCAAGGAGCTCGAACTGGACGTCGCCGGCACCGCCACCGACGCGGAGAGCCTGCCCTACGAGGACAACACGTTCGACCTGGTGTGCGGCCACGCGGTGCTGCATCACATCCCCGACCTGGATCTCGCAATGCGCGAGGTGCTTCGGGTTCTCAAACCCGGCGGTCGATTTGTCTTTGCGGGCGAACCCACCCGTCGAGGGGACTTCATGGCCCGGCGGTTGTCGCGGCTCACGTGGCATGCCGCGACCCGGGTCACCCGCTGGCCGCTGGTCCGTGACCGCTACGGCCGGCCCGCGGAGGAGATCCAGGAGTCCGAACGCGAGGCGGCCCTCGAGGCAGTCGTGGACATCCACACGTTCGATCCCGGTGAACTCGAGCGGTTGTGTCTGCGCGCAGGAGCCATCGATGTGGCCACCGAGACCGATGAGTTCACCGCGTCGTGGTTCGGCTGGCCCGTGCGGACCGTCGAAGTCGCCGTGCGCCCGGGTTCCCTGGGCTGGAACTGGTACCGGTTCGCCTACCGCGGGTGGACGACGCTGAACTGGATCGACGGCCACGTGTGGAATCACGTGGTGCCGGCGCGACTGTTCTACAACGTGTCCGTGACGGGGACGAAACCCTGACCATGGCGCGAGACCCCCGGCAGGCCCGATTCCTGACTCTGGACTCACTGCGTTGGATCGTGCGCAACCGGGCCTGGTCGTGGTGGTACCTGATTCGTTATTGGCGCTTCTTCTGGTTCAAGGTCCGCAATCCCCACGTCATCACGACCGGTTTCGTGTTCCTGGGCCGCCGGGTCGAGGTGTGGGCGCGCAAGGGCTACGGGCAACTCATCCTCGGGCGTTGGGTTCATGTGGGCGATGAGAACCGGTTGCGCTGTCACGAGGGCGTGTTGACCGTCGGGGACAAGTGCGTCTTCGGACGGGACAACACCGTCAACTGCTACTTGGACATCGAGATCGGTCCGGGCAGCATCGTGGCGGACTGGGTCTACCTCTGCGACTTCGATCACGTCACCGAGGACATCCACGTGCCCATCAAGGACCAAGGCATCATCAAGTCGCCGGTGCGGATCGGGGCGGACGTCTGGATCGGTGCGAAGGCCACCGTCCTGCGCGGGGCCAACGTGGCTCACGGATCGGTGATCGCGGCCCACGCTGTCGTTCGCGACAGCTGCCCACCGTTCAGCATCGTGGGCGGCGTCCCCGCGCGGGTGCTCAAGGATCGGGTGGAGATCTACGAGGCGAACGCCGTGACTCGAGCGGCGCTCGCGGACATCGCCCGTAAGACCCAGGTGGCGGTCGAGCGACGTGCCGCCGCGGATCACACCTCGTCGGTCAGCAGGTTGCCCGCTGGGGCCGATGCGCCGGGCGAACCGATCACCGGTTCCGCCAGGGCTGGTACGGACGGGTCCCACGAGGTCACCGCCGACTCGTAGAGGTGGGTGGTCATCCTGGCGATGCGGTCCCAGTTGTAGGTGGTCGCCAACTCCGCCGACGCGGCCTGCGCCATCCGCTGCATGGTGTCGGGGTCAGCCAGGGCAGCGGCCAGGATCCGTGACAGGGCGGCGGCGTCACCCGGGGGGAAGGGCACGGCGATCCGGCCCCCGTCGGCGATCTCGGCCAGGCCTCCGGTACGTGCCACCACGACCGGGGTGCCGAGTGCCGCGGCCTCGAGTGCGACCAGCCCGAACGGCTCGTACAGACTCGGGACGACGGCAAGGTCCGCGGCAGCCACCAGAGCATGCAGGTCGACTTCGGGTAGCCACCCGGTGAAGCGGACGGACTCGCCGAGTTCGAGGCGTTCGGCGTGACGTTGCAGGTCCGCAGACTTGCCCCCCTTGCCCGCGATCACGAGCCGGGCGGACGGAACTTCAGCCAGGAGCAGGTGCATGGCGTCGATGAGGGTGTGGATGCCCTTCTCCCACTCGAGTCGACCGGCGAAGACGATCAGAGGTGCGTCCCCCGCGTACGTCGCGCGCGACCGCGCCCGGGCCGAGTCGGTCGTTGTCCACTGCGCGAGGTCGATGCCGTTGGGCACGACCGCGATCGACGCCTCGGGGATCGCGAACAGGCGGTTGATCTCCCACTGCATGTGAGCGGAACACGCGATGATGCGGGTCGACAAGTGGGCCAGCCACCACTCGATCCGGTGGACCGCATGGGACAACTCCGTGGGCAACCAGCCCTGATGGCGACCGGCCTCGGTGGCGTGGAACGTGGCCACGATGGGCGCGGCCAGCAGTTGTTGGGCTGCGGCGACGGCGTGGGCGATCATCCAGTCGTGGCCGTGGATCACGTCCGGTCGCCATGTGGGGGCCAGACGCTCCACCGCCTGGATCAGCGAATCCTCCAGACTCGCGACCCACTGCAGCAGCGTGTCCTCGCGGAACGGAACCTCGGTATCCGCCCGATTGACGCGGATGACTCGCACCCCGTCGACGACCTCGTCGATGGCAGCGGATTCCGTCTGGGTGATCACCACGACGTCGTGCCCGGCGCGGGCTTGCGCCGTGGCCAGGGCACCGACATGGCGGCCCAGACCGCCGTAGACCAGCGGTGGGTACTCCCATGCGATGTGCAGGATGTGCACGTCAGCGACGATATCGGAGTTGCCGGGCGTCGATGTGGCCGAACGCGGCGTCGACGCTGCGTTGCCGAGCGGCAAGGTCCACCGGGCGTGCGTCAGCCCAGCCGAACTGCTCCACCCAGTCGGCGAGTTCGGCGACGGACCAGTGGTGCGTGTTGTGCCGGTCTCGCGCATAGTGGGCGGCGGAGTCGTGGCTGACCATGAATGCCCAGTCAGATTGCAGTGCCAGAACGAGATTTCGCACCAGTTGATCCGCCACCGGGCTGCGCCCGGCGTCCGGGTCGAGTGTCTTGAGCAGATCGAGGACCTTCGCCTGGGCGCGGGAGTTGTCCGCGACGATGTCGTGGACCTCTTCTCCGGCCCAGATGTGCCAGTCCTTACCGGCACCCCACGATCCCGACTCAGGCTGGATCGACGAGCCGACGAGACCGCTCGAGATCGCGCCCGCCAACGTTGTGACGCGCACGCCAGCTGCGGGGAGCAGCCGGAGCA
>CXWK01012854.1_pt1 | contig 10422 bp, 7 predicted proteins | sample 590851 | NCBI WGS metagenome assembly CXWK01 (sample SAMEA3498364, study PRJEB10139) | wastewater metagenome | biome: wastewater treatment plant; material: activated sludge | place: Denmark | collected 2014-08-01
CAGGCGATCAATTCGGCGATCGCCGCCGTCAAATCGGCGGGCGCGGGAGCTACACTGAACCTCCCGTCGACCACCGTCACCGCCGCGCCTGTGAAGGACAAGGGAACCGTGTTGGTGTTCTACCGTGACGCACAAGTCGATCGCGCCACCCGAATAGTCGAGGGGCTGAAGAAAGCCGGCTACAAGTCATCCGCTACCAACAGCGACCTTCGCGAAGTGACACAGTGGACTAAGAGCTCGGCTCCAAATTTTGTCGAGATTGCTGTCACCGGCACGAACGACGAACTGACAAAAGACCTATCCAAGACGGTTCTTTCTCTCACGAAAGACAGCGGGTCGAAACTGGTCGACCCTAGCCCGTCGCTATTCCAGATAGATCAAGGCTGGTCATTCAAGTCCAGCGTCGCTCAGATCTATCTCTTCTAAATGCCCGCCTTCCAGCGCCGCAGCAGCAATGCGTTGGAGACGACGCTGACGCTGGACAGCGCCATCGCTGCGCCGGCTGCCACCGGCGACAGCAGGCCCGCCGCCGCCGCGGGGATCATCACGACATTGTAGGCGAAGGCGAGGAACAGGTTCTGCTTGATTTTTCGCGCCGTGGCGCGGGACAGGTCGATCAACGCGACAACTTTGGTCAGATCGTCGCCGGGCAAGGCGACGCTCGCCGCCTCCAGCGCCGTCTCGCTGCCGGCGCCCATCGCGATTCCGACATCAGCTTCGGCCAGCGGCGGGGCGTCGTTGACGCCGTCGCCGACCATGGCGACGACGCGGCCGGCCTCGCGCAGGCGGCGGATTTCGGCCGCCTTGCCTTCCGGCGGCACGCCGGCGATCGCCTCGATCCCGCCGAGTTTCGCGGCAAACGCGCGGGCGGCGCCGGCGCTGTCGCCGGTCAGCATGACCGGCGTAAAGCCGAGCGCGCGTAGTCCGTCGAGCACGGGCGTCGCTTCGGGGCGCAGTTCGTCGGACGTTGCGACGAGACCGGCGAGCCGCGCCGGCGCGCCGTGGGCGGCGACAGCGAGGAAGAAGGCCGTGCCGCCCTGCTCTTCCAGCCGTTTGGCGCGCTCTGCGAGCGGCGCAACGTCGACGCCGATTTCGCCCATCAGCTTCGCATTGCCGACATGCACGTCCGCGCCGCCGGTGCGCGCGAACAGGCCGCGGCCGGGCCGCGCCTCGAAATTTTCGAGCGACGCCAAGGCAATGCCATCGGCTTTTGCGCGGAGGACGATGGCGCGGCCAAGCGCATGTTCGCTGCCCTGTTCCGCCGACGCGGCGACCCGCAGCAGCGCCGCCGCATCGCCGTCGAGCGCAAATATGTCGGAGACGACCGGCTGGCCCTTGGTCAGCGTGCCCGTCTTGTCGAACACGACAGTCTGGACGTTTCGCGCGAGATCGAGAGCCGAGGCGTCCTTCACCAGAATGCCCGATCTGGCGCCGGCGCCCATGCCGACGGCGACCGCGGCCGGGGTCGCCAGCCCCAGCGCACAGGGGCAGGAGACGACCAGCAGGCTGATGGCGTTGACCAGCGCCGTCTCGAAGCCGGCGCCCGCCCACAACCAGCCGGCGAAGGTGGCGACGCTCAGCGCCACGACGGCGGGGACGAAGATCTCGGCGACCTTGTCCACCGTTGTCTGGATCGGCGCCTTCGACGATTGCGCGCGTTCGACCAGCCGGATGATGCGGGACAGGCGCGAGGCCGAGCCGACCGTGGTTGCGCGGATTTCGAGGCGGCCGGCGCCGTTGACCGAGCCGCCGGCGACGTCTGCGCCCGTCGTCTTCGCGACAGGTCGCGACTCGCCGGTCAGCATGGATTCGTCGATCTCGCTTGCGCCCGCGACGATGACGCCATCGACAGGAATGCGCTCGCCCGGCCGCACCACGACCGTGTCGCCCGATCGTACGGCGTCGACAGGCGATTCCGTCTCTGCGCCGTCCTTCAGCAGCCGCGCCATCGGCGGGCGCAGCGCGGCCAGCGCCGCGACGGCGTCGCCGGTGGCGCGACGGGCGCGCGCTTCGAGATACTTGCCGAGCAGGACGAAGGCGATGACCAGCGCGGCCGCCTCGAAGGTCAGGTGATGCGCATGGCCGCCGCTCAGCCGCCACAGCGCCAGCGCGAAGGCGGCCGTCGAGCCGAGCGACACCAGCACGTCCATGTTGGCCGCGCCGGCCCGCAGCGCCCGCCACGCGCCGAGATGAAAGCGCGCGCCGCCCGCGAGGAAGACCGGCGTCGCCAGCACGAGTTGCGCCCAGCCAGGCAACAGCGGCGCTCCCGTCGCGATTTCCTGGATCATGTTGGCGACGAACGGGAGCGACAGGACGAGCGCGCCCGCCAGCGTCCAGAATTCCCGCGCCCCATCGTTTTTGCGCGCGCCCTTCGTCTCGCCTGCGCGGACCGTCGCATCGAATCCGGCGTTTTCGATCGCCTCCACCAGATCGGCCGCGGCGACGAGGCCGGCGGCGAAAACGACGTCGGCCGTTTCCGCCGGCAGGCTGACGCGCGCCGAGACGACGCCCGGCGTGGCGTTCAGGGCTTTTTCCAGACGGGCGACGCAGGCGGCGCAGGTCATGCCGGACACGTCGAGCAGCGCTTCTTCCTTCGGCACGTCGTAGCCGGCGTCCTCGACGGCGGCGACCAGCGCCGACGCCGCGGTAGCAGGGTCCGTCTCGACGCGCGCCGTCATCGCGCTGAGGTTGACGGCGGCGTTGCGGACGCCGGGCACGGCGGCCAGCGCCTTTTCGACGCGCGACGAGCAGGACGCGCAGGTCATGCCGTCCACGGGGAAAATGTATTCGCGGGCGGGCGCGGCGCCCACGGGGCGGTCGAGCATGTCGCTCTCCTTCAATACGTCGGCCCCGACCCTGCACCTTCCCATGATGGGAAGGTCAAGCCCCGATCTTGCGACGCTTCGGCGCGGGCTCGCCGCCGTCGGCCAGATCGTCGAGAATCGGGCAATCCGGTCGGGAATCGCCGTGGCAATGGCCGACAAGATGCTGGAGCGAGCGGCGCATCGCCTCCAGCCCGTCGATCCGCGCCTGCAACGCCTCGATATGCTCGCGGGCAAGGCGCTTCACGTCGGCGCTGGAACGCCCGCCGTCGCGCCACAGCTCCAGCAGGCGGCCGATGTCCTCCATCGAGAAGCCGAGATCGCGGGCGCGGCGGACAAAGCGGAGGGTCTGGATGTCGCGCTCGTCGTAGAAGCGATAGCCGGCGGCGCTGCGGCGCGCCTGGCCGATCAGGCCGATACCCTCGTAGTAGCGGATCATCTTGGCGGAAACGCCGGATTGCTTCGCCGCGCCGCTGATCGAGAGGTCCATATTTCGTCCCCGATCCCGCCGTCGCTTGAGCCGGAGCCGCGGGAGCCGCTACTATGTAAGGAAAATCGCGCGAGGAAACAGCCGGGGAGCCGATTTGGCGCAGGGTATCGCGAGGTCCTACGCGTGCGGCGCGCGCTGCGCGCTTTGGCCCGGGCTCGACGGCGATGCGGCGCTCGCCTTCGCCGAATCGGTTTTCGATCCGAAGGACGTCGGGCTTCTGCTCGTATTCGCGGCGGCGGACGCCGACGCTCATGCGCTGGCGGCCGCGCTCGACCGGCGCTTTCCGAACACGCCGCACATCGCCTGCTCGACGGCGGGCGAGATCGGCCCGCAAGGCTATTCCGAGAATTCCATCGTCGTCGTGATGCTGCCGACCGAGGGCTTCCACGTCTCGACGCTCGCCATCGAGCATCTTTCCGGAATCGAATTCGCCGACATCGTGCGCCGCGTCGAAGGCTTTCGGCGGGAGCACGACCGGTCCCCCCCGGCCGGGTTCGAAGGGGCCGGCGACTTCGCGTTGTCGTTCATCGATGGCCTGTCGCGACGCGAGGAACTGGTGGTCTCCGCGATCCACCGCGCGCTCGAAGGCATGCCGCTGCTCGGAGGCTCGACCGGCGACGATCTCGAGTTCCAGCGCACCTGGTGCATCAGCGGCGGTCGCGTGCTGTCGGACGCGAGCGTGCTGGCGCTCGTACGCACGAAGCACCCGTTCAGCGCGTTCCGCCACGACAATTTCGAACCGACCGAGGTGCGCCTGGTCGTCACCGATTGCGATCAGGAAGCGCGCACGGTGCGCGAGCTCAACGCCGTGGAAGCTGCGCGCGAATACGCCGATTGCATCGGCGTCGATGCCGACCAGCTCGATTCCATGAGCTTCGCCTCGCACCCGGTCGTGGTGAAGGTCGGCGGCGAGTATTATTGCCGCTCGATCGGACACGCCAATCCCGACGGCTCGCTGACCTTCTTCTGCGCCGTGGAGACCGGGGTGGTGCTGACCATGTCGCGCTCGCGGCATCTGGTGGAGAGCGCACGCGACGCGTTCGGTGCGGTGAAACAGGAGGTCGGCGGCGATTTCGTGCTGGGCTTCGATTGCGCCTTGCGGCGGCTCGATGCGGAAAACCGGCAGATGAAGCGCGAATTGTCCGACGTCTATCGCGACTTCGGCGTCGTCGGTTTCAACACCTACGGCGAGCAGTTCGGCGCGATGCACCTGAACCAGACCTTCACCGGCCTCGCGATCGGCTCGCGGGCATGACCCATGAAATCGACGGTCTTCTCGCAGCCGAGATCATGGGGCGCACCGTCCGCGCGCCGCCGGCGGAAATCGTCCAGCGGCTGACCCGGATCAACGCGGCGCTGGTGGCGCGTCTCGAAAACCGCATCGACAGCCAGGCGAGCGCCTACTCGCTGTTCCAGACCGCCATCGGGCTGGAAGCGCAGGTTCGCCAGCGCACCACCGAACTGAAGACGGCGCTGGTGGATCTCGAACGCTCGAACGCCGCGCTGGTCAGCGCGAAGGAGGCGGCGGAGAAAGCCAACTCGTCGAAGACGCGCTTTCTCGCAGCCGCAGGCCACGACCTGCTGCAACCGCTCTACGCGGCGCAATTGTCGATCTCGACGCTCGCCGAAATGCAGGCGTCGGCGGAAAGTGCGGCGCTGTGCCGGCAGACAGAACGCGCGCTCGTCACCATCGAAGCCTATCTTCGCTCGATCCTCGACATTTCCAAGCTCGACGCCGGCGTGGTCGAGCCGGAATTCCAGTCCGTCGCGCTCTCGGAGGTGTTTCAGTCGCTGGATTCCGACTTTCGGCCGATGGTCGAGCGCAAGAAGCTGAAGCTGCGCTTCCGCGCCACGCGCATGATCGTCCGGACGGATTCGATCCTGCTGCGACGCGTGTTGCAGAATCTCGTCTCCAACGCCGTGCGCTATACGCAGACAGGCGGCGTGCTCATCGGCGCGCGCCGCCGCGGCGAAAGCCTGCGGATCGAAGTCATCGACACCGGGGCGGGCATAGAGCCGGGCGAAATCGACCGCATCTTCGAGGAATTCCACCGCGGTCCCATGCGCGGCGCCCACAACGGCGACGGACTGGGTCTCGGACTGTCGATCGTGCAGCGCATGACGCAGGCGCTCGACCATTCCATCGAGGTACGGTCGCAGCCCGGACGGGGCTCGCGTTTCACGGTAACGGTTCCGCTAGCCCGCGGCGAAGAACAACGCGCGGTCGACGCGGTGCTCGTCGAGAACTGGGCGCGGGCCAACGATCTGTCCGGGCGCCGGATCTTGCTCGTCGAGAACGACCCGGACGTGCTCGAGGCGACGCGGTGGCTGCTTGCGCAATGGGGGGCCGACGTCATGGCCGCCCGCGACCTCGCCAGCGTGCGTGAAAGGCTTCAAGGCGCGGCGACGCCGGACGTGATCGTGGCCGATTACCATCTGGACCGGGACGAGAACGGATTGCAGGCGATCGCGCTCGCGCGTTCGCTGACGCGCGCCGAAATTCCCAGCGTCATCGTCACGGCGGACCAGGGCGGAGAGACGACCGAACTCGCACGCGCTGCAGGGTGCGAAATCCTCCGAAAACCGGTGAAGCCGGCGCAATTGCGCGCCGTGCTCACCCACCTGCTCTAGCGCGCGTCACGCATTCTTGTGGCATCGAACGACGCGCCAAATCTCTGGTTCTCGCCGCACATACGCCCGGGTCAGATCGGGATCGGCGGGCGCTTCTCCGGCGGATAGATCGTCGAGGCGCTGAGATCGAGTTGCAGATAGGCGGGGTCGAAACCGGCGCGATCCTGCAGCCTCGACCAGTCGAGCACGATCAGCGTCCGGCCCTGCACCTCCGCACAGATCTCGTTGCGCAGTTTCTGCACGACGCGGTTCACGGTGACGATCGACAGGCCGAGGGTCTGGGCGATCTGCATCTGACTCAAGGGAAATTCGCAGGTTCGCTCCACGGCCAGTCCTGCCTGCCAAGAGCGGACGTAGATTTCGCAGAACAGATGCGCGACGCGTTCGAGCGAACTGCGCGCGCCGTTCGAGACGATGGCCTGGCGAAAGATCGCAGCGTCGAGCAAAGTCTCGCGCCACATCGCCATGCCGAGACCCGGCGCCTTGAAGAAGGCGGCCTTCAGTTGATCGTGCGGCATCAACGCCACCACGGCTTCGTCGATCGCCTGCAAGGCGTGGTCCATCTCTCCGAGCAGCAGCGACTGGAGATCTGGAAAGTCGCCGGCCATGTGAAGGCTCAGATATTGTCGGGCGCCGGCAGGCATCTGGTGATATCTGGCCAGCATCCCCGAGAGAATGAAGACCGACTTGTTCGGCTTTTCGCCCTGGCGGACGATTTCCGCGCCTCGGTGCAGCGCCTGAACCTGAAGCTGGAGCGATTCGAGGACGTCGCGGTCGCCGGACGTGAGCGAGGAGCGCCTCTGGAGGCGGGCGCTCAACATCGCGACTGCGCGGCGATGATCGAAACCGGTCGGGCTCATGCTCACCTAACGCACGAAACCGCGACCCGTTCTGCCGTAGGTCGCCGTCACGCCGCGCCGGGCTTCCTTTCACCGGCCAGAAGGGCGTCGAAATCGAGGCCGGAGGCTTCGATCACCGCTTGCGTTCGCGATGCGACCTCCAGCTTGCGCAGGATTTCCGAGACATGCGCCTTCACCGTGGTCTCGCCGACATCCAGTTCATAGGCGATCTGCTTGTTGAGAAGCCCCTGCCGCAGCATTCCCAGCACCCGCAATTGCTGCGGGGTGAGCGTCGCGAGCCGCTCGGCGAAATCCGCCTTCTTGCGCGTCCGGGCGACGCCCGCCGAAGGCGCAGGCGTATAGTTGGCCGGAACGAAGACTTCGCCGTTCATCACCTTGCGAATGGCCTCGGTGAGCTCGGCCTTGCGGATCGATTTCGGAATGAAGCCGCTGATGCCGCAGTTCATCGCCTCGTTGACGATGCGCGGGTCCTCGAGACCGGAGACGACGACGAGCGGCAGGCCGGGAAAGCGCGCGCGAATGCTCAGCACGCCTTCGAAGCCCTTCACGCTGGGCATGGACAGGTCGATCAGGGCGAGATCGAAGCCGGGCCGCCGCTCGATCACCGCGACCGCTTCCTCGATGGACGCGGCTTCGGCGATTTCCGCATCGGGATAGGCCGTGCGAACGGCGCTCTGCAGCGCCTCGCGGAACAGCGGGTGATCGTCAACGACCAGAAAGCGGTCCATCAATATGCACCGTCGGTCTCCCCTCCCCCTTGCGGGGAGGGGCTGGGGGACGAGGTCGGGCGCTCTCGCGAGGTTTCCCGACCCCCCACCCTAACCCTCCCCCGCAAGGGGGGAGGGAACGGGCGCCGCCGTGACATTCGACTGTCTCTTACGCCGCAGCCACCGCCCGCTTCGCCATGACCCCGATCAGGTGGGCGCGATATTCGGCGGAGCCGTGGATGTCGCCGTTNNCCTTCGGCTTCCGTCCAGCGGAATACGCCGTCCGAGCCCGCGCCGGTGACGGCGACGCGCACGTTGCCGCCGCGCTTGGCCACGGCCACGCCGACCAGCGCATAGCGCGAGGCCGGGTTGCGGAACTTGGCGTAGGAGAACTTGTCCGCGTGCGGGAATTCGACCGCCGTGATCAGTTCGTTGTCCTCCAGCGCCGTCGTGAACAGGCCCTGGAAGAAGTCGTCGGCCGCGATCCGGCGACGGTCCGTCACGATGGTCGCGCCGAGCGCGAGGCAGGCCGCCGGATAGTCGGCGACCGGATCGTTGTTGGCGATCGAACCGCCGATCGTGCCGCGATGACGGACCTGCGGATCGCCGATCCCTTCGGCCATTCCGGCGAGGCCTGCCAGCGCCTTCCTGACGACATCGGACCCGGCGACCTCGGCATGCGTCGACATCGCCTTGACCGTCAGAACCGAACCGTTGTCGGAGATGCCCTTCAGCTCGGCGACCTTGTTGAGGTCGACGAGGTGGCCGGGCTGCGCCAGCCGCTGCTTCATGGTCGGGATCAGCGTGTGGCCGCCGGCGAGGAACTTGCCTTCGCCAACCGACTTGACGGCATCGGCGACAGAGGTCGCCGCATGATGGGTGAATGCGTACATGTGGCGTTCCTCCTATTCCGCGGCCTGCTTGATTCCGGAAGACCGGGCGGCCCTCCAGACCTTTTCGGGCGTCGCGGGCATGCTGATGTTCTCGTGGCCCAGCGCATTGGTGACGGCATTGATGACCGCCGGCGGCGCGGCGATGGCGCCGGCCTCGCCGCAGCCCTTGATCCCCAGCGGGTTCGACGGGCAGGCGGTGACGGTCATGCCGACATTGTAGGACGGCAGATCGTGCGCGCGCGGCATGGTGTAGTCCATGAAGCTCGCGGTGATGAGCTGCCCTTCGGAATCGTACACGGCGCCTTCGAGCAGCGCCTGTCCGACGCCCTGCGCGATGCCGCCGTGCACCTGGCCCTCGACGATCAGCGGGTTGATGACGTTGCCGAAATCGTCGACGGCGGTCCAGCGGTCGATCGTGACGACGCCCGTCGCCGGATCGATCTCGATCTCGCAGATATGCACGCCCGCCGGGAAGGTGAAGTTGGTCGGATCCCAGAAGGCGCTTTCCTTCAGGCCCGGCTCCAGCTCCTGTCCGTTGAACTTGTGCGCGACATAGGCCTGCAGCGCGATCGAGCCGAAGTCTGCGGACTTGTCGGTTCCCTTCACGGTGAACTGGCCGTCCTTGAACTCGATATCGCCTTCCGAGGCTTCGAGCACATGCGCGGCGACCTTCTTCGCCTTGGCCTCGATCTTGTCGAGCGCCTTGACGATGGCCGACATGCCGACCGCGCCGGAACGCGAGCCGTACGTGCCCATGCCCATCTGCACCTTGTCGGTGTCGCCATGGACGATCGACACGTTGTCGATGGGAATGCCGAGGCGCGCTGACACGAGCTGGGCGAAGGTCGTCTCGTGGCCCTGGCCGTGCGAATGCGAGCCGGTCAGGATTTCGACGGTGCCGATCGGGTTGACGCGGACTTCGGCCGATTCCCACAGGCCGACGCCGGCGCCGAGCGAACCCACCGCAGCCGAGGGCGCGATGCCGCAGGCTTCGATATAGGCCGAGTAGCCGAGGCCGCGAAGCTTGCCCTTCGACGCGCTCGCCGCCTTGCGGGCCGCGAAGCCCGGGACGTCGTGCATCTGCTGCGCCTTGGTCAGCGAGGCGTCGTAGTCGCCTGCATCGTACGCCATGATGACCGGCGTCTGGTGCGGGAAGGACTTAACGAAATTCCGGCGACGGAATTCGGCGGGATCCAGACCCAGTTCGCGCGCCGCGACCTCGACGAGGCGCTCGACGACGAAGGTCGCTTCCGGACGGCCGGCGCCGCGATAGGCGTCGACCGGCGCGGTATTGGTGTAGATCGCCTCCACCTCCGCGTAGATCGCCGGAACGTTGTACTGCCCCGACAGCAGCGGCGCGTAGAGGTAGGTCGGCACGGACGAGGCGAAGGTCGACAGGTACGAACCCATGTTCGCCTTGGTCGCGACGCGCACGGCCGTGATCTTGCCGTTGGCGTCCGTCGCCATTTCGGCATGGGTGATGTGGTCGCGGCCGTGCGCGTCGGAGAGGAACGCCTCCGTGCGGTCGGCCGTCCATTTCACCGCGCGTCCGCACTTGCGCGCGGCCCAGACGCAGACGGTCTCTTCGGCATAGATGAAGATCTTCGAGCCGAAGCCGCCGCCGACGTCCGGCGCGATGACGCGGAACTTGTGTTCCGGCGCGAGGCCGATGAAGGCGGAGAGCACGAGACGGGCGACGTGCGGATTCTGGCTCGTCGTGTAGAGCGTGAGCGAATCCGTGCCGGAATCGTACTCGCCGACCGCCGCGCGCGGCTCCATCGCGTTCGGCACCAGCCGGTTGTTGACGATGTCGAGCCTGGTGACGTGCTTGGCCTGCGCGAAGGCCGCATCCGTCGCCGCCTTGTCGCCGAGATGCCAGTCGTAGACCTGGTTGTCGGGCGCAACGTCGTGGATCGTCGGAGCTCCGGCCTTGCGCGCGGCCGCCATGTCGGCGGCGGCGGGCAGCACGCCGTAGTCGACGACGATTTTCTCGGCGGCGTCGCGGGCCTGCGCCAGCGT
>CXWK01011399.1_pt2 | contig 10416 bp, 8 predicted proteins | sample 590851 | NCBI WGS metagenome assembly CXWK01 (sample SAMEA3498364, study PRJEB10139) | wastewater metagenome | biome: wastewater treatment plant; material: activated sludge | place: Denmark | collected 2014-08-01
CGCAGATTTTCGACCAGTTTTTCGGCGTTGCGCTCCAGGTTGTCGAGTTCTCCCGGCGGGGCGATGTGCTGGTCGATGATCCATTCGCGCATCCTGAGCAGGCAATCGTGCTCGCGTTCCCAGGTCAGCCGCTCGGCCGTTTTGTATCGCTCCTGGCTGCCCGAGGTGGAGTGGCCGAGAGGTTGCGTCATCTCCGTGACGTGGATAATGCACGGCACGTGCTTATCACGCGCCAGCTCGGCCGCGCGAGCATAGGTCTCCAGCAAGGCTGGATAATCCCAACCCTTCACGGTAAATATCTCAAAGCCCTCGGGTGAATCCGGCCTGCGCTGGAAGCCGGACAGCAATTCGGACAGGTTGCCCTTGGTAATCTGGTGTTCGTTGGGCACGGAAATCCCGTATCCGTCATCCCAAATGGAGATGATCACCGGAGCCTGGAGGACACCGATGGCGTTCACGGCTTCCCAGAAATAGCCCTCAGCTGTCGATGCGTTGCCGATCGTTCCGAAGGCGATCTCGTTCCCATTGCGCGAGAACTGGGTCAGGTGGTGGAGTTCGTCCAGCTCGCGATAGAGGCGGGACGCATAGCCCAGGCCGACGAGGCGAGGCATCTGGGCGGCCGTAGGGGAAAGGTCTGTCGAAGAGTTCAACGACTCCGTCTGCGAGCGCCACGAACCGTCTTCGTTCAGCAGGCGCGTGGAAAAATGGGCGTTCATCTGCCGGCCGGCCGAATTGGGATCGGCGGCAACGTCGGTATGGGCATATAGCTGGGCGAAGAATTGCTGAATAGTTGTCTGGCCGATGGCGAACATGAACGTCTGATCGCGATAGTAGCCTGAGCGAAAGTCGCCCGGCTTGAAAACCTTGGCCATCGCAATCTGGGCCATCTCTTTGCCGTCGCCGAAAATACCGAATTTGGCCCGGCCATTCAGCACTTCACGCCGCCCGATCAGGCTGGCTTGTCTGCTTTGCAGCGCCAGCGTGTAATCGCGCAGGACTTCGGCAGTGCTCATTACTATCTGTTGGGTTGTCGATTTTTTTTCTGTAGTCTTTCGAGTGTCAAGCATGTCTTGTTCCAGAGTACGCTCCGGCCGCTCTCAACCGGGAGGAAATCCCCATGTATCCTCTCTGTTCGGTTGATTCCCCAATTGGGGAAAGGCGGCTCATCGGTTCAGTCAACCTTCACGAAGGTTTTGGGCGATAGTGGGATTATCGCTCCTGTGAGATCCCCATAACCGGCGGATCATAATCAGATAATAGCACAAAAAACACGGCCAAGAACGCAAGCCCAGTTAACTTTTATCTTAATTAGGGCAGGGGCTTCACGCTCAGATTGTCGAACAGCACCCTGACGCCTGCTCCGCCCAAGGTCTGGACGAGGATACCCACATCGCCGGCGGTGAATGTATTGTCCGTCACCCGACCGACTTCCTGATCGTTTACATAAAATATCATATTGCCTGCTTCGGCCTGTACACGGAGCTTGTTGGTCACGTTTAGACCGGGTATAACCGCCGGAGAAGCGAACCAGTGCTCGCCGATGGTGGTGGCTTCCTCGGCTCCATCCCGATACCGGCCGATCCAGACATAGCCATCCCCGGATATCTTGAACAGATAAAAGTCCCCCTTTTCCGGGTTGGCGCGAAAGAGGAGGCCATAGCCGTTATCCAGCGGGCCTTCGACGGGGGTAGCCTCGACCTCGTAAATGCCATCGCCAAACGTTTTGCCCGCTGAAGCCCAACGGCTTATATCGTTTTCCAGAATCTTGAAATCGTAGACGCCATCGACGATCTTCCCGATGGAATAAGCATCTTCGCCGACTCCCCAATTGCCCGGTTCGTCGAAAGTCTCGATGAAAGGCAGATTGTTACCACCGGCGCTCCGGCAGCCGGCCAGCGCGACCAGCGCCCCGAAAATAAGTATCAGCCCGGCACGGATAAGGGTTGGAGTGTTCTTGGCTTGAATGTTCATCTTGACTCAAATTCTCTTGGCTAATGATTGGTTTATGTTATACTACTTGATGCTTGGGCGCGTAGCTCAGTTGGTTAGAGCGCACGGTTCACATCCGTGAGGTCAGGGGTTCAAGTCCCTTCGCGCCCACCACATATCCTTCCCCAGGTTTTTCACACACATCAAATACAACTGAAGCGGCCAATAATCACAGGACAGCGGGCACGCCGTTTTTTCGATTGTCCCGGCCACCCTTGGGTTGGCAGAAGTCGGCAGAGACGTAGTTGGCTCAGACATTGAACTTGCCCGCCTTGAGCACGCGCAAGTAGACCCGGTCGCCTCGCCGCTCCAGGGCCACCTCATCTCCATTTTCCACAAGTTTATTCACATCCGTATCAAAACCATAGGCGTAGGGAATCCCTTCCAGTGAGCAGGCGGGCGCCATCTGCTGGTCTATTTCAGTGTTGACCATGGCGATAGGGGCTATCCCACGGTAGTAAAGCTCAAGCAGCACGTAGGGAGCAACGCTGGAGCCGGTGCCGCGCGGGAAAACGACGATTTTTCCGGCCATGCTTTGCCCGTTGGCGGGGTGGTCTTCTTCCTCGATAACGCCCGTCTCGCGGTTGACATAACCGAGAAAGGTGATCGGCGTGTCCGTCACAAGCGCCTCGCCGACGACGGTGAAATCCCCTTGCGAGGGCAGTCCTCGCCCAACGGCGGCCGTCGTGGCGGGGGGCACCTGACGCTGCTTCACTGGTGCACTATGGCTCTCTGCCCTCGATGTCTTGCTCTTTTTGCTGTGCGCTATCGTGATAGTCTGATGTGCTTCATCTTCGGACAGGACAATGTCGCCGGTGGCCGCGGCGATACAATCGGCCAAAGGCATGACCGATGTGGGGATACCATTCAGGCTGGACTTGATATAGTGCTCGGCCTTCATTGAGTTTGTCAGCACGTGGCTAACCCAACTCGGATCGTAGGGAACCACTTCGGGGCAGGTGTTTTCCAGCAGTAGCGCGCCACTCGTTCGGATAGTATCCGCCAATCCCGTGTGTTCGGCGATAGCTTTGGTGATGGCTGAGGTGAAGACCCATAGCGGAGGTGGCTGTCCCGGGGCGGACGGATCGGCCGTCACGCGGCGACCCCGCAGATGGCCGGCGATCTCCTTCAGTTCGCCGATCGACGCCTGTGGGCAGCCAAGAACGACCAGCGAGACCGGTGTTTTGGGTTTTAATTCGGCATAACGTTGCGCGAGTTCAGCCTGTCCAAATGTCAGGCGGTCCTGATACTCGGCCTCCGGGAACGTATTCCCTTCGATGATATGGAGCAAAGGTGAGCCATAGTTGGCCGCGGCCGCGCTCATCGCCTTGCGCTGCTCGTGGGTCATGGATGCCGGCAGGCCGATGATTGCGGGGATAGGACCGAACGGCATGCGCCAGTTGGGCTGCCGTTGTTTGCCGATCCAGTCGCCCAGTACCGAGAAGTCGGTGGGATCATCCAGGTCGACAGTCACGGTGACGGCCAGATTGGGGCGTCGTCCCTCGTCTTCCAGCAGGCCATAGTTTGGCGCGTATCCTGTCAGAGCGCAGGCCAACGCGGACAGGCCCGACTCCCGATTGGTGCGCAAGTCGCTATAGGAGTTGGCGAAACAGATCGCGTTGGATTCTGCCCAGGCCCCCGGCGTGTTTTGGGAGAGCGCGGGCTGGACCTCGTCCCACTCATAGGGCACGCAGGACTGAATAGTCCGCACGCCCAGACCGGCATAGGACTTAATGATCTCCCGATGGTGATCCAGGAACCCCGGCACGACGATCCGCATCGCTCCGAATTGATCCTCATCGCAGCCGGCGGCGTTGAGGGTGGTGGGAATGGCCACGCCTTCGCCCGGGTCTTCGGCCAGTCGGGCCAGAAACAAGCGCAAGCCCAAGCCGCCAGTCAGGGGCGAGACGCCAGAAAGATGGGCGCTGCCGATTGGTGTCAATTCCTCAGCGCCGGCTATCGCGGCCAGATCCAGCAGGAGTCGCATGCCCATCTGTCGCGCTCGGCCTTGGCGGCCGTCAAGCATGGCGCGTTGTTGATCGTTTAAATTTGAAGAAGTAATGGTCATTTTTATGCCTTAAATTCGGGCAATCGCTCCACTCAAAACGATGGATGCTAAAGATACTCGGACAAATCGACGCGACCGTATTCGCCCCGCTCGTACTTGCTCCGGTCTGCCTCCCAGGGAATCGTGCAGTCGAGGCCCATTTTGGCCGTCAGGCTCTTCCGGCCGGGCACGTGCGTGCCGGAGGGATCGAGTGAGCTGCCGGGTTGATTCGCATAGACATAGAGATCGCGGTCGGCCTGGAATCGGGTCGCCAGCGCCCATTCCACCTGGGCCGGGTCATAGATATCAATATCAGTGTCAACGATCCAGACGTGTTTTAGGGAACCATGCCCTTTGAATGCAGCCTCTATCGCCAGTTTGCCGTCCTCAGGCCCTTGTTTGTCGATCTGGATGACCGCGTGGAGCCAGGACGCACCGCCGGGGGTGATAACCGCGCCGGTGCAACGGGCCACCTCATTAACGGCGGCGAAGATGGTCGGCTCCTTGGGCATGCCCATCAGAAGCTTGTGTTCCAGGCCACCGGGGAGCAGCGCGTGAAAGATCGGGTCCCGGCGATGGGTTATCAGATCAATCTCGATGATCGGTTGCATTCGCGTGATGTCCATGGTTTCCGTCAGGTCCATAAACGGCCCTTCGCTATAAGCTCGTTTGGTGATTCGCCCTTCGAGCACGATCTCGGCATCGGCGGGAACGTACAGATCATTAGTGAGACACTTCACTAATGGGGTAGGGGTCAAGGCATTGGCGACGGCCAGTTCATCGACGTTTGGTGAGGGAGACATCGACGCGGCCAGATGGACGGCAAGTGATACACCAATGCAGATCGCCACCGGCAAGTCGCTCTCGGTCTTTTGCATGGCGTTGAATGTGCCTCTGTTTTCGACGATACGCGCCGCAAAACGTCGCTCGTCCAGCCTTAACAGCCGGTGGTAACACATGTTGCGCCCCAGCTCGGGATCATTGATGATAACGACATTGCTGGCGATGTAATGACCGCCGTCCTGGGGCAGGTGCAAGAGGATCGGCAGGTCATTGAGGTTGACATCCTCGACGACTATTTCCTGACATGGGGCTGTCTCCACGACAGGGGGCGGCAATGGGTCCTGGAGGGAATCCTTTAGGTAATGAAGCAGATCGGAAACCTCTACGCCCAAATCCATGCTGAAGAACCTTCGGTCGGCGCAAACGCCGGAGCAAATCCTCCAGCCGGGGTAATCCTGAATATTGGTGAACAGCACCGGTCGACCTTCGAACGCGTGAGCGACATTGGCTACTTCGTAGGTCGTATCGACGGACTTGTCGATTGTCACCAGATCGCCGTTGGCGGCGGCCCTTTCAATGAATCCGCGAAAACTCATAACGTGTTTGTCCTTGACTACGATTGCATTATAACCGAGAGGGCCAATGGGGTCGATTGACCGAATTAGTGCGCCGCGAGAAAGATTAGTCTGTATTTATCTATTTTCAGGGGTATCATTGGTGATATGAGGAATGGAATGGGCGACCGAACGAGTATCGGGTTGGGCTTGCTGGCTCTCCTTTTTTCGTCATTGGCCTGCAACGCGTTCGCTGGGAGAACCGGCACGTTGCCGCCACCTCCCATGGCTACCGCAACCACCAGCGCGGTAGGGATGCCGGACGAACCGAGCCTCGCGCCGACCGTGACGCTGCCGGCGGACCCACCGATGGAAGCCGTACAAGGAACCTTACGGATTCTGGTGGACCTGAACATTCGCTCCGGCCCCGGCGTGCGCTTTGATCGAGTGGGTTTTCTGCTTGGTGATCAACGGGTGACTGTGGTTAGTCGTGATCCCCAGAGCGGATGGTGGCGTATCCAATGCCCTGATGACGCAGAAGGTGCAGAGTGCTGGGTGTCGGGCGGCTCACAGTTCACGTTGTTTGAGAGCACTGATTAGAAAAAGGTGCTCCCCCTGTCCTGCGAAACAGGGGGAGCTGCAGAGAGGGGATGTAGCCTGCGAGCAAGCATTCTTATCGTCCGGCCCCGATGGCCGGGCGGTCGGTAATCGTTACTTTCGTCGTAGGAAAGCGGGCACTTCCAGGTTGCCGGGCGCGAAACGTGGCGTTGCTTCCTGCTCTACTTGTTCCTCGGCCGGGGTTGATCGTGTTTCCACTCGTTCTTTTGATTGAGCCTGGCGCGCCGCTGTTTCAAACAGGCCGGTATCGTTGCGTTGGAGCATCTGCCGTCGCATATGAACCTGGTCGAAACGAGTGGCGATGACCGTGATACGAATCTCATCACCCATGGTTTCGTCGACGACAGCGCCGAAGATGACGTTGGCATCGGGATGGGTCGTCTCGCGGATTACTTCGGCTGCCTGATTGACCTCGTACAGACTGAGCGTGGAGCCGCCGGTGATGTTGAATAACACGCCTTGCGCGCCGTCGATGGTGACGTCGAGCAAGCGCGAACTGACGGCTTGCTCCGCGGCGATCCGCGCCCTGTCTTCGCCCGTGCCCCGGCCCACGGCCATCAAGGCTGCTCCGCCTTGGGTCATGATCGTCTTGACATCAGCGAAGTCAAGATTAATCAACCCCGGCACGGTAATCAATTCCGTTATTCCCTGAATTCCCTGGCGCAGGACATCGTCGGCCAGATGGAATGATTCGTGCAGCGGCATCCGTTTGTCGGTGATGTCCAGCAGCCGATCATTGGGAATGATGATCAGGGTGTCGACATGCTTCTGGAGCTGTTCGATACCGCGCTCGGCCGATGTGGCGCGCCGGCTGCCCTCAAAGTGAAACGGCCGGGTGACCACACCGATCGTCAATGCGCCCATCTCGCGCGCCACACGAGCTACGATCGGAGCCGCGCCCGTGCCCGTGCCGCCGCCCATGCCGGCGGTGACGAAGACCATATCGGAGCCTTGAATGACCGACTGAATCTCTTCGATCGATTCATTCGCTGCTTTCTCTCCCTGATCGGGGAACCCACCGGCCCCAAGCCCTTTGGTCAGCTTGTCGCCGATTCGCACGCGCACCGGTGCATCGGAAAGGGAGAGAGCCTGGTTATCGGTGTTGACGGCGATGAAGTCGACGTCTTTGACACCTTCGGCAATCATGCGATTTACCGCATTACTGCCCGCTCCTCCAACACCGACAACGCGGATGCTGGCGGCGCAATCCGTATTCGTTGTTTGTTGCATCCTCTTTTCCCTTCCTTCTGTGGCGAACAAAGAGAACCAAGGCATCAACCAAATCGAGGCCTAGAACAGTGTTGCCTTGTTGCCTGGTCGGCCGTCGTATCCGCTCGCAAACTGCTCCAGGACCGACTTTTCTACCAGCCACTTGTTCCCGAACTTGATTGCCGGGAGCTTACCGTCGCGGATAAGCCGCCGCACTGATTCGGGATGAATCCCCAGGCGCCTGCTGACTTGATCAACGTCAGAATAATTTTCCAGTAAGGTCTCTTTGTTCATAATTACCACCGCTGACTTGAAGCGTTTCGTCTTCCCCACGAACCACTTGCCCAAATGCTGTATTTGTCATGCGGGATATTACAACATATTGCAACAATACAACAGTTATTTACCCAAGTCAATAGCGCCATTCTGAAGATAGAATGTTTTTACATTGGAGCAGCAGGGAGTTTGGTTCGAAAAGAAGGATGGTTTATTCCAGCAACAACCCGCAAATGGACACGAGCGAGGTGTCCATTTGATCCGCTGGACATTGGTCATAGGCGATTTGGGTTCCTGTCGTTGCGTCGAGGTAACGCAGCATATGATAGAGGGGAGCGAATCCACAGATCCGATTCCGATCGTGAATCGAATGGATCCGGCTATAAAACTCGGCCGCGCTGCCGCGCATGACGGCTGACATCAACTTATGATCTTCATCGCGAAGCATGGAACGACGAGGAGTATCCATAGGCAATGAATCCCCGAATGCCGGGCCGACATGGGCCAGATCGACCGAACCGACCACCAAAACGCGCTGCCCGGCTGTTTCCCGCCGCAATGTATCCAGAAAACGGTTGAACGTCGCCTCATCAGCCGGGTGGTGGCCGTTGCTCAAGAAGTGATGGAATGATCCGATCAGGATGGGAATCATCGGGCATGGCGCACGGTTTGCCCGATGAAACAGGTAATGAAGCCAAACGGCCGAAAGCTCGATAGAATGTTCATTGCGATGGTTGATCTCCTCGGCGTAGGCGTCTCTTTCGCCGATCGTTTCCGCAAGCTTGTCGATGAGGCCTGGATCGTTCGGTATTACTCCGAACGGTGTGGCGTATGGCTGGCGGGTCAGGGTGATGGAACCGGCGCTGCCATTGTGGTCCGTGCCGAAGATGAGGACGAGATCGGCATCCAGCACGGAACTTTTGGCCTCTCGCCAAACCTGAGCATAAACCGGGCCACCACGTGGGTAATCAATGTGAGGCGATACTACGCCGCGCCATGAATGGGAATCAAGACCGTGGTTGGGGGTGGTGTTTTCGTAACCTTCAAACAGTGTGGTCAGCTCTGTGGGTGAAGCCGGGTAGCTCAAACCTGCCAGGGCCGGAGGGCGATAGGAATGGGCGCGGTATTCAGCTAATGCCCGCGCGCGCTCGATTTCGAATCGTTCGCTATGGAGCAAACAGTTCTGGTCCAATTGAGAGAGCACGTCAGCGATGATCTCAAATGGTATTTCGATGCCCGATACTTCGGCCAATTCCACGCGAATTTCATCGGTTGTCCGCGTCCCGTCGCACAGCAGGAGCATTTGGGCGATCGCCTGCGGCACGATGAGTTGGCGCTCGCTTAGTTGCCACGGATCGCGCAGGAGCCACATCTGCTCCCCACGGTGGAAGATGGGCTGAAAGTCGAGAACGCGTAGTTGGGGTTTTTCCGGTATGGGCATGGCTCCAGGGCAGGTGTCCGGGTTACGGGCAGATTGGCGCGAAACCAAACGGCCCAAGGATGACTTCGAACATTGAGGCCAGCGGGCCGCAGTACAGCAGCCGGCCCTGATCGTAGGCGTCAAGTACGAGGAAGGTGCCCGCGCAGACCAAAAGCAGCGCAACCAACAGTCCGCAGCCGACCCATAACCCGCGCCCGCGCCGAGGTTCTTCAAAGGCGTACGTCGGCGGCGGCGGCGGATAGGCTGGCGGGGATTGTGACTGCACCGGCACGGCCACAGGTTGATGCACTATCGGAGTGACGGGGCGGGGGCGCTCCACAGGCTTTTCGATGGTGGGACTGACCGGCGGTGTATAGGCTTGGGTTGGCTTTTCGGCCGTGACTACCAGAGGGCCGGTATCGACATCGTCCGCCGTTGAAGTTAATGACAGGTAGCGCAGGCGCACCGTGTCGCCCAGGTCGATGGCGTCGCCATCCTGCAGGAGCGTCAGATGGTTAATTCGTTGGCCATTGACGAACGTGCCGTTGGTGCTGCCGATGTCCTCCACGGCGAAGCCATCCGCGCGGCGGACGATGCGGGTATGCCGCCGCGAAACCTCAGGGTCAGCGAGCACGAGATCATTGCCCACGCTGCGGCCGATAGTAAATTGATCGTTTTGAAGTTGGATTTGAGTGGTGGGGACAGGCCCGCGTTCCACGACGAGAAGCGCCTCTAATTCGTTCATGGTCTATCAACTATATCTATTTTGCCAATGTTGAGCGAACACAGGATCAACCGACATCCAGACGCGCCTGACGGGCATCGCTGACGAGGGTATCCAGGATCGTCCGGCGGGCCACAGGATCGTCGCTGCTCAAATAAATGGTGACGCGTTTCGGGGGCGGCAAGTCGGAATCGTCACCGCTTTCATGTGCTTGTCCGAACTTTGTATATTCAGGACCCCAGCGCGCCAGGAAGGTGACGGCCAGCGCCTCGATGGGGTGCGGGCCGAACAGCAACCAGCCTGGGCGAACTGTCTGCAAGCTTTTGCCGTTAAAGAACTGATATAAGTATTTTCCCGGCATCTCCTCGACCATCACGACGTGTTCACCCAATGGAACCCGCCAGTAAGTTGCGGGGCGGAGCAATAGGTTATTATCGCGGCCGGAGACGCTGAACAAGCCGGTGGCCGTCACGTCGATCTTGTGATTGGCGGGTAATGGCTCGGACTGGATTGCATCCGACATGGAACCGGCATGGGGCACAAAACGGTTGAAGTTGTCGCGCCTGGAGCGCCATAGCGAGTAATTTAGCCAGAGGATGAACAGCAACAGACCGATGAGTACCGGCCGGGGCCAGCGCTGTAACCAGCCGATCACCAATAACAGGATGGGCAGCCAGCGCACGATCGAAACAAGGCGAATACCTAGTAGGGAACGTTTATGAAGTCGATACATCACCGCGTAGGCGCGGCTCAGGTAACTGAAGTAGGTGCGGCGCAGAGGTGATAGGGATTCCAT
>CXWK01015206.1_pt2 | contig 10416 bp, 7 predicted proteins | sample 590851 | NCBI WGS metagenome assembly CXWK01 (sample SAMEA3498364, study PRJEB10139) | wastewater metagenome | biome: wastewater treatment plant; material: activated sludge | place: Denmark | collected 2014-08-01
GCCGCGCCGGATGCGGCCCCAGAGATCGACTTCGTAACTCAGCGACAGCGCGGCGCGGCGATTGTCGTAGAGCGCCCGGCCGCTTTGCCGGCCGTTGAAGGTCTCGCCGCTGGTCTGGTTGCGGCTGCCGCCGGCGCCGAGGCCGACCGCCGGATAAAGCTCGGCCCCGGCTTCGCGGGCGGCGGCCTCGCTGGCGGCGAGGCGGGCGATGGCGGCTTGCAGATCCTGGTTGGCGACCAGCGCCTGCTGCACCAGCTGGTTCAGCATGGCATCGTTGAACAGGGTCCACCATTCCGGATTGACCAGCGCCTTTGCGTCAGCCGGGGCACCGCTTTCGGCAGTGGTTTCCTTGTACTGTTCCGGCAGCGTTGACGTCGGGCGGACGTAGTCGGGGCCTACCATGCAGCCGGCGAGCAGCAGGCTTGCGCCCAGGGCCGGCAACAGTCCGGTTTTCAAACGGGTTTGCTTGCGGGCGGACATGTCAGTGTTCCTCCGTCGGCGGGGTGTGCGGGTCACCGGCCGGCGCCATTTGCTTGCCGCGTTCCAGCCAGGTGAAGAAGAGCGGAATGAAAATGGTGGCGATGAAGGTGGCGGCGATCATGCCGGCAAATACCCCGGTGCCCATCGACTGGCGGGCGGCGGCGCCGGCACCGCTGGCCTTGACCAGCGGGAAGACGCCGAGCACGAAGGCCAGCGAGGTCATCACGATCGGCCGGAAGCGCAGGCGGGCGGCTTCCAGCGCGGCATCGACCACAGTCATTCCTTCGGCGTATTTCTGGGCGGCGAACTCGACGATCAGGATGGCATTTTTGGAGGCCAGGCCGATCAGCACGACAAGCCCGATCTGGAAGTAGATGTCGTTGGGCATGCCGCGCAGCCAGATCGCGGTCAGCGCGCCCATCAGCGCAAAGGGCACCGCCATGACGACGGCCAGCGGCAGCGACCATTTCTCATACTGCGCCGCGAGGATCAGGAAGACCATGATGATGGCGAAGACAAAGGCCTGCATGGAGGAGCCGGAGCTGCGTTTTTCCTGGAAGGCCTGGCCGGTCCAGGCGATTTCGTAGCCGGCGGGCAGCGTGGCGGCCACTTGCTCGACGATCTTGATGGCGTCGCCCGAACTGATGCCCGGCTTGCTGTCGCCCATGATCTTGGCGGCGACGAAGCCGTTGAAGCGTTCCACCTGTTCCGGGCCGACGATGCGCTTGATGCTGCTGACGGCGGACAGCGGAATCATCGCGTTGCTGGTCGCGCTGCGCACATAAACCCTGGTCAGGTCGTCCGGCTTCATGCGGTAGCCGGCCTCGGCCTGCAACTGCACGCGATAGACGCGGCCGGCCTTGTTGAAGTCGTTGACGTACAGCGCGCCCATGGTGCTTTGCAGCGACTCGTAGATGCTGGCCAGCGGAATGCCGAGCGCCAGCGCCTTCGGCTCGTCGATCTCGACGAACAGTTGCGGCACGGTGGGGCGGAAGAAGGTGCTGATGCGGGTGAATTCCGGGTGCTTCTGCAGATCGGCGATGAACTGCTGGGCGACCTCGTTCAGCTTCCTGGAGTCGCCATCGACGCGGTTCTGCAAATACACCTCGAAACCGCCGGCGGTACCCAGTCCCATGATCGGCGGCGGGTTGAAGACCAGCGCCATGCCGTCCGCCTGCATCATGCCGATACCCATGAATTTGCCGGCCAGGTCCTGCGCCTTGGCCTGGCGTTGGCTCCAGTCCTTGAGCGGGATGAAGATGGTGCCGGCATTGGGCTTGTTGCCGCCGCCGATCAGGTCGAAGCCGGAGACGACGAAGGTGTGCTTGACGGCGGGATCCTGCGCCAACGCGGCGCGCATGCTTGCGCCGGTACGCTGCGTGCGCTTCAGGGTGGCGCCGTCAGGCAGCATCAGCGCCGAGATCAGGTAGCCCTGGTCTTCGGAGGGCACGAAGCTGCCCGGGATGACGCGGAAGAAAACGAAGGTCGTTCCGATCACCAGCGCAAAGATCAAGCCGCCGATGATGCCGTGCTTCAGGGTAAGCCCGACCGTGCCGGTGTAAGCGCGGGTGATGCGCGCGAACAGCCGGTTGAAGGGGCGGAACAGCTTGTGCTCGGTGTGCTGGGCCTTGAGCAGCAGGGCGCAGAGGGCCGGCGTCAGCGTTAGCGCAACGACGCCGGACAGCACCACGGCGACCGCCACGGTGACCGCAAACTGCTTGTAGAGCTGGCCGGCGATGCCGCCGAGGAAGGCGACCGGCACGAACACCGCGCACAGCACCAGCACGATGGCGACCAGCGCTCCCTGCACCTGCTGCATGGCCTTGATCGCGGCGTCGCGCGGCGAGAGTTTTTCCTCGGCCATCAGGCGCTCGACGTTTTCCAGCACCACGATCGCATCGTCGACCACGATGCCGATTGCCAGCACCATGGCGAACAGCGTCAGCGTGTTGATCGAGAAGCCGAACAGCCACAGCCCGGCAAAGGTGCCGATCAGCGAAATCGGCACGGCCACCATCGGGATCAGCGTGGCGCGCCAGCTTTGCAGGAAGATGTAGACGACGGCGAGGACCAGGATCATCGCTTCGACCAGGGCCTTGACCACTTCGGTGATCGAGGCGGACACGAAGAGCGTGGTGTCGAAGGGGATGACGTAATTCATGCCCTCGGGAAATTTCTTCTTCAGCGTATCCATCCGGTCGCGCACCAGCCCGGCGACTTCCAGCGCATTGGCGCCGGTTTGCAGGAAGACGCCCATCGCGATGGTCGGCTGGCCGTCCAGCGTCACGCTCTGGTCGTAGCTGTAGGCGCCGAGTTCGAGTCGCGCGACATCCTTCAGGCGCAGCACGCCGCCGGGGCCGCTGGCACGGATGACGATGTTGCCGAACTCCTCCGGCGTCAGCAGGCGGCCCTTGGCGGTGACGGTGTAGGCCAGCATCTGGTCGTCCGGCGCCGGTTCCTGGCCGATCTTGCCGGCCGCATTCTGGGCATTCTGGGCCTTGATGGCGGTGGCAATGTCGCTGGCGGTGAGGCCGAGCTGCGCCATGCGGTCTGGCTTCAGCCAGACGCGCATCGAGTAATCTTGGGCGCCGAAAATGGTGACATCGCCGACGCCCTTGACCCGCTTCAATTCGTCGACGATGTTCAGGCTGGCATAGTTGGACAGGAACAGCGTGTTGTAACGGCCCTTGCCGGATTCCAGGGCGACGACCTGCAGGATGTCGTTCGAGCGCTTCTGGACGATCACGCCATTGCGCCGCACCTCTTCGGGCAGCCGGGGTTCGGCGGCCTTGACGCGGTTATTGACGTTGACCGCGGCCATGTCGACATTGCTGCCGACATCGAAGGTGGCGGTGATGGTGACGCTGCCGTTGGCCGAGGCCGACGAGGTGAAATAGGACAGGCCCTCGACCCCGTTCAGTTGTTCCTCGATCGGCGCCGCCACCGTCTTGGCCAGGGTTTCGGCGGAAGCGCCGGGATAGGAGGCGGTGATCAGCACGGTCGGCGGGGCGATTTGCGGGTATTGCGCGATCGGCAGCACCTGCGAGGCGACCAGCCCGGCAATGACGATGATGATCGAGATGACCGACGCGAAGATCGGCCGGTTGATGAAGAACTTCGGCATGGCCGCTCCTTAACCTTGCTTCGCCGGCGCCGGCGCCGGGGCTGGTGGCGGGGCAACCGGCGCACCGGGCGGATGCGGGGCAACCGGCGCACCGGGGCGCAATTTCATCAGGTTGTCGACAATCACTTTGTCGCCGGCCTTCAGGCCACCGAGGATGACCCAGTCCCTGCCCAGCCATTCACCGGCCTGGACCGGGCGCGGCGCCACCTTGTTGTCGGCATCGGCCAGCATCACCATGGCGCCCTGCTCGGTCTGCACCACGGCGGATTGCGGTACCAGGAACACGCCGTCGCGCTCGCCGGTAAGCAGGCGGATGCGCACGAACTGGCCGGGCAGCAACTGGCTGTCCGGGTTGGCGAATTCGGCGCGCAAGGCCTGCGTGCCGAGGGTGGTGTCGATGTTGGAGGCGAGGAAATTCAGCTTGCCTGGTTTGCCGTAAATCGCGCCATTGGCCTGCACCAGTTTTACGCCGCTGACATCTTTGGCGGAAACGCGGCCGTTGGGAAATTTGGCGAGGTCGCTTTCGCCCAGGCTGAAGCGCACCCACATCGGGTTCAATTGGTAAATGGAGGTCAGCAGGCTGTCGCCGCCGACCGTGACCAGGTTGCCTTCCGACTTGGCGGCGCGGCCGGTGGTGCCGGCGACCGGCGCGGTGACCGTGGTCCACGCCAGGTTAAGTTCGGCCTGGCGCAAAGCCGCTTGTGCGATGGCGTTGTTCGAGGAAGCGTCGTCGTATTCCTTCTGGCTGATCGCCTTCGATTCGATCAGGCCTTTCAGGCGCTTCGTCTCGCGGCTGGCTTGCTCGGCCTTGGCGCGGGCTTCGCTGAGGGCGATTTCATAACTTGAATGGTCGATCTGGAACAGGGCCTGGCCGGCCTTGACCGTTTCGCCCTCCTGGTAAAGCCGTTTGACCAGAATGCCGCCGACCCTGGCGCGGACTTCGGTTTCGCGCGCGCCTTCGGTTTGCGCCATGACTTCGATGGATGTCGGAATCTTCTGCGGCTGGACTTCCAGCACCGTCACCGGCAGCGGCCCCATGGCCGGTGGTGCGGCGGGTTTGCCGTCGGAGCAGGCACCGAGCGCGAGAACGCTGGCAACGACGATGAAGAGGGAGAGGTCGCGGGACCGCAACAGGGGGCGGGAAGTCATAGTGTTTGCTCCTTCGAAGGATACTTGCGCTATTATAAACAAACATGGATGTATGTAAAAGGCGTCGATCTTTCTTTTTTTGATCGTTTGCCGTTAGTGAAAATTCGGTGCCGGTTCGCGACCGGGAGAGATGAAATGGTCAGAAAAACCAAGGAAGAGGCGGAAAAAACCCGCAAGGACCTGATTGCAGCGGCGCGCACGGTGTTCCACGAGTGCGGCGTCAGTCGATCCACGCTCGAAAAGATCGCCAAGAAAGCCGGCGTCACGCGCGGCGCCCTGTATTGGCATTTCAAGGACAAGGCCGAACTGTTTTTCGCCATGCGCGAGGATGTGTTCGCGCCGATGATCGAGCGTACCGATGCCTTGCTTTTCTCGGAATCCCATGAGAATCCGCTGGACGCCATCGAAGCCTCGCTGAAGGAATTTTTCCGCGTGCTGGACGATTGTCCGCTGGTCCGGGAGGTCTTCGAGATCATGATTTCGCGCTGCGAGTATGTCGATGAGTTTGCCGGCGTGCAGGAGGAGGCAGGACGCCCGGCGCGGGATTTCCTGGAAAAGATCGAACGGATTTACCGGCGGGCCGCCGACAAGGGCATGTTGCGCGAAGGGCTGGGACCGCAGGAAGCCGCCCGCGACACCTGGGCGTTTACCAGCGGCATCCTGCATTTGTTGCTTGGCTGCCAGATGGATGGCGCGGTCCGGCAGCAAATACCCCGGATGGTTTCAACCCACATGGCGCTGCGTCACCGATAGGCTGCCGTTCAACCGGTTTCATTCGCGGACCACCGGGAATCCCGCATCGCTGCCTGCGAGCTTGTGCAAGGTGGCGGTCACTGCGCAGCGGCTGCACGAGACCACCCGCTTCGTGCGCGAGGACGACCGCTGGATTTATGCGGAAGGGATGATCGACTGAAGCGGTGGCGGCATGGACGGCAGGGGAAGAAACAGAAAAGTCGGCGCTGGCGGGACGGCGGCTACGGTTTAGGTTTGTTCTTGGACTGTCGACGGCCACTCAGATTCTGACGCTGTCGGGCAGGCCAGTGCCAAGCGGAAGTTCGCTGCCTGAGAAAGCGGACATTCAATGTTGAGCATTGGCAGTGATGCGCAGTCCGCTACTGTGCGTCTGTTCGGCGTTCCTTTGGCCCTACGCGTTTTAGCGAGCCGACGAAAAGCACTTGGGTAACTTCGGCACCGTTGCAGTAGGCCGCCCCGAAGTCAGCAATCTTTATCGCGTTGTTTTCGCCCAGCAGGATGCCTTCCGGTGTGATGTCACGGCGCAGCACGCCCATCTTGTTGGCATAGTCCAGCGCGTTGCACACCTTGTAGAGAATGTCGATCATGCGGTCGGGCGGCAACAGCTTGCCGGGGACGGAGAACTGTTTCAGGGTGCCGCCGGCGAGGTGCTCCATGATCGGGTAATCGAAGTCGTCGGTCCCGCCGGCTTCCGTGACCTGGACGATGAACGGATGCATCAGCTTCGCCAGGCGCGTTTCATTGAGCCACAGGCTGCGGGTCTGCCGCTTGGTTTCCGCATCGTCGGCTGCCTTCCTGCGGATGATCTTGATCGCAACCTGCCGCTGCAGGAAATTGTCGAAGGCCAGATGCACCTCGCCATTCGCGCCTTTGCCCAATTCCCGGAGCATCACGAAGCGGGTGCCGAAGTTTTTGGTATTGGCGGTCATTGCAGGCATTCGATGGTGCGCAGCTTCGCCGTCACGCCAGCGCCGACCTCAGCGCCGCGACCTGGTCGCTGCGTTCCCAGGTGAGGTCGATGTCGTCGCGGCCGAAGTGGCCGTAGGCGGCGGTCTGCCGGTAGATCGGCCGAGCCAGGTCGAGCATGGCGATGATACCGGAAGGCGTCAGGCGGAACACCTTGCGCACCGCCGCCTCCAGCGCGTCATGGGGCACGCTGCCGGTGCCCTGCGTGTCGATCATCACCGACACCGGCTCGGCCACGCCGATGGCATAGGCGAGCTGCACCAGGCAGCGCCGCGCGAGGCCGGCGGTGACAATGTTCCTGGCGATGTAGCGGGCCATGTAGGTGGCGGAGCGGTCGACCTTGCTCGGGTCCTTGCCGGAGAAGGCGCCGCCGCCGTGCGGTGCGGCGCCGCCGTAGGTGTCGACGATGATCTTGCGTCCGGTGAGGCCCGTGTCGCCGTTGGGGCCGCCGATCTCGAAGGGGCCGGCGGGGTTCACGAAAATGCGGAAATCGGGCGTGCGCAATTTGGCCGGAACCAGCGGATCGATGATCTCGCGCGTGACTTCGCGCGTCACCCAGGCCGGGTCGAGATCGCGTGCTATCTGCGTCGAGATCACCACGTCGGCAATGCCGGCCACCTTGTGGCCTTCGTAGCGCACCGTGACCTGGCTCTTGGCGTCGGGCCGCAGCCAGGGCAGCGCCCCGGATTTGCGCAGTTCGGCCTGGCGCCGCACCAGCCGGTGCGCCAGCCAGATCGGGTAGGGCATCAGGTCCGGCGTTTCGTCGCAGGCGAAGCCGAACATCAGGCCCTGGTCGCCGGCGCCGAGCGTGCCGTCGGCATGCACCACGCCCTTGTTGATCTGGATCGACTGGTGGTTGAAGCGCACCTGCACTTCGCAGCGACCGGGGTCGATGCCGGTTGCGGCATCCGTGTACCCCGCATCGCGCAGCACCTGGCGGGCGATGCTTGCGGCGCGGTCATGGATCGCGTCGAACACGGCTTCGTCGACGGTACGGAATTCGCCGGCAATAACGACGAGGTTGTCGGCGACCAGGGTTTCGCAGGCCACCTTGGCCGTCGCCTCGCGCGCCAGGAAGGCGTCGAGGATCGCGTCCGAGATCTGGTCGGCCAGCTTGTCCGGATGGCCCTCGGCGACCGACTCGGAAGTGAATAAATAGGACCTGGCACTCATCACAACAACCCCAATTCAGTCCGCAGATTTACGCGGATTACGCAGATTAGACAATGCTGCAGGCGCCCGCATCCGACCCCATCTGCGCAAATCTGCGAAATCTGCGGATGAATGCCTTTCGCAGACTCATCACTCAGTCGAAAAGAATCACCTGACGCACGGCTTCGCCCGAGTCGAGCCGGTCGAAGCCTTCGTTGATCTGGTCAAGCCGCAGGCGATGCGTGATCAGCTTGTCCACCGGCAGGCGCCCGGCCTGGAACAGGGCGATGTAATGCGGGATGTCGCGCGCCGGCACGGCCGAGCCGAGGTAGCTGCCCTTCAGCGTGCGCTCCTCGGCGACCAGGTTCACCGCAGGCACGTTGAAGGTATGCGAGGGCGGCGGCAGGCTGCAGGTCACCGTGGTGCCGCCGCGCCGCGTCATCTTGTAGGCCGCGTCGAGCGCCTGCACCGAGCTGGCGGCCTCGATCGCGATGTCCACGCCGCCGCCGGTGGCGGCCTTGACCTGCGCCACGAGGTCGGGATCGTCGGCACGGAAGGCGCGCGACGCGCCGAGCGCCAGCGCGGTTTCGAGCTTGGCCGGCAGGCTGTCGATGGCGATGACCTCGCGCGCGCCGGCGGCCAGCGCCCCCAGCACGGCGGAAAGGCCGACGCCGCCCAGGCCGACCACGGCCACGGTCTGGCCGAGCCTTACTTGCGCCGAATTGATCGCGGCGCCGACGCCGGTCAGCTCGGCGCAGCCGAACACGGCGGCGACGTCCTGCGGCAGGTCGGGCGTCACCTTGACCAGCGAGCCGCGATTGCACACGGCATATTCGGCGAAGCAGGAAATGCCGACCTGGTGGTTCAGCGGCGTGCCGTCGGCGCGCGACAGGTGGCGATGGCCACCGACCATGGTGCCGGCGGTGTTGGCCATGGCGCCGGGTTCGCACAGCGCCGGGCGGCCTTCGAGGCAGGGCAGGCAGTGGCCGCAACTGGGGACGAAGACCAGCGCGACGCTGTCGCCGCGCTTGAGGTCGGTGACGCCGGGACCGGTCTCCTCGACCGTGCCGGCTGCCTCGTGGCCCAGCGCCATGGGCATCGGCCGCGGCCGGTCGCCGTTGACGATGGACAGGTCGGAATGGCACAGGCCGGCGGCGGTGATCTTCACCAGCACCTCGTTGCGGCCGGGCCCGGCGAGGTTCACGGTCTCGATCGCGATCGGCCGGGTTTGCGCGTAGGGGCGCGGTTGTTCCATCTGGCTGAGGACGGCGGCGCGGATTTGCATGGGATTTTCTGCCTTGCTCGGGATTAACAGGCGCAGTCTAGCGGAATACATTTGTCCGCATGTCGGCCCGACGCCATTCGCTCGCCACGCTGCTTGCCGGTTCCACCCTGGCGCTGGGGGGCTGTGGCGCTTTCCCCTACGCCCTGCAGTCGCCGGCGCCGGTGGCAGCAAGAGTTCTCCCGGGGCCGCAAGGCGCCGGCGGCGAAGGCTCCCCGGCGGGGGTGACGAACGCCCAGGACAAGGCCAGCGATGTCGTCCTGTTCGCGCTGGGGCTGCTCGAAACCGACTACCGCTTCGGCGGCAAGCATCCGGAAGCCGGGCTCGATTGCAGCGGCATGGTCAGCTATGTCTTCGAGAAATCCGTCGACCTGCGGCTCGCCGGTTCGGCGGCCGACCTGGCCCGCCAAGGCAAGCCGGTGCCGCTGGAACAACTCAAGCCCGGCGACCTGGTCTTCTTCAACACCCGCAACCGGCCGCGCTCCCATGTCGGCATTTACATCGGCGACGACCGCTTCGTGCACGCCCCCAACAGCCGCGGCAAGGTGCGCACCGAAAGCCTGAAGCAGGGCTGGTTCGCCGCGCGCTTCGAAGAAGGCCGCACCTACTTCGACTGACGCCGGTTCGCGGCGGCACGGAATATATCCGCGCCGAACGCGGCTAAACTGCGGGCGCGACCTTCCCCCCACTGCAACGGAATGAAATAACCATGGCCGGCGCCAGTTTGCTTGCACTGCTCGACGACATTGCCACCATCCTCGACGATGTCGCGGTGATGACCAAGGTCGCGGCGAAGAAAACCGCCGGCGTGCTGGGAGACGACCTCGCCCTGAACGCCCAGCAGGTGGCCGGCGTGCGCGCCGAGCGCGAGCTGCCGGTGGTCTGGGCGGTGGGCGTCGGCTCGCCNNCTCCTTCTTCTTCTTTTCTTGGGCGAGGCGAATCGCTTCCTGCTTGCGATCCTCCTCCGCCTGCTGGGCCAGGCGATGCATTTCCTCCTGCTTGCCGGCCTCCTCCGCCTTGCGCTTGTCGTCGGCGAGTTTCGCCGCTTCGAGCTGCTGCTTCTGCTTTTCCGCCTGCTGCCGCTGCTCTTCCGCCGACATCGTGCTGGCCGCCGCCGCACCGGTCGCGGCGCCGGCGGCCACGCCGACGGCCACACCTGCTGCCGCCGGCGTGGCCGTTGAGACGCTGCCGCCCGGGGATGACCTGCCGCCCGTGGAATAATTGACGCTGATGCCCTTGCCCGAATCCGGGCCGGCTTCTTCCTTGTCGGTTTTCTTGCTTGTCGTGGATGGGGAACTCGAGCTCGATTTCGACGACGACGATGACTTGCTGCCGGCGCGACCGGCCTCGCTGGCGCCGGAAAAAGCGATCAGCATCGCGGCGATCAGGGTATATGTTCCATAACCGGTTTTCATGGTTTCTCCTCCCGCGTCTGGTTACGGGCGAAGCGTAGCGGGAACCGGGGGCCGATTCAAGTCGGGATGCCCATGGCGCATACCCCTTGTGCCCT
>CXWK01009803.1_pt1 | contig 10415 bp, 10 predicted proteins | sample 590851 | NCBI WGS metagenome assembly CXWK01 (sample SAMEA3498364, study PRJEB10139) | wastewater metagenome | biome: wastewater treatment plant; material: activated sludge | place: Denmark | collected 2014-08-01
GGCGCGGGGAACCTGGTCTAATCACCAGAACGTCGGTCGCCGGTTGTCTCACCCTCTGCCCTATCCACCAACCGATGGGGGTGAGACAATGCGGCATCTACGCCATTCTTCAAGACGAGGTGCGCCGGCCGCATTGTCCCACCCCTACGATACCTGATTATTTCAGTGAACTTCATAAGCCACGGGGCTACACCACGACGCCCTCTCAAGAGGGCTTCAGAGACAGGCGCGCCCCTCTTAAGCCGGCCTCGGCCGGCGCTGTTGTGTAGCCCGGTGCCTTTAGGCCCGAGCGGACATGCGTCGCAATCGGCCCTGCTCGCCGCCGGTTCGTGGCCACCCGCATCTGAGGATGCGGACTCCACTAACCGGCCACCCGTCCCGCCCGTTCCCGCGCCGCCGCGTCCACCTCGGCCGCAAACCGGCCGGATAGCTGACGCAACGTCTCGAAAGCCGCCGCGTCCAACTCCAACAGCCGCGCCCCCACGCGCTCCTCTTCATTCCTAATTCCTAATTCGTCATTCCTAATTCCTAATTCCCCCACCGCAACCCTCTCCCCGTCCCTCTCCCGGAGGGCGAGGGGGGCGGCCCGCACTGTCGCCGTCCGCCGCCGGTCGCCCAGCAGGGCCAGCTCGCCGAAGTGGCCGCCGGGGCCGTGGCGGTCAATGAGCGTCTCCTCCTCGCCGCGCCGCACAAAGACCTCGACGGCGCCCTCCAGGATGAAGTAGAACGACTCGCCGATCTCCCCCTGGCGGATGATCGTCTCGCCGGGGGCGAAGATGCGCGTTGGCGCGCCGGCGGTCAGATGGCGCAATGCCTCGCGCCCGGCGTCGGTCTGGCCCAGTTCGGCCAGCGTCGTCACCTGGCTCTGCACCTGCCGCAGGCTGATGAGGCTCTGCAACTCGTCGCGCAGAGCGGGCGACTCGACCATCAGCCGGTCAAACGTCATCGCGTCGAGGGCCACCACTCGCAGCGGTTCATCCCCCGCCGCCCGTACCGTGGCCCGCCGCGGTTGCCGCCCCACCAGGGCCATCTCGCCGAAGTACTGCCCCGCGCCCAGCCGGTCAACCGGCACGTCGCGGCCGTCGGGCTGGCGCACGCACACCTCGGCCCGGCCGCCGGTAATGACGAAGAACTGCTCGCCCGGCTCCCCCTGGCGCACGACGACGTTGCCCGGCGCATAGGTCGTCACCGCGGCGTGGCGCTGCACCTCGGCCAACTGGTCGTAGTTCAGCGCCGCCAGCGCCCGCGTCACGTGCTCATTGACCACCGCGCCGTCGGCGATCATCACCGCCCGGTCGGTGCGCGCGGCGCGGGCCTCGTCGTGGGTGACCATGATGATCGTCTTGCCCGCCGCCGCCAGTTGTTGGAAGAGGGCGAAGATGCTTTCGGCCGTGCGGCTGTCGAGGTTGCCGGTCGGCTCGTCGGCCACGATCAGGCCGGGGTCGTTGGCCAGGGCGCGGGCGATGGCTACCCGCTGCTGTTGGCCGCCGGACACGGCCGAGGGCAGCTTGCGCGCCTGGTCGTCCATCGCCACCTGTTGCAGCAGGTACATGGCCCGCTCGCGCCGCTCGGCCGGCGAGTAGAGGCGATTAATCTCCATCGGCAGCATGACGTTCTCGACCAGGGTCAGCGTCGGCAGGAGTTGGAAGAACTGGAAGACGATGCCCAGGTTCCGGCCGCGCCACGCCGCCAGTTGCTCCTCGTCGAAGATGTGCAGCGGTTCGCCGCCGATATGGATTTCGCCGCCCGTCGGCCGGTCAATGCCGGTCAGCATGTTGATGAGGGTGGATTTGCCGCTGCCCGACTTGCCGATGACGGCCACGAACTCGCCGCGGTTGGCTTGCAAGTCAATACCCTTCAGCGCCATAAAGTCGCCTGCGGGGGTGGGGAAGACTTTGGTCAGGCGACGAGCGTCAATGTAGGCTGGTTGTGTGGGCATGGAGCGCGGATTATAGCGATCAATGCCAATAAAGAGGAAAAAGTGATAGAAAAAGGCCCAACCTTCGCCGGTCGGGCCGTAGGCCTCATTCAATTGTGTCGAGCGGGTCCGCTCGGCCTCAGCCGTCCCGTTGTCTACCAGGGCGCTGCGTTGAGAGTCACCAGTTCCGCCAGTGGCGGCAGATCGCGCACGTAGCGGTTGTCCTTGTCCACCAGGATTTGCTTTGGCTCGATCGGCTCAGCGGTCAGTTCAAAGGCGATGATGATAATCTCATCGCCCGCTTTGATCAGATGCGCCGCCGCGCCGTTCATGGCGATGTAGCCCGACCCGCGCTCACCGGGGATGGCGTAGGTTTCCAGCCGCGCGCCGCTGGTATTGCTGACCACGAGCACGCGCTCGCCCGGCCAGAGGCCCACCCGCTCCATCAGCTCCGCGTCAATAGTAATACTGCCGACGTAGTTGAGGTCAGCCTCGACCACCGTGGCTTTGTGAATCTTGGAACGCATAACCCATCTCATATCGTGAAGTATACGACGCGGTGCGTAAAAAGTTGCTAAGAAAGGGGCCAGGCTCCAGGGGCCAGGGAAGAGCGTTCTTCCCTGGCCCCTGGAACCTGGAACCTAGCCCCTGTTTACCAGCCGTGCCACCGCATCAGCCGGCAGCGCATAGCGCGTGTGGCCGTGGCGGCCGGTGGTGGTCTGGGCCATGAGCAGGCTGTTGTAGATCGCCTCCTCGACGCACTCGACTACGGCCAGGGCGAAGAGGTCCATGAGCGGCTGCTCGTGGAGGGTATCGCGCAGACCTCTGAGGTCTGCCGCAGACCTCAGAGGTCTAGGAACGCTAAAGGCGATCACGAAGTCGCCGCTGCCGCCGTGGCCGGGCGTGCCGGTGCGGGCCAGCCCCAACGCTGCCCGCGCCGCCAGCCGCCCCAGCCCCCGGCTATCCAGGGGGGCGTCGGTGGCGAGGATGATCATGATAGAGCCGGGAAGAGAGGGGCCAGGTTCCAGGGGCCAGGGGCCAAGGGCAGAACGCTCTTCCCTGGCCCCTGGCCCCTGGAACCTGGAACCTTCTTCAAGCCGCCCCACCGGCACGCCGCAAATAGTCAACTCCTCTGCCCGGCCCATGTTCGTCTGCACCAGCGCCCCGACGGTGTAGCTACCGGGAAGAGAGGGGCCAGGGGTTAGGGGCCAGGGGCTAGGGGAAGAGGGGAGCGACGCGGAGGAAGAAATACCGAATTCTTCCTCCGCGTCTCTCCGCGTCTTCTCTCCGCGTTCCTCCGCGTTCCTCTTCTCTCCCCCCGCGTCCCTCTTCTCTTCCCTGGCCCCTAGCCCCTGGCCCCTAGCCCCTTCTTCCAGTATTCGCGAGGCCGTGCCGATGCCCCCCTTCCAGCCATAGCAGCTTGTGCCCGTGCCCGCGCCGACTGCGCCTTCGGCCACGTCGGCCGAGGCGGCGGCTAGCGCGGCCCGCACCTCAGCCAGCCCGACCGGCCGCCCCTGCAAGTCGCTCAGGTAGCCGTCGTTTGTCTCGCCCACCACCGGGTTGACGCTGGCGTAGCCGCGCCAGCCGCTCTCGGCGAAGCCAACGCCGATGTAGGGGCTTTGCTCAATGGCCAGGCTGATGAGCGCGTCGGCCACGCGCGGCGCGTTCAGCGTGCCGGTCAGGGCGATGGGCGTCTCCAGCAGCCCCAGTTCGCGCACCTGCTCGAAGCCGATGGGCTTGCCGAAGCCGTTGATGGTGTGGACGGCGGCCACGACCGGCTCCTCGTAGAGGTTGCCGCCGTGAGGCAGGATGAGCGTCACGCCCGTGCGGTAGGGGCCGTGGCCGGGCCGCCAGTCAGGGCCGGCCGCCCCCTCCCCGGCCACCAGCGTGGTGTGCCCCACCGTCACCCCGGCCACGTCGCTAATGGCGTTGCGCGGCCCCGGCGGCAGCGCGCTCTGGTAGATGCCCAGTTCTCGAATGCGCGGCATGTTTACCTTAAGATAGGGATTAGGGATAGGGCAAGAGCGCTCTTGTCCTATCCCTAATCCCTAACAAGCGCCCGCGTGAGGCACGTCGGCCCGCCCTCGGCCTTCAGCGATAGCTCATCGCCGCGATAAGTCATCACCTCGCAGCCGGCGGCCAGCAGCGCCCGGCGCGTCTCGCGGTTCTGCTCCAGCAGCAGGCAGCGGCGCGGGGCCAGCGCCAGCACGTTCGTGCCCATCGTGGCGAACTCCTCATCCGACACGTCAATCAGGGCCACGCCGCGCGCTTCGAGCAGCTGGTAGAACGGCACGGGCAGCAGCGGCCGGTAGACCACGGCCAGATCACGATCCACCAGGCTGATGAGCGACATCAGGTGCAGACAGGCGTCTGGCCCCTCGAAGTAGGGCAGTTGCACGGGCACAAGAGCCACGCCCAGCCCGGCCAGCGCCTGGCCCAACTGGTCGAAGCCGGCAGCGTTGGTGCGGAAGCCCAGGCCGACGGCCAGCGTCCGCTCGTCGAGCCACAGCAGATCGCCCCCCTCGGCCGTGGCCGCGCCGCTTAGCTCATAGAGGATGGGCACGCCCAGCCGCCGCAGCGACAGAGCCAGCGCCGCCTCCTCGCCCAGCCGCAGCGCCTTGCCCATGCGCAGGATGATCGCCCCATGCTCGGTCAGCAGCGCCGGGTCGTGGACGAAGATGGCGTCGGCGTGGTCAGGCAGCGGCGCGTCGTGGTAGACGACCTCGACGCCCGCGCCGAGCAGGATGTTGACAAAGGCGTCGTGCTCTTCTTGGGCCAGCGGCAGATGGGGGCGGTCGGTGTAGTGCCAGCGCGCCGGGTCGGCCGCGCCAAACGCCGCGTCGGGCCGCCGCACGAGGACGGAGTGGAGGGGGGCGAACATGGAGTGGAGCATGGCAGTAGTCAGTGGGTCAGTGGGTCAGTGGGGCAGTTGCCGGTGGTCGTTGGTCGGCGGTCGGTGGTCGCACTCGTCACTCGTCACTAGAAATGTGTGACGTGGCGCGACGTGCGCAGCACCGAGGCCTGCAAATGCGTTAGTTCCTCGCCGGGGCCGCGGGGAAACATCAGGTTGGCCGGGTTCTTGGTGTGCCACAGGCCGCAGGCGTGGGCCACCTCGTGGGCCAACAGGCGGCGCGTGCCCCGCAGCGTCTTGGCCTCCACGGTCACGTAGTCGGCCGCCGGGCCGAGCGAGCAGCCGTTATGGGTGCTCATGCTGCGGACAATAAACACCGTCAGCGGCGCGCCATAGCCGATCAGCGTCCCGCTCGACGACTTGGCCATCAGATCGCGGAAGAACGCCCCCGCCTGCCCCAGATCATCCTGCCACGCCCCGTCGGTGCAGCGCACGTCGAGCGCCGCCCGGGGCGCGCCGTGGGGCGCAGTGACGACGCGCCAGCCGGCCGGCTCCACGGCCACCCCGGCCGTGCGGGCCAGGATGCGCCGCGCCTCCTCATAGGCCGGCAGCGCCTCCTCGTTGGTGGCCAGCGGCACGCCGCGCTCGTCGCGCAAGATGACCACGCGCAGCCGCAGCTTCTTCGTCGAGCGAAAGCCGGCCAGAGTCAGCAGCAACTCCGGCAGCTTGAGGGTGCGGTTGAACACTTCCTTGAGGACGTTGAAAATCTGCCACAACAAGCCGATCATGGAGAGAAATTTAGCGCAAAGAGGCGCAGACGCCAAAGAGAAGGGCTAGGGGAGGGGCCAGGGCCCTAGCCCCTAACCCCTGGCCCCTTTCTTTGCGCCTTCGCCCCTTTGCGTTAAATTCTTTCTCTATGGCAGAGGACGCAGGCGACCCCTACGACGCGGCGCGGGCGCGGATGGTAGCTGAGCAGTTGGCCGGGCGGGACATCAAGGACCCGGCCGTGTTGCGGGCCATGCGCCTTGTGCCGCGCGAGCGCTTCATCCCGCGCGCCGCGCGCCCCTATGCCTATGACGACGGCCCGCTGCCCATCCCCGCCAATCAAACCATCTCCCAGCCCTACGTCGTGGCCACGATGATCGCCGCGCTGGCCCTGCGGCCGGGCGACCGCGTGCTGGAGATCGGCGCCGGGTCGGGCTATGCCGCCGCCGTCCTCAGCCGCATTGTGGCCGAAGTCTACACCGTTGAGCGCCACGCCCAACTGGCCGACTACGCCCGGCGACGGCTGGTCGAGTTGGGCTACGACAACGTGCGCGTCCTGCACGGTGACGGCACGCGCGGCTGGCCGGAATACGCCCCCTACGAGGCCATCATCGTCGCCGCCGGCGGCCCGGCCGTGCCCGACTCGCTGCGCAACCAACTGGCCCCCGGCGGGCGACTGGTCATGCCCGTCGGCCGCAGCCGGCAACAGCAGCACCTCGTCCTCGTCACCCGCCGCCCCGACGGCGGCTACAACGAAGAGCGGTTGGCCCCGGTGGCGTTTGTGCCGCTGATTGGGGAAGAAGGGTGGCGGTAGTGGCGGGTGGCGGGGCAGAGCGCGCATCATCAGATGCAACCCGACGCCACGGCCGGCCCGCCCGCATCTGAGGATGCGGACTCCGTCACTAGACGCCAGGGAGCAGGGTCGCAGAGACATGCAGCGGAAGATATCCGTGTTTCTTTCTCCGCGTCTCTCAGCGTCTTTCCTCCGCGTTTCTCCGCGTTCCTCTTCTCTTCCTTGGAATCTGGTTTCCTAAAAGCGCCAGACGCTCAAAATCAGGATCGCCGCCGCCGTCACGGTCAGGTTGTCCAATCCCCAGATGGACACGGCCTCGATGAGCGTCGTCACCCCCATGATGATCAGTGCCGGCAGAACCGCGGCGGCGGGGCTGATTTCGGGCAGGCCGGGCATGACCCACAACGCCAGCCAGGTGAAGACGAACCCGGCCACAAAGAACCCCAACGACCCCTCCAGCGTGCGCGTGCTGGTGTGGATGCGGTAAACCCGCTTCCCCCAGGTCGCGCCGATCACCGGGGCCAGCCCGTCGCCCCAGGTCAGCGGCATCAGCGCCGCCACCATCAGCGGCGGCTGCTCCCAGAACACTAGCGCCACCACAGCCGCCGCCAGGGGAAAGTAGACCGTGCCCAGGTTGCTGCGGCTGCTGCTCTTCATGGCTTTGAAGAAGTCGTAGCGCCAGTCGAGCAGGTTGATGACCATAAACGCGCCACAGGCGGCCACGAACGGCCAGGGGGAGGTGAAGAGCAGGTGCAGAAACCAACTCATCATGCCCACGCCGATGTGGATGACCTTGCGCGTGAAGCCGGAACCATAGCCCCGCCGGCGGCGCAGCAGTTCGGCCAGGCCGATCATGGTGAAGACGTAGAGGAGACACAGGATGAAGCCGAGGGTGTTGTTCATGTGTAGGGGTTAGGGATTAGGGGCCCTAAACGATCAGATGGTCGTAAAGCATATCCAGACTCAAATCGGGCACGACCGTGTCGGGGGATTGCAGTGTCAGGGCGGCGGCGGCCGCGCCCAGACGGATGGCCTCGATGGGCGGCAGGTCGTTGAGCAGACCGAACAGGATGGCCGCCGTCACGGCGTCGCCCGTGCCGGTGCTGTCCACCATGTGGGTGTGCGATGGCGGGATGTAGCCGCTCTCGTCGGTCGTGGCGTAGTCCAGCCCGAAGTCGCCCAGCGTCACGACGACGTTGCTGACCCCGGCGGCAACGAGACGGCCGGCCAGCGTCAGGCTGGTCGTCGGGTCGTGGCCGGCGAAGCCCACGTCGCACAGCGCCGCCTCTTCCACCTCGTTGGGAACCACCAGGTGCAGATAGGGCAAGTAGGGGCGTAGCTTGTGGGCCAGCCGCGCCGATGACGGGTCGGCGCACAACGGCACGCCGTACTCGCGGGCCAATCCTACGACGGCCGCCATCGCCGCCTCGCTCAGACTGCCATCGAACATCACCATCGCCGCCTCGGCGAACAGGTCGCGTCGCGCCGCCAGATAGGGCGCGTCAATGACCTCCATGACGCTGACGTCATCGAGGGCCACGGCCAGCCGGCCATCCTCGTCCAGCAGGGCGATGTAGGAGCCAGTGTGGTGATGGGGGACCATTTCGACGTAATCGAGATTGACCCCCGCCTCGGCCGTCTGGATCATGAGCTGCCGCCCGGTCGTGTCGTCGCCAACGGCCGAGACGAGCACCACCTCGGCCCCCAGGCGGGCCAGGTTCTCGGCCACGTTGCGCGCCGTCCCGCCGCGCGTCGAGCGAATCTCGGCCGGGTTTGACATCCCCGGGGCCAGCCCGGCGGAGGGCTTGCCCTTGGTATCCAGCAGCGTCGCCCCGATCACCAGCACGTGCTTTGTCATCTAGCTCCTCTTGTCGGCCAACTGCCCGTCCAACACCTGCCAGAACCCCTCGACGACGGCCAGCACCTGGGCGTCGTCGGCCGTCGTCGCCCCCTGGCCGTCGTCCAACAGAATCCGCGCCGCGCCGTCTGGCCCCACGGCGCGATAGCCGAGGTAGACGTGGGGCACGACGCTGGAACGGGAGATAGGCTGCACGGCAATGCTGCCCAGCCCGGCCCGGCGGCTGCCGACGATGACGTACTCGCCGCGCGCCGGCGGTCGCTCGTCCGGCTCGCTGTCGGCCAGCAGCCACGTGCCGGCGGCGACGGCCGGCAGGAAGCTGCCGCGCCGCTCGGCGATGACGTACCAGCCGAAGCGGTCGTCCACCACAATGTGACCGGGCACTGGGCCGCGCGGCACGTCCCCCAGCCCGCCCGGCAGGTTGGAGATGGGCGGCAGGGCGCGGGTGGCCCGGTCGAGCGACGGCGGTGGACGGTCAAACGCCCGCCGCGCCGCGCTGTCGCTTCTGGCAGCGGGTGGCGGCGTGGCGGCCGGCGGCGCATCGCGCGCCGGGGGCACGGCCACGTAGAGGCGCTCCGGCGGCGTGGCCTGCCCCTCTGGTGGGCGGTCGGCGGGCCACAGGTCTTCGCGCAGCGCCTCTTGCGCCGCCATCAGCAGCGGCCGCAGTTGGTCCAGCAGCGCCGCGTGGCGCGCTGCCTGGACGCCATGCACGACGCGCGCCAGCAGCCGCTCGGCGCGGCCAAATTGCAGCATGGCCGGCTCGTTATGGAAGGCGTGGTAGAGGGCCAATCCCTGAGCGAAGTGGGTCAGACAGGCGGCCGAATGGTCGTCGGCCAGCGTCCACGGCTGGCGGGCCAGGGCGAACTGGTTAGCCGCCGCGCGGGGGTCGTCCCAGTGGAAGTAGATCAGCCCAATGTGGAACTCACACAGCCCTGTCTGAGAGTAGTCGCCGCGGGCGCGCACCAGGCGCTGCGACTGCTCAATGGCCGCCAGTGCCGGCGCGCCCAGCCCTGTCAGCCGGTAGCGCCGCTGCACGTCGTCAATGGTGATGCAGTCGAGCGAGGGCGGGTTGGGGAACAACAGCCCCAATAACCGCTCCAGCACGGTGACGGCTTCGGGGCGCGGTCGCGGCTCCGACCCGGCTCCGGCTGAACGCACCTCGCTGGCGGCGAAGCTGGCCGAGCGATCAACCATGCTGTTCGCGCTCCCCGGCTCCCCGGCCACGCGCCGGTCTGCGGCCATATGCTCCCGTCATGCGCCCCATCGTCCGCTTCGGCCCCTAATCCGGCCGCGACGGGTTGAACGACACCGTCGGCCGCCGCAAACTATCTTCCAGCCCGGCCAGGCGCTGCGACACGTCGGCCAGGTCGTCCAGTTGATCGGCGTCGGGGTTGGCCATGACGCGCGCCTCGTGGGTACTGGCATGGAACGCCTGTCGCAACCCTTCGACCAGGCTAATGGCCAGCACGTAGCCGGAGATGCTGCTGCCGGCCTCCTGCTGCGCCTGGCGCAGGCGATCAGCCAGGGCCTGGATGATGAGCATCGGCCCTTCAACGTTGACAGCGGCGATCTCCTGGGCCAGTTGCGCCGTACCGTTGGCCCGCGCCAGCTTGTCTTCCTTCTCCTGGGCCGCCAGCCAGACCTCGGTGTACTGCTGGCTGACCTCTTTGGGTGGGGTCAGGCGGCCGACGTGGACGCGCAACGGCCGGATGCCGTCTTTCAGGAGGCCATCCTTGTCCCACACCTTGTCAATGATCGCCTGCATCATCAGATGGTGGGCATCGTGCGAGACGTCGGCGGCCAGCAATTCGTCCAGCGTATGGCTCGACACCCAGCCGCCCAGCGCGCCGGTGGCCTTGCCCAGCGGGGCGCTGTCCCACGTCGAGACCTTGCCGTTGGCCCCCACCGCGCCGCCATAGGCCGCCTTGCGCACCGCCTCTGGCCGGAAGGGGAAGGGGCGCAGCGGCGTTGGCTCGTCACCAGGGTCAATGGCGAAGGTCAGGCCGACCTCGGCCTTCACCGGGATGCCCTCGCGGGTCAGCAGTGACACCGGCTCGGTCGTGCTGCGCGACTGGGGCTGTAGATCGACCACGCCGAGCAAATACTCAAAGCGCCCCAGCACGTGGTAGCCGGGCGGCAAAACGCGCAGGAAGCGGGCGTTGCGCTCCGTCACGGCCGCATAGCCATTGGGAATGATGACCTGCACCGGGCCGCCGACACGCAACAGGAT
>CXWK01002384.1_pt1 | contig 10412 bp, 7 predicted proteins | sample 590851 | NCBI WGS metagenome assembly CXWK01 (sample SAMEA3498364, study PRJEB10139) | wastewater metagenome | biome: wastewater treatment plant; material: activated sludge | place: Denmark | collected 2014-08-01
TGATCGCTGAGCCCCGGGTCCGCCGTGATGAGCTGGCGATCGTTCAGAACCAGGGCGGTCGCGACGAGATGCTGATCTCCGTCCGAGGTCAAGATCTGGATGACGCTCGCTCGTGCCTGGTTGAGGGTTGAGTAGTCGGGGCGCCCCTCGGTGTCTCCAGCGGGGAACCCTCCCAGCTGATCCGTCGGGCTCGAGGCGGAGACGGCGGGGGTTATCGGTGCCTCCTGGCCGTTTGAAAAGCCCAACATGACGGTGCCCGCAAGGACCATCCCTGCCCCGACGACGCCGGCAAAGAGGGGGTGGCGCAGGCCGCGGCGGACGGTGGCAAGCGGAGACCGGCGAGGTCGCATCGGAACGCGGGGCGCGCCGGCCAGCGCTGGGAGTTCAGCGGGATGAACCCATAGGCGTTCTGAGGGATCGGGAAGCCCCTCGCCCGGAGTGTTCTTTGCCACCATCGTTTCGCAGTGTAGCCAGCGGCCAATGTTGCCGATTCGCGCCCCTGGCAGTTGTTTCCCACCTTTAGAATCGGCAGCGTGACGACACATCGTGAACAACTGCTTGATCCCCGATTCACCGAACCGGGGCCGGAGCGCTGGATCGAGCTGAGCGAGGTCCCCCTTTCGGTGGATGAGGCGTTTGCCTGGGCTGCCGAACCCGGCTGCGGGGCGGTCGTCCTATTCGTCGGAACGGTCCGAGATCACGCTGACGGACGTACAGGCGTCACCAAACTGACCTACGAGGCCTACGAGTCTGAAGCGATCCGAAGAATGCAAGCTGTCGCCGACGCGGTGCTGAACAAGTGGCCTAGAGTTCGACGGTTAGCGATATTGCACCGAACTGGTGATGTCGGGGTGACCGAACCAGCCGTGATCGTTGCAGCGGCGGCAGCGCACCGTCCCGAGGTTTTCGAGGCGGCAAGCGAGGCCATTGACCTGGTGAAAGCCACGGTTCCGCTGTGGAAGAAAGAGCACCACGACGGTGGGGTCGACTGGGGAACATGTGCGCATGCTTTGCCTGGAGACCAGCATTTCGACCATCGTTAGCGGCGGCGAACCGCCTCCCCGGCCGCCAATACCGGGCGAAACGACACTCGGAGAACCATGCCCTACCTCATCTTCGCCGTGGTCTGTGCAACGGTTGGGATTGGAATCCTGCTGTTTGCGAACCGCGATCGACAGACCTTTGATTCGGCAATCGACGAGTTCTCCGGGAATCTGGAGGCCCTTGACCGCGCCCGCAAAGACATCGTGACAAACGATTCGGGGCGGCGAGCAGGCCGTCAGCGGAAACGCGAGCGTGCGGCAGGGGAATAGCGGGTGGCATACGACTTTGCCATCGATCTCGGAACCGCAAACACGCTGGTCTACGCCCGCGGCGACGGGATCGTTTTTAATGAACCGAGCGTCATAGCGCTCGACACTCAGAGCCGCCGGGTCCTTGCCATGGGCAGTGAGGCCCAGTTGATGATCGGGCGGACACCGCCCCATATCGTCGCTCACCGGCCGCTGCGCAGTGGTGCAATTCGCGACTTTGCCATCACCGAAGAGATGGTTCGGATCCTGATGGCCAAGGTTATGGGGCGCCGTTTTCGCCGCTCGCGAGCGCTCGTCTGCGTACCCTCGGTCATTACGCCGGTTGAGCAGCGGGCCGTTCTCCAAGCGTGCCGCAACGCTGGCATCCATTCGACATACTTGATCGAGCAGCCAGTAGCGGCCGCCGTTGGCGCAGGGCTGCCCATTCACGCGCCCGTCGGGTCGATGGTGGTCGACATCGGCGGAGGTACCACCGAGGTGGCTCTGTTGAGCCTTGGGGGAGTCGTGTCCCTCCAGGCTGCCCGGGTCGGGTCGTTTGACATTGACGCCGCGATCCAGCAATGGGTGAGGCGGCGTCACCGCCTCGTGATCGGTGAGAGCGCGGCAGAACATCTCAAAGAAGTGATGGCGTCGGCTCACCCCGATACCGATCGAGTCGATGCTCACGTGCGTGGGCGTTTGATCGATTCGGGGCTCCCCGGGGAAGTGCTGCTGAAGGCCGAAGAGATTCGTGTGGCCATCGAAGACATCGTGTCGACGATGATTACTACCGTCGTGGCGTGTGTGGCGGAAGCTCCTCCCGACCTGGGACAGGATCTTCTGGAGCTTGGGGCGTCAATGGTGGGCGGCGGATCGCTGCTGGCGGGTCTGTCCACTCGAATCGAAGAACGGGTGCAGTTCCCCGTCAAAGTCGTCGACACGCCCCTTGAGAGCGTTGTGCGGGGCGCTGGCCAGTGCCTCGAGAACTTCGGCGAACTTCAAGGGCTATTCGTCGCTGGCTGACAGGCCTTAGTCAGAAAAGCAGGCCCTCAATGAGTTGGTCAGCCGAGGAGATCCTCCGCGGCCTGACGCACCTGCCAGTCTCGGTCGGAGAGGGCCGCGTTTAATGCGGCTTCGACGTCTGGTCCTTCAAAGGCTGCGAGGGCGAGGACTGCCCGTCGCCGGACCGCCGGCTTGTCCGAACAGGCTTTGAGGATCGCTTCCTTTGCGGCCGGATCGCCGATGGCTCCCAGAGCCGCTACTGCCGACTCGCGCACGAGGGCGTCGTCATGATTCTCGGCGGCGTTGATCAGCAAGGCGACCGACGTGGCCTCGTCGTCGATCTCGCCAAGCGACCATGCGGCGGTTTCCGCTACCAGTGGTTCAGGATCCGCTAGGAGGCGCTGTGCAGTCTCGAGGGCGTCGGGGAGCGGGTAGCGGCCGAGCATCTCGGCGAGGTGAATGCGATTGGTCGGATCGGGGTCGGCGGCCCAGCGGGCAACGTCCTGGCCGGTGGCAGCCCCGCGGCGTGTCAGCGCATGGGTGCCGATCCGTCGTAGTGTCGGCTGCTGCGAAGTCGCGGCTGACCGAACCTCCTGCTCAGAGAGCTCGGAGCCGCCGTTGAGGCCCCAGGAGAGGATGGCCGCCATCGTTTGAGAATCGGCTGGGCGCGACGCAGCATCGTCGGTAGGTGAGTCTTTTGACGGTACGTCGAGCGACTGCCCGTCGACGTGAGGGTGTTGCGGTTGAGCCGCGTTAGGGGACCGATCCCCGTCCGAGCCCGAATACTGCGATGACATGGCACCTCCGGTGGCAGGTAACCTGGACGGTAGCTGCTGCTGGTCTCAGATGAGCGGCGCTGGCTGCCCCTGATTCTGGGCCGTCACTCCGGCTGTGGACGATACGTATCGGGCTGGTCAGATCTCGTAGAGACTCGGTTTGGCCGACGCTTCAATGGCGGCACTCCCCGGTGATCGAGCGCCACAGGGCAACTTTGGGCCGAAGAAGGGCGATGAATGGACGGCGAACTCGTTGGCGCCGATGTGTCAACTAGCGCGGAGAACGCCGAACCTGGCGTACCGGCGGCGGCGGACAGCCGTACTGTCGGTCCAACTCCGGGCGTTCACACCCCTGAGAAGCGCCGCGGCGTGTGGAAGTGGGCTATCGCTGCCGTCGCGATCGTTGTGCTCATCGGGGCCGGCTGGTACCGAACCGACTATGTGGGAATGTTCCCTGGGAGTGCAGCAGGGCTAGACGATCTGGTGGAAGTCAACGGGAAACCCGCCCCTGAATCAGCGGGAGAAGGCGATATCCATTTTCTGACTGTGACGGTCGGATCTCGGATGAACGTCTATGAGTATTTGCTCGCAAAGCTTGACGACGACGTTGAGATCGTCGATGAGTCGGTCTTCACCGGTGGCGGATCACGAGATGAAGCCCGTCAGCGCAACTTTGCCGCCATGGACGCCTCTGAGCAGCAAGCCGCGGCGACCGCCCTCGACTACCTGGGGGCCCCGTCGATCGGGGCGTCGGTTCTGGTCGTGTTGGGCGGAACACCGGCCGAGGACAAGCTTGCGGTCAACGACCTAATCACGGAAGTGAACGGGACGCCAGTGTCGTCCAGTAAAGAAGCGGTCGAGCAGGTGCAGAAATTCGCTCCCGGCGATGACGTTGAACTGACGATCGACCGAGCTGGGAAAGCCGAGACGGTCCGGCTGACAGCTGCCGATAACGGCGAAGGGCGAGCCTTGATCGGCGTCCAACTCGTCACGCGCTACCAAGAACAGGTTGGAATCAAGATCGACGGTGTCGGCGGGCCATCAGCCGGCATGGCGATGACACTCGAGTTCATCGACGCGATGTCTCAGGGCGATATGACCAATGGGCTCGAAATCGCCGTTACCGGCGAGATCCTTCCCGACGGGACGGCGGGCCCAGTCGGTGGCGTCCCGCAGAAGGCCATCGCGGCCCGTCGGGCAGATGTCGACCTGATGCTGGTGCCAGAGGCGAACTTCGACGACGCCATGTCCACGGCGGGTGACCTCAAAGTCGTTGCGATCACGGACGTTCAATCTGCGCTGGACGCCATTGGTGACGCCGGTGGCAACGTGGAGGGACTCAAAGGGTCCCTAGCGAACTAGGGCGTTGTGGTCCGGTTCGGCTCGCCGAACGCGCACCGTGGTGACGTCATAGGGCGCCTCTGGAGTGTCCCCCAATTCCTGTGAACATGCGAATACTCTCGCGCCGAGGTGCACCGGGACGCGACTTTGCGGCACCCGCTGATGCGGCACCGGCCTTTTGCGAATGTAGGGGCACGACGAGAGGACGACCGGCTTGGCAGGCCCCCGTGAACCAAACGCTCCAAGGCGTCGGTTGACCGCCGAAGAGATCATCAATCGGCCGTTCGCGCATGCGTTCCGTGGCCTCCAAGAAGACGAAGTTCGGGAGTGGCTGCGAACGGTCGCCTTCGAACTCGAACGTCTCGCTGAACGCGAGCAGAAGCTTTCCGAGAAGCTGGACAACCTTCCTGAAACCGCGACGCGTCAGGAAGTCACCCGGGATGAGATGCTCGAGGTCCTGGGCGAAGAGTGCGAGCGGATAGTGCGCGCCGCCGAGCTTGATGCCGAAGAGGTGCGCCTGCGGGCCGAAGCCGATGCGGATCGGATCCTGGCAGATGCCAAGCGTCAGGCGCAGGAGTTGCGAGAGGCCGCGGCCGACCAGACGTTCACCGATCAGCACGCGCAGATGCTCCACAAGGGGGTGTTGGACGAGGCTCGCTCGGAGGGCCGTGCGCTGCTCCGAGAAGCGCACGCGCTTCGCAAGCGGATGCTCGCCGACCTGTTGAAACGCCGCGACAGAGGGCTGACCGAACTGGGTGAGCTTGAGGATCGCAGATACGAGATCGTCGAAGCGCTCTCGCAACTTGGTGGTGCCCTGAACGCGACGAGCGTGTTGATCGCCGAAAACGATCGACAGGCCAAACAGCTGTTGGTGGCCCCCATCGACGCCCGACGACGGAGCCTTGCGAGCCCGAGGCGGGCCGAAGAGCTGGCCTTGATGCTTGCCAACCTGGATGTGACGGGTCGGATCGGCCCGATCTTTCCCGACGGCGACGAAGATGCTGCTCCTCCTGCGCCTTCTGCTGCTGCTCCATCTGCTGCGATTGGAGCCGCCACCGAGCCGGATACGGGTGACGACGGTGCTGCCGCCGAATCGGCGGCCGGAACGGAGTTGGCGGAGGGCCGGACACCTGGCGAGAGCACGGGACCTGCAGACAGCTTTAAGTCGGCAGAGAGCGCGGAACCCGGGGAGAACGCTGAACCTGCCGAGAGGCTTGCACCGGCGGAGAGCACGGAACCTGCCGAGAGGCTTGAGTCGGCAGAGAGCACGGAACCCGGGGGGAGCGCAGAACCTGCAGACAGCTTTGAGTCGGCGGAGAGCACGGAACCCGGGGGGAGCGCAGAACCTGCAGACAGCTTTGAGTCGGCAGAGAGCGCGGAACCTCGGGAGAGTCTCGAGGCAGAGGGGGACCTGCAGCCTGCTGAGGGCCAACCAGGGCGTGACGAAGATGTCCCGTCGCAGGCGGCCGAACTCGACCCGCCAACCACCGTGCCGGTCGAGGCGGAATCTGATCTGGGAATTCACCCGACCGGGACTGGTCCCCACAGGGTTGAGTCTGACTCGGCTCCCCTCGAACCCGCTGGCTCTGATCCGGCGGGTTCTGACCGGGACGACTCCGTCACGGTCAGAGTTGACGTCCCGGAGGATGACGCCCACGCAGACGAAGCTGATGGGGTACCCGTGACGGACCCCGACTCGTCCGACGCGCCGAACGCAGTCGACGAACCCGAAAAGGCTGTCCCTGAAGCGGCCGCCACGGCTGATGACGATTCTGAAGGAGGGGCGGAGGCTTCCACACCTCTCGATCCTTCTGCCGAACGGCTCGAATCCGAATCCTCTGATAACGACGATTCTGGAATCTCAGCGTCCGACCCTGCGGAGGTCGAAGTCGGTGCGTCCGGCATCGGCGAGTCAGGTAGCGACGAGGTCGAAGCGGGTGCGTCAGACGCCCATGAGTCGGGCAGCGAGACACCTGAGGCTGAACCTGTACGGGAAGACGCTCTCGACAAAGAGGCCGACGACACCGCAGAGGACGCACCGGTACCCGGCGACGAGCCTGCTTCGGAAGGCTGGCAAACGATCGCGGCATTCGAAGCTGGCCAAACTGTGGCAAGCGAGGACTCCAGCGACCTCGGCAGCGGTACCGACCAGCGAACTCTCGAAGAACGAAAAGACGTCTCCGAGTCGTCAGATCAAGCGCCCCACCTCGCGGTCGAACCGATGCAAGACCCCTCGGTCGAGCAGGTTGTCCCGTCCGAGACAGCGGATCCGATCGGGGAGGGTCGCCGCGGTCCGCGTCGAGCGTATGAACTCGAGTATCCGGCTAGGTCCGACCGCATCCTTCCGGTCACCGGTTTGACCGACGCCGCCTCGCTGCTTCTGGGTCCAGTCATTGCCGAACCGGCTCCTGAGTCACCTCCGGAGGAGCCACGTTTACTGACGGTAACCAGCGACGGTGTCGTGACCCCCGAACCCATAACGGTTGACGGCGGCCTCCCCGAATCAGGTCCTGACGCGCCCCTAGAGGAGTCGGAACCACCCGCCCTCCCTTACGAGGAGCTGCAAAGTCCCCGAGTCGAGCAATCCGGCACAGGGCATCTGCAATCGAGTTCGGAAGACGGGCCGACCAACCCAGGAAGCCAGCAACCCACCCAAGGGGACGAGCAGCAGAGCTCTGGGGGCGAGGAGCCAAGCGAATCGACTGCGGCGCTCGCAGAACCAGGCGAGCCAGACACCAAGCCCGCTTCATCTCTCGATAACAGCTCAGCGGAGGGCGATAAGCCCGAGGCATCATCGACCGGCGACGACGTCTCAACGGTCGATACCTCGCCGGAACCAGCCGTAGACACCGATGAACATCCTCATCCCAACGGTGCGGGTTCCTCCACCGACGATCACCCGGACAATCCGTCGCAGTCGCAGAGCTCCTCGCTTCTGGACCAAACAGAGGATCCCCAGATGGACCAATCACAGGGCGACGGAAGCTCCGAGGACGATGTTGGGCTGCCGTCCCCCGGAGCATCAGCGAACCTTGCGCCGGTTGGCGAAGCCCAGGAAGTAGACCAAGATGCCCCAGCCGTTTCTGCGTCTGAATCTGCTGATCGGCTGAGCGGCTTGTTCTCGTCGCTCCGCCAGCCGGACGCCAAACCGGTTGACTCGAAGAGTGCACGGACCGCCCCCTCAGGTAGTGACTCTGCAAACCTGCGCTCTGGAACAGACGACGATGCGTCGAGACCACCAAACGGGTCCCAGCGAGAGCTACCGACCTCCTATGCGACTGACGTCGGCGCGGCGTCCCACGATGAACCAGCGGATACAGGAGCCGAGGCGCCTGGCTCGACGGTCGACGGGGGACCGGCTCTGGATGATGAGTCGCCGGCAACCGACGCTGAAACGTCAAGAGCGGATGGTTTCCTTCCGCCTCCACCAGAGCGGGACAACACCGCCGCCGTTGACAGTGAACCCGCGCCCGCAGTACGACCGTCAGAGGATGTCGTGTCGAGCCTTTTCCAGGCGCTGGCACGTCCGGTCAACCCTGCCTCGCCGTCCGCGGACGGCGTCACTGACCTTGTGGACGCCGGAGACAACGGTCAGCCCCATGTCGACGAAGACGATGAGGGAGTCGCTGGACGCAGCTCAGCGGGCGTTAAGCGCAAGGCGGGTGACCCGCTGGGCGCCGACGACCGCACGCGCGCAGACGCCGACAGCGACATAGACGGCGGGTCGCCGGTCGATTCGGACGAACGCGATCTCGGTGCTCTAGGAAAGCACACAGACCCCGACGACACCCCCCGTGCTGCCCAACCGGAAGCAGATCCTCAACCGGACCCGTTGGCGGCCGAAGGCGACTCCGCCGAATCCGATGGCGCCGAGGTGATGGGCTCAGTCACGACCGGGAGCGAAGCTTCCGAAGCAGATGCCCAGACCTCCAACGACCCTGCCCCTGACATCCGCCCGGCCGGGCGCCCAGACGTTGGCCCCCCTACGCGTGAGCAGATCGACGCTGCGGTCAGTGCCCGCGATGAGGTCACACGCGCCCACCAGCGCCGCGCCGCCCGCCGTGCCAAAGGTGTCATGGGCGACATCGCTAACGAAGCACTGGAGGCGGTCCGCGATAGCAGCGAAGCGTTGCTCCCTTCCACCGGAGCGATCGTCGAACGCCTCGCGGGTGCGCTCAACCACCACGCATCAGCGGTGTATCTCGAATCCCAGGGTCACCTCAGCGGATTGGACTCAGATCCGTTCGCGCCCGAAGCCGTTGCCGTCGGTGCGCGGTCGATTGCGCTCTTCGCTGATCGATTTGAGCGGCATGTCGCAACGGTGGTCGAGAGTCAAAAGCGCATCGACCCCGGAGCAATTCCGAGCGTGATCATCGAACAACTCCGGCCCTGGCGGACCGAGAATGTCGACGACTTGGTCGCAGACATTCTGATAGCGGTCCACGCAGCCGGATCGTTGGCGTCGCTCCCTGACGGGGCAGCGGTCAGTTGGACGGTAACGACCGATGTGGAATGCGACCACTGCACCGGCGCCGAGAGCGGTGACGTCGCCAGCGACTTTGGCTGGACACACCCCCCAGCCCACCCCGGCTGCCGCTGCATTCTGGTCATGGTCGGGTGACAAACTCCTGGTTGTGGTCATCTGATCAGCCCCCAGGTCCGTCAACCTCTAGCATTGCCGCTTCATGAATCCGGCGGCTCCTCAAACACCTCAACCAGATCCGCGGCGTCGAACGATCGCCGCCGTCCTCGGGATCCTGGCTGGCATCGTGCTTGTCTTGGCGCTCAGCCTACGGACGATCTCGGTCCTCTACACCGATTATCTGTGGTTTGACCATGTCAAACTCGGTTCCGTCTGGTCGGGGCTGCTTGGCGCTCGGATCCTCCCGTCCATGTTGTTGTTCGTGGTTTCGTTCATCGGCGTGCTGGCGACGCTTTTGGTTGCCGATCGCGTTGCGCCGAAGGAACTTCCCCCCGGACCGGACCGTGAACTGGTCATGCGGGTGCGGCAGTTCATGGGGACCCGGCGCCGCCTGATCTGGATCGGGGTGTCGATCTTGGTCGCCCTGGTGACCATCGCGGGGGTGGCCGACAACTGGAACGAATGGATCCTGTTCCGCAATGGCGGATCCTTCGGGGTATCTGATCCTCAGTTCGGTAAAGACGTCGGCTTTTACGTCTTCAAGCTGCCGTTTTACACATTGGTGACCAGTTGGCTGTTCAACACGCTGATCATCATCTTCATCGTTTCGGTCGGCGTCCACTACCTCAACGGCGGCATCCGGGTGCAGATCCGCCCAGGCGAACCTCGCAGCACCCCTGCAGTGAAAGCACACCTGTCGGTGATCCTTGCTGCGATCGCATTAGTGCGGGCGTTTGCGTACTACCTCAATCAGTTCGAACTGAGCTTTTCGAGTCGTGGCCGCGTTCAGGGCGCCTCGTTCACCGACGTGACGGCACAGTTACCTGCGTACCGCCTGCTGATTCTGATCTCGCTTGCCGCCGCAGTGCTGTTGATCATCAATATCCGTCGCCGCGGCTGGGTACTGCCCGTCATCGCCGTGGCCCTGTGGCTCTTTGTGTCGGTGGTGGTCGGGGAGATCTATCCCACCGTCATCCAGCGGTTCCGCGTACTTCCCAATGAACTCGCCAAAGAGACGCCCTATATCGCTCGCAACATTGAGGGCACCCGAGCTGCCTATGGTTTGGACGAGGTGCAGACCCAAACCTTTGACTATCAAGAAGATCTTGACGCTTCGGCGGTTAACGCCGCGGCGCAGACCTTGCTGAACGTCCGTCTCTGGGACCCAGACCTCGTCCTCAGCACGTTTGAACAGCTGCAGGCCGGCCGCCAGTTCTACGAGTTCACCGACCTCGACATCGACCGCTACCAGATCGATGGCCAGCTGACCCAGACACTTCTCGGTGTGCGCGAGCTGAACGGCCAGGCGATCCCTTCGGGGTGGCCGTCGAAGCATCTTGAGTTCACCCATGGCTACGG
>CXWK01013137.1_pt1 | contig 10412 bp, 10 predicted proteins | sample 590851 | NCBI WGS metagenome assembly CXWK01 (sample SAMEA3498364, study PRJEB10139) | wastewater metagenome | biome: wastewater treatment plant; material: activated sludge | place: Denmark | collected 2014-08-01
ACGGGGGAAATGTGGGGATTGAGGGAAACCCGGTGGGTAGCGGCGGTATGCCCGTTGGAATTCCGCTGGGCAAAGGCGGAAGCGCCGTGGGGATGGGCGGCAAGGACGGGATGCCTGTCGGCAGTGTGACGCTTGGAATCGCGGGCAATTGAATGGTCGGCAAACCAGGACCTGTGGCATCATCTCCGGCGCGCCGCATCCGTCCACCCACGAAAAGCACCGCGGCCACCACGAGGGCGATCAGCACGACGCCAATCACGATCGCAGCCACGGGCGATGAGCGTTGCGCGGCCGGACGCGCTTTCGCCACGGGCGGAACAACCGCCGGCCGCGCCGGCTCCGACGCGACGAAGGCAAATACCGTTTCCCCGATCGCAATCAAGTCGCCCGCATTGAGCACCTGTTCGCCGCTCACGCGTTGGCGGTTAAGCAGCGTGCCGTTGGCCGAGTCGAGGTCAATCACATACCAGCGTCCTGCGCGCATCTCCAGCCGGGCGTGATGACGGGAAGCCAACGGTTCAGGCACAACCAGATCATTGTCCGCGCTACGCCCCAGGGTAAAAGGAGAACGCGAGATCGCAACTGTCTGTCCGGCCAGCGCACCTTGCTCCGCGCGCAACTGCGCCATCACTCCAGGCCCGGCCGCCGGCGCTACCGCAAGCTGTGGTAACATCTCAAGCCTCCGGTCGAAAACCCCAAACAGGTAATCTCGAATCCCAAAGCGCAAGCCCCGAATCCGGTGCTTTGCACTTTGCGCTTTTCACTTTGCACTTACTCAGTAACGTCTGTCACATCGAAGCTCAACTCGCCGATGCCTTTGACGACGAAGCCCATGCCGACCTTGTGTTTGCCGGGGGTCAGGCTGGCGCCTTCCACCAGGATAGTCAAGGTCTTGCCCATCTCCAGGGTGAAGGGCATGGCATCGGATACGTCGCTGAACGCGATCTCCACGCCATCGGGTGGGCGAAAGAACGTCTGCTCCAGGGGGAATGCGACGCCGTCCAGCGTCACCGGCCGCATCTCGCGGCTGTAGCCGGATCCAAGTTTGTTAGCAATCTCAAAGGCAAAACCCTGGTCGGTCGGCCGTAGGCTGCCTTTGACATACAGTTGTCTGAGAATAAACGAAGGCACCTTCATGGAAATGGACTCCTTTCGTAGGTCACGCCTCCGGCGTGACAACGCTGTCCAGGCGAAGCAACAACCCGAACAAGTTCGGGACTCAGGGCCCGCCTACATGCGCATCATTTTGAAGAAGGCCCGTTCGGTCTCGACGACGTCTGGCGGCATGACGTTGAGCGGGCCGAAGAGGCTGGCCCACAGAAAAGCCTGACACAGTTTTTCCAGGTATTCACAGGCATAGAGCGCGGCGCGCAGATCACGGCCCACGGCCATCGCGCCGTGATTGGCGAGCAGGCACGCGTGACGATCGCCCAGGGCTGCCACGGCCGCCGCGGCCAGTTCGTCGCTGCCCGACATGGCATGACCGGCCACTTCGATCTGCCCGCCCAAGTAGATCATCTGATCTTCGAGAATGGGCGGGATGGCGCGGCCAGTCACGGCCGCGGCGCTGACGTAGCGCGGGTGGGCATGGATCACGGCCAGCACATCGGGCCGCGCCTGGTAGACGCCCACGTGCATCATCAACTCGGAGGAGGGAATCCCTTCCCCGGCCACCACATCGCCCTCGAACGTCGCCACAACGATGTCGGTAGGCGTCAGGTCTTCGGTGTAACGGCGGTTGGGCGTGATCGCCAGCAGCTCATCGCCCACGCGCTGACTGACATTGCCGGAACTGCCCACGGTCAGGCGCTTCACCAACAACTGCTGGGCCGCCTGCAGCACACGCTGTCGCTCCTCCAGCCATTCAGTCACGTGACGCCTCCTGTGCATAAGCTGACGGAAAGGGCACATCCCGTCACTTGTATTTTACCACACTTTGCGCGCAGTGAGACTAGCCAATGATACGGCTCATCGTCTCTAATTGCTCCCTCGCCTGCTGCCAACGCTCGTATTGGTCAAGATACTCGGCCACGGCCACGCGCGTGGGATCAATGCTCATATCCTCGCGGCTCATGGCGGCGGCGGCCGCGGTCAGGTCGGGATAGAAACCGGCGCCCACGGCTGCGCTGACAGCCGCGCCGCGACTGCTGGCATCGGGCAGCGCGCTGACGCGCACCGGCTGCCCCAACACGTCGGCCAACATCTGCGTCCACACGCGGCTGCGGGTCAATCCGCCGCCCACCGCCACCTGGGTCGCCGGCGCCCGGCTGACCTCAACAATCAAGTCCAGGTTGGCGCGGGCGGCAAAGGCGATGTTCTCCAGCGCAGCGCGCGCCAGGTGCGGCCGCTCTACCCCGATGAAATCGGCGCCCAGCGGCATGAGCAGCCCGCCCCAGGCCAGCCCCATCTCCGCGGCGTTCATGGGCTGCGGCCCCAGGAAGGCCAACGCGCCGCCCGCGCCCGGCCCCACCGACGCGGCCAGCCCTTCCAGCGCCGCGAAATCGTGACGGCCAAACATCACCTCAGCCAACCAGGCGACCGCGCGGCCGGCCGGCCCGGCGTTGCCTTCCAGCACCCAGCGCCCAGGCAGGACATGGCCGCCAACCCACAGCCGACCCTGGCCGCTCAGCGGCGCGGCGATGACCTGCTGCAGCGGCATACTCCAGCCGGCCAGAATGCCCACCTGCCCTGGCGCGGTCACGCCCAGGCCAAGCAGCCCCATCTGCGTATCCGCGCCGCCCATGACGACCGGCGTACCCGGCCGTAGGCCCATCTGCGCCGCCGCCGTGGCCGTAACCTCGCCCACGATGACGCCTGTAACCCGCACGGGCGGAAAGAGGGCCTGGGGCAAAGCCAGGCTGTTCATCAGCTCTGCTGACCAGGCTGCTTCACGGATGTCAAAGAGCTGCGTGTCGGCCGCGGCGCTCGGCTCGGTGCCGCGAACACCGCTCAGGCAAAAGGTCAGCCAATCGCTGATCGTCAGCAGGGTGTGGAAGCGCCGAAAAAGCTCAGGCTGCTGCTCCGCGAACCAGCGCAGGCGCGCGGGGGCAAAGATCAGGGCCGGGCGATGCCCGCTGATCGCGTACAGGCGCTCGCCCCAGGTCTCCTCCAAGGCCGCGGCCTGAAAGACCCCGCGCAAGTCCTGAATTGGCCCGGCGTAAAGCGGCGCGCCGGTCGCGTCCAGGATCACCAGGCCGCCGCGCTGACTGGTCACGCTAACCGCAGCCACCGCGTCCGCCGGTATATTGGCCTGCGCCAGCGCCTGGCGCGTCAGCGCAGTCAAGATGCCCCAGAACCGCCCTGCATCGAAGGCCCGCCCCCAAGGCGCTGCGTCGGGCGGCGTTTCGTAATCCCACGCGGCGGCCGCTACAGCCAGCTGGCGTCCCATCACATCGAAGATCGCCGCGCGTCCGCCGCTGGTGCCGGCATCAAGGGTCAGAAGGGCTGCATCGGTCACAGGCGTGTGCTCTTTCCAAAGTGCAAAGCGCAGAGTGCAGAGTGCAGAGTGCAAAGCGCGCGGTCAGCTACGCCTGATTGTCAAGGCCAACAAAATGCTCCAGCGCCTCGGTAATCAGGCGGGAATGATGGCCCACGACATCCACCGATGCGCCGCCGATGTGAGGCGTGAGGATCGCGCGATCCACCGCCAACCACGGGCTGTTGGGCGGCAGTGGCTCGATGCGGTGAACGTCCAAAGCGACGCCGGCCACATGTCCCGTGTGCAGCGCGTCGAGCAGAGCATCTTCATCCACCAGGGCTGCGCGCGCCGTGTTGATGAAGAAGACGCCCGGCTTGGCCTGGGCCAGGAACGCGGCGTCCACCAGGTTGCGCGTGGCTGGCGTCAACGGACAGTGCAGGCTGATGAAGTCAGACTGGCGCACCAGGGTTGCCAGGTCAACCATCTCGGCCAGCCCATCCGGCGCAGCAGGGAGGAAGGGATCGGTAGCCAGGACGCGCATTTCCAGGCCGCGCAGCCGGCGCGCCACCGCGCAGCCCACCGCGCCCAGCCCGATCAGGCAAGCCGTGCGCCCGGCCAGCTCGATGCCGCCCCACGCGCCGTAGCCGGTCAGGGCGCTGTCCCAATGACCGCCGCGCACCAGGTCATGCGCCTGGGGAAGACGCCGCGCCAGGGCCAGCATGAAACCCAGGGCTAATTCGGCTACGGCGACGGCATTGCGGCCCGGCGTGCTGACGACGGTCACGCCGTGACGGGCCGCCGCGTCCAGGTCCACATGGGGGCCGATTTCACCCCGGCAGACCCCCACGAAACGCAGATTGGGCGCGGCGGCGAAGGTCTCAGCCAGCACAAAGTCGGCCTCGATGACCAGGTAGTCAATGCGCTCCCCGCGCAGACGTCTTCCCAGCGCTTCAGGGTCAACCAACTCGGCGGTGTCCAGCCAACTTTCGTGGAAGACCTCGAAGCGGCGGCGCAAGCGTTCCAGATACGCAGGGGAAAATTGAGCGAGAATGAGCAGTCGTTCCATGTCTTTGACCTATCTACCGGCAACTTCTTCAAGATGGATAGTTACGTTTGCAAGAGAGTCTGATGCGGACCTTCGCTCGTTAGCGACGTCTCGGGGTCAGCGAAATTGTGGGCCGCAGGTCTACCGTGGGAGGGACGGGTAGTCGAACCGTGGGGATACTGGTTGGCGCAGCCGTTGGTTTCTGCGCCTGGTAGGTCAAGGTGCGCGGCATCGGTGTGCCGGCCAGCTGCTTGTATGGTTCTACCTGGATAAGCGCCACCGTCCACGAATAGGTTCCGTCGCCGCCCTGCTTGACCGCGGGCGCCTGGCTGAGACGAATAGTTTGTTCCCAACTATCGCCCGTTTTTGCTGTCACAGGCCGGTCGGCCGCCGTGGGTGGATTCGAGCCTTTCCAGAGCAGCACCTGGAAGCCCTGGCCAGGCTGCAGTTGACCGCTCCAGTCCCAGGCAAAGCGCTGCGTATTATCCCCCACGATGGTGATATTGCCAGGAGTGAGCAAGACCGGCAGGGGTTGATTCGACTGGGCTGGTCGTGTCGTCGGCGACGCAGGGGCGACGGTGGGCTGGGCCGTCGTCGGTGTGGGGCTGGGCGGCAACGTCGCCGTCTCGACCATGGCGGTTCCGTTGACGGCCGCCAACGTGGCCGTTGGTCGGCCGCCATCGCCTGTCGCCAGCGTGGCGGTCGCCTCCCTGGTCATCGTGCCTTGCGGCGATGCAGCCGCGCTGGTTGGCTCACCGGCGCGACCGCGCGTGGTTTGCAGCAGCAGCATGATGCCAGCCAGGGCCATCAGAACGATGACCGCGGCCGCGGCCATCAGCCACAACGGGAAACGGCGTGCGGCGGCCGTCCTGGCTGGCTCAGCCGCGGCGCGCGCCACGGCGGGCATGGCCTGGCGGCTGCCGCCGGCCCCCTCTGCCCGCACGACAATGACACTGATGTTGTCCAGGCCGCCGCGTTCGTTCGCCAAATCCACCAGGCGGCGCACCGCGTCTGCAGGCGTGGATTTGCCCACAATGTCCTGGATTTGGTGTCCGTGACCATCGTGCTGAGGCCGTCCGAGCAGAGGATAAGCGTATCGTCGGCTTGCAGGCTGCCGTTGAAGAAGTCAGGCTGCGCGCTGTCCATCTTACCCAGGGCGCGGGTGATGACATTGCGCTGCGGATGGTTGCGCGCCTGCTCTGGCGTCAGCACGCCGGCGCGCGCCTGCGCGGCCACCAGCGAATGGTCCTGTGTGACTTGAGTCAACGCGCCGTTACGCAGCAGGTAAGTGCGGCTGTCGCCCACATTGCCGATGATCACCTCGCGCTCGCGCACCACAGCCAGCGTCGCCGTGGTACCCATGCCGATCTGACCGGCCGCGGCCTGGGCATGCTGAACAATCGCTTGATTCGCGGCGGCCACGGCATTGGTCAGCGCGGTGGGGATATCCGGGCTGGGGTCGGCGTAATAGGCGCGCGGGATTTCAGCCGCCGCCATCTGGCTGGCGACCTCGCCGGCGTTATGTCCACCCATGCCATCGGCCACCAGGTAGAGCCGCCCCTTGCGCTGGAGGATCGCTGGGTCAGAAGGCTCAAAGACGGCGACGCTGTCTTCCTGGTGATCACGCGCGCGGCCGACATCGCTCAGCTGCGCCACGCGCAGGGTCAACCCGCCAGAAGTCGGCAATGGGCGCTGGTTGGGCTGCGATGAGGATTGTTCTGCCATCGAAAGAAACCTCCTGTTGCGAACGAAAATCGGAGATCAGAGATCAGGAATCAGAGATCAGAGACCAGAGACCGGTCTGGCGGCAATTCTTCTTGCCTGGCCCCGTTGACCAGACTGAAGGGGGCGGCGCCGGCCAGGGCCAGGAGCACCCAGAACAAGGCGTCGGGCGTCATCACGTTGGGGGTCGCCTGCGCCTGGACAACGTAGGCGGTCAAAGCCGCCAGCGCCGCGGCCAAAATGGACACGGCCTGGCGATCGGCGGCGCGGCGCCAGGCGCGCAGCCATTGACGAGCCGCCGCCAGCAGCAGAGCGAGGAAGGCAGCCACGCCCACCACGCCGGTCTGCAGCAGCCGATCGAGCAGCAGGTTGTGCGGATCGTCCAGCAGCGCCGCGGCCGGGCCTGCCGCGGTCAGCTCGGGCGGCTGCGCGGCGGCCACGACCGCGCCAAACGTGCCGGGGCCATAGCCCAGCAGCCAGCGCCCATCGAGCAAGCGCAGGCTGGCGCGCCAGAAGATCAGGCGGGCGGCGGCCGAGTCTGCCCGCAGTTTGGCGTAGACGGGGGGACGCATGCCATACGCCGACGGTTTCACCAGGGCTGAGGCGCTCATGGCAACCAGCAGGGCAACGCCCACCAGGCCAGCCGCCAGCCCGCCGAGCAGCCGCCATCTCCAGCGCGGCCGGCCAGCCCGAACGGCAGGCCGACGCCGAAGGAAAGCGACACCGGCCGCCAGGCCGCCGACCAACAGGCCAAGCCACGCGGCCCGCGCCAGGGTCAGCAGGAGGCAGATGAGCTGCAGCGCAAAGAGCAGGCCGAAACGATACGCCGGCTGCCCTTCATGGCCGCTCCGCCACAGCGCCAGCGTGAACGGCATGACCATCACCAGGTAGGCGGCCAGGTAATTCGAGCGCCCTACCGTGCTCAGCACCGGCGAGACCGAGTCGCTGACCCAGACCAGCGGGTCGAGACCGGCTGCCTGCAGCAGGCCGTAAACCGTCACCGGTACGCTGCCGATGACCAGCGCCAGCAGCAAGCGCGTCACCTGGCGCCGCGTCGTCAGCGCCTGGCCCAGCAGCCAGCAGAAGACCACACCGCTGAGCAGCGTCAACGCGCCATCGGCCGTCGTGCGCGCGGTCCACAGGCTGCGGCGCGCCTCGACCGAGAAAATCGTTGCCAGCAGGACGGCGCCTGCATACAGCAGGTAGGGCCAGCGGGGCATGTCCCCAGAACGCAAGGCGGATGCTGGCGGCAGCAAGGCGGCCAGGAGCATCAGCAGCGTAACGATCTGAAAAACGGCGGCCTTGAGCGGTTCAAAGGCGTTGACGTCCAGCGGATTGAAGACCAGCGGGATCAAGATGACAACCAGCAGGCCCCCAACTTCCAGCGTCCACTGGCGGCTCCATCTCACGGACGGCGGCGGCGCAGCCAGGCTTCTAACGCGCCGCTGAGGTAAAGCCAACCCAGAAGCAGGCTGCCGCTCAGAATGCCCACAGCGCCGGCGAACCGCTGCGCTGCGCCTGGCCCGATCAACGGGGCTGCGCTGCGCGACGGCGTCGGCGGAACACCGCCAATTCTTAAAGTGCGAGGCGTGGCCTCTTTGCCAATCCGTTTGTACGGGTTCAATTGTACCACGGCTACCGTCCAAAGGTAAGTACCGGCCCCGCCTTGACGCACGCCGGCGGCCTGGTTGAGGTCAATCACTGCGCTCGTCGTGCGCACTGGTTCGGCCGCGCCAAAGTGGTCGGCTTGACCGTCTCTCCAGATGCGCACTTCAAACCCTTGGTTCGGGGCGAGTGCCGGACCATCCCACTGCCAACGAAACAGCAACTGCGCGGTCCCATACGCATTATTGGTGGGCTCCTGTAGAACGGGGCTGGTATCTTCCATACGTGCCAAGGCAGGAGTTGCAAGCCTTGTCTTTGAAACGGTCGGCGTGGGCGATGCCGTTGCCGTTGCAGATATCAATGAAGTGGCCGTCATTGGCGACGTTGGCCTCGGCGTGGCAGTAACAACCACAATGCGTGTGACCTCAGACTGTGGAATCGGCGTACTGGTATTAACTACCTCAGGCGTCGGCACAGGAGTCACGAGGGCGACAATCTCGGCCGTGGGCGTCGCGGCGGGCGCCGCGGTGCGATTGACCGCCCAAACTACACCACTGACCGCCAGAAAGAGCACGGCAACCATAGCAATGACCAAAATGCGGCCCGAGAGACGGGGAGGCGGTGAAAATCGTGCAGGGTCGCCAGAAGAAGCATGACTGATGACGCGGGTACTACTGCTCGCAGCAGACTTAACATTCGCATTGCCGGCCTTCGTCACAGCACCCGGTGGGGGAGTAGTAACTGCGGTCAAACCGGCCGGCATTTTGCCTGCAAGTGCCGTCCCGAAGTCGGCTGCCAACTGACCCGCCGTCTGGTAGCGATTGGCCGGTTTCTTGGCTAGGGTCTTGAGAACCACGGCCTCAATGGGTTTAGGGATANNCGTGGGCATAGATGGTCGCCATGCTGCTGGAACGAGCGAAGGGCACCTGTCCTGTCAACATGCGATAGACAACCACACCGAGCGCATAGATGTCGGTTCGGCGGTCAATGGGTTGACCGAGCGCTTGTTCCGGAGCCATGTAGTCTGGTGTTCCCACCACGATACCGGTACCGGTCAAACCGGCTTCACCGGCCCTCACCAATCCAAAGTCCATCAGAGTAGCGTGGCCGCTTGGGTTTAGCATGATGTTGGCTGGCTTGATATCTCGATGAATGAGTCCACTCTGATGCGCATGATCGAGGGCATCAGTTATCTGGTGGAGCACATGCCCCGCCTGTTGCGGTGACATTGGGCCGTGATCATGGATCCACTGCTCCACGGTAGTCCCTTCGATGAATTCCATGACAATGTAATAGAACCCGTCTTGGTTGCCCACATCATGAATAGTCACAATATTCGGATGCCGCAAATTGGCGGCCGTAATCGCCTCCTGTTGGAAGCGCCGCACAAAAGACGTATCCAGCGTCAGTTGCGGAGGTAGCACCTTGATCGCGACCGGTCGTTTCAGCATAGTGTCTCGGCCGCGAAACACCACGCCCATCCCCCCTCGTCCCAACTCGGTATCAACTTCGTACTTGCCGCCTAACAAACGCGGTATCGGCACGGAGTTAAACGCGTCACCTGAATTTTCAACCATCGTGCATTTCCTTTTTTGCCCTACCACTCACGTCCGTCCACGAGTTGGCGTACGCTACAAGGCAACGTATTCTACGGCGTAACGCTTCGTCTCACTGGCGAAGGCGGCGGCGCAGCCAGGCTTCGAACGCGCCGCTGAGGTAAAGCCAACCCAGGAGCAGGCTGCCGCTCAGAAGGCCCACAGCGCCAGCGAACCGCTGCGCCGCGCCTGACCCGATCAACGGGGCTGCGCTGCGCGACGGCGTCGGCGGAACACCGCCAATTCTTAAAGTGCGAGGCGTTGCCTCTTTGCCAATCCGTTTGTACGGATTCAATTGTACCACGGCTACCGTCCAGAGGTAAGTACCGGCCCCGCCCTGCCGCACGCCGGCCGCCTGGTTGAGGTCAATCGTGACACTGGTGGTGCGCACTGGTTTGTCCGCGCCAAAGTGATCGGCCTGGCTCTCTTTCCAGATGCGCACTTCAAAGCCCTGATTATTAGTCAAAACCGGGCCATCCCATGCCCAGCGGAACGCCGTGCGGCCACTGGCGCTGCTGTTGTTGGCCGGGCTGTTCAACGTGGGCGCCACCTGGTCAAGCCGCGGCGTGGAAGTCTGGGTCGGTGTGACCGCTAGGGTTGACGTGGGCAGCGGCGTCGGCGCCAGGGTCACGGTGGGGTCCGTCTCGCCAATCACCACAGCCGGTAGGGTGGGCATGGGCGTCATGTCGGCGGCCGGCGGAGCCGACGTTGGCGGCGCGCTCGGCGCACGGCAGGCGGTCAACAGCAGGGCCAGGATGAAAGCGCCCAAGAAGGGTCGCGCGCGCCGGCTGGGCGACTGCCAGGCGCAAGAACGCGTGTAGCGTCCGCGAGGGTGGACTTGGTTCTCAAGGCGATTGTTCATGATTGCTGATCAGTCCTTTCTGACGATGATATGTGCAGTCCATTGGGTGGACAATAAATATGCTTCATGGCCCCCAGGAAATTCTTTCTTGCAGCCAGTCCCATTCACCAGTATGGTAGCCGCCGCCCAAATCGAACAGTTTGTGTTCTTGACCACCACTGATCG
>CXWK01000768.1_pt4 | contig 10411 bp, 7 predicted proteins | sample 590851 | NCBI WGS metagenome assembly CXWK01 (sample SAMEA3498364, study PRJEB10139) | wastewater metagenome | biome: wastewater treatment plant; material: activated sludge | place: Denmark | collected 2014-08-01
GTCACGAACACGTTGCCGTTTTCGACCTCGACACCGGAGAGCGCCTCCCCATCAAGGTGGAGTTCGACCGGCATGCTGCGTCCCAACCCAACGAACCAGCGACGATCCTCCGGGTCTGGCCGCGCGACCGATTCGAGTTCGGTCACCGGATCGGCGCGTTCCTTATGCGTTCGGGTTCAGCGCTGGTCGGCGCCGAGTTGCCTGTAGCCCCCGGCGTCACCGGCGCCATTGCCGGAGATCTCAGGCCTGGCCCCACCCATATCCGTGAGGTCGCAGCCAGCATCGGCATGAACCTAAACGGTGTCGCTCAGATGACCGATTTCACTGTTCGAGCCGAATCAGATGTGCAAGCCCCGCTGTCAACCATGGCGAACAGGCTGGCGCAACTCCCCCACCAAGTGCGCGGCGTTCACGTCGTTGGCAAGTTTCCCGACCCGCCCGTCCACGCCTTGGTCAAAGGCCAGATCCTCACCTACGACTTCCGTGAAGCGTCCGGTCTGACAAACGCAGGAAACGAGCCGGTTCCCACCTGGGTCGACTTCATTGCCTACCTTCCTGAAGCGGCCAAGACCGGGCCGGTTCCGGTTGTGATCCACGGTCACGGACTGGGGGCCAACACCCACCACTCATTGTTGTGGGCCCACCAGATCGCCGAGCGTGGCGCGGTTCTCATTTCGATCGATCTCCCCCACCATGGTTCTCGAATCCCACTCGACGGAGGTGACGTCGGATCGATTTCGAACCTCCCCGGGATCCCCCGGTTTGCGGGCGTCACCTTCCAAGGACCGATCGACAATCTGGCGTTGTGGTATGCGATTTCCGACGCGATGACCTCGCTCGACCTGACCGGGCCCGGTAACGGACCCGACGGCCGCCCAGACCTCGACACCACCAACATCTCCTATATCGGCTCGTCACTGGGCGGGTTCCTAGGGGTTCCTTTCGTCGCCCTAGCGCCCGATATCGACGCTGCATACTTCGAGATCACCGGCGGCGGCATCATGCAGACCCTGCTGAGTTCGATGGTGTGGGACGAACTCGGCTTACAGGCAGCGATTCCGAAAAACGCGACCGGACCCGAACTCGCGGTTCTGATCGCAGGTATGCAGATCTTGTTAGATCCGGGCGATTCGGCGAACTGGGCGAGCGAGATGGCGCACCCGGCCGACGGCAACGCACCGTCGCCCCTCGGCCTGCAATACGTCGTCGACGACCCGGTGGTGCCCAACCATGCGAGTGAACGCCTTGCACGGCTTGCAGGGCTGACCCACACCGGGCCGGTAATACGTCAACTCCCTGACACGGCATACACCGCGGCGACCGACGCACCGTGGGTACGTCAGTCGCCGGTCTCGCTCGACGAGGATCCATTCGCGTTCTGGCGAGGGTTCTGGGGCCCATTGTGGGACCAGAACCTGTGGGATCGCGTCTTGCGAATCACCTTCCACGTCTCGACTCACACACCTGACGCGACCGCCGCTGGGGAACAGTTCCTCGACGCGGCTTTTCCGGGGACGGTCAACGAACCCCGGAAGATCCACAGCTACGAAGCGGTGGGGATTCTGGCAGCGGCGCCCGTCGTACTTGCGAGCCTGATCGCCAAGAACTGGGGCTTGGTCGGCTGGTGACCTACCATCCGGCGCCCGATCCACCGATCTGGCGTTCCTTCGACATTGGGAGACACCATGATTCGTCACACCGTGTTGTTGACGTTCTCTGCCGCAGCGACCGACGCTGACCTCGACGGGATCGTCGAGTCGCTGCAAGCGCTCCCGGCAAAGATCGGTGCCATCGCGACGTACACCGTGGCCCGTGACCTGCGGCTCGATCCGACCAACGCATCGATCATGGTGGTAGCAGATTTCGGTTCGGTCGCGGACTACCGCGAGTACTCGACCCACCCCGACCATGTGGCGGTCATCAACCAGCAGATCAAGCCGATCCTCTCCCACCGTTCAGCAATCCAGGTCGAACTCGCCTAGCGGTCGCTAGGCCCGGGCGCAGGCTGTTGGTCGGTCCGAGACAAACATTGCAAGTTTCGCGGTTCCCTAACTATTTCCGGACCGTGCCCGAGGCTAGCCTGGCGACCCAGTGCCCCGAAATGGCCCGCGCTGAGGTCGTTATCTGAAAAGGAAATACTCCGTGACCACGACAACCGCCCCGACCACCATCGCTGCTCGCGCTGAACAAGCCCTCAAGGTTTACGGGTCTGGACAGACCGAAGTCACGGCCCTGCGCAATGTGTCCGTCGGCTTCAAACGCGGCGAGTTCACCGCCATCATGGGTCCCTCCGGTTCGGGTAAATCGACCCTCATGCACTGCATGGCCGGGCTCGACAGCCTGACCGGCGGCCACACCTACATCGGCGAGACCGACCTGGGTTCCCTGAACGAGGCAGCGCTGACGCGGCTCCGCCGGGACCGCATTGGATTCATCTTCCAGGCGTTCAACCTGGTCCCCACCCTCGACGCCATGGAGAACATCCTCCTTCCGTCATCACTGGCCGGCCGCAAGCCCGACCAGGACTGGGTTGATGAAGTCATCCGCACCGTCGGGTTAGGTAACCGCCTCAACCACCGGCCGAACGAGCTGTCCGGTGGACAGCAGCAGCGTGTCGCTGTTGCCCGAGCACTGGCCAACAAGCCGGACATCGTCTTCGCCGACGAACCGACCGGAAACCTCGACTCGGCGTCTGGGGGCGAGATCCTCGACTTCATGCGCTCCGCCGTNNTCGTATGCCGACCGTGTCGTCTTCCTCGCTGACGGTTCGATCGTTCACGAAATGACCGAGCCGGCAGCCGATTTGGTGCTCGACACGATCAAATCGCTCGGCGGCTGACCTGTCGCCGCGTCAACGACGTGGCCATACTCTCATCCGTCCGGAGCCTCGACGCGTCGGCGATTCTCGCCGACGCGAAAGTGGCCGCACATCCCGTCGACTGGCCGAACAGGCGCGGGCCTCACAGCGCGGCTTGCGACGCCGGTCTCCGCCCTCAAACTGATCGGGTTGGCAAATCGACCGACCTGACGGCGGCCTAACGGTAAGGAATCTCCAACATGTTTCGACTCGCCCTACGTGAGGTGGGTGGCCACAAGATCCGGTTCGCTCTGACGACGATTCTGGTGATGTTTGGAGTCGGATTCGTCGTCGGCTCATTTGTGCTGACCGACTCGCTTCGCTCGACCTTTGGGCAGCTGTCGAGCGACATCAACTCCAACTTCGATCTGGCCATCAGGTCCGAAGGCGAGTTTGGAAGCACCCAAGAACAGACACCTGTCGACGCGTCGCTCCTCGAACCCATCCGCAAACTTCCCGGCGTCGAGGCCGCCGAAGGTGTCCTCGTCGGCTACGCCCAACCGACCTACGTCGAATGCAACGGCGAGATCGCACCGGCGGGCACCAATCCCGCGGACGAAGGATGCGAACGTAAGGCCGTCGAAACCCAGGGACCGCCGGTCTTTGGGTTCTCTGCAGGCGACAATCCCGAGCTTCAGGCCTTTTCGTTGGCCGAGGGCGAGTGGCCGGGCGACGGCGAGTTCGCCCTCGACGCGACAACGCTCAAGGACTACAAGTACGAGATCGGCAAGACCTATACCGTCCTCGTCCTCGATGGGCCTCGGGAGTTCAAGCTGAGCGGCGCCATCAACTTTGCTGGCGAGACCAACGACACCGTCGGCGCGGTGTTTAGCGTGTTCGACACCGCGACTGCGCAGGAAGTGTTCGGCTATCCCGACCAGTTCCTGACGATTTACATCAAAGCAGAACCCGGCGCGGACCTTGCTCAGCTCACCTCAGACCTGGGCTTTGTCCTTCCGGACGGTATGACGGTCGCGACTTCTGACGATCTCACCCAGGAGTCTGAAGACGGCTTCAACGCGATCGTGGGCATCTTCAACAACATCTTGTTGGCGTTCGCGTTCGTAACGGTCCTCGTGGCATCCGTGCTCATTTTCGTCGTGTTTTCGATCACGATCGGTCAGCGGATGCGCGAGCTTTCGTTGTTGCGGGCTCTCGGCGCTTCAGCCAAACAGGTATCGCGTTCGGTGCTGGCGGAAGCATCGACGATCGGGATTACCGCCACGATTCTCGGTGTGGGCCTTGGCGTCTTGATCGCCATGGGAATTCGAGCTGCACTCGACGCCGGAGGCTTTGGGCTTCCCGACGGACCGATCGAGATCCGACCGCGCACGGCGATCGCCGCAATCATCGTCGGTCTCGGCATCACCCTGATCGCGGCCTACGCACCGGCCCGGAAATCCCGCCGTATTCCCCCGATCGCAGCACTCCGCGAAGACTTCGCAATCCCCGAATCCTCCTCAAAGATGCGTTTCATCATCGGGGTAGCTGCTGGTGTTCTGGGTGCCATCTGTATTGGGTTGACGATGTTCAACGCGGTCGACGGTGTCGTCCCGATGATTATGTTCCTCGTTCTGGGAGCGTTGCTGGCGATGCTGAGCGTCGCGCTGCTCTCCGACGCGCTCGCGCGTCCCCTCGCACTCACCCTTGGATCCCCGTTCCCGAAACTCTTCGGAACCGCTGGCGAGATGGCCCGTCAGAACGCTGCCCGCAACCCACGACGAACGTCATCGACTGCCGCAGCGTTGATGATCGGCGTCGCGATGATCGGGATGGTCACCGTGGTCGGCCAGTCCCTCCGAACCACGTTCCTCTCGACGCTCTCATCGGGCATTTCGGCAGATTTCTTCATCCAGCCCAACTCCCCTGGCTCTCCGTTCTCGCCCGCCGCAGTCGAATCGCTCCAGTCGCTCGACTTTGTCGAAGCCGCCACGGGTTTTCGCCAAGGCGAAATGCAGGTCGACGGCGAAACCAAAGCGATTACGGGAGCTGCGCTTTCTCAGCTCAGCGAGCTCTTCGACCTGGAAGTGATCGACGGAGATACGGACTCCGCGGGTCCCGGAGACATCCTCGTCCACGAAGATCCTGCTCAGGACCTCGGACTGAAAGTCGGCGATACGCTCACGGCCGACTTCGTCGCGGGGGGAACGCGCGAGTTCCGAGTTGCGGCGATCTTTGGCAACGCGTCGATCGTCGATAACTGGGTGATGGATCTTGGCGATTGGGACCAAAACTTCAACGGCCGCGGCGACCTCTTCGCCGCAGTGTCAGCCGTAGACGGCACCGACCTTGACGATGCCGATGCCCAGGTCAAAGAGACCTTGGCGGACTATCCACAGCTCAAGGTGCAAACCAAGGAAGAGTTCCAGAAAGAGAACGAATCACAGCTGAACGCCTTTTTGCTGACCGTGAACGCTCTGCTCGGGTTCGCCGTGGTCGTCGCAATGGTCGGCGTTGCCGTCACCCTGTCGCTGTCGGTCTTTGAACGGACTCGAGAGATCGGGCTGGTCCGTGCGGTGGGAATGACAAGACGCCAGACACGACTCATGATCCTGATCGAGTCGTTGGTGATCTCGACCTTCGGGGCACTGCTCGGAATCCTGCTCGGCATCACGTTCGGAGCCGCGATCTCTGCCATCGTTCCCGACACCGTGATCAACACTGTGTCGGTCCCGGTCGGGCAGCTCGTCTTTTTGGCGGCGCTGACCGCCCTGGCAGGGGTCTTGTTTGCGCTGTGGCCAGCACGACGCGCCGCACGCCTCAACGTTCTCGACGCTATTTCCACCGAGTAGGCCGGAACTTGAACGCCTGACCCTTCTACGGGCAAGCGAAACCACCAAAAACGAGAAACGGCGAGAACAACCCGATTGCGGGGTGTTCTCGCCGTTTGTGGTTGCTGGAAGGGCCAGTGGTTTGGGCGACCTGCGGAAGGCCCTTCGCTTACTTCATGTCCCAACGCCAGAGCGCCGCACTACTTCGCCCGGCGCACCGCGCCAGATGTTGGTTGCCTCCCCTGGCTCCCGTGCCCGCCATTGGGCACAGGATCCCGGGCGTTTGGCTACGCGTCTTTCAAGGAGAGGTCCATGCGACGACGTTCGACGTCGATCGCCAAGACCTTGACCTGTACTTCTTGACCGGGGCTGACCACTTCTTCAGGCACCGAGATGCGTTGTTCGGCGAGGTTCGAAATGTGAACGAGGCCTTCGAAGAGGTTGTCGACCAGAACGAACGCTCCAAAGTCGACGAGGCGAGTAATCACGCCGTGTAGGACTTCGCCCACCTTGATCGATTCGAGCGGGTCAGGGGTGAGGCTTCGAATGCTCAGACCAACCCGTTGGCGCTCTTCATCGACGTTGATCACACGCACCTTGACTTCGTCACCCGGACGAAGAAAGGCGCTTGGATGTTCGACGCGACGCCAGGAAAGCTCCGAAATGTGGGCCAAACCGACAACTCCGCCCAGGTCGATGAACACGCCGAAGTCTGCGAGCCAGGCAACGACTCCTTCTCGGATGTCTCCGACCTTGATTTCGCTCCACAGATCTTTGCCGAGCTCACGCCGCTTGCGTCGCATCACTGCCCGACGGGAGACGATGACCGTCCCCGCTTGCTCGTCTGCCTCTACGACCTTGACCTCCATGTTCTCGCCTTCAAAGACGGAGAGGTCAGGGATTCGCCGGTCGTCGACGAGGTTTCCCGGCATGAACGCCCGGATACCGATATCGATCGACAGCCCGCCGCGGACGGCCCGTTCGACGCGCCCGACGAGGGTCGTGTCATCGGCCAACGACGCGTTGATCGCTTCCCACGCTGCGGTCTTGAGCGCCCACGTTCTGGACAGCACCAAGCGCCCATCGTGGTCTTCACGCACGAGGACCGCTGCGGTCATCCACTCACCGATTTGGGGTTCGGGCGCACTCGTGATGCCCTCACCGAACAGATGACGCCGGGAAATGACGCCTTCGTGCCCGTCAGGCATGCGGATAATGACGTCGTGTTCGTTCGTTTCGACGACCACGCCTTCTACCAGCTGGCCGGTTTCGTAACTCGAACCGGCTGTGGTGGCCGGCGTTTCTGCCGCGACGGCGTCGGACCTGGCGGAGGCAGCTGCCGTGTCGGCCGACCGGTGCGCCGCTGCCCGATCAGAAGCTTCGGCGTGGGCGACCTGTTCTGAGACCAACTTGCCGATCTCTTCGATTGCACGCCCCGAAGGCACGGTGCTGGGGACGGCCGGCGCCGCCTCCGATGCCGGAACGGCGTCTGCGACGGGCACCCGTGCACCTGTCCCCGCGGGGGCATGTGAATCGTCCCCACCGAAGACTGCCCGCTCCAAATCTTCAAAGAGCTGCTTGGTGGCATCGCCGACACCGTCGTCGGCTTGTTCGTCTTCGAGGTCCATGGGGCGTCCGAGAATGTCTCCCGACGACCGCTGTTGAGGCCGGTTGTCCCGTCCTCCTGATCCTTCGTTGGTCCAGGTCATTTGTGAGTCCGTCTCCTTGAGCTGCACGTCCAGGCGATGCGCGTCCAGCCTTTTTGGCGCCGATGCTTCGCAGTCTGGTTCGACCAACTCACACCGGCACACAGCGGTGCGCCCTCTAGTGGCTCAAGTATCGGCGGAGATGGCCGCTCGGTTTAGCGGGTTGCACAGAGGAGCAGCTTTAGCGGGTTGCACAGAGGAGCAGCTGACGAACAGCGCGGGTAGGGTCAGGGTCGTATTTGTCCCCGAATCGAGGTTGCAGCTTTGGACGGGTTCGTACATCCAGATTTCACCTCCGTCGCAGAGATGTTCCGCCGACAGGTCGGCCGCCGCTCCAACAGTGGCGCATCGCTCACGGTGTACCACCAAGGCGTACCGGTGGTGGACATATGGGGTGGGACCCGTGGCGAAGGGCGCCCCTGGCAATCAGACACGATGGCCATGGCGTTCTCGACCACCAAGGGGGTCGCAGCTACCTGCCTGCACATCCTCGCCGACCGCGGTTTGATTGGATACGACGACCTTGTCCACAAGCATTGGCCAGAGTTCGGCACGCACGGCAAAGACGGATTGACCGTTCGCCATATCCTCAGTCACGACGCTGGCCTGCACGCCCTCCGCCCCGAGCTCGAACACGCCCGCGAAATGGTCGACTGGGACCATATGGCAGACGTCATGGCCGGTATGACACCCCGCTGGCCACCCAGGTTCGCGACCGGGTATCACGGCATCACGTTCGGTTGGTTGATCGGCGAACTGGTGCGCCGGATCTCGGGAATGCACCTCCGTGACTTCGTCGACAAGGAATTGGCTGCGCCCCTGCAGCTTGACGGCCTGTTCATAGGTGCCCCTGCATCGGAGATGGACCGGGTCGCACGGCTTCGGATGGGGTCCCTCAGCCTCGACGATATGGACTCGGCAGTTTCTCGAATTCGAAGCTTCACGACGACCTTCCGCCTGAAAGCCGATCTCACGCAAACGATCGACACGTTTCTCATCCGCGGCTTCGACGAGCTGCTCGCCTCCGACGACGTGTACCAAGCCGAGATTCCTGCAATGACCGGGATCTTCACCGCCCGCTCGGTTGCCCGGCTGTACGCCATGTTGGCCGGCGGCGGCGAACTCGACGGGGTGCGGATTCTTTCCTCCCAGACGGTCAAAGCAGCCTCGGTTCAACAGAACAACCGGATCGATCGAGTCGTTGGATACCCGATGCGCTTTCGCCTCGGATACCACGGTCCGTTTACGACGTCTGGAATTCCGAGCCGTGGGATTGCTCACTACGGCTACGGCGGAAGCGGCGGATTCGCGGACCCACACACCAATTTGGCCGTCGGCTACGTCGTCAACTCGAGTGGGGGCACGCCTACCGCCGACGCGCGACTCCCCTTCCTCGCAGGCGCGGCCTTGCGTGTCGCACGCAAGCGGTAGAGCGGCGTGAGCGCCTACCTCGCACCCATACATACCCGTCGCCTGACCTTGGGGAACGGTTCAACGATGCGGATCGGCGACACCGGCCCGTGTTCAGACGCCCCACCCATCGTGCTTCTTCACGGAGTTGGTGTTTCGGGTCCGCTCAACTGGCTACATGTCGTCGGACCGCTCAGCGAACACACTCGGGTCATCACCCTTGATCACCGCGGTCATGGCCAAGGCCTGCGAACACCGTGGTTTCGACTAGAACAGTGCGGCGACGACGTGATCCGCGTCCTCGATGCGCTTGGCATCCGCTCTGCGATCCTCGCCGGCTTCTCCATGGGCGGCCCGGTCGGCATGCTGGCCTGGCGCGCGCAACCTCAACGGGTGAACGGCCTGGTGTTCAGTGCGACTTCTCACCGCTTCGTCGGACGGCTGCCCTCCACTGCGGGGACGCTGCTTTCTCCGGGCTGGTCCTTTGCCGCGAGGCTGACGCCACGCTTTGTGCACCGGCAGATCATCACCGGGCTGCTGAGCTGGGTCCAGCCTCCCCTGCGCCGATTCGCCATCGATGAGATCTCGTCGGCGGATTCAGCGACGATCATCCAAGCCTTGGGGGCGATCGGCCGGTTCGACGGCAGTTGGATCCGTTCCTACCAAGGGCCTGCCTCAATCGTGGTCACCGAACGGGATCAGGCTGTCCACCCCGATCGGCAGCTTGCGCTCGCAGAGCTGCTCCCCCATGCCCAGGTGTACAAGACCGCTAGCGACCACATGGACCCGATCACCCGGCCAGAGCGATTCGTCGGGTCCTTCGTCGAGGCGGCTTGTTCGGTCATCTACGCAGAACGCAACACCAGCCGTGCGACGCAGCCAACGCTCGACGACCAGTAGCGCGTCTGACGCCAACTGAGACCTTCCGCGTCGGCTGGCGGTCCACCCTCTCAGGTCTCCTTAAAAGCTGCGAACTGTTCGAGCGATTCGGGGTTGGCCAAGGCGTCGGTGTTTTTCACCTGGCGACCAGCGAGCACGTCCCGCACGGCGATCTCAGAGATCTTGCCGGAACGCGTTCGCGGAACGTCGCTGACGGCGTACATGACCGCAGGAACATGACGCGGACTTGCACCGGTTCGTACGGCTGTGGCGATCGCCCGCTTCAGGTCGTCGGTCAACTCGACACCAGGTTCGGGGACGACGAACAGCACGATCCGTGTGTCGCCGTCGAACGCCTGGCCTACAGCAATCGTTTCTTTGACGCCCGGCACCGATTCGGCGTACCGGTAGATCTCGGCGGTTCCGATGCGGACGCCCCCGGGGTTCAGCGTCGCATCAGAACGACCGTGGATCACGTAGCCGTCGTCACTTGTTCGGGTGGCAAAGTCTCCGTGGTACCACATGCCCGGGAAGCGGTTGAAGTACGCGTCGGCGAACCGTACGCCGTCTGAATCGTCCCAGAACCCGATCGGGATCGACGGGAACGGTGACCGGCACACCAGCTCACCTGGGGTGCCCTGTACCGAGGACCCATCCTCGTCGACAACGTCCATATCCATACCGAGCATCGCGCCCTGCATGACTCCCGCCGTCGCCTTGAGCGTCGGGACAGATCCGACAAAACACCCGCACAGGTCGGTGCCGCCAGAGATCGGAGCAAGCAGAGC